>Ga0207641_10001317_pt1 | contig 24558 bp, 22 predicted proteins | sample KBSSwiS62_FD_184306 | JGI IMG/M metagenome (GOLD analysis project Ga0207641, IMG submission 184306) | Switchgrass rhizosphere microbial communities from Kellogg Biological Station, Michigan, USA - KBS Switchgrass S6-2 (SPAdes) (version 2) | ecosystem: Host-associated > Plants > Roots >... | reverse complement strand
CAAGAGCAGAGCAAAGAACTACGGCTTTCTTCAAAAGCCCGTCGGCAGCTTTCTCACGATAGCTCGATGAACGGAGGGCAGCTCTCAGTTAGTTGTCTTGAGGCGCCCAACGGCAGAAATGTTGGCGGCTGCGGACACGCCAACGATGTGTTCAAATGTCCGCTTGCCCAAAGCATTGCTATTGAAAGGGGTAGGCGGAAGGCGGCCCGAAAACCGCCATTCAATTCCCCCCGGCTTGCCAGCGAGAGAGGGTATAAAGTTGCTTCCTAAGTCAAGGGTTGGGCGGACGATGACGTGCGGGCGGGCTAGAATGGCGGTGGTCGCCAGTCTGGCGTCAGATTACGGCTGGCGTCTCGAGAGACATTAGAGGTTGACCGGCCCACCGTCACCGTCGCGGCGTTTGACTTTCCCGTCCTCTCGAGCAGCAGACGGCACGTTTGACTGATTGAACTTCCGATGTGTGCCGCTTTTTTGGGCGTCGCCGAGAAGACCACGCGATAATATCTCGCCACTTTCATTTCAGCTAGAATCGCCAACCGAGGTTTAACAATGCCACTCGCGCCCGAAACACTGCTTTGTCGATCGGTGGTCCCGTCGCGGGAATGCGTGTCGAGCCGGGATGCTGGATGGACGTCGCTGCTGCTCGATCTGCACACCGGCGCAACTTCGCATGATGCCTACACCTCGATCGCCACGCCAGACCTCAGGATCGGCGTGTCGATATCCGGCCGCTATGCGTGCGACGTGGTCGTCAATAGCCGCTGGCGGCACGATGCACACGACCCGGGCACTGTATGTCTCCATCGTACCGGCGAGCCGACACGGTATCGCTTTCCGAAACCGGAGACGTCCGATTATCGGCTGGCGCTCATCTATTTGCCCTTTGACCTCATCGAGGAAGGCCGAGAGCATGTCCGTCGGGCGGGCCGTCCGGCACGCGCGCCCACTCTGAACAGCATCGTCGTCCGCGATCCCGCTGTGACGCACACCGCCCATGCACTGCTGGGCGCGATGCAATCCGGCACCGGGGATCTCTATTGCGAGGCGGCCGCTGCCTGGCTGGCGATGCATGTGCTTACCCGCCATGCAGAGAATTGCGGCGGCGATGACGTTCGCAGCGCAGGCTGGATCGAGGACCGGCGTCTCGCGCGCGTGCTCGAGTTCATGGCGGCCAACTTCTCAAAGCCTTTGACTATTGCCCAGCTTGCCGACGAGGCCTGTGTCAGCAAGTTCCATTTCAGCCGACTGTTTCGGGCGCGCCTCGACCAGACACCCCATCGCTACCTGACGGAATTGCGGCTCGATGCGGCGCGACGGATGCTCCTCACGACTGACCTTGCAGTGACCGAAGTGGGCGCAGCATGCGGCTTTGCTTCGCCCCCGCATTTCTCAAACGCCTTTTTGCGCCGGTTTGGTGTCTCGCCTTCGCGCGCGCGGCGTGAGCATCGCATCCGAGGGCACTGACTGCGCTGGTCCTGTCGCTCGATTGCGCACTTGTTGCGCGATCTTGCGCTCGCCCTCGAACACCAGGCCACGCTTGCTAACCTTTGCCTCGCACCCGCCAGACCGGGTTCCTGATGAGGCAAGAGAATGAGCAAGATTCTGATCGTCCTGTCCGCCGCAGATACCTGGACGCGCGCCGACGGTTCCAAATACCAGAGCGGCGTATGGGCCGAGGAATTCGTGGTGATGGACGAGAAGTTCATCGCGGCTGGTTGTGAGGTCGATATCGCCACTCCCGGGGGCGTCGCCCCGACGATCGACCCGCACAGTATGAATCCAAGCGTTGTCGGCCAGGAGAATGTTGAACATTATCGACGCTATCTCGACGCGATTGCCGACCGGCTGGCGAATCCACTGGTGCTAGCCGAAGTCGTCACCGCCGACTATGACGCGATCGTCATCCCGGGCGGGCACGGTCCCGTCGAGGATCTCTACAAGGACGCCGACATGGGTCGCATTCTCGTGGAAGCCGACCGCGCCGGACAGATTATCGCCCCGGTCTGCCACGGCCAGGCCGCGCTGCTCGCAACGCGCAGCGAAAGCAGTGACTGGCTGTTCGCGGGTCGGCGTATGACGGCGTTCAGCGACGAAGAGGAGGTCGAACTCGGCACCGCCGACAACGCGCCGTGGCTGCTCGCGGAGACGCTGCGCAACGCCGGCGCGGTATATGAAAAGGGACCCAACTGGGGCCCGTATGTCGTCACAGACAGCAACCTGCTGTCGGGGCAGAACCCGGCATCGAGCATGCCGCTGGCCGAAGCGGTGCTCAAGGCGCTGGCCTGATCGAATGCGGCCGGTCTCTCCCAGACGACGGCCGGTTCGGTGACAGGCTAGGCGGCGGTATCGAACCTTCTCATCCGGAAACCGCCTTGGGCTAGGGCCGAGGCCGCTGCCACCCGCATCGACTGGCTCGTCTCACACCAGATCATGGCTCCCCTTTCGACGCGGACGGCAAACGGGCTTTCACCTGTTTCCGAAGCAGACGCGCGGGTGCGAAACGCTGGCACGTCAGCCCCGCGATGTGCGCGGGCGATAGCGGAGGCATCCGGCAACTACCTGATCGCCTCATGACATCGCCGGTGCCGGTGATGCGGGGTCGTCCGGCAGCGGAATGAACTCCGCGTCGTCCGCGTCGGGCAGCTTCATCCGTCCCGCCTTCCAGTCTGCGGCCGCCTGGGCCAGCCGTTCCTTAGAGGAGGAGACGAAGTTCCAGTAGAGGAAACGCTCGCCGACCGGCTCACCGCCGAGCACCATGACGGTCGATTGCTCGGACGCGCGGAAGCTTGAGGCACCCGCGCCGAGGACCAGCATCTTGCCCGCTTCGTAGCGCGCGCCGTCGAGTTCGACCGCGCCCGCCGCCACATAGAGCGCGCGTTCCTTGTGCCCAGAGGGGATTTCGGCGGTCGCGCCCGGCGCCATGTCGAGATGGGCGTAGAACAGCGGCGAAAGCGTTCTTGCGCCGGCGGCCAGGCCGTAAGCGCTTCCGGCGATCAGGTGACCGCGCACGCCTGCCTCCTCCCATTGCGGGAGGTCGCTGCCCGCATGATGCGAGAAGGAGGGCGCGATCTCCTCCTGCCCGTCCGGCAGCGCAACCCAGGCCTGGATGCCGTGCAGGCGATCGCCGTGCGCACGCGCATGCTCCAGCCGCTCGCTGTGGGTGATGCCGCTGCCGGCAGTCATCCAGTTGACCTCCTGCGGCCGGATCGGCTGTTCATAGCCCAGGCTGTCGCGATGCATGATCTCGCCCGAGAACAGATAGCTAACGGTCGCGAGGCCGACATGCGGATGCGGGCGCACATCCATGCTGCGATCGATCCCCGCGGGCAGATCGATCGGACCCATATGGTCGAAGAAGGTGAAGGGGCCGACCATGCGCCGTTTCGCGAAGGGCAGCACCCGTCCGACCGCAAAGCCGCCGCCCAGGTCGCGGCGGCGCTGGTCGATGACCAACTCGATCATGCCGCCTCTCCCGATCCGCCCGCGCCCACTACGATATCCGCATATTCGGGATGGCGGGCATAGAAGGCGGTCATGAACGAGCAGACCAGGATCACCTTGCGACCGCTCGCGCGGATCTCGTCGAACACGCCGCGCGTCAGCGTCGATCCGATCCCGCGGCCGGAGAACCGTTCGGGGACGATCGTATGGGTGAGGACGAACCGGTCGCCTTTCATGCGATAATAGGCGGCGGCTATCTCATGGGTGCCGTCGATCTCCAGCTCGAACCGACTTTCGGCGGGATTATTTTCCACTCCGCTCATAAGCGATCACTCTCGATAAAGGTCAGGATGTTGGCGTTGAGGCGATTGGGGTAGGCGGCGAACAACCCGTGCGACAAGCCCAGATAGGTCTTCAGCGTCCCATCGGGCAGAAGCTTGATGGACTTATCCGCCGATGCCGCGATCGGGACGACCTGATCGTCCTCGCCGTGCAGCACGAGCGTCGGCACGGTCATGGCCTTGAGATGCTCGGTCTGGTCTGTCTCGGAAAACGCCTCAATGCCGTCGTAATGCGCCTTGGCGCTGCCCATCATGCCCTGCCGCCACCGGTTCTGGATCATGCCTTCGTGGACTTCCGCCCCATCGCGGTTGAAGCCGTAGAAAGGACCGGAGGGCACATCGCGGAAGAACTGGGCGCGGTTGGCGGCCAGCGCTGTCCGGAATCCGTCGAACACCTGCATTGGGTTGCCTTCCGTCTTCAGCATCAGCGGAGGAATGGCGGCAATAAGAACCGCCATGGCGACGCGGCCTGCCGGTTCGCCATGGCGCGCCACATAGCGCGCGCGCGATCCACCGGTCACCAGAGCGCGCTTCCCGCTCAGATCGATCATGCCTTGCATCCTTTCCTGCCAATCGCCAGGCGATGAAAACTGGTTCGCGATGCCGCGTCAGACAACGCGCTTCAGAACATGCGCGAACTCCCGCGCTTCGACGTTGGCGATGCCGTTGGCGTGAAAATGCTGGATATGCGGGCCATGCTCGTGATGCCGCATACGCAGTTCGGGCGATGCCCATTCCTCGACGAAGACGAACCGGCCCGGTTGTTCCTGATCCTCGAACAGGTCGTAGCGGATATTGCCTTCTTCGCTGCGCGAGGGCGCGACCAGCGCGGACAGGTCGCGCCGCAGTTCGTCTTCCTTGCCTGCCTTGGCGCGTAGCCCGACGACGACGGATAGTTCGCTCATCTCGATTTCCTCCTCAGAGAGGCGGGGCGGCGGCCGTCACGAACGCCGCCCGTTCCCACGTCAGCCGTTGGCGGCGGCCTTTTCGGGATTGAATCCGTCGAAGCTCTCGAACACGTCCATGAAGCCGGGCACCGTTGCCTCGCGCGCCCAGTCGCGCTGGAGTTCGCAATACATCTGGACCCGGCTGATCAGCTTGCCGCCGGCCTGCTCGATGCGGCGCAGCGCCGTCTCGTGCGCGGCGAGCGAGGTGCCGCCCACGGCATCGACCGGCACATAGGCCTCGTAGCCTTCCTGCATCGCGTCGAGCGCGGGGAAGGTCAGGCACGCTTCGGTCCACAGCGCGGTGATGATCAGCTTGCGCCGACCGAGCGCCTTCACCGCGTCCTTGAACTCGGTGTCTTCCCAGCTGTTGATCGAGGTGCGGTCATAAGTCGGAAGGTGGCCGATCACGTCCTGCAGTTCCTGGATCGGCGGCTTGTTGCGCCCCGTGCCGACGTTCACCGTCGAATGGATGATCGGCAGGCCGAACGTCATCGCCGCCTTGGCCGTGCTGGTGATGTTGAACACCAGCTCCTCTCGCGGCATCGAACGGATCGAGGAGATCTGGATCGGCTGGTAGTCGATGATGATCAGCGCCGAATTCTCGGGCGTCAGCAGCTGATCGGTCAGGGGGTTGCGGATGGGGTCGCTGGCCATTGCCAAGTCTCTCCTTCGTTGGATATGCGCGCCGGGGTCGAGCCGAAGCTCCGATGAAAAGCGGAGGGCGAGCGCGAACCCATCCGCAAGGAGAAAGGCCGGGCGCGCCTTTGCGCCCGGCCTGCGAGATCATTCCAGTGTCGTGGCGAAGCGGCCCGCGTTGAAGTCTTCGACGGCCTGTCGGATTTCCGCATCGCTGTTCATCATGAACGGGCCATAGCCCGCGATCGGCTCATCGATCGGCTCGCCAGTCAGGATCAGCAGCATGGCCTCGCCGTCGGTATGGACCTGCACTTCGCTTCCTTCGCGATCGAGCAGGAGGACCTCTGCCCCGCCCGCCTGATGGCCGTCGCCGACAGTCACATGCCCTGTCAGCACCACGATCATCGCGGTGTGGCCTTCGGGTAGATCGAGGGTCAGGTCGGCATCGCCCTTCAGCCGCAGATCCCACACATTGATCGGCGTGAAGGTCTTCGCCGGTCCCTTCGTCCCGCGATATTCGCCTGCGATGATGCGCGCCTTACCCGCCCCGGCAGGAAGCGAGACGACGGGAATGTCCGCCTTCGCGATCCCCTGATAGGCGCTGGCCGCCATCTTGTCCTTCGCGGGCAGGTTCACCCACAACTGGACCATGCGAAACGGCCCGCCGACCTTGGCGAAGCCCGGCGAATGATATTCCTCATGGATAATGCCGCCCGCCGCGGTCATCCATTGGACGTCCCCGGCGCCGATCACACCGCCGTTGCCAGCGGAATCGCGATGCTCGACTTCGCCGTCATAGACGATGGTGACGGTCTCGAAGCCACGATGCGGATGTTCGCCAACGCCTCGCCGGCGCTCGGTAGGCTCAAAATTATGCGGCCCGCCATAGTCGAGCAGAAGGAACGGGCTGATATGCGCCCTGAGCGTATTGTAGGAAAACAGCGAGCGAACAGGGAAGCCGTCGCCCACCCAGTGCTGCCGGTCGTTGCCGTACCGGCCGAGAATCCTCTTGGCCATGTTCGTTCTCCAATCCGCATGCGCTTGAACAGCGCAACGCCTTTGGTGGTCGACTTATATGCGCAACGATGGTCTATAAAGATTGTGCGCCACGACGCAGCGTCCTACCAAAAGGACGATGCGGGATCTCAACGACCTTCAATATTTCGCCGCTGTCGTCGACCACGGCGGGTTTGCTCCGGCAGGGCGCGCCTTGGGTATTCACAAGTCGAAGTTGAGCCGTCGGGTGATCCTTCTCGAGGAACGGCTCGGTGTTCGCCTGCTCAACCGTTCGTCGCGGCGCTTCTCGGTGACCGAGATCGGGCGGGAGTTTTACGAACGTTGCGTTGCCATGCTCGTCGAAGCGGAAGCGGCCGAACAGGCTGTGGCGAGGGTCCACGGCGAGCCGCGGGGCGTGATACGCTTGAGCTGCCCCACCGCGCTGCTTTCGTTTCAGTTCGGCGAACTCTTTGCGCGCTTCATGATGCAGAATCCGGGGATCGAGCTGCATCTTGAAAGTACCAACCGCCGCGTCGACGTGATTGCCGAGGGGCTCGATCTGGCCGTGCGGGTGCGCTTCCCGCCGCTCGAGCCGACCGACCTCGTCATGCGCCGGTTCGACGACAGCACCCAGTGCCTGGTTGCTGCGCCCGGCGTGGCCGACGCTTCAACGCATTCGCCCGCCGACCTTCATAACCTAGCCAGTATGGACCTTGGCCCGCCACGTCCGGACCACGCCTGGCAATTGCATCATGCCGATGGCCAGGTGGCAACAGTACCGCACACCCCGCGGCTGGTTACCGATGACATGTCCGCGCTTCGGCACGCGGCCATTTCGGGCGTGGGAGCCGTGCAATTGCCGACGATCTTTATCTGGGACGATATTCGGGAGGGCCGGCTGGTGCACGTCCTGCCCGCCTGGAGGCCGCGGGCAGGCATCGTCCATGCCGTGTTCCCCTCACGCCGCGGGCTTTTGCCCTCGGTGCGGGCATTGGTGGATTTCCTCGCCAGGGAATGCGCTGCCCAGCGTGCCGAGGCCAATAGATTCGTCCCTCCCGTCGCCTCTTTGCCTCAGGCTTGAGGAACCGATGGCCGCTTTTGATGGGATCGCTCCTATCCACAGACGGCAGCTTTGTTGGCGGGTGCAGCCCCGATCCGACGTCCAACCCAAAGCAGCGGCAGTCGACCAGGTTGCGACATTCCTTGGCCGGTTATTGAACGTCCGCTTGCTTCAGAACCGGTCATTCGTTTGGATCGAGCAGGCGGAGCGCCGCCCGCTTCGTATCCAGCCGTTATCATCATGCGGAGATACAGGCGCGTCGGTCTGCATCACAGCGATGGACTTTTCGCGGGAAAAACTGACTATGTCCCGAGTCCCTATTTGAACGGCTACGTGTCATGAGATCGAAGATCTTTCTTGCCGTATGGCTCCTGGTTGCACTCTCCGCAGGCCCGGCGTCGGCGCAGATGGCCGGGCATGACCATGTCGCGATGGAGCGGCTTGGCAGCGTCAGCTTCGATACCTCGTGCAACGCGGAGGCGAGGCCGCTTTTCAATCGCGCCTTGGCGCTCATGCACTCCTTCCAATTTGGTCCCGCGATCGACGGCTATCGCGCCGCGCTTGCGGCTGACCCAAGTTGCGCCATCGCCTATTGGGGGATCGCGCTGAGCAGCTGGAGCAACCCGTTTGCCGGATTCAAGTCGCCGTTGCAGCTGAAACAAGGCCTCGATGCGGTCCAGGCCGGCCGCGCCCTGAAGGCCAAGACCTCGCGCGAACGCGCCTATATCGAGGCGGTAGCGCACCTCTACACCGAAACCGCGATCTTGGACCAGGATGCTCGAACCGTCGCTTACGAACGCGCGATGGAGCGTGTGGCCGCCGACTATCCCAAGGACACCGAAGCCAGGATCTTCTACGCCCTGGCTCTCGCAGCGGCCGCCGATCCCGCCGAAAAGACCTACGCCAGGCAGCTGAAGGCCGGTGCGATCCTTGAAGGCCTGTTCGCCAAGTATCCCGACCATCCTGGCTTGGCCCACTACATCATTCACGCCTACGACGAGCCCGCCTTGGCGTCACGCGCCGCCGGCGCGGCCAAGCGCTACGGCGCGATCGCGCCTTCCACGCCCCACGCCCTGCATATGCCCTCCCACACCTTCACACGGATCGGCGACTGGCAGGCCTCGATCGACACCAATCTGGCGTCGGCAACCTCCGCACGGGCTGCCGGCCAGCCGGCCGACGAACTGCATGCTAGCGACTACATGATCTACGCCTACCTGCAGACCGGACAGGACAAGGCTGCCGGGCAGCTTGCCGAAGCCGCCATCCAAGTGTTTTCGCGCTTCGATCCCACCAATGCCAGCGGCGCCGCGCCTGCCTCGGCGGCCTACTACGCACACGCTGCGATCTCGGCGCGCTACGCGCTTGAGCGCCGGGACTGGGCAAGCGCGGCCAAGCTCGAGCGAACGCCGAGCCGGTTTCCCTATGCGGACTCCATCACCTATTTCGCCCGGGGCCTGGGCGCAGCGCACCTGAAAGACGCAGCGGGCGCGTGGTCGGCGATCTCATCGCTGGACCAGATCCACGACAAGCTTGCCCAGCAGGGCGAGGACTATTGGGCAGGGCAGACGGATATTCAGCGACGGGAAGTTGCGGCAACCCTCTCCTTCGAAGAAGGTCATGCCGCCGAAGCTCTGACGAGCATGCGCCAGGCTGCCGACCTTGAGGACAAGACCCAATTGGCGTCTGTAACGCCCGGACCGTTGGCGCCGGCCCGCGAGATGCTGGGCGAGATGCTATTAGCGGACAACCAGCCGGAAGAAGCGCTGGCGGCGTTCGAAGCGTCGCTTGTTCAGGAGCCTAATCGTTTCTGGTCGCTGTACGGTGCCGCCGAGGCAGCCAAGCGATCCGGCAACGGCCAGAGCGCAAAGACCTACTTCCAGAAGCTGCTGGCCATATCGCCCCATCCTGACACCCCAGAACGGCCGCAGTTGGCAGAGGCGCGTCGACAATCGACACCGTGATGGTGTCCCGCCAGGTTCAGACATTTTGCCTCTACCCATCACAACCCCGGTTGGCCGGGAGAGACCACAATCATGCCGTAGCGTCTCGGCTGTGACATCATAGAGGGCGTCCGAGGGCGGCAGTCCTTGCGGACGGGCGCCGCGAGACGGGCGTCTTGCCGTGAAGGGAAGGCTTTCTATTGGCCGGTACCCTAACGCGCTTGCGCGTCAGCGGTCGGACCTTCGTCACAGCCGCAAGTCGGCAGTCGACCAGCTTACGCCGTTCCAGTCCGGATGCCGGAATGACGGTTCACGCCGCAAGCCGCCATCTCTTGAGCTTACGGACGAGCGCTTGTCGGGCTAGCCGACAAATTTCGTCCATACCGCTTGTGCGTTGGTAAATTCCCGCAGGCCGAAGTGCGAGAGTTCGCGCCCGTAGCCGCTCTTCTTCACGCCGCCGACGGGAATGCGCGGGTTCGAGGCGCTAGAGCCGTTGATGAACACGCCGCCCGTTTCAAGCCGACGGGCGATACGCTGCGCCCGCGTCGTATCCGCGGTCCACAAATTGCCGCCAAGACCGTAGTCGCTGGCGTTGGCCAATGCGATCGCATGCTCGACATCGTCGGCGACCGTGATTGCGGCCACCGGGCCGAATGTCTCCTGCTCGAACGCCGTCATCCGCGGCGCAACATTGGTAAGCACGGTCGCCTCGTAGAAGTTGCCCGGACCCTCGACTTTGTGGCCGCCCAGCAGCAGGGTCGCCCCCTCGGCGAGCGTCTGCTCGACCTGGTTGTGCAACTCGTCGCGAAGATCGTTGCGAGCCATCGGGTCCATCGCGATCGAGGGATCGAGCGGATCGCCCACCGTCTGCTTTTTGGCGGCGTCGACGAACTTGCGGATGAACTCCTCCGCGATCGGCTCCTCGAGGATGAAGCGCTTGGCCGCGAGGCAGACCTGGCCTGAGTTCCCGAAACGAGCCGTGATCCCGGCCTCGACGGCAAGATCGATATTGGCATCGGCCAGCACGATGAACGCATCGCTGCCGCCCAGCTCGAGCAGGCTCTTCTTGAGCGCCTTGGCAGCGGTGGAAGCGACGGCGGCTCCGGCCCGCATGCTGCCGGTCAGGGTGACGGCAGCGACCCGCGGGTCGGCGATGACGCCGGCGACGGTCTCGTTGTCGGCATTGATGTTGGCGAACAGGCCCTTGGGGAATCCGGCGGTCTCATAGACGTCCTGGAGCGCATAGCCGCGCCCATGACATTGGGCGCATGCTTGAGCAGGAAGCCGTTGCCGGAGAGCATGATCGGGCCGGACGCCCGGATGACCTGCCAGATCGGCAGGTTCCAGGGCATGACACCGAGGATCGTGCCGATCGGAAGGTAGGACACGTGGACCTGATCGTCGCCCTCGATCGTGACCGGCTCGTCGGCGAGGATCGCCGGGCCGTGCTCAGCGATCCACTCGATCGTCGCGGCGGACTTCTCGATCTCGGCGCGCGCGGCGCCGATCGTCTTGCCCATCTCAGTGGTAATGATCGAAGCCAGCGCCTCCGAACGATCGCGCAACGTCGCCGCGAGACGGTGATAAGCGGCAACCCGCTCCGCCATCGGTGTGTTGCGCCACAGCTGGAAGGCCGCCGCGTTGGCGCTCAGCGTCGCTTCGACTTCGTCGGGCGTCTGATAGGGATAGGTGGCGATGAGTTCGTCGGTCGCGGGATTACGCGAAACCGCGCTCTTCGCATAAATCACGGCAGGGTTGTTGGTGGGGTTCGACATCGTTGCCTCCCTAGGTTTGCGGGCCGCGTCGTGCGGGTCGGCAGCTCCGGACAGGAATTGCCAACCCTCGCTCGACGATGGGCGCTGTGAACAGAATTGATGAAAGAACGTCGCCTTCCGCCCGGCAAATCATCGCCGGGCACGGGCGATCACCAAGGCTGGCCGTTGCCGAACGACCAGTCCGCCTTGTCGACGAACACCATGTTGATCATGATGTCTTCCTGACGGATGCCCAGCTTGTTGCTCAGCTCATCGGCGATGTATCGATAGAAGGCGAACTTCGACTCCTTGTTGTTGCCGACGGTGCTGGTGACCTGGATCAGAACGAAATCGGGTGTGCGGTTGAAGCCGAGGAAGTGCGGGTCGTAGATGAGGTTCTCGGGCTCATGCTCGTTGACGACGATGAAGCGGTCCCCATCGGGCGCCTTCAGCACCCCGACGATCCCCTCATAGACGACGTCGGCCAGCGTGGCGCGGTACTCAGGCGTCTTGCCTTTGTTGAGGTCGATACGGGCGAACGGCATGATAACTTCCTTTCGTTGAAACGGGTGGGATCGAGGGATCAGGCGGCAATCTCGGAGACGACAGGCTCGGGCCGGTTATCCAGTTCGGGCACGCCGCTGTTGCGATCGGCATAGGCTGCCAGGAAGGTGGGCCGGGTCTGCCAGCGCCTGAAGAGGGCATCGATGTGCTCGAAGCGCTCGTCGAGCGGCGTGGCGTTGACCGGAAACTTCGAGAAGGTGATCGCGGCTGCCAGCGTGATATCCGAGAAGGTTGGCTCGTCGCCACCCAGCAGCCACGAGCGGCCGTCCGAGAGATGCCGATCGACGAGGCTGGCGTGCGTCAGCGCAACCTTGCGCGAATGCTCACCCCAAGCGGGGTTGTGGGTGAGTTCAAGCTTCGGGCCGAGACCCTGATGAAGAACGTGGAAGGCGGTGACGATCGGATAGAGGATGTGGACCCACACCCGGTTGTCCCACATCTGGTCGAGACCGCGCTCATGCGCCGTGGCACCCATGATCTTGCGACCGTCGAACGTGTCGTCGAGGTAACGGGCGATGGCGGACGTTTCGCTGAGGAACGAGCCGTCGGCGAGCGCGAGGGTTGGCGTTTCGCCCCAGGCGTTCATCTTCAGGTGGCGCCAGCCGCGCTGCTCGCCGACCGGGGACATGTCGTAGATCGTCTCGTCGAAGCGGTCGGCAACGCCCTTCTCGTGCATGAATATCCGCAGGCGCTGCGGGTTCGGGAAGGCCGAGGGAGAGGTGAAGAGCTTCAGCTTGTCGGTCATGGATGTCTCGCTTTCATCTGGCTCGTCACCTGCCTGTCAGATGACAGGTAGCTAACTGCGACTCGAAACTTGCAATGTCAACCCCTGTCTGCCATATGACAGGTGGAGGTTCGAAATGGCAGCGACGATGAAAGAGAATGCCCGCGAAGCGATCATGCTGGCGGCGCGTGAGGCAGCGATGGCCCGTGGCTATGGCGGGATCAATTTTCGTGACCTCGCCGAGACGGTCGGCATCAAGGCGGCGAGCATCAACTACTATTTCGCCAACAAGGCGCTTCTCGGTGAGGCCGTTGCCCGCCGCTACTGGGAGGACATATCTCGCGATTTGGAGGCGATCTCGTCGAATGCCGTTTCGCCATTGGACGCCCTGCGCCAGTATCCTGGCGTATTTCGTGCGTCGCTGGCCCGCGACAATCGGATCTGCCTGAGCAGTTTCATGGCTGCGGAATATGACGAGCTGCCGGAGCCGGTGCTGAAAGAGGTCCAGGCTTTTGCCGATGTCAACGTGGCCTGGTTGAGCAAGGAACTCATCGCAGCGAAGGTGGTGGGCTCGGCCGAAAGCGAGGAGAGAGCCCGCGCGATCTACGCTGCCGTTGCCGGCGCGCAAATCGTTGCCCGGAGTCGCTCGAACATCGCGCTCTTCGACACGCTAATCGAAAGCTATAGGTCAGCCGGGCTTTTGCCGAGCTAGTCGCCGCCGATGTCTTTGCATACGTTCGAAGCACCCGGTTGAACCGGACCGTCTGCTAAAAACCGTTTCGGCCAATGAGAGCTGCCGGTCGGAGTTCACCAGCCTTTGGCGTTCATCACTGATGTTCAATCATTGCGACAACGTCCGCTCGGGCGGGAGCAGCCACTTCCGCCTGTTGATGTGAAATGACGGTTGCGGCTCACGGGCGGACGACCGATGCCGACCAACTGTCGCCATACGCCTACCGGCCTTTGAACGACCGTTTAGCGCGATTCCGGACGTTGCGTTTAGTCTGCAGTACCGATCCATAGCTCGACGGTCCCGGGCGCCGATACTTTAAGGCAGGCACCGTTGCCCCCGATCGTCACCGTCGGCAGCGGAGCACCGCGCTGCGGTATGATCGCGGCGTTGGCGGCACGCCGGGCGAGCGAAGCGTCGGCCTTGTGGCAGTAACGCACCTCGGCCTTGCCCGCCGCGACCGCGAGTTGCTGCGCCGCGGGCACTTGGAAGCCCGCGTGGCGCAATTGATCGATCAGGCGGGCAGGGTTTCCGTCCGCATATTGAATGTACACGGTACCCTGCTCGGCGGGCGTGACCTTGAGCCAGTATTGGCCGTTTGCAGTCTTTTGCGGCACGCCTTGCGCGACCACCGGCGTTCCGGCCATCAGCGCGGTGAGCCGTTTCGAGCTATTATTGGCATCAGGCGTGGACGCGCGGAGCGCTGCGTTCTGTGCGAGATAGTACGTCCCGCCCGCCTGGTTGACCGCAGCGAAGTCCAGACGGGAACCGCCGGGCCTAGCGAGGAGATTGGTCTGCCCGCCAGCGCCGATCCATATCCATCCGCCCGCGCCTTGCGTCCCCTGCGGGTCAAGCTGGTCGGTGAGCTGGATCAACGCAGTCTCGCCGTTGGTGAGCTTGCGCGATCCGTCGCCCTGCTCCCTGCGTAGAAGCTCCCCAGCCGACTGGAAGCGCGCGACGAGGCCGGCGCGCTGATCCTCGCCATACTGCAAGTCCTGCTGCCGTCGTACCTCCGCCTTGGCCGCATCATTCTGCCGGATCCAGATGAAGGCCAGCAGCATCCCGGCGATGGCAAAGGTGACACCGGCCACGATCATTCCGCGGATGCGGATATGACGTCGGCTGCGCCAGATCAGATCCTTGACGTTTCGCCATTCGGGCTCGTCGGTTACCTTGTCGCAGCGCGTGGGATGCAGGAGAAAGCGCGTGACGAGCGCCGGCGCCGAGCGGAACCGCGCGATAGGGCCGGCGAGACGCGCGAGCTGGCTCGAGTCCAGCCGCGTCCTGGCCGGCGCGAAGAACCGCCCGAACCGGCCCCCGCGCCGTGGCCCGGCATCGTCGGCGGCGAGCATGGCCAGCGTTTGCCAGGCCAGCGCGTCATTTTCCTCGGCCTTGATCCAGCCCGGCCCGTCGCCCCTCTCGGCAAACTTCATGCGCCACCAGTTGCGCAGCAGCGCCTCGTGCGTGACGTCGATCCGTTCGATGCCGGTCGTCATGTCGACGATCCTGACCAGCATGTCGTTGCCGTCGCTGCGATATTCCTCGATCACCTCCCCCACGAGTGATCCGGCATCACCGGCCATGGCGACGAGCTTGCCGATCGCGGTCGGCCGCCGAACGAGATGGGCGCCCGCGCTGTCGAACAGCGCCCGGAAGACTTCTTCTACCGCCTTGGCCGCAGTCGCATTCTTGGTTACGAGCCCCGCACGGATCTCCTCGGCGTGGACCGAGAGCGCGTTGTTGACGAAGCCGGGTGGGACCCATGTGCCCTCGGCCGGCGTGGTCACCCGTCCATAATCCTCGAGCGTCAGCCGCCAGCCCGGGCCTAAGGCGAACTTGGGCGCCGCCATGCGCATCAGCGCGTGTTGCAGCACCGGCAGCGCATCGAGCGTGCTGGCCGCCTCGGTGCGCAGCCGGGTAACGAGCGCGTCGTCGACGTCGCCCCCGAACAGCTTTGCCGGATCACGAATGGCGCGCTCGAGCATCGTGTCGTCGAGCCCTGCCAGGAAATACTGGCAGGTGTTGATAACGCCGCGCAGCGCCGGGAACTGCGCGCACTGGCCAAGGAAATCCGAGCGCATCGTGGCGATGATGACGAAGCGGCGGCCCTTCTTGGGCTGCGACAGCGCCGCCATCAGCCGGCACATCACCTCGACGTCGGCGGCGCGGCGGTCACGCGCCCAGGCGAATATCTCCTCGAATTGATCCAGCACGAGGCAAAGGAGATCGAGCCCGCGCTCCTCGATCGCCGTCTCGATCCGTTCGATGATGTCCGGATCAAAGAGCAGCGCTTCGGTCCAGTCGGTGGTGTCGCTGCGCGGCACCTGTCGATCGTCGGGCGGCGATTTCTGGCCGGACGCCCAGGGAACTGGGCCAAGCAGCTTTGCGAGCGTGGCGGCCAGCGCCGTCAGCGGGCCATAGCTCGGGCGGATGGTCTCGCTCGCCATGGTGCCTCCGCCAAGCTCCATATCGCGCTGGAGGCTGGGCAGGACTCCGGCTGCGACCAAGGAGGACTTGCCACAACCCGAGCCGCCGTGAATCAGGACGACGTTGCTTTCGCCAAGCCGGCCGATCACCTCGCGGGTGACGGTCTCGCGGCCACAGAATATCCGCCACTCTTCGGGCTTGAAAGGACGCAGGCCCGGATAGGGACGCGGCGGGCGCCCGGTTTCCAGTGGAGACATCTCGACCCGGGCCAAATCGCCGGTCAAAGGTCGAGCCCCTTGCGCACTTGCTCGGGCCAGTCGTCCGTGTTCGCCGGGATCCGTTTGAGATCGGCCCAATCCTGCATGGCCGGTGCGGCGCCGCCCACCCAGTCGACCAGCACCCAGGCCGGCGCGGCCGCGCCCGCGTCGAGCAACTCGTTGCGCGCGGCCTGCGCCTCGGTAATCTGCAGGTCGGTCTTGTCGTCCTTGTGGGCGCGGATCAGCACCAGACCCTTGCATTCGAGCAGGAAAGCGCGCCGTTCGGCGCGGCGCCGGATGCGCTCCTTGAGATCGACGGTGGGTGCTACCCAGGCAGCGGGATTGACCTGGACGAGCGCGTCGAGAGCCTTGCGGGTATTGGCCCAGCAATCTTCGATCGACGCGGACTCCAGGTAGACCAGCACGTGCTGCCGCTTCGCCGCATCCGTGACGGGCTGCGGGTCCGGGACGTCGGTCGGAACTGTTTCCTCCGCTGTTTCGGCAAGGCGCGGCCGGCGGCTGTTCAGCAAGGACAGCTTGCGGCGGATCTCACCGCCAAGGCTCTGGAGGGCGTCGATCAGCGGCTGCGCCAGCGCATCGCCCGGAGCAGGCGGGTTGCCGTCGGCGTCGGTGAAGCCGCGGCTGGAGGGGAGCCGCGAACCGCCGCCGAGCAGCCAGTCGATGTCGGGATTGCCGCCGCTCTCGAACGTCTTGCCCGCAACCGCCATCAGCACGGTATGCTCGACCGTGCGACCATCGCACTGCGCCTGTGCACGGAACCGAGCGATCTCATCAACACAGGCGCTGTCGGTGAACAGCGCGGGCGAGAGCAGAACCAGAAGGATCGCCGAGCCCTCGACACTCCGCGGATCGCCGGACGGCACGGCGCGGGCGAACGTGACCTGCGGGACATTGTCGAAGCTTTTCGGGTTGATCAGCTCCTCGAGCGCGGCGACCAACCGGTCGGTCCATGCCGCCAAGTCGAGGTCGGCAGAGCCTGGCTCCGCGGCACAGACATAGACGTCGTTCTGCCAGGCCATGGTCAGCGTTTCACTCCCGCCATTTTTTAAAACCAATCATCGCGCGCGCCGTCAGCTCGCGTTTGCGCCGAGCGCGTTCCAGGCGGCGCTCGCCTTGAGCGCGTCGACGATCAACGTGATCGGTGTGCCGATGTTGATCCACTGGGTGTCGCGGCCTTGATATGTGAATGAGCCCATGTGCCGTGTGGCGGCCTTGTGCAGGGCAACCACCTGCCAGGCATCGTTGCACACTGGCGATCCCGAGGATCCCGGCTGCGTGTCCGTGAAATAGGACAGGTTCTTGCCTTCGATCGCTACCGCCGCGTTGTTGCGGATGGCGAGCTGCTTGGTCTGCCCGCCCGGATGCTGCACGATATTCACCGGCACATAGTTGTTCGGCGCGATCGCAGGGACGGTCAGCGAGATCGGAAGAGGCGCCCGATTGAGCGGAATGGCCCCGTCCTTCAGCTCGACGATCGTGAAGTCGAGGTCGGCGTCGAAGGCCACCAGCTTCGCACATTCATAGGCAGCGGTGGGCACGTCAGGATCGTCGAAGTCGAACTCGACTATGCTGTTGAACGCCTGCGTCTCGAAGTCCGCGGCGCCCACCGCGGCCTCGCCTGGGCTGCGCGCCGATATCACGTGGTAGTTGGTGATGATGTGCCTGGCGCCGATGAGCCAAGCCGTCCCGTAATAGGCGACCGGCAGCCCGGTGGCGGGCGATTTGCGGACCTGCCCGCCCTCATAGCGCGTCACCCTGATCCGGGCGACCGATAGCGAAGTGCGCAGCGCGCCATTCAGGAAGGCGATGGGCAGGAGGTCGCTTTCCCACAGGACCTTCTCTGGCAGTACGGCATCCAATTTGTCCGCGACCGCCTTGGCCTGCGCGGGCAGCGAGCCGGCGACCGGCTGCGGCTTGGCGCGCTTGACCGCCTCGTCGGCGCGCTCCCGATAAAAAGCCTGGGTCCCGGTATCGAGGTCGCTGGCATAGGCCGCGTTGCGCAGGAACCGCTCGATCGGCAATACTCCCTCGACCGCCTTCATATCGTTCAGTTTGAAAATGTCGCTCTCGCGCTGCTTGGCCGGCACGTCCTTTTCCGGAAGACCCTCTAGCACCTGCATGGGCATTGCGGTCAGAAGCGAATCCCGGTCGTAGGAATTGGCCTTCAGCCTCCCCTCGATCTCGCGACATTCGTCGAATGTGAAAATCCCCATCATTCGCCCCTTCAGACCTTGATCGCCCATGCATCCGCCGCGTCGTAAAACGGCTTGTCCGGCCGCACCGAGATATGGACATGGTGGTTGTGCGGGTTCTTCCCGTTGTACGGGCGCCAAGCCCAGGCGGCGGCGGCGCCGATCGGCTCGCGGTTGGCGATGCGCCGGTCAAAGATCACGTATTTGACCCGCGGATCCTTCGCCGTCCGCAGCGATTCTGCGAGCTTGCCGGCATCGCAGCCCCCGGCCGGGTCGTGCGTGATGTCCAGTGCGGTCACCACCCCGGTCGCGCCGTCGCGCACCCAGGGATTGTGATCGGACGCGCGCGACTGGTGCGCCGCATCGCCGATCCAGCCGTCCGAGGCCTTGGAGCGCGCCGGGGCAAGCTGGTTGACCGTGCTCCGCAGCCGGTCGAGGGCCTTGGCGATGCGAAAGGCGCTGACCGCCTCCTCGCTTTCGGGCGTGAATACGGGCGTCTCCGCCTCGTCGGCGCCGGCTTCGTCATCGCCGCCGTTGGGCGAGCTCTCGGGATCCTCCGCACGGCCGAACGTGTCGGCTTGCGCGATCCCCGCCCTGAACGCGACTTCTGCGCCGTCGAGTTCGAACCGGTCGGCCTGCCGCACCGTATCGGGGAACACGATCCCGGTCCGGCGTTCGAGTTCGCCAAGCGGGATCATGCGGCGGCGAAATGCGTCGGGCACGGTGAACTCGAGGTCGACCGCCGACAGATCCTGCTCGAGCACGAACGCATAAGCAGCGAGCCGGTCGTCCAACACCGCGACCACGACCTTCCAGAAAGCTCGCGGAATCCGCAGGCGCTGCACGGAGCCGTCGGCAGCCTTGCCGATGAAGACCTCGTTGGCGGGATCGAGCACCGGGCCGGCGAACAGGCAGTATCGGTCGCTCGACGCCTGGCTCAGCACACTGTTTTCGAGATCGCCCCAATTGTCGGTCCCGCGCGCGGACTGGTTGAATTGGGCGACCTGCGGCGAGCAGTTGGTCACGTGATAGGTATCGCCGTTGGCTTGCCGCAGCGCGTCGTAGGTCGCGCCCCAGGCGACGTCGTCGCGGCGCACGATATGTCCCTTGTCGAAGGCACCCCCGTCCTTGGTGTAGAAACGATCGGAAAGCTGGAAGTCGCTGCTCAGGCGCGGATCGGGAAACCACTTCTCCATGTCGTTCTCGCCGAGGCCCGAAAGGCCCTTGCGCGTGTAATCGCGGCCGGGCTCCGGCCGACGCAGCGCCTTCTCGCCGGTGACGTTGGAGGCAGTGAACAGCGCAAGCCGCCGGAACCGGTCGGTCTGGATCGAAAAATGGCCGTAATGGAGCGTGTCCGAGCCATCGAGAAGCGGCGCGATGCGTCCCGGATCCGCCGCATGCGGCAGGGGCACGCTGAAGCCTGCGAGAAAGCCGGCATCGTAGCCCTTGCGATCCGCATAGTCCGTGTCGTGGCTCGGCTCACGCAGCGTCTCGGTGAAGTCGTCGCCGCCCGCTACGCTCTCCCGCCCGCTGTCCGCCCTCTCCACGTGAGCGCCAAGCACGCTCCCACCCAGACTGACGGTGATGGTGAGCGGGATCGTCACGCTGACCGAGCTCCCCGCGCCGCCCAGCGATACGCCCGGTGCCGCCGGCGGCTTGCCCCCGCCGCGAACCGCGCCGGCAGCGTCACCGCTGGCTTTGGCGCCACCATTCTCCGTCCCGGCCGCGTTCAAGGGCGCCGATTCCTCAGGCCAGTAGTTCGACCACGGCGGCGTGCCACCTGAAGGGCTTTCCGCGAAACGGACGCCTGCATCGACCACTCGCCCGTCGCGCGCGAGTTCGAAGGCCGGCACGAAATAGTTCACCTCTTCGAACCGCCCGCCGAAATGCAGACCGAGCACTTTGCCGGTTTCAAAATCGATCAACGCTGACCCCGAATTACCGCCGAGCGTCGAGCAGTCGTGCGCGCCGGCAGAAACCACCTTGCCGAAGCTGCCGGCATCGACGCGGCCATGGATCATGCCGGGCTGCAGCCGCTTGACGCCGTAGACACCGGAGAACAGCGCGTTCTGCTGCGAGACCGAATTTCGTAGCGGATCATAGGCGGGATAGCCGATCACCGCCACGCGCCAGCCGTCGAGCGCGTCGACCTCGCGCAGCGAGAGCGAAAGCGGGTCGTGGCCGGCGAGCCCCTCGACTTCGAGCAGCGCCATGTCCCAATAGGGATGGATCATCCGCACGGCGCGAACCTCAAGCTCCTGCCGGTCCGGACGATCGCGCTCCCGCAGGAAATCGATGTCGGCCTTCCCGCCGGATTTGAAGTCGATCCGGCGGCCAAGACCGCGCGCAAAAATTTCCGCGACATGGCGATTGGTCATCAGCAGCCCGTCGCCGACGACAAAGCCGGTACCCGCATAGGGGATCGCCGACTGACCGGGCAGCCCGATCCGCCCGACCGAGGGCATCGCGGCGACCAGTCTTTGATGGATCGGGCCGCTGTTGATATCCAGCCACTGTTCGTGAACCGTCTGGAACTCGCCCCGGATCACGTCGAGTGCCGGCCGTTCGCGGAACAGGACGATGGCTTCGGCCGCGTCCAGTTCGTGCGGAGAGAAATCCGCCGCCGGCGCGCCCATCCTCGCCTTGTCGAGCGCGCTGTTGGCGGCCGCCACGTTTGCGGCGAGCACCGGATCGGATTCGATCGACTCAGTCGCCGCGCCCGTGTCGAATGCGAGTTCGACCTCGGGCAAATCGGTCGCGGCAACCACCTCCTCGACCGACGTCGGGGGGATCGCCTCGATGCCGCCTTCACGATGGCGCGAGATCAGCGCAAGGTATTTCTGCAGTCGTTCAGCCCGGTCCATGACATTCTCCGTCCTGCGATCGGCGTTGCGGCCGTTATCCCGCAGCTGCCGCATCCATCGATGACGCCTAGAGTTCGGCCTGTGCGATGAACATCGTCGCCAGCGTCTTCAGCTTGTCGCGCAATTGCGGCTCAAGCAGGTCGAGGAAACTGTTGCCCGCGGTCAGCGTCTTGGTCGCGCTCTCGAAGGTCGCATTCGTCTTGCCAAGCTTGAAGAACAGGATCGTGGTCTTCGACGTCTCGACGTCGATGCGGGCGATGGCGTAACGGATCACGGTCGTCTGCTCGTCGCTGGAGACTGCCGCGAAGTGCATCTCCTGCGCCGTGAAACGCCGGGTTTCCTTGTCGAACAGCGCGATCCACGGATCGCTTTCGTTCATGCTCCGCAGATTCTCGAGGCCCGCGAGGATCACCGGGCCGATCGCGGCGCCGCCGAACGCGATCGTGAGAAACGGGATGATGGCCTTGTGGACCTCGATCCCGGTTTTCTTGAACTTGGACTGGGTCACTGACGATCCGGTCATGGCGAAGCCCAGTTGCGCGAGGTTCGATGTATAGGCGGCCAGCCAATCGTCGTCGTCGGCATCCGGCTTCGCCGCCATCGCTTTGCTCGCGACGCGCGCGGCGAATAGCATCGCCAGCGAGACGCTCGACCGGATGGTTGCGCTCGGCGTCGCCGAGAAATCGATCAGCGTCGTCCCCGAAACCACCGCCGGCGGCAGCTTGTCGAGATCGAGCCCCGGGGTCGGCGGCGCCTCGGCGATCGCTTCGTTCGAGGCCAACTCTTCTTCGAAATTCACGCTCTCGAGAAACGCACGTGTGTCAACCGCCATGACCCCCTCCTTTGCCTGCGCTGCAGGACTGCCGAACGCTACTCGCCCCTGAACAGAATGACGGTCCCCGCCGGGATCTCGATCCCATCCGCGGGGGCGCCGAATAGGTGTTCTCCCAGCTCCGCGTGTCGCGGATCGCCAGGCGCGTAGGCGAACTGCGCGTGACCGATCATGCCGGCCGGCCCCTCGGCTCGAAGATCGAGTATGATCGCGCCGTTCGCGTCGATGCTCGCGGTGCCGATGGCCCCTCGAGCGCGGGCCGTCTCCTCCCGGCCGGCACCCGCTATCACGGCTTCGGACGTGATGACGCCTTCGAGATCGTCGGGTCCGTTCGCCCAGTAATCGTGGAGTGCGGGCCAGCTGGCCTGCATCGCCGCCGCCTCGGTGAAGAAGCGCGCGCCGCTCTCGGCGAAGGTTTCCTGCAGCCCGGCGTCGCCGGCCTGCTGCTCGTAGGCGTCGAGCCGCTCGACGTCGGCGTTGCGCGCGGCGACAAATCCGGGGTCGGCAAGCACCGCATGCCCGCCGACAAAATCATATCCATGCAAGGATTCGTGGACGAGCAGATCGACCGAACCGTGCTTCCCGCTCGACTTGTCGGGGATCGCCCGGACGCTGCCCTGGCCGATCGTGGCAACGACCACGCAGTTGCGCTCGGGCAGATACGCGCCGGGCACATCGTCCCAGGTCTTGCCTGTCCTCTCCCATCCGCGCGGCACGACGTTCCGCAGACTGCGCTCGAAATCGGTGACGCTCTCGCGGCAGGCCACGACGCGCACGCCCTTGCGCTTGAAACGCTTGAGTACGTTGCGCGGAAGAAGCGCTGCATGCGCGACGATGATCTGGAGATCGTCGCTGGTGCCCTGTCCGCCGACGACCGACACTTTGCGCGCCAGCGCGACATTATCGGCCGAGGCCGGCGCTTCCGTCGCGTCCAGCTCCATCTCGATCCCGGGAAACGCCGCGTCTCGTGCGTCGGCAAGCGTCTCGAGCTCAGAGAGGTCGAGATCGTTGAGATAGATCGCTTCGGCATCGTCGGCGAACTCGCCGGCGGTGCGCGCGGTCAGTCTAGTCGCGCCCGTTCCGCCCACCGACACCGCTTCCTCGGTGCTGGGCCAACGCGGGCCGAAGCGGTAGACCGCATAGTACATGATTTTGGCCTGGACCGCCGGCACCCCGGAGCATCGCATAGCGGTGTAAAACATCCGGTGCACGGCCTTCCACGGCACCGACTTTAGCACGCAATAGTGATCGTGAACGATCGAGGCGTTGCGATAGCGCCCCTCGAATGGTCCGCCGATCAGCGACCAAAAAGCGCGCGGGATCGAGGCGCCGTCGACAATAATGTCAGCCGGAACCGCCCATTGGAGGAGCTCTGGCCTCGGCCCGACATAGCCGATGGACCGAACGAGTCGCGCCTTGCGGCCGTCCTCGAGCAATTGAATGATCGGATCACTACCGGTGAACTCACCGAACTCCCCGGCCGGGCCCTCGGCGAAAGCTTCAACCTTGCCGGCAGGAGGCGGGTTAAAACGCCAATGCAAGGCAGCCACCGATCCTATTGCGGCAGCAATACTCCAATCTTCCTCCCAAATCGGTTTTAGGTCAGTCGCTCTTTTATCCACCATCGCCCCCCAAGTTTGTAAATACCGAAGGGAATCAAAGCTCGGAACTTCATCGAGCGTTCATTGCGCATCAACTCGGTGTATCTTGGCGGGAAGGTTAACTGGATTCCGTTCTTGGTCAAGGCGGTATGTATATGGTGCGGCAAGGCCGCGATGAACGCAGGGCCGCTTCATCCACTTGGCGACCGTCTCGGGCTGACTCAATGGCGCTTAGCCGGAACGTCTCCTTCTGGCGGAAGCTGCTGTTCGGAGTGTCACGCGCGTGGCCGCTTCGTCCCAAGCGCCCGTGTCCGGCTCATCACCAGAAACGGGCGCATCGGGCTTAGATCTCTGTATTCTCGGCCAGGGCAAGAGCATCCTCCACGTCGATCCCAAGATAGCGCACCGTGTTCTCGATTTTGCTATGGCCGAGCAGGATCTGAACCGCACGAAGGTTTTCGGTCGCCCTGTAGATTATCGATGCTTTCGTTCGGCGAAGAGAGTGCGTGCCATATTCGCTTTGCAGGAGACCGACACCTGTTACCCATTCGTCGACAAGCCGGCGTACTGGCGAGTGCTGAGGTGCCAGTTATGATCTACCCTGCTGGGAAAGACATAATCGTCCACCGTGCCGCCGCGCCGATCGAGCCAAGCCAGCAGGCTTGCTCGAGCGTCCGGCAGCAGCTCGAACTGAACGGGCCGTCCCGTTTTCTGCTGCATCACGATCGCCCACGTTCGGATTTGTCCGCCGCTGACAATGTCGCCAATCTTCATCTGCACCAGGTCGCAACCCCGAAGCTTGCTATCGATCGCCAAGTCGAAAAGCGCCCGATCTCGCAGGCGTCGACGCTGATTGAGGTAAAAACGGATTTCCCAGGTCTGCTTTGGTTTCAGAGCCCGCTTCGCACCCACGGTCCTTCCGGCATTCCAAACCGGGCGCTTGGTGGCGGTGAGTTCCTTTTCAGAAATCTCCATGTTCGTTCTCCTATGGCCGCATTGGCCAACTTAAGAACGCTTGCGGGCGAGGTCGCAGACGAATGGATTGGGGCTTGTGCCGACCACCGCACGAACCCGCTCCGCGGGAGGGTCGCTTGGGGTGAAGTAGCGTAGTATTTGTGAGGCTTTCGGCGGGGCGGCGTCGCCCCCCGACGGTGGAGTTCCTTCAACGGAGAGGAACTTACCATGGATGCTATCACGACCGCTGCCCCGGCCCATTCGCTGCGTGAGC
>Ga0207641_10001316_pt1 | contig 24569 bp, 21 predicted proteins | sample KBSSwiS62_FD_184306 | JGI IMG/M metagenome (GOLD analysis project Ga0207641, IMG submission 184306) | Switchgrass rhizosphere microbial communities from Kellogg Biological Station, Michigan, USA - KBS Switchgrass S6-2 (SPAdes) (version 2) | ecosystem: Host-associated > Plants > Roots >... | reverse complement strand
TCTCCCAGGCCAACGGCGTGACGGCCGTCCCGAGCGCGATCCGGGTGGTGCGCTGGGTGGCCGCGGCGAGCAGCGTGACCGGGGACGACACGCCGTACTGCAGGTGCCGGTGTCGGACCCACGCGCTGTCGTAGCCGAGGGCCTCGCCGAGCTCGATCATGCGCAGGGTGGTCTCGTGGCCCGCGCCGGGATCGTCCCGGTCGAACAGGCCGATCGTGAGGAACCCCAGCTTCTCCAGCGGTGCCGGCGCAGGCATCCCGCCTCCCGTCTCCCGACTCGATCTCCGCTCCGGGACCATACGGCGGGTCGGCTGCCCTCCTCCCAGCGGTGGCCTGAGGGGTCAGATCCACTGGCGAAGGCCGATCGCGCGCGGCGGGCTCCCGACGCGGTAGTCGACGTCGCCGCACCACCGCGCGCGAACCGAACCGGCCAACGTCTCGTCGATCCCGCCGTCGCGGACGTGCCGCGGCGCGAACCCGAGCTTGGGGAGCAGGCCGATCGGGGCGAAGAGCGGGCTGTGGTCGGCGCGTTCGATGCGGCCGGACTCGGCGTCCGGAGCCACGGCGGGCAGGGTGATCCGCAGCCCCGCGAGGCGGGCCTCGGTCGCGATCCAGCGGCGCGGCAACGTCGACAGCTGATGGTCCAGCCACAGACCGGTGGTCGGCCCGCCTCCGACATTGCTGTGGCCGCCGACGTACCAGCGTTGCTCGACGCTCGGCGGGGCGCCGACCGGCTTCGGAACCGCCGTCCAGAGGGTGGGCGGGAAGTAGCTCCTCAGCTCGTCGAGCGCCACGGCGTGGCGCGCGATGTCCACGAGGCCGCTGAGATCGGTGTCGTGGAAGCGGTAGCGGCCCGCGGTGAGCCCCGCGAACGGGCCGGGCAGCCCCAGCGAACCCACGGTGTCGAACACCCCGATGAAACGGATCCGCGCCTGGCGCGCGCGGACGCGGACGAGCGCGTCCTGGTCCGTCACGATCGCGGCCGGGTCGTCGACCATCTCGCGCAGCCCGGGCCGCTCGGTGTCCCGGTAGCGGTCGAAGACCTGCTGGGCGGACAGGGCGCCGGGGGGGACGATCCCGCACTTCGCGATCATGCCCGCGAGGCTTCGCGCGGTGAAGGCGCCCCGGCTGAAGCCGAACAGGAAGATCTGGTCGTCCGCGTCCCTCCAGTGCCGCACGATCTCCGCATAGCCCGCGACGATCTTCTCGTCGAGTCCGAGCCCGGTCACCGCGCCGAGGAGATACGGCGGCTTCGTGCCGACGCCGGTGAAGTAGCGTCGGTGTTGCTCCCCGGGGATCTCCGGCGTCCGACGAAACAGCGCGTGGATGTTGGTGAAGGCGAGCGGGGCGTTCCAGGTGCCGTCGAAGAACAGCGCGATCCTCATGGGGTCCTCTCGGACTAGGGTGTCGGGGCGCCCTTCCGTTCGGTGATCCACGCCCACAGCTCCGGGGCCCGCATCCGACCCACCGCCTGATAGTCCCCGCGGTTCGTCCAGCGGTACAGGACCGAGGGGTCGAGTGTCTCGCCCAGAGCGGTCGACTTGACGTGCCGCGGCGCGTCGGCCAGGTGGGGGAGGGCGGCGGCGACGGTGAACACGAGACTCTTCTGAGGCTCGTCGAGGTCGCCGAGGGCGTTCGTCGAGGGCGCCGGTTCGGGGGCGAGGGGGAGCCCGGCCGTCGTCGACTCCGCGGCCATCCACTCGCGCGGGACCGAGGGGACCAGCGAGTCCCGAAGCCTGCCGGACAGGCCCCCGCCGACGTCGCTGTGGGCTCCGACGAACCAGCGCTGCTCGACGTCGAGCCGCCGGCCCGGCAACGGGATCGGCACCGAGGTCCACAGCGTGGGTGGGAACGTCGATCGGAGCTCGTCGAGGGCGAGGGCGTGCCGGGCGGTCTGCACGAAGCCACTCAGGTTGGTGTCGTGGAAGGCGTACCTGCGCGAGGCGGCCGAGCCGAAGCGGCCGGGCACGCCGAGCGCGCCCACGGTGTCGAAGACGCCGATGAACCGGATGTGCACCCGTCGGGCGTGGTCGAGGACCAGCCGGTCCTCGTCGGTCTGCGCCGGGGCCTCACCGCTGTCCATCTCCCGCCAACCGGGTCGCCTGCGGTTCCGGTAGCGGGCGAAGACGTCCGAGGCGTCCAGCCCGTCCGGCCCGCCCGTGCCCGGCGGCAGCAGCCCACACTTGGCGATCATGCCGGCGAGGCTCCGCGCGCTGAACGCTCCACGGCTGAAGCCGAACAGAGAGATCTCGGCGGCGCCGCGCCTGGCCTCCTCGACCGGCACACCGGCTGCGATCGCCGCCCGTTCGGCCCGCATCCAACGCTCGACGAGCGCGACGTAACCCTCGATGATCTGCGTGTTCAGGCCCCAGCCGAAGGCGCCGCCGCCCAGTTTCGGGAAGCGCACGCCGACGCCCTCGACGTACACCGCGACGTCGTCGCCGTACAGACGCCTCGCCCGCCGATACAGCTCGGTGATGGACGTGTCGGCCTCGGGGTCGTTCCACGTCCCGTCGAGGAACACCGCGATCTTCGCCGTCACGTCGCGCCTCCGCTCCCCGCCGCCGATGGGGGAGATGCGGTGGGGTCGCGGCCCGATACGCCGTTCACGGATCCGCGCAGTTCGAGGCCGAGATGGGGGAACTGGCGCCGCCCGCGGGTTGTTGAGAGGGTCGACCGGTACCGGCTTCGAGAGGAGTACATGTGAGCACCGAGAAGGCGATCCTGGCGGGCGGGTGCTTCTGGGGCATGCAGGACCTCGTCCGCAAGCGGCCGGGCGTGGTGTCCACGCGCGTCGGCTACACCGGCGGGGACGTGCCGAACGCGACCTACCGCAACCACGGGACGCACGCCGAGGGCATCGAGATCCTGTTCGACACCTCCGCGACGAGCTACCGGGACATCCTGGAGTTCTTCTTCCAGATCCACGACCCGACCACCAGGAACCGGCAGGGCAACGACATCGGGACGTCCTACCGCTCCGCGATCTACTACCTCGACGACGAGCAGAAGCGGATCGCCGAGGACACCATCGCGGACGTCGACGCGTCCGGGCTCTGGCCCGGCAAGGTCGTCACCGAGGTCGAGCCTGCCGGGGACTTCTGGGAGGCGGAGCCGGAGCACCAGGACTACCTGGAGCGGATGCCGTGGGGCTACACCTGCCACTTCCCCCGTCCGAACTGGGTCCTCCCGAAGCGGGCGGAGCAGCAGGCCTGACCGCGCGATCCGCGATCCGAGCCCGCGTCCGGGGCGGGCGCGGGCTCGTCCGGCGGATGGCGGCGGTCACCCCGCCATGTGGTTGTTGCCGGTGACCAGCATCTTCGCCAGTGCCGCCTGGGTGGCCGAGTCCATCCGCCCGGTCTGCGGGAGGCCGGCGTCCCGCTGCAGGTAGGTGATCGCCTGGGTGGTCTGGGCGTTCATGATCCCGGTGTCGGGGCCCTCGTAGTAGTTCAGCTGTCCGAGCTCCTCCTGCAGGGTCGCGATGGTCTTGTTCGGCGGGGTCGGGGGGACCGGCGGCGTCGGCGGCACCGGCGGGGTCGGGGGCGTCGGCGGGGTGACGTGCCCGCCGTGGCCTCCGGCGGCCGGGGCGATCGCGTGGCTCCCGCCGCCGGTCGTGGTCGGGTGCGCGCCGGTGGTGGGGGCGACGGTGACCGCGGGCGCGGCAGGCGCGGCCGGGGCGGTGGCGCCGCCGCTCAGGCCGACCATGACCCCGCCCGCGATGCCCGCCGCGGCGAGCACGGCGCCGACGGCGATCGCGAGGGTGCGGCCGCTCCGCCAGGGGCCCTTCGCCCCACCGTTCGGGTAGCCCCGGACGACCCCGTCGTCCCGTGGTGCGTAGCCGCCGCCGAGCGGGGTGTTGCGGCTCGCCCGGGCGTAGGCCGGGGCGGTGGGGGTCTCCTCGTCACAGTCCTCGCGGAACTCCTGCGGGGGCCGGCGGCGGCGGTACGGGCTGCCGTACTCGACGCCCTCCGACCAGGCGTTGACGGTCTGGGGGCGGTCGACGCGGCGCGGGTCCTCGTCGGGGACGAAGGCGGCGCGGTCGTCGGTGTCGGTGCTCATCGGGTGCCTCCCGGGGTCTGCTGCCCGGTCCCTCCGGGCGATGACCCGACAGTGCGCGCGCCCGCTGCAACCCCACTTCAAGCGCGGTACGCCCCGCTGCAACCGGTCAGCCCAGCGCGGGCTCCAGGTCCGCGACGGTGAGCCGGGCCCCTTCCGCGAAGGCCGCCTCCGCGATGTCCGGGGCCAGCGCCGCGCGGGCGCGGGCGAGCAGGCCCGGCGCCCACTCGGTGTGCGGCCACGCCATCCCCGCCCTGGTCAGGTGGGCCTTGGCGGCGCCGAACAGCCGGACGGCCTCCTCGGCGCGGCCCGCCTCCGTCAGCAGCCCGGCGCGCAGCTCCAGCAGGAACGGCCCCTCGACGACGCCGTGTGACCGGTGCGCGGCCAGCAGCCGGTCCGTCCAACGCAGGCCCTCGTCGACCGCGCCGGACCGCAGCGCGTCCGCCGCCGCGACGACCGCCGCGACCCAGCACGTGAAGTGGTCCTCGAGCGCCTCTCCGCGCGCGAACACCGCCGCCGCGGGCCCCGCTCCGGCGAGCAGCGCGGTCGCGTCCACCAACAGCCGGACGTGGGGATCGCCGGACCCGTCGGCGGCCTGGGTGATCGCGGCGAGCACGGGCGGGACGGCCTGGGCGCCGATCCCCGCCGCGAGCGTGCCCGCGACCACCGCCAGCCGCTCGACCAGCACCCGCGCGTCCGCCTCCGGCATGTCCCGCACCGCGGGCAGCGCGACGAGCTCGGGGGAGGGCTCACCGGCGAGCGCGCGGAACCCCGCGAGCCCGAGCCGCACCAGCGCCCGGTCCAGCGGCTCCCCGAGGTCCAGCGCCGCCGCCTGCTCCAGCCGCCTGCGCGCCTCCAGGGACAGGCCGCGCCCGTAGAGGTACTGCGCCAACCGCCCGACGACGGCCACCCCGAGCGCGCTCGGCCGGTCCCCGACGGCGTGGGTGAGGGTGGCGCGTACGGCGGCGAGATCGTCGTCGAGCGGCGCGTGCCAGTCCACCTCGGCGGGGGAGCCGAGCCGCGGCGCCGCCCCCGCCAGCTCGCCGAGCCACCGGTCCCGCCGCAGGTGGTGGGTCTCCGGGTCGGTGAGCGCGTGCCGGGCGTGCCCGCGCACCGTCGCGAGCTGCAGGAAGCGGGACGGGCGGCCGGGGGCGAGCGGGCCGAGCGGGCTCAGCAGGGAGCGGTGCACCAGCCCGGCGACGGCGTCCTGCGCGCGGTCCGGGGGCAGCGCCGCGAGCACCCCGGCGAGCCGCGCGGTGAACGGGCCCGCGACGACCGAGACCGCGGCGTGCACGGCGGCCTCGTCCGGCTCCAGCAGCGCGAAGGACTGCGCGACGGCCTCCCGCACCGTCCGGTGGTGGTCGGCGCGGTGTGCCCGGCCGACCGCCGCGAGCCCGCTCGGATCGGCCGTGACCTGCGCGAGGATCTCGCCGGTGCCGAAGGCGCGGGTGCGGGCGGCGGCGAGCTCGATCGCCAGCGGCAACCCGTCGACGGCCAGGCAGATCCGGGCGACCTCCTCGGTGTCGGGGGGCGCCGGGAGCCGGGCGCGGTCCAGGAACAGGCGCACCGCCGCGTCCACGGGCAGCGGGGCGAGCCCGAGGACCTCCTCGCCGGGCACGTCGAGCGGCTCGCGGCTGGTGGCGAGCACGGTGACCGCGGCGTCCTCGGCCAGCAGCCGGTCGGCCAGGTCCGCGACCGGGTCGAGCACCGTGTCGCAGTCGTCGAGCACGAGCAGCATCCGCAGGCCGCGCAGCCGGGCACGCACCTCGTCCGTCGCCGGGACCGCGACGCCGACGGCGCCTGCGATCGCGTCCACCACCCCGTCGGCGTCTCGCGCCGCGCTCAGGTCGACGAACCGCACCCCGTCCGGGAACCGGTCCGCCGCGGCGCGCGCGGCCTCGACGGCCAGCCCGGTCTTGCCGCAGCCCGCGGGCCCGACCAGGGTGACCAGCGGGGCCTTCCCGAGTGCCGCGGTGACCCGGTCCAGGTCCGCCGCCCGCCCGACGAGCACGCACCTGCTCGGCAGCACGACCTCCGGCCGGGCGGGCGCCGCCCGCCGCGGCCCGACGAGCGCGGGGTCCTCGGCCAGGATGCGCCCGTGCAGCTCCCGCAGCTCGGGGCCGGGTTCCAGGCCGAGCTCGTCGAGCAGCAGGGTGCGGGCCTCGATGAACGTGGCCAGCGCCTCGTCCGTGCGGCCCGCGCGGTAGCGGGAGAGCATCCGCAGCGCCCAGAGCCGCTCACGCAGCGGGTGCTCGCGCAGCGCCGTCTCCAGCTCGACCAGGGCGGCGTCCGGGTCACCCTCGGCCAGCAGCGCCTCGACGTGCCGCTCCCGCACCTGCCCCCGCCGCTCCTCCAGCCGCGCGACGGTGGCCTCCGCCCACGGCTCGTCCGCCAGCTCGCCGTACGGCCTGCCCCGCCAGCTCGCCAGGGCCTCCCGGGTGACGGCGAGGGCCTGGGCGGAGCGCCCGCTGCCGAGGAGGTCCTCCGCCTCGGCGGCCAGCCGCTCGAAGCGCAGCGAGTCGACGGCGTCGGGCTCGGCCAGCAGCCGGTACCCCGCGGGCTCGTAGACCAGCACCCGCGAGGCGGCGCCCCGCCCGCGGTCGGGTTCGAGCACGCGGCGCAGCCGGAACACGTGGGACTCCAGTGTGGAGGCCGCGCCGGGTGGGGGCGCTCCGGACCACACGGCGTCGACCAGCGCTTCCGGGCTGACGGGCCTGCCCGCGTGCACGAGCAGCATGGCCAGGGTCGAGCGCAGCCGCCCGCCCACCACGGGCACGACCGCACCCGCCCTCTCCACGACGATCTCGCCGAGATCGCGGTACCGCAGCCCCATGACGGGCGATCGTCGCCGCCGCGGGCGCGGCGCGCCAGAGCCGAACGACGGACCGTGAGGATCTCCGCGGAGCGGGTAGTGAGGGGGATGGACCTCAGTGACCTGGACACCGTGGTGCTCGACGTCGACGGCACGCTCGTCGACACCAACTACCACCACGCGCTGGCGTGGTTCCGGGCGTTCCGGCGGTTCGACGTCACGCTCCCGGTCTGGCGGCTGCACCGCGCCATCGGGATGGGTGGGGACCAGCTGGTCCCGGCCGTCGCGGGGGAGCGGTTCGACGACGAGCACGGGGACGAGGTCCGTGCGGCGTGGGCCGAGGAGTTCGATCCGCTGCTGCGCGAGGTCCAGCCCTTCGGCGGGGTCCGCGAGCTGCTCAGCGGCCTGCGGGAGCGCGGGCTCACCGTGGTGCTGGCCAGCTCCGGCAAGCCCGAGCACGTCGACGCCTACCTCGACCTGTTCGACGGCCGCGACCTCGCCCACGCCTGGACGAGCGCCGAGGACGTCGACCACACCAAGCCCGAACCGGACCTGCTCGGCGCCGCGGTCGAGAAGGTGCACGGGGAGCGGCCGCTCGTGGTCGGGGACTCCGTGTGGGACTTCGAGGCGGCGCGGCGGGTGGGATGGCCCGGTGTCGCGGTCCGGACCGGCGGGTTCTCGGAGGGCGAGCTGCGCGAGGCGGGCGCGGCGGAGGTGTTCGGCTCCGTGCCCGAGCTCGCGGACCACCTCCTGCGCTCCTCGTAGCACGCCCGCGAATCGCCCATGGGGTCGGCGCCGGCCGCGGCCGGCGCCTGCCCCGTCGGCTCCCCGCGGACGACCCGGCGGAGCCCCGGGAGCGGCTCACCCTGCCCGACGGCCTCGGCGCGGTCCTGCGGTTCCCGATCGCCTGAGACATCAGGATGCGCTCCGATCCCCCGCGTGATCATGGGCTGATCGGGGCTCGTGGAGATCATCTGACCCCGATCCGCCCATGATCACCGGCGGGGCGGGGGCGGGGGTGGGGGGAGGGGGGCCACGCTGATCGCACGTTTCGTGCTCCCAGCGTGGGATGATCCGCGGTTGCGTGCGCTCAGCGTCGTCACACCACGCTGAGCGCACGCAGATCGCGATCATGGAGCCACGCGCTGCGCCCGGACGAACCACGGGAACCGCTCCAGCCGGCCCACCTGCGCGATCAGCAGGGCCTGGGTGACGACGGTCCGTCCCGTCGACGGAGCTGTCGGCGGACGCGATACCCGGTGCGCCGGGGCGGAACCGGGCGGCATGGGCCGCCGGGCGACGGGTAGCTCCTCGGGCGGAGGCGGGCGCCCGGCCCGCCGGACGGGAGGGTGTGCGTGTCGCTCCTGGACGAACGGTTCGGGGTGCCCGGGGGGCTGCGGGCGGCCGACCGGCTGGCGGCACTGCTGGCCCGCGGCGACCTGGAGCTCCCGCTGCCCGGCCACGGCGAGACGGCGGCCCGCTGGGCCCGCCTCGCGGCCTGGGGTCGGGCGGACCTGCCGCTGGCCCGGCTCGCCGAGGGGCACACCGACGCCGTCGCGATCCTCCGCGAGGCCGGCGCCGAACCCGTCGCGGGCGCCCGGTACGGCGTGTGGGCGGCCCGGTCCGGCGGGACGGGCGCGCGGCTGACCGGCGGGGTGGGCGCCTGGTCGCTCACCGGGCTCGTCCGGTTCTGCTCGGGCGCGCCGGACCTGGAACGTGCCCTGGTCGTGGCGGACGCGCCGGGTGGCAGCCGGATCGTGGACCTGGACCTCTCCCGGCCCGGGATCCGCCGCGTCGAGGGTTCCTGGCGGGTGGCGGGCATGCGGGACAGCGAGACCTGGGACGTCGAGCTCGGCGGGATCGGGGTCGTCGACCTCGTCGGCGGACCGGGCTTCTACACCGCGCGGCCGGGGTTCGCGTGGGGCGGGGGCGGGGTCGCCGCGGTGTGGCTCGGCGGGGCAGCCGGGACCGTCGACGGCCTGCGCGCCGGGCTGTCCACGGACGACCCGCACCGGCTGGCGCAGCTCGGGGAGCTGCACACCGCCGTCGCCGTGGTGGACGCCCTGCTCCACCGCACCGCCGACGCGATCGACGCGGACCCCGAGTCCGCCCACACCACCGAGGTCGCGGTGGCCCGGGCCGCCGCGGAACGCCTGTGCCGCACCGTGCTCGACGTGCTGCCGCGGGCCGCCGGGGTCGCCGCGCTGGCGGACGGGCTCGCGGACCGGCTCGCGGACCTCGGGATCTACGTGCGCCAGCACCACGGCGAACGGGACCTGGCGGCGCTGGGACGCGCCCTGGTCGAGGAGGACGTGTGACGGTCGCGATGCCCACCGAGCTCGGGCGGCTCGTCGTCGTCGCGGCGCACCCGGACGACGAGACCCTCGGCGCCGCAGGGCTGCTCCGGGCCGCGCACGCCGCGGGTTCGGCCGTCGAGCTCGTGGTGGCGACGGACGGGGAGGCGGCGTTCCCGGACGCGTCCGCGGCGGCCCGGGCGGACCTGGCGACGACCCGCCGCAAGGAGCTCACCGCGGCGCTGCGGGCACTCGACCTCGACACCCCCGTGACGTGGCTGGGCCTGCCGGACTCCGCGCTCGCCGAGCACGAGGCCGCGCTGGTCCACGCGCTGCGCCCGCACCTGGTCGCGGCGGACACCTGCCTCGCGCCGTGGACCGGCGACCCGCATCCGGACCACGCCGCGGCGGGGCGGGCGGCACGGTCGGCAGCCCCCGCGCACACGCACTGCTACGGCTACCCGATCTGGGCGGAGCCCTGGGGCCACCCCCTGCCCGAGGAGGGCGCCCACCTGCACCTGCTCGACCAGGCCGCGCGGGCCGCCAAGGCCGCGGCGATCGCCGAGTTCGGAACGCAGACCGCCCCCGCCCCGGACGGCGGCCCACCGATCCTGCCCCCGGACGTCCTCGCGCACTTCGGGTCCGGGCGCGAGGTGTTCCTGCGCGAGCCCCCGGAGCGGAGCGCACCCGTCGAACGGTTCGCCGAGCTCTACGCCGCGGACCCGGACCCGTGGGGCACCCGAACCCGCTGGTACGAGGAGCGCAAGCGCGCCGTGGTGCTGGCCTGCCTGCCGCGGCGGGAGTACCGGCACGCCGCCGAACCGGGGTGTGGCATCGGGGTGCTGACGGCGGCGCTGGCCGAACGGTGTGCCCGGGTGAGCGCCTCGGACCCGGTCTCGGGCGGGGCCGTGACCGCGCTCCCCGGTGTCACCGTCACCGACGCCGCCCTGCCGGACCCCGCCGCGCTGCCGGCGGGGGTGGACCTGGTCGTGGCGAGCGAGGTCCTCTACTACCTCGCGCCGACGGTCGTCGGGCAGGTGCTCGACCGAATCGCCGCGGCGCTGGACCGCGGCGGGGACCTGGTCCTCGTGCACTGGCGCGGGGTGCCCGCGGAGGCCCCGCAGGACGCGGCGGCCGTGCACCGGCGGTTCCGCGCCGACCCGCGGTTCGCCTCCCTGGTGGAGCACCGTGACGAGGACTTCCTGCTCGACGTGCTGCGCCGCCGGTGACCGCCGTCGGGATCGTCGTCCCGGCCCGGGACGAGGAGGAGCGGATCGGGGCCTGCCTGCGGTCGGTGCACGCGGCGGTCGCGCGGGCGGGCGTGCGCGCCGTGGTGTGCGTGGTGGCGGACCGCTGCACCGACCGGACCGCGGAGTGCGCGGCGGGCCTGGCCGACGTGCTCCGCGCGGCCGAGCCGCGGACGATAGGGGAGGTCCGGAACGTGGGCGCGCGGCATGTCCTGCGCCACGGAGTGACCTGGCTGCTCGGCACGGACGCGGACTCCGTGGTGCCCGAGACCTGGGTGCGGGACCATCTGCGGTACGCCGCGGCGGGTGCGGACGCCGTCGCGGGCCCCGTCGACCTCGACGACCCGGAGACCCTGCCCCGCGAGGTACTGGCCCGCTACCTGCAGGTCCTCCGCGAGGGGACCGGACACGCGTACGCGGCGAACCTGGGCGTGCGAGCCTCGGCGTTCCGCGCGGTGGGCGGCTACCCCGCGGTGCCCCACGGCGAGGAGCACGCGATCCTGGCCCGGCTGCGCGCGGGCGGGTTCACCGTGGTCAGCCCGTCGGAGGTGCGGGTGCGGACCAGCGCGCGCACCCGGGGCCGGGCCGCGTCGGGGTTGGCCGACCTGCTCGACGGTCTCGGAGCGTGAGGTTTCCGTTCACCCGATTCGGTGTACCCGGCCCGGGTGACGACGGGACACAGCGACGCCTGGAACACGCGACACCGGGACGAGCCGCCGCTGCGGCGCGCCGACCGGAACTTCGGCGAGCTCCTGCAGGAGCTGCGCGTGGTGCTGACCGGCGTGCAGATCCTCTTCGGGTTCCTGCTCACGCTGTCCTTCAGCGACCGCTTCCGGGAGCTCGACGACCTGGCCCGCGGCCTGTACCTCGTGACCCTCGGCTGCGTGGCGGTGACGTCCCTGCTGCTGGTGGCCCCGGTGGCGGCGCACCGGATCCTGTTCCGCCGCAACCGGAAACGGGAGCTGGTGCGGGCCGGGCACCGGCTCGCGCTGGCCGGCCTCGACGCCCTCGCGCTCACCCTCGCGTCCGGGGTGAGCCTGGTGCTGGAGCTCGCGGTCGGCCGGACCGCGGCGGCCGTCGGCGGCGGTGCACTGCTGGCGGTGACGCTGGTGCTGTGGTGGGCACTGCCCACGCGGCTGGGCCGCGAGTCCGCGGCCGCCGAGCCGCTGCCCGAACGACGGCTGAGCAGCGTCGGGGTGCGGACGGCGCCCGCGGCGGGTATCCCGAGGTCCCGCACCCCGTCTCCCGGGAGGACTTGATGACCGAGCACCGCGACGGCCCCCGCGACCTGGAGGAGGAGGTCGACCGGCTCGAGGAGCGCGTCCTCGGCGAACGCGTGGACCCGAACCGGGAGCACGGCGAGTCCGGCGCGCCGGAGCAGGACCGGGAGCCCGACGAGTCGTCGGGCCCCGCCGACGGCCCCACCTCGGAACCCGCCGACTGAGCCGATCGGCGCCCGCGGCGCGCGGGCGGGTCGATCAGGTGAGGGAGGCGGCCTCCTCGCCGATACCGGACAGTTCGGCGGTCAGCAGCGCCACCAGCGCCCGATGCTGGACGTCCGCGGAGGAGCCGACCTCCTCGTCCGACCCGTCGAGGGCCTGGGCGGCGAGGCCCGCCTTGCTGTCCAGCAGCTCGGCGATGCGGGCGTCGATGGTCTGGGCTGCGATGATCCGCCAGGCCGTGACCGGCTCGGTCTGCCCGATCCGGTGGCTGCGGTCGATGGCCTGGGTCTGCTCGGCCGCCGTCCAGGACAGCTCGGCGAGCACGATGTTGGACGCGACCTGCAGGTTCAGCCCCACACCCGCCGCGGTGAGCGAGCAGACCGCGACGGCGACCTCGGGGTCGTCGACGAAGGCGTCGATGTTGCGCTGCCGCACCCGGGGCGTCTGGTCGCCGCGGATCGACGAGTACCGCACGCCCTGCTTCTCGAACAGCCCCTCCGCCGCGTCCATGACGTCCACGTGCTTGGCGAAGAACACGACCTTGCCTGCGCTGCGGGCGAGCTGGGCGGCGTAGTCCGCGGCGAGCGTGGCCTTGGCCTGCCCGATCCGGCGCATCATCGTGAAGACGTTGTCGCCGGACCCGGCCTCCGCCGCGTCCTTCTGCTCCCACCGCGCGACCTGTGCGACGAGCTCGTGGTCGATCCCGTCGGCGGGCCCGCCCGACGCGCGGGTGGCGAGGGCGTCGGTGTAGCGCCTGAGCATCCGGCGGGCGAGCTCCCGCTCCGCCGCGCGGATCGAGCGGCCCGCGGCGCCGTCCAGCTCCACCGGGAGGTCGGCGATCCGGCGCGCCGGGATGTCCGCCGCGACGTCCACCTTGCGCCTGCGCACGATGCCCATCTCGACGACGGCCTTGCGCGCGGCGGGATAGAAGCCCGGGTCCGCCGGAGTGAGGCCGGTGGCGGTGAGCGCGTCCATCAGCTCGGCCCGCGGCTTCGTGTCGTCGATCCAGCCGAGGAACTGCCAGATGGCCAGGAAGTCCTCGATGTCGTTGATCAGCGGGGTGCCGGTGAGGGCCATCATCAGCGGCCGCGGCGCGCGGTCGCGGATCCGGTCCGCGAGCTGCAGGACGTGCTTGGACCGCTGCGCGGACTTGTTCTTGATGAAGTGCGCCTCGTCCACGACCATGCCGCGGAAGCCGAACTCGCCGAGCCAGCCCGCGTGCCGGTCCAGCACGTCGTAGTTCACGACGACGATGTCCGCGAACCCGTCCACGGACCTCCCGTCCCCCTGGACCGCGGTGGCCGCGCGGCGCGGCGTCCACAGCCCCGCCTCGCGCACCCAGTTCGTCTTCACGACGTTCGGCACCACGACGAGCAGCGGGTATGCGTCCGCCGCCTCCGCCGCCAGCAGGGACTGGGCCGTCTTCCCGAGGCCGGGCTCGTCCGCGAGCAGGAAGGTGCGGTGCCCCTCCCGCGCGGCCGCGACGACCTGCGCCTGGTGCGGCATGAGCTCCTTGCCCGCCCGGGTGGTGGGCGCCGCGAACGGCAGGCTCATGCAGGCCGAGGCCCCGCTGCCCGCCCGCTCGAACGAACGCAGCAACGGCTCGAGCAGCTCCCAGCCCGCCAACGGCGTCGGCTGGGCCGCCGCCGGCCGCGCGGCGGAGAAGTCCGGGGCGAGGAAGGGGTTCGCGAGCTGGCGGGACACCACCGACTGCGGCACCACCCGGTGCGCGGGGGCCGCGGGCTCGGCGGGCACCTCCGGCTCGACGACCGGCTCGGGCCCGGCGTCCAGCCCGGCCCGGCGCAGCACGTCCCGCTTGAGGATGCGGGCCTCGTCCGAGACCAGGGCGTCGTCGGCCAGCAGGGCGAGCAGCCGCTGGTCCCGGACGGCGGTCATCGCGAGCCGGGTCGCGAGGTCGTCCAGCCGCTTGAGCTTGTCCCCGCGTTTGTCGGTCTCCTTCAGGCGGGCCCGCTCCTCGCGCAGCAGCAGCGCCACGGCCTGGAACTTCGTACGGGTGGCCGGGGTGACCCGGCCGCCGCGCAGCGCGCCCTCGACCTCGCGGACGGAGCGCGCGAGCACCGACATCACGTCCTCGGGCTTCGCGGGTGCGCGGCGGCCGTTCTGCCCCCCGCCCTGCCCGTGGCCGCCGCCGCGTCTGCGGTTCGGCTGCCCACCGCGCCGGGTCCTCGCCTCGGGTCGGCCCTGTCGTGCCAAGAACTCCTCCTCACCGGCCGCGCGGCGCCGATGGCGGCGCCGCGCGGGTGTGCGGCGAACGGCCCCCCGGCCCTCGTCGCGCGGGGTCGAGGTGGTGCCTCGGCGAGGCGCCCCGGCCCGGGTCTGCGCGAGATCGCCACGCGGGACGTCCCGCCGGAGAACCGGGCGGCATCGTCTGGCCCACGGATCGAGAGGGGCTGCCCGCCTCACTCACGACGGGGCACGGCGCGATCGACCTCGGTTCGAGGATACCCCGAGTCACCCCTTGCACGCCGCTCCCGGGGGCGTGTCGTGGGTGACGTCGACAACGGCTCGGGCGCCGACCGCACCGTCGGCGGACTCGGACGAGCGTCCGGAACACCCGCGACTCGCGGACACTAGGTTCACCGCCCATGGAGTCCACACGCGACCTGACCGATCCCGCCCAGAACGAGGCGGTGCTCGAGTTCGGGTCCGCGCTCCTCGCCGATCCCGGTGCGGCCGTTCCCGAGGCCGTCGCCGCGGAGGCCCGGGCCGTCGCGGCCTCCCGGCGTCGGCTCGCCGCGGCAGGCCCGGTGCACCTGACGGTCGTCTGGGCGATGTACGGCGAGACCGGGCGGATGTCCACGCGTGCGCGGCACCCGCACGGGGAGGACTTCGTCCGGGTCAAGGTCGCCCAGCTGGACTGGCTCACCGCCGGGCTCCCGGAGGTCACGTGGAGCATCCTCGCGGTCGACGACGGCTGCCCCGACCGGCCGTCGAGCGCCGAGATGATGGCCGGGATCGCGGCCGCCGAGGGCTACCCGACCAGCGGGCACCGGTCCGTGTCGGTCCTCCGGCTGGCCGACGTCCTCGCGGACGGCCCCTCGATCTCCCCGGCCTTCGACGCGCTGACCTCGACGGACCAGTCCCGCAAGGGCGGCTCGATCCTCGCCGGCCTCGTCGCGGCCGGCCCGACGGGGGTCGTCTGCTACACCGACGCCGACCTCTCGGCGAACCTCGCCATGCTCGGCTCGCTCGTCGCCCCACTGCGCGCGGACGACGGCGTGGTCGCGGCCCTCGGCCAGCGCTACGGCATGGACGGCGCGGTCCTGGTCAAGGCGGACGGCCCGGCGGTCGAGCCGCACAGCACCGGGGACAAGCCGGACAAACTGATCGTGCTGTTCCGGCACTTCGTGCGCGCGATGCTGGTCCCGGACCTCGCCCACGTGGCGGACACCCAGGCCGGGTTCAAGGCCTTCGACGCCGCCGCGCTGCACCCGGTGCTCGGCCGGACGACCTCCTTCAACGAGACCTTCGACGTCGAGCTGCTGATCCTGCTCGCCCAGGCGCACGGCCCCGCGGCGCTGGCCGTCGAGCCGATCGTGTTCACCGAGGACTTCGCGGCCACCAACTTCCCCTCCGTGGACCCCGGTCCGCGCCACCTCGCGATGGTCACCCAGGTGGTGGACCTCTACGACCGCCTCGTCGCCCCGGTCTCGCCCGCGACCGGGGAGGCGGCGCAGCTCCTGGCCCTGCTGCGGGAGCTCGACCTGGACGGCTACGTCCGGCTGATCGAACAGCTGCGGGTCGAGGACGACGGCGACCCGACGCTCTTCGACCGGCGGTGGTCGGTGGATCACCTGCGGGGAATCGTCACGAGCCCGGCCGCCCGGCACCAGGCCGCCCCGGGGTACTGACGAACCCGGTCGGGTCGGCGGCTTGACCCGACGGGCTCGCACGATGAGGATACTCTTCAGGTGCATTCAGCCCCAGCCGGGCGCTACACCCGGTACAGACCACTGAATCAGCTGACGGCGATGTCGCCGTCGCCCGGCCCCGCCGGGGCGGAGGAGAACCGATGGACCTGAAGGACGTCTCGGCGATCGTAACCGGCGGTGCCGGTGGTTTCGGGGCCGCCACGGTCCGCAGGCTCGTCGGCGCGGGCGCCAAGGTCGTCGTCGCCGACCTCGCCGAGGACCGCGGCAAGGCGCTGGCGGACGAGCTGGGTGAGGCGGCCCGGTTCGTCTCGACCGACGTCACCGACGAGGAGTCGGTGGCGGCGGCCATCGCCGCCGCCGGGGAGCTCGGCCCGCTCCGGGTGGCGGTCATCGTGCACGGCGGCCCCGCCGCGGGCGCCCGCATCCTGAACCGGCAGGGGGAGCGGTACCCGCTCGCGACGTTCCGCAAGACGGTCGAGGTCTTCCTGACGGGGACGTTCAACGTGCTCTCGCAGGTCGCCGAGGCGATCGCCGAGACCGAGCCGACGGCGTCGGACCAGCGCGGGGTCGTCATCACCACCGCCAGCATCGCCGGCTTCGAGGGGCAGCCCGGGCAGAGCGACTACTCCGCGGCGAAGGGCGGGGTCATCGGGCTGAACCTGGCCGCCGCCCGCGACCTGGCGCCGGTCGGCATCCGCGTCATGTCCATCGCCCCGGGCGTGTTCCTCACCCCCGCCTACCGGATCTCCCCGGAGGAGGCGCAGGCCCGCTTCGGCCCGATGGTGCCCAACCCGAAGCGGATGGGTGACCCGGACGAGTACGCGCACCTCGCGCTGACGATCGCCGAGAACGACTACCTCAACGGCGAGGTCATCCGGATCGACGGCGCGCTCCGTTTCCCGGGGCGCTGACCGCGGTCCGCCCGAGGCAGGTCCCGAGCCACCGGGACGCCGACGCCGCCTGGTGACGCGCTGATCGAAGGAGTGCGTATGACGAGCCCACGCCTGTTCGACCTGGCGGGCCGCACCGCCCTGGTCACGGGGGCGGGACGCGGCATCGGCCGCGGCGTGGCGCGTGCGCTGGCCGCGGCAGGCGCCGCCGTGGCGGTGAACGACGTGGATCTCGGCCGGGCCGAGTCGGTCGCCACGGAGCTCGGTGAGGCGGGCGCGAAGGCCGTCGGGCTGGTGGCGGACGTGACGGACGCCCGCGCGGTGGCGGAGCTCGTCGCGGCGGCCGGGTCGGCCCTCGGCCCGGTCGACATCCTGGTGAACAACGCGGGCAACGCCGGGGCCGGACGCGGGTACGACGGGGCGTTCGTCCCGTTCTGGACGAGCGAGCCGCACAGCTGGCAGCCGTGGTTCGCGGTGAACCTGTTCGGCGTCATGCTCGTCAGCCACGCCGTGCTGCCGGGCATGGTCGAGCGCGGACACGGCCGGATCGTCACGGTCGTGTCCGACGCCGGTCGGGTGGGGGAGCCCTACCTGGTCCCGTACTCGGCGGCCAAGGCAGGCGCCGCGGGCTTCACCCGGGCCCTCGCCCGGGAGGTCGGCAGGCACGGTGTCACGGTCAACGCCGTCTCCCTGGGCACCGTGCGGGACCCGGCCGACACCCGGGAGCACGACCCGGACGCCGACGCGGCCCAGCTGCGCCGCTACGTCGTCCGCCGCTTCGGCACACCCGACGACGTGGCCGCGGCGATCCGCTTCCTGGTCTCGGAGGAGGCCTCCTGGATCACCGGCCAGACCTATCCGGTGAACGGCGGCTACTCCCTCAACCAGTGAGCCCGCGCCCTCATGGACCCCGGTGTCGACGCCGCGCCCGCGCAGCAGCGGCTCCAGCTCGCCGAAGATCGTTTCGTGTCCTCAGTCGAGGATGTCGACGACCTCGCGGTCCACGCCTCGCAGCACGTGCGGCCGGGCGCTCGCCATGTGCCGCGTCCACAGCTCCTCGGCCCCGGGTCCGTCCGCGGCTCGGACCAGCTCCACGAGCTTGCGGTACGAGCGGACGGCGCGGGCGTTCCTGCGCACCATGTCGGCGTCCTGGGCGCGCGACTCTCGGACCGTGGTGGCGGTGTGTCGGGCCACGATCTCGCCGATGGTGCCGACGAACAGTGCCAGCGTGGTGTTGCCCGCGAGCTCGACGAGCCGCTGGTGGACGCGCACGGACGCCGCGGTGAAGGCCTCGCGGCTGCCCACCGCGGCCTCCGCCTGGTCGATCTCGCCGGCCAGCTCGTCGGCGGCCGCCGGGTCGCCTGCCTCGGCGAGGCGCCGGGCCGAGGCGGGCTCGATGACCATCCGGGCGTCGTAGACGTCCCGCAGCGTGGTCCCCGCCATCGTGAGCAGAAGCCCGAGGATCGGCGCGGCGGCGTCGGGCCCCGGCGTGCGGACCCGGGCCCCGCCGGGCGGGCCGCGCCGGATCTCGATCAGGGTCTGCGCCTCTAGCAGGCGGAAGGCCTCACGCAGGGTGGGGCGGGAGACGCCGAAGCGCGCCATCAGCTCCGGTTCGGTGGGCAACCAGTCGCCCTCGCGGAGCTCGCCCCGCCCGATCATCGTCCGGATCCGCGCGGCCACGATGTCGGCCATCTTGCGCGGCCGGACCCGGTCACCGGAAAGCCCGGCCCCGGCCTTGCGGCCCGGTGTCCGGGCGTTGGCGGTCGTCACGCCGCGAGCCTAGTGCGGTGATCACGAACGTTCACCGGTCCTCGCGAACCGGACGACACCGGCGCGGGCCGCCGACTCGACGACCTCGGTGACCGGGCGTCGGTGACTCGCCTGCCGACGGCCTCACCGCGCAGCCTTCGCAGAACCCGCGTCCTTCCAGCGAGGGCACCCTGAACCTCTCCCCGGAAGCCGGGTCCGAGATGAGTGACATGTGCACGGGATCCGGGCGGGTGGGTGCGCGACGCCCTAGGATGAGGCACCGGAACCCGGAGGTCCGGGAACTCGAAGCGTGAGGAGTCGTCGTGTCCCTGGCAGGCCAGGATCTCGACGCGGGGAACGGTCCCCAGCAGGTGTCCGGCGGTGCCGGTGCGGTCGACCTGAGCGCCGAGACCGTCGTCGGCCAGAAGCTCGCCGCCCAGGTCGCTCGGCGGATCGAGGCGTCGATCATCGAGGCCGGGTGGCCGGTGGGCGCCGTGCTGGGATCGGAGCTCGAGCTGCGGGAGCGCTACGGGGTCAGCCGCTCGATCATGCGTGAGGCGGTGCGGCTCACCGAGCACCACCAGGTGGCCCGGACGCGCCGGGGCCCGGGCGGCGGGCTCGTGGTCTCGGCGCCGGACGCGCGGTCGGCGCTGCACGCGGTGGTGGTCTACCTCGAGTACGTCGGGCTGTCGGTGGAGGACGTCCTCCAGGCCCGGCTGCTGCTCGAGCCGATCGCGGCCGCCGCGGCGGCGGCGCGGATGTCGGAGGAGGACATCGCGGATCTCCGCCGTCAGCTCGCCGAGGAGGTGGAACGGCGCGCGGAGCCGGGGCTTGACGCGCAGGACCGGCTGCACGTGATGCTCGCCCGGATCTCCGGGAACCCGGTACTCGAGCTCTTCGTCGACGTCCTGACCCGGTTGACCGCGAACCAGGCGTACACGACCCGTCGGCTCACCAAGGCCGAGATCCACGAGGCCAAGATCGACTCGCACGATCGGCACGAGTCGATCGTGCGCGCGGTGATCGCGGGGGAGGGGAACCGTGCCGCCGCGGAGACGGCGGACCACCTCCGGGAGACGGCTGACTGGCTGCGGCAGCGCGAGCGGACGCGGCGACCGGGCGTTCGGCGTGCCCCCGAGCCGGAACCGGGGACGAAGCTCGCCGAGACCGTCGCGTCGCGGCTCCTCGCCGAGATCGAGCGTCGGGGCTGGCCGGTCGGGATGGTCCTCGGCTCGGAGGCGGACCTGCTCGCCCGGTACGGGGTCAGCCGCTCGGCACTGCGCGAGGGGGTGCGGATCCTCGAGTACCACTCGATCGCACGGATGCGGCGCGGTCCGGGCGGTGGTCTGGTCGTGGCCGAGCCGGAACCGGACGCCAGCATCGACGCCATGGCGCTGTACCTCGACTACCGCGGCGTCGGCTCGGACGACCTCCTCGAGGTGCGGCACGCGATCGAGCTCGGGGCGCTCGGTGAGGTCATGGCCCGGCACGCCGATCCCGAGGTGGCGGCGGTCCTCCGGAACGCGATCGAGCGCAGCGCCGAGCCATCGGCCCCCGAACGCCCCACCGGCGCCGACCTCTTCCACTCCGAGCTGGTGCAGCTGGCGGGCAACCCCGTGTTGACGCTGTTCCTCCGGGTCCTCACCGAGCTCTGGACCCGACACGCCCCGAACACCCCTGGCCCGCAACCGGGGCCGGAGGCCGTGGCGACCGTGGAGAAGGTGCACGGCCGGATCCTCGACGCGGTGCTCGAGGGCGACACCGACCTCGCGCGCCACCGCATGCGGCGACACCTCGACGCGCTCAAGGCCTGGTATCACTGAGGGCCGAGTACAGTGTCCTCATTAGCGTCGACCTCTATAGTGTGGGCGTACGGGCGCGGAGTGATCCGCGTCGACCATCCCTCGACACGGAGGACGCCGCGATGAAGCCGCGCGTGGGAACGACGCTCGCCAGCACGACCGACGGGACGACCGTGATCGTGGTGCGGTGGGGGGACTCGGATCTGGACGTCACCTGCGGGGGCGCGCCGATGGTGGACGCCCGCGGCCCGGAGGCGGGCACCACGAACGAGCCGGACCCCGCTCAGCAGGAGGGCACCCGGATGGGCAAGCGCTACGCGGACGACGCGCTGGGCGTCGAGCTGCTCTGCACCAAGGCGGGCACCGGCACCCTCGCCGTCGGGGGCGTGCCACTGCCGCTCAAGGACGCCAAGCCGCTGCCGGCCTCCGACTGAACGCGACCCCGATCCCCACGAGGAAGGCCCCGAGGCGCCCGTGAACGTGACGATGCTGTTGGACATGGCCGCCGACGGGTTCGGCGAGCGGGTCGTGGTCGGCACCCGGGAGGAGGGGTTCACGGCCGCGCGGCTGCGCGAGCTCGCCGCGGCGGCCGGGGCCCTGGTCACCGACTCCGGTGCGGACTCCCTGCTCTACCTCGCCGTCAACGGGCCCGCCTTCCCGGTGGCCCTGTTCGGCGCCGCGCGGGCCGGGGTGCCGCTCGTCCCGGTGAACTACCGGCTCGGGGCCGAGCAGCTGGACCACCTGGTCGGCAACCACCCGGACGCGCTGGTGATCGCGGACGAGGGGCAGACCGCCGCGATCGAGCGTGCGGGTCTGACGGCCCGCACGCCCGAGAAGTTCCTCGCGGAGCTGGCGGAGACCCCGCCTCCCGCGGACGAGCCCGTGTTCGTCGACCCGGACTCGCCCGCCGTGATCATCTACACCTCGGGAACCACGTCGGCGCCCAAGGGTGTCGTCCTGCGGCACGCGAACCTGGTCTCGTACGTGCTCGGGACCGTCGAGTTCGCCTCGGCGGACGAGGGCGACGCGGCACTGATGAGTGTCCCGCCGTACCACATCGCGGCGGTGTCGAACGCGCTGACGAACCTGTACGCGGGCCGTCGGGTGATCGTCCTGGAGGCGTTCGACCCCCGGAACTGGGTGGAGACCGTCCGCGGCCAGCAGGTCACCAACGCGATGGTGGTGCCGACGATGCTGGCGCGGATCATCGACGAGCCCGATCTGGACCGCGCGGTCCCGTCGTTGCGGTCGTTGGCCTACGGCGGGGCCGCGATGCCGAGGCGGATCATCGAGCAGGCGCTGCGCGAGTGGCCGCACGTGGACTTCGTCAACGCCTACGGGCTGACCGAGACCAGCTCCACGATCACCGTACTGGGGCCTGCGGAGCACCGCGCGGCCCTGGAGTCCGCGGACCCGGCCGTGCAGGCGCGGCTGTCCTCGGCGGGACGGGCGGTGCCCGGGATCGAGATCGAGGTCCGCGACGACGACGGCGCCCCCGTGCCGTCGGGGACCTCCGGGCACATCTGGGTGCGCGGCGAGCAGGTGTCCACCGAGTACGCGGGGAAGGGCTCGTCGGTGGATGCCGAGGGCTGGTTCTACACCCGTGACCACGGCCGGACGGACGCCGACGGCTACCTGTTCATCGAGGGCCGGGTGGACGACACGATCATCCGGGGAGCGGAGAACATCGCGCCTGCCGAGATCGAGGACGTGCTGTTGCGCCACCCGGACGTGGCCGACGCGGTGGTCGTCGGCGTGCCCGACGACGAGTGGGGCCAGCGCATCGAGGCCGTCGTCGTGGCTCGGCAGGGCGCGGATCTCGACGAGGCCGCCCTCGAGGCGCTGCGCGCCGAGGTCCGGGGATCGCTGCGCGGGTCGAAGACCCCGGAGCGGATCGTGTGCTGGCCGGAGCTCCCGCGCACGCCCACCGGCAAGCTCGTCCGCCGGGACGTCGTCTCGCGGCTGGACCCGGTCCGGGACTGAGCCGGCTCCCTCGACTCGCACCGCGGGGTCGTCTCGGGTGGGCGTCGGGCGAAGAGGTATCCGGGTCAGCAGAACGCTGTTCTGCTGACCCGGGTTACGCTCCCGGCCATGCCCTCCGACACGCGACCGGACGCGCCCCCGGACGACGACTCGCTCGTGGCGCGCGCCGTCCGGCGCCGCGCCGGGGACCGGTACGCGGTGGCCGAGAAGGAGGTGCGGCGCATCCTCGACGTCGGCCTCGAGCTGATGCGCGAGAACCCCGACGGGGACGTCCGGATCGCCGACATCACCCGGCGCGCGGAGGTCTCGAACGACGCGTTCTACCGCGCCTTCCGCAGCAAGTCCGACCTGATGGCGGCCATCGCGGACGAGGGCAGCAGGCGGCTGGCCGGCTACGTGCGCCACGCCATGGGCAAGCAGGCCGACCCCGCCGAACGGGTCCGGGCGGGCGCCCTGGCGGTGCTCGCGCAGGCGGTCGACCAGGAGGTCGCGGCGACCACCCGTGCGGTGCTCCGCCACGTGTCGCGGACCCAGGCGCGCGGCTTCCTCGGTGTGGAGCGGGAGCTCGCGGACCTGCTGGTCGACCCGCTCACCGAGCTGGGCAGCCCCGATCCCCAGGCGGACGCGCTGGTGACCGCCTGCAGCCTGTTCGGCTGCATGGAGCACTTCCTGTGGTCGGCCGCGCAGCCGACGGACGACCAGGTGGAGTCGGTCGTCTCCTGGGTGCTGCGGGCGGCGGGTGGCCCGCGGTGAGGGCGGCGCGCTGCCTGCGGCCGGGTCCGCCCTCGGGGATCACCGTCGAGGAGATCGCCGAGCCCGAACCGGGCCCGGGTGAGGTGCGGGTCCGGGTCCACTACGCCGCCGTCAACTTCCCGGACGTGCTCATGGTGGCGGGGAGCTACCAGGTCACCGTCCCCACGCCGTTCACGCCGGGCAGCGAGTTCGCCGGGGTCGTGGACGCCCTCGGCGCGGGCGTGACCACCCCCGCCGTGGGCGACCCGGTCCTCGGCGGGGTGCTGACGGGCGCGTTCGCCCAGTCGCTCGTGGTCCCGGCGGACCGGGTGTCCCCGGTGCCCGCGGGGCTGCGCGGTGACCTGGCCGCCGCCGCGGCCTTCCGGGTCACCTACGCCACGGCCTACCACGCACTCGTCACCTTCGGGGCCGGCCGGGTCGGGGAGCCGGTCGTCGTCCTGGGCGCGGCGGGCGGGGTGGGGACGGCGTGCGTCGATCTCGGGACCCGTCTCGGCTTCCCGATCGTGGCCGCCGCCTCGTCGCCCGCCCGGGTGCGCGCCGCCCTGGACCTGGGTTCGGTGGCGGGGGTGGACTACGCCGCCGAGGACTTGAAGACCCGGCTCAAGGAGCTGACCGGCGGCGGTGCCGACCTGGTGGTCGATCCGGTCGGGGGACCGTACTCCGAGGCCGCGCTGCGGGCCGTGCGCTGGGGCGGCCGGTTCGTGGTGGTCGGCTTCGCGGCGGGGGAGATTGCGCGGATCCCGCTGAACCTGCTGCTGCTCAAGGGGGTGACCGCCCGGGGTTTCGAGCTGCGGACGCTGCCCGAGCACGACCCGGCGGCGGTTGCGGAGTGCGACGCCGTGCTGGACCGGTTGGCGGGGGAGGGCATGCGGCCCGCGGTGTCGGCGGTCCGCCCGCTGGCCGACGTCGCATCCGTGCTGACCGACGTCGCCGAACGCCGGGTCGTCGGGAAGGTCGTCCTCGACTGCGGCTGACCAGACCCACGATCGGCTTGGCCAGAATGCCGTTCTTGTGAAACGGCCACTCTTCAGGGAGGCTTCGGGAGGGCGGGAGGCCGCCGCGATCGAAGGAGCAACGATGCTGGACTTCTCCGTCGACCCCGAGTTCGCCGCGAAGCTGGAGTGGATGGACCACTTCGTGCGCACCGAGGTCGAGCCGCTGGATCTGCTCTTCCCCCACGGCGGGGCTCCGTACGACACCGCGAACCAGAAGTCGCGAGCCGTCCTGCGCCCCCTGCAGGAGGCGGTGCGCAAGCAGGAGCTGTGGGCCTGCCACCTCGGACCGGAGCTGGGCGGCCCCGGCTACGGCCAGGTCAAGCTCGCGTACATGAACGAGATCCTGGGGCGGTCGACCTGGGCGCCGACCGTGTTCGGCACCGCCGCGCCGGACACCGGCAACGCCGAGATCCTGGCCATGTTCGGCACCGACGAGCAGAAGGCGCGCTACCTGCAGCCGCTGCTCGACGGGGAGATCGTCTCGGCCTTCTCGATGACCGAGCCGCAGGCGGGCGCGGACCCGAAGGAGTTCACCTGCAGGGCTTGGCGGGACGGGGACGAGTGGGTGATCGACGGCGAGAAGTGGTTCACGTCGAATGCCCGCTACGCCTCGTTCCTCATCGTCCTGGCGGTCACGAACCCCGACGCCCGCCC
>Ga0207641_10001315_pt1 | contig 24572 bp, 21 predicted proteins | sample KBSSwiS62_FD_184306 | JGI IMG/M metagenome (GOLD analysis project Ga0207641, IMG submission 184306) | Switchgrass rhizosphere microbial communities from Kellogg Biological Station, Michigan, USA - KBS Switchgrass S6-2 (SPAdes) (version 2) | ecosystem: Host-associated > Plants > Roots >... | reverse complement strand
ATCCCGAACTGATCATCTGGACACCGAACTTCCTTTTCCAGGCCATCGGCTTCTGGCTCTTTTACCGCGCCAATCGGCGATAATCTTGATGACCGTGGCCCACACTCCCCAGCGGATTGTCTCTTTCGCGATTCTCTTCCTGCTTCTCCTCTCGATTTACCGGCTTTGGTATTGCACCACCCTCGAGCTGGTGCCGGATGAAGCCTACTACTGGGAATGGAGCAAGCATCTCGATGCCTGTTACCGGGACAAGGGGCCGGCCGTAGCCTGGACGATTGCCGCGGGAACTTGGCTCGGGGGCGACACCGCCTTCGGCGTGCGGTGGCTTGGAGTGTTCTTGGCGGCGGGCACGGCGTGGCAGGCGTTTCTCCTGGCGCGACGGTTGTTCAATGAGTCCATCGCTTTCGCTGTCTTGGTCGTTTCGGCGCTGATTCCCCTCGGAGCGGTTGGTGCGATCATCATGACGATCGATTCGCTCAGCGTCTTCTTCTGGGCTTGGTCGGCGAATCTCGCATGGACCGCATTCCAGACCAACCGGAAAGGCGCGTGGGCCTTGCTCGGTTTTGCCATCGGCTGTGGATTCCTGGCCAAGTTCACCAACGTGCTGCAACTCGTCTCTGTTTTTCTTTATCTCCTGTCCACGCCATCGAAGCGCAAGTTGATCATCAGTGGCGGAACGGCCCTGATGCTGGCGGTATTCGCAATTTGCACCTCACCGATTTTATATTGGAACTGGTTGCACAACTGGCCCAATCAGCGGGCTCTCACTTCCCGGGCGAGCCTTGATGTCGGCTTTCATTTGCACCCAATGCAATTGCTCCAGTTTCTCGGAGAACAGGCTCTCGTCATTTCACCACTGCTTTATCTTGGCATGATCGTGGGGGTGATCGGTTTGTGGATAACCCGCGTGCACGAGGACCGCATCCGCTTTCTCCTTTGCGACTGCCTGCCCATCTATGCCTGTTTCACGTTTTTTAGCCTGAACGTGGCCGGCAAGGCGAACTGGACAGGCCCTGCCTTGATCTCTGCTGGTATTCTCATGGTGGTCTTTTGGCAGGGGCTCTTGGAAAAGTCGCGCGCTTGGTGGATTCCTGTTGGACTGGCTCTTTTCCTCGCGTTCATCGAGACCACCGCCCTGCACAATTCCTCATGGCTGCATCTCAAGAAAGATCCGGCGATGCGGGCGCAGGGCTGGAAGGACCTGGCCGATCATGCCGACAAATGGCAGAAGCAATATTCAACCGATTTCATCATCGGCAACCACTATTCGCAGGCGAGCATTCTCGCATTTTATCTGCCGGGGCACCCGACGACTTACACGCCGTCATCAGAAACAATCGACAACCAATACTGCCTCTGGCCGGGGTACAAGGTGGGGCCGGATACCGCTGCGCTTTATATCACAGACAGCGGCGAGGACCATGCGGTTAACGGCAACGTCCAGTCGGAGTTCAAGCACGTCACGCTACTGGAGAAATTCTATACCCAGCACGATGGAAAGCCGATCCACCAATTCCAGATTTATCTCTGCACCAATCGGGAGAACTAGTCTTTGTAGGGAATCGCCGTATAGTCGATGAGGTGCACGTGGGTCGTCGTGCCGAGGGAAACGGTGCGGGATTGAATTTCGTCCACCAGCCAGCTTCCCACCGCGGGAGGAAGAACGGCGCCGTAATCGTCAGTTAATCCCGGCCTGACCTGCTGGGCGATTTTAAAACTCGGAATGCCCATGAACCGGAGAACGATCTTTTGGTTGGCCATGCAGTAAGGCTACGAAAGTAGCCAAAGGCAGGCAAGATCGACTTCAGAAGGAGTCAGCCTGATGCTGCCGGGTGGTGTAAACGGTCAGGCTCATCGGCGAGAGCGTGTCGCAAAATTCCGCGCTTCCGCCGGCAACTTCAATTTCCCCGGCCTTATGGTGTTTCCGCACCGGATCGTTGACGACCTTGGTGAGCGTGCTTTCCGCCGGAATCCGGATGGTGACATTCTTGCAGTCGCAGTAGTCGTCATTGACGATATACAGCGACCTTGAGTTGTCGGTGTTCCAGACAGTCGTCGCCCAAAGCTTTTGCGGCGACTCGCCCACGTAACTGGTCGTAGTTTTCAGAATGCGTGCCTTTCGATCGATGTAGCGCATGAGCGTGGTGTAACCGTAAAACGGGTCGAGGAGAGGCTTGTCACTGCCGTCGACCGTCTCAATGAGCTGCCACCAGCCATCCTGGTCGCCCGGGTTGAGCCACGCCCATCGGAGCGCTCCGTCGATTCCCTTGTCGAGGCCGCGCAGGATGAATTCAGTCTCCAACAAAACATTGTCGTGACGCGCGATACCGGCATTATCGCCCCGGTCCCAGCCATAGTGCATCGTGCCGACTTCCGTCATCAGGAAGGGCTTGCCCTTGGCGTGGGCGTAATCTTTATACACGTTGAGTCGCTCCTCAATCATCTTGCTGATCGGCTCCGCACCGAGATGCGCATTGGAGACCTTGTCCCAGTCGAAATGACTGAGGTAATGGTGCATGCAATAGGCCTCGATGTGGGGATCGGGATCGGCCCCCATCTTCACCATGTGCGGGATGGGCCAGTAGACGAGGTCGTTGGTGTCCGGTCCCATGTTGCCGATGTGGGAAAGACCGGCTTCGTTGAGTCCCTTGCGGATCGCTGCGAGACATTCCACATAGCGCACATGGTTGTCGATTCCCGGCGGAGTGGAAAAAGCGCCTCCGGTCAGGGGTTCGTTGACGAAGTTGAACCACTTGACCGCCTTGCAGTTCATCGTCTCGACCACATGGCGGACATAGGGAACGATGAAGTATTTGACGAAACCCTCGACATCCTCGACGCCGGTATTGGGGGGACGCTGGCCCCAGACGAGTGGGACGCCTTCCCAGGGAGTGAACTTGAAGGGCTTCGGGACTCCAAACGGATCGAGGAGCAGGGAGACACCCTTGCGCTCGGCCCAGGCGTTGACGCGCCGGAGTTGATCGAAGGAATGATGGCCGGGCTTGAAGTGGCCTTTTTCATCCGCAATTGGGCCGCTGGATTGTCCGAACCGGATGAACTGGATATTCAGCCAGTCGGCATAAGCAAAGATTTTGGCCCAGCGTTTTTCGTCGGTGGGGGAAGGATACGTTTCCGGCTGATAGCAGGAGTACCAATTGAAGCCGAGGCCCTCCGCCATTTGATGCATTACCTCGTTGGTGACATGGATGGTCGAAAACGGTTCCGGTTTTTCAAATTTAAATAATTGCATGAAGTCTCCGTGAATCAAAAGAAACGAATCCAGCTCTGCAACAACAACGGCCAGCGTACGAATTGAGGCGCCTGCAGGATGTAATGGAAAGTATCCCAAGTGGGCTTTTCTCTCTCGGCGATCACCTTGGTTACCGCCAGCCATCGTTCGCAGAACAGCTTAAGGTTCTGGTCCTCCTTTGTCTTGCGGCCGGGCGAGGCCGAGATGTGGTGACGCACGGTGCTACGCGTCGCCACGTAGTGTTGGTAGCCGGCCTGGTTCATGCGCAGGCAGAGATCGGTGTCTTCAAAGCCATTGAGATAATCGTCACTAAATCCACCAAATTGCCGAAAGAGCGGGGTGCGGACCATGCAGCAGGCGGCAGTTACGGCTGAGACGGGGAGATAGCGAAGCACGGGCGCATGGGTCTTGTTTTGCGCGACATGCAGGGGCATGCCGTTGCGCAGGAAGAAGACGCCGAGGTGATCGATCCAGTCGTTATCGACGCGCCGTTGCATGTTGCCGACCAGCCCAATGGCTTCAAATCTTTCGAACGCATCTACCATCGGCTTCAGCCAGCCCTTGAGGAAAATCAAATCACTGTTGCAGAAGCAGAGCAAGTCGCCGCGGGCGGTTTGGGCGGCCTGGTTGCAGTTCCTGCCGTAGCCCTGGTTGGTGGTGTTGCAGGTGATCTGGTAGCTCGAAGGCAGCGTCTGAAGATATTCGCGCGTCCCATCGGTACTGACATCGTCGATGATGAAGAGTTCGTGGTTATCCAAGTTCACGGTCGAGCGCAGGGTCTCGAGACACTTTTGGGTCAAAGCCAGCGTATTGTAGGTCGGGATGATAAAAGAGATCTTCATCGCGTGGCAGCCCATTTAGACCTGAATCGGGATTAAATCAATCACCGGCCCGCCGTACGGTGCCCGGCCAAATGTTCCGGAATAATGGTGGAGTCATATCCTTTGCGGCGCAGGATAACATCCAATCCGCTCGTGGTCGTGCCCGGCAGGGCGTCCCGTACCAACTGAACTTTGACGAAGGGAAATCCCTTTTCGATCAATTTCTTCCACAACAAGAGTGTGGGATTGCCCTGAAAGTGCCGATTTTTGATCTCTGCCACTGGAAACAACGCCTTACAGTGGACGCCCTCGTGCACGGCGAAGGGTTGTAGCGTGAATTCATACTGGGAAATAACGGTCTTCTTGTGAGCTATGCTCCGGACCTTGTCCCAGAATGGTTGTAGCTTGGTAAACGTATCGGACTGATTTTTGCAGGCGAGAAAATAGGACTGGTAGTGAGGGCTGATCTCATTGCTGTCGGTCAGCGCAATCAAGCCCGTTTCCGAAGCACGTATCTTCTCCATAACGAGATCGAAGTCATGCTGGTCGAGTGGCCCAAAAACACTGTCGTTGGCGAAAATGAGCATCCTGGCCTGATAGAGTTGGGGAAAAATCTTCAGGGCATGCGCCCAAACAGAAAAGTCATAGCCATGATTTTTCCTGATGATATATCCGTCCACGCCGTCAGGAGGGGAGGGGGGGGCAGCCGTTTCCAGCGAATCGACCACGGAAAGAAGCAGGACTTTCAAGCCATCGGCGCGATAGGCCGCGATCATATGCAGGATGTGCCTGCTCAAGTGACCTGCGGAGTGATAGGTCGTCAAAAGGACGACATCTTGGCCGGTTGGATCTTCCGGTTGTTTCACCACCTTGTACGCGATTTCCGTGACCTCGCGCACGTCGATCCGTCCCACGCCGGTCTGAGGGTCGGGTGTTTCGAGCAAAAGCGGGCGATGGATTTTTTGGAGATTTACCACAACATCCGACTCGTCTGTCACGGATAACAGCGTGGCCGGGTGAGGATAGGTCGTTTCCGTTGCGGTTTTTGCCCAGGCGTAACCGGCGGCTTCGATAAAATAGAGAAAGGAGTGTTCCAACACGTGTGCGAGCGTTCCATCAATCTGCCCGGCCTCCTCATCGAAGTTGGCAAACGCGAGCTTGCGCTCCAGCAGGAGACGCAACGCGGCCGACTTTCCCCAGAACATCGATCCGGAGGGAAATTCGAGCGGCATCGTTGGGCGTAGGGCGATGCCGGTTTCACGCAGCAATTCCCGCGAACGCCGAAAGCAGTGCCCCCAGTGGACGGCGGGCCGGCTGACTTCGTAATGCTGGGGGAACACGGCGCCGATTTCGTCCCGTTTCAGCAACGTCAGGATGGAATGCACGATCTCTGGTGAGCCGAGAAGATTGTGCAGGAGATAGGACCTCCAACCGGCGAGCTTGTCGTCAAACAACGTTTTCTTGGTGTGGATATGCAGGAAGTATTCGTAGCGCGAATAGACATCCGCAAAGCCGACGATCTTGGGAGCGATGTCGCGTCCGCGATTGGGGAAAACGCGGACCTCGACTGAACCATTGCGATAACTTGAGACGACCTTTTTGATCGCATCACGTTTCTCCTCGGTATCTGTCGAAATGTACAAATCAGCTGTGACCGGAATGTGCAGGATGGCGAGGAGCAGTTCCTGACAGAGGTCGGGATAATAAACATGGGCCATGACGGCGACACGGGTGATTCCGTGGGGGCAGACAATCGCAGTGAACGGAAGGGCAAAAGCATAATCATGCTCCAGAGCGGAGCGGCGGCCAATGCCGATGTCCCGGTCCGGGTCGTAATTGGGATCCGTGTTCTTCCGCAACCAGGGGAACAGGTTCATGGTGCCCGGAAGACTGGTTATTGCCCGGTGCCCCGCAGGGTCTCAATTGGTTCCAGCGCCGCGGCGCGGCGGGCGGGAACGTAGGAAGCGATGAAGACCGCCACCACCGCGAGGACGGCAGCGAGGATATAATGGTTCAGGGACCATTCGACGATAAAGTAGTCGGTGCGCAGGATGCCCCGGAAATTGACTGGAATGATCGAGATAATATATGTCAGCAATGCGCCCAGGCCCCAGCCGAAGACGATGCCCACTACCGCGACGCACGCTCCTTGCCACAAGAAAATAGCGGCGATATCGGAGCGCTGATAGCCCATCGAACGCAGGATGGCGATTTCCTTGGTCCGTTGCATTACGGAGAGGGAGAGGACGTTGAAAATGCCGAAACCGGAAAGCAGGATGATCATCGAAACAACAATGCCGGCGGAAATGCGTAGCGCATCGAAAATGGCGAGATTCCCGGACTGGCGTTGCTGCCATGAGGCGGAGGAATGGTAGAGCAAGTCTTCAAACTCCGACGCCATTTCCGGCGCGCGTGAGGGATCGCGCAGCTTCACGAGCATAAAAGACGTGAAGTAGGGTTCCTGCAGGAGGGACTGGGCGGAGCGCGTGTGGACAAAGACGTTCTTGATGTCGAAATCCCAGACCCCCGTCTCGTAGATAACGTCGATCCGGAACCGGCGATTTTCGTTGCCCGGGCCGGTGATATAAATGTCCTGGCCCGCCACAAGCTTCATCCGCTCCGCTAGGCTGGCCCCGACGCAGGCGCCGTTGGGATCCATGCGAAAATCCTCCATGGAGCCCTTGGACACTTGTTTGCCGAAATCGGTCGTCAACAGGTGTAGGTCGAGATCAATTCCCTGCAGGGAAATGGCTTCACTGGAAAAACCAGAGCGCAAAAAGGCGCGGCCTTCAACAATGGGCGAACAGGCCACGACATCTGTGTAGTTGGCCAGCACCCGGATGACTCGGGACGCGTCGGCGATGCCCGGATAGAATTTCCGCTTTTGCTCTCCCGCCGTCATGACAGTCGTGTCCTTGGCATCGCCGAGAATATTTGTGTGCTCCAGTTGAAAGCGGTCGGTGATCACCACGCTGCCCTCCGAGCCCAGCACGGTACTGATATAGAAGGTCTCAAATCCCTGGGTTTGCGCCAGGGCCGCGATGAAGGCGCCGACACCGAAAATGACGCCGAGCGCGCTCAGTCCAAGCGAGCGCTTGTGCGCGAGGAGAAATCGTAGGGCGATTTTGAAGGAAGGAGAATGCACGTCCCTTAATCTCCGGAAACGCGGATGAGGGCGGTGCCCGGCGGCTCAATTCTCTTTCGCATTTAACTCCCTGACTCGCATGCCCGGATGATAGAGATCCTGATTGGAGAGAATCACCGCGGTGCCTTCCTGCAGGCCTTCCGTGATTTCACTGGTTTCCAGTGTATGGAATCCGATATTCACCTTCACCTGTTGGACGACTCCGTCCACCACGGTCGAGACGATGTTTCCGCGACGAATCGCGCGGGTGGGAATAGTCAGCGCATTCTTCTTTTCCCCGATGATCACATTCATTTCGCCGGTCATGCCGGGCAGCAGCTTTTGCTTTGCATCATCGAGTCGGAACGAAACCGGATAGGCCTGGTTGACGGGTGAAGTGCCCACGGTCAAAAGCGTCCCTTCCAGGTTCTTGTCGGGATAGGCGTAAAGGCGGATTTGCGCCTTCATGCCCGGCTTAAGGTCGCCGATATCCTCTTCATTGACATTGGCGACGATCTGGTTCGCGGCGCTGCCGATACGGCATAGCTGGGTCTGCGGAGGCAGGAACTCGCCGGGATTGGCGTAGATATTGAGAATGACACCGTCAATGGGAGCGACCAGTTGGTTCTGCTTCACCTGGGCCTGCAATCCATCGAGCAAGCGTTGCATCGTATCGACGTCATTATCGAGCGTAAGTTGCTCGTTCTGGACCTTGTTGCGCAGTTCTTTCAAATTGATATCGGCCTTATCCAATTCAATTTTTGCAAGGTTGCCAGCTTCCACCAGCTTCTTGGTTTTCTCATAATCGATTTCGGCAGCTTTCAAGGCGCCGGAGGATGGGGGACCGAGACTCTGGCGAATCTTGGCCTGGGCCAGGTTCTGTTGGGCCGAGTCGAGTTGACGTTGCATGGTATCGTCGGCCAGCTCGGCGAGGACCTGATTTTTGGTCACGGCTTCGCCCAGTTTGATTTTCCACGCCGACAACTGACCATAGTTGCGGGTGCGGACAATGATCTGTTCGACGGGATCGACATTGACGGTCCCATAAACACTGGTCAGCGCGGTTCCGCGTTTGACATAGGCGACTTCGGCGGTCTTGACCGTTGCGTAATTGTAATAGTAATAAGCCCCTCCGCTGCCGGCTAAAATCAGCAAAAGAAGCCAAAAAAGCCAGGTCCGCGCGAAAAAACTACGGCGTGGCGGCAGTTTGCTGGCTTTTCTCGGAGGGTTCATGGTTGGGGTTTGAGGCATGACTATCAGCGGTAAATCTCCGGGCGGAGATGTTGACACTTTAAGGATGAGACTGCGGTGGAGCGGAGCGTGCTATTTTTAGACTATGCCCCAAGGCGTGGTCAAGTGCTGCAGCCGCAATGCACAATTCATATTGAGAGGAGAGGCGAAGTAATTGTTCGGCCAGCAGGTCATTTTCCAGGTTGACCTTGTCGAGTTGCCGCAGGTCCCCCGCTTCGTAACCGGATTGAGCCAACCGGCGAAGGTCCTCGGGTGGGGGCTGATCGTCCATCGCCTTCAGGCTGCTCCGTTGCGTATTGATGCGCGACACGGCACTGCTCACCTCGCTGGTAATGGACTGCTTTAATTGCTCGATGGCCACGTCGCGCGAGGTGATGTTCGCCTGGTCCGACATTTTTAGTCCCCGGGTGCGTCCCCCATCAAAGAAGACCCACGTTGCATAAAGGCTGAGCGGCAGCTGGGTCTGGCCGGCCGCCACCACGGTCGAAGGCTCGTTATAATTGGCGGTCGGATTAAAATCACTCGCAAAGGCCAGGGCGGGAGGCTGGATCGTCGAGTTGGAGGAAAAACCAATGATCGGATAGGCGCGTTTCATGTCGATCTGTATTTTTTGCTCCGCGGTGAGTTGCTGGGACTCCAGCAACTTCAGGTCTTCCCGGTCCCGCAAGGCTTCTCCGATTAGGGCGCCTGAATTGAGTTCGGCCGGCAGATTGATGGAAAGATCGCCCTTGAAGCGCGCTGAGGACGGAAACTTCTGGCCGACCAGATTTTCCAGCAGCAGCTTGGCCTGGGTGGTGCCCAGTTCGAAGTTGATCAGCCTTTGCTGACTGATACTGGCCTGCACCTCGATATTTTTGACAACACTCTTCTGGATTTTACCGGCATCGAAAAGCAGCTGGGCAGACTTGATCGCCTCGGTCTTTTCATCCGCGAATTTTCGGAAGAGTTCGACTCGCTCCTGCGCGGCGACGACATTCGCGAAGGCCTGGCGGATCTGAAAGACAACACTGTCCAGCGTCTGGCGATAGTTGATGTAAGCTTGGTCTGTCGTCAAACGGGCAATACGCAATTGCGGAAAGGTCGCATGGTTGTAAATGACCTGGTTGATCTGGATGTAAAAAATCAGGGGAGTCGTCTGGCCAAAGGCGCCCACCGTGGGATAGAGAATCGCATGGAGGCGGATCACCTCTCCTTTGGCAGCCAGGAACACGCTCGATGCCTCGCGCATTTCGGGATTCTGGTCGATCGCAAGTTTCAGGCAGTCGCTTAATGTATAAGTGGTGGGAGTCGTCTCGGCAGGTGTCGGCGCCGCCACGCAGGGGCCGAAGAAGCCCGCGAAAAAAACGAGAAGCCCGAAGGTTAAGGGGAACCTTTTCATGCCTAGCGTACGGCGCCGGGAGGTGTGGCGCGTGGGGTCGGCAGGGCCGGAGAGGAGGCCGGGGTGTTCGACGTCACGCCGTCCTTGGGCCAGTCGACAAACTTCAGGGAAATGTCGCGCTCCAAGTCCGCCAGCGCATCCATGTACTGTTGTTTCGTCTGGATTTCCTGTGTGCGAGCGACGGTCAGGTCGAGTGTGGCCTGCAGGACGTCGAGCAGGGTGGCGTAGCCGGTGTCGGCTGAGAGCTGGGCGAGGCCGACCGATTCCTCGGCCGTTTTCACATTGGCCACTTGGGACTGAACGGTTTGCTGGGCGGTCAAAAGACGCGCATAAGCATCACGGACTTCACTCTGGATCTGCAGGCTCGTCTGGTCCCGCGAGATATGGGTTGTTCCCAGAAGTGCGGTGTCGGTGACCGTCTGGCCTTTGCTGGCAAAGCCGTCGAATATATTCCAAGTCCCCAGAATACCGACGGCATATTGATTGACCGACTGGGTAAAGGTGGCGTCATTCTGGTTGCGCAGCGCCTGATCACTCACATAACCATCGATGCGCGGGATCAGCGCTGCCTTGTCGATCTTGATCTGTCGTTCCGCCATTTCGATTTGGCGGTCCAGCACCTGTAATTCGGGACGGCGGTTCATGGCCAGTGAAATGAGGTCTTCCACCTTGATGTTGGCCACGGGCGGACAGCTCAGGTCATCCTGGACGACAAAAGGAGGACTGGAGGGAGACTGCCTTCGCGGCCAGGAGATGTTTAGCAGTTGGGCCAGTGCGATTTGGGCTGAGATCAAATCATCCTGCGTTTGGTAGAGCACCGAGCGTTGGTTGCCGATGTTGACCTGAACCCGCAACACATTGAATCGAGTGGTCCGGCCCGCATCGAAAAGCGCTTTCTGCTGGGCCTCCTGTTTGATGAGGAGATCAATGCTGTCCTGCTGGGCCTTGATCTTGGCATCGGCCACGACGACCGCATAGACGCCGTATTTGACCGCCTTCAACACATTGTCGATGGTTGCCTGAAACTGGAGCATCGAGTTTTCGTGCTGAAGCTTTGCGATGGCGATCTGTTGCCGGTTGACTCCCGCCGAATAGAGGCTTTGTGTGGCGATAATCTGCACCACCCAAAAATCGCGGAAGCGCTGAATGTTGGGATCGGTTCCCTGGTCGAGCAAATCATCGTTTCTCATCTCGAGCCGGCCATTCATCGACATCTGCGGGTAAAGCGTCGACTTTGCGGTGATCACCAGGCCTTGGGTTCGCTCAATCTCTTTCTGCGCCTTGAGAATCTCGGGATTGCGTTCCAGCGCCAACTGCAGGCAATCGTGCAGCGAATAGGTGGGAGCCGGTTGACCTGCTACCGGAACGATGGGGGCGCCAATTGCAGGCAGACTGAAAATGACGAACAAAAGACAATAACGAGTCAAGATGAGGGAGGAAAGGGCGAGAAGGTTTAGGGGGCGATATATTTGCAACTTACGACAAATAAAGTGCATAATTGGAAGAAAAGGTGGTATCACCCGTGCTGAAACGGTATGGTTAAAGTCCACCAGCCCTTGAATTTAATGCTTTTATCATCATTCACCAATACTTCCAAGCCCCTTTTGGACCGTTATAATTCGGATCAAGGCACAAAACTAAGACTTAAGTATCAACCGTACTATCATGCTGCGCAGGCCCAGGAAGGCCCTCATGTTGTCGTGAAGGGCAAGCGGATGCTGATGATGAGCAGCAACGAATACCTTGGCCTGAGTACTCATACCAAGGTCAAGAAGGCGGCTTGCGATGCGATCAATGAATGGGGCACCAGTCCCTGTGGATCGAGATTGGCCAATGGCAGCCGCCAATATCACGTGGATCTCGAAAATGAGCTCGCCGAATTCTTGGGCGTCGAGGCCTGCCATGTTACTTCCGCCGGTTATCTCGCATGCATGGCCACCTTGAGCACGCTGGTCCGCCATGGTGACGCATTGATTGTCGACAAGAGCATTCATTCCGCTTTGTGGGACGGCGCGGTCTTGAGCAATGCGGAAGTCGAGCGCTTCAGTCATGAAGATATTCCCGGTTTGGAATCGGTGCTCACCTCCTTGCCGGCCTCGCAGGCCAAGGCCATCGCGATCGACGGTGTTTACTCAATCGAGGGTCATGTCGCCTCGCTCCCGAAAATTGTGGATCTCGCAGAGCGGCACAAGGCCATCGTCATCATCGACGATGCGCACGGCTTCGGCGTTCTGGGGCGCGAGGGACGCGGCACCGCTGATCATTATCAATTGAGCAAACGTGTCGAAGTGGTGACAGGAAGTTTTTCCAAGGCTCTGGCGAGCACCGGTGGGTTCATCGCAGGCAGCCGGCAACTGATCGAATATTTGCGGAGCAACTGCCGCCAGATTATTTTCAGCGCGGGGCTTCCCTCGTCCCAAGCCGCATCCGCACGGATGGCTTTGCGCCTGATGCAGGAGGAACCGGAGCATCGCCAACGCCTGTTGGAGAACGCCACCTACTATCGTGCCGGTCTGCGTAATCTCGGGGTCGATTATTGGAATAGTGTCACGCCGGGACATTGCATTGTGCTGGGTGACAAAGAAAAATGTTATCGTGTTTGGTCGATGCTTTGGGAGCAAGGTTACTTCACCGTCATGGCAATTTCGCCCGGAGTTCCTGCCGGTAAAGACCTTATTCGGACCTCGGTCACTGCCTTGCACACCAAAGAGCAGATTGATCTTTTTCTTGCAGAATTAGGTAAGGCGCTTAAAAAGGTTGGATTCGTACCGACTGACCGGGCTGCAGCAACAAAATCCTGATCAAAACAGTCGAAACGAACGTATCAATATGGATGGTGGAGAATTACAAACTATGGAAACCAGTGAAAGGGCTGCGCTGACGCCCGAGCAGGAAGCCAAGCTACGCGAGTCTTTCAAGCGCTGTAGCCCCGAAACAATCGAGGCCATCCTCCGTTTCCGCAACGAACAGGACATCGGTTCAGTTATTGTCGTCGTACACGGCATCATTGAGCGGTATGTCAAATCGGAAGAGTCGCAGGGAATCAGTCAACGTCCGGATGCCACGCGCTTGGGCGAGGATTTGGGAATCGATTCGCTCACCATGCTGGAGATTGTCATGTCGATTGAAGAGGCGCTCGATTTTCGCATCGAGGATGCCGACGCGCGCAACATCCGTACCTTGGGTGATGTCCGCAAATATGTGGATGACCGCGTGCATGGCCGTGCCGTCTCGCTTGTCTCGGTGGAAAATTATGACCGCGACCGTCTCTGCCTGATTTTGCCCCAGCAGCCACCCTTTATGTTTTTGGACAAGGCCGAGATTCAGGGTGACTCGATCCGCGCCACGTATCTCTTCAAGGGAGACGAATTCTTTTTTGCCGGTCACTTCATCAATGATCCGGTCGTGCCTGCCTCTATTGTCTATGAGGCTTTGGGCCAGGCCTGCTGTCTCTGGATTCTCGAGCGCGTGCCCTCTCGCTTGGACCAGGTCCTCACCACGAATCAGGTGCTCTTTGTCGGCATGGATGAGGCCCGGTTCTTCAAGCGTGCCAAGCCGAATGATGAAATTCACATCAGCCTGACCCTGACCCGCCTGCGCGCTCCGCTCGCGATTTTCTCCGGTGAAGTCAAAGTCGCCGACCAGCTGCTGGCTCGCGTGGACGGCTTGACCCTCGCTTTCGGCAATTTCAATCCCGCTACGTTCGATGCTGTCCCCGGTACCACAACCGAAGCGGCCGCCGAAGTCACGCCAGTGAGTGAGACCGAGAGAAACGGTGCCATTCCGGCCCCGATCGTCCACGATGCCGGTGCGCTTGAACGCGCCAAGGTCGAGGTCTAGAATTTTTTCAATCTGCGGCGATCTACCCTCGCCACTTGGCGCTTGGAACTGTCCGTCTGCTTAATGCGCCTGCGCACGGTAAGCATACATCTTGTCGGCCACGGCGCGTGAGGCCTGGACTGTCTCGCTATAGGGAGTGTCGCACACGTCCACGAAACCGATCTGGCCATTTTCCCCGTCGATACGTCCCGCGGTACCGTCATCGCCAAACTGATACCAGTGGATGCCGACGATCTGCGGGTTATCGAGCGCGCTTTCGACATAGGCGGTGAGTTTTTTGGCGCGGTCTTCCTGGCTATCAGCAGAGAAAAGACCGGACCAAAAGGGGCCGCGATCCGGGGCACCGAAATGGTATTCACCGATCATCATGGGCGCATCGAAACCCTCGGGTAGGCGGACATCGCGCACCGAGGCGCAATAGCGGTTGTAGCTGACGACGTCACAGTATTTGACGGCCGCGGCAATGACGTTGGCCGAGCCGCCGACTGACCGGCAGCCGAGATACAACCGATTCGGAGCAATTTTTTTAATGGCGTCCCGCACACTGCGGAAATAGGTGTCGGCGACGATGCCGGTGAATTCGGTCAGGTCCTTCGTCGCGGCATCAGTGGTCGGCTTGGTTTTGACATCCGCAGCAAAAGCATCCCACGAGGCCCATGTTGTCCCCCACGCGGCATTGAGAGCCTCGATAGTCTTGTAGCGCTCCTGCAGCCATGAGCTGATCTTTTGCTTGGCGCCCTGCGTGGCGGGGGAAGCGAGGCAGTAGCCGGCCAGCGTCGTATCGCCGCCCCACGCCATCTCGTTGTCCACGAAATAGCCAATGCACCAAGGGTCATCGGTGGTGCCTTTCAGGAACTGGTTGGTGCCTTTCTCGAGCGCGGCGACAAAATTGGGATCGAAGACATCCGGGAATTTGACCTTGTTCCCTTTCATGTTGGGGACGGAATAGAAAAACGTGGTGGTATAGGGCGTGCGGTCCAGGAGGGAAACCCGACGGTCGGACCAGTTGCCGATGGTATTGATGCCCCAGGCGCGAAGACGGTCGTGCAGCAGGTCAGGATAGGTTTTCGCCCAGTCGACGCCGTATTTTCGGAACAGGTTGGCCTTGGAATAATCGTAGCCGCGCGGATTCTTTCCGCCGTAACCGGTACCCCAGTTATTCATCGTCGTGAAAAAGGCATAAAGCGGGTCCTTCGGATCGGTGGGTAGTTGAAAGTAGGACTCGCGCCCCGTCAGCGGTGTCTCGGCCCATCCTCCCGGCTCGACTCCGACGATGCCCATGCTGAAGAAGAGATGGCCGTCCGGATCGACCAGCCACCACTTGTTTTGGTATTTCTCGGTGCGGAAACTTCCCGTGGCTTTCAGTGCGGGCCCGGTGGACCAGCCGCCCCACTTGTCCCAGTCGGCGGGCCCGGTCTTGGCGGTGGCAAGCGCTTTTGCTTCGGCGTCGCGGTTGGCCGTCAGCTCGGTGTCGGCATGCACCTTGCCGGGCCAGTCCTTGAATTTAAACTGGCCATACGCATCGATGAAAGGAAAGAATTCCTTCTCAGTCATGTCCGCCCAAGGCGGCTTTTCATAGTGGCCATAGACGCGGATGTTGGAGACCTCGAACGAATTACTGACTGGGGTGTCCTTGTCGGTGAAGATGGTCAGCGCGATGATCTTGGCGGGGTCGATGCCACCATTGGCATAGAGGTCCTGGGGAAAGCCCTGCATGCCGACGAGCTTGATCGGGTTGTTGGAAACGCGCTTGAGAATGATGGTCAAGGTCACGCGCTGGTCCGGCTGCGTGCCGATCCGTTCGGTCATGCAGTTTTTCTGTCCGTCGGCGCCCGGATTATCCACCCGTACGCTGACATCAATATCGTGGTTATCGGTGTTATGGATGTCGACGGTCAGGAATTGGTAAGGGGACAGGTCCCATGCGCCGCCGGGTGCCGGGATAGTGATGCCGGGCCAGCTCACATGGGCCGCGGTCTTGATCTTGAGCGTGGGGACTTCTGGAGTGCCGCCGAGGTTGGCTTCCGATTGTTTCAGGCCCAGCTTGGAAAGATTGAAGTTACTATCAAAATTGATGATGTGTCCCTGGGTGTCCGGGGCGGTTGCCTGGGCATGAAGAAGAGAGCCGAAAGCGGGAAGCAGGATCGCGGCGAGAATGACAGCACACGAACGATAGATGCAGCGAGCATGATGGACGGGAATATTCACACGACTACTAACACGCCCTGGCCTGAACAGTTGCGGATCGATTTTGTCGCACACCGCATCTGATGTCGCGGCGCCTATGTGCATCTTACCTAGTGAGGGTACAGATAATTGTAGGCTGAACCGGGGCCAACATAGACTGTGGTCATCCGGAGTGGATCAAAAGCACGCAGGCTTTCCACATGGCCATCGGCAAAAGCCATATTGACCATGCCGCCATGAATGGCAATGGGCGAGGTGCTCGACGAATACGAACCGGTCGAAGAAATGGAATATCCCTGAAAACCGGGATCCTGCGTGTAGTCGTCCTTGTCGTCGTCGTCATTGCCAAACATGCCTGGGGAAGAAATATCGCCGGCAATGATATGCATACTGGGCGAGTGCATGCGCATCAGGTTCACGGCACCGAAACTAGTTGCAGGAGGAACTGCACTATCATTATATCCTGCATGAGAGCCGTTGAAATAGCTGTAGTAAGTATTCCCCCTGACAAGAGCCCGGTCGGGGCATTGATAAATACTGTTTCCGGTTGGATCTTCCTTGGATGATCCGTTGCCCAGATAGGGCTCCAATTGTTGCGTCCAGCCGTATTGGCCGGTACCAGGATCGGTATTGCCATAGGTAACCACACTCCCGGAAATGGGCAGGCTTCCATTGTTATCCCCCGCGTATTGGATCATGCCTGTGGCGATATTACGCAGGTTACTGGAACATTTCGCCGTACGCGCGCGAGTCATGACCGTGTTGTAAGCTGGAAGGGCAAGGGCCCCGAGAATGGCGATAATTCCTATGACGACGAGGAGTTCGACCATGGTAAAGCCGCGACGTGAGTTTCGCTTGGTGAAAGGAAGGTTACACATGAGAAGCGGTACTTGAAGCTGAGTGGAGGAAAAAGCACGAGGCTTCCCTCCAAGCTACAACGTATCCTAATGGGTATTGAGTGCAATCTCAATAGCTCTCGCCATGTAGTCACCAAGAGGTATTCTTCAGCTTTGGGAAATTCACATCCGATCGACCTCGCTACAGGAGACAACACATGTTCGGTCATCATATCTCAAAATTGAGCTGGACCGGACTGGTCCTTATCGGCGTTTTCGTCTTTCTAGCAAACCTGTTGCCGGTTTCGGCAGAGGATGCCGTGGAGGCCGCGGCGAAGAAAGAGACCAACGTGGCGGTGCAGGCGATGGAGAGTTGGCTGGGAATTATCGATAAAGGCGACTACATCAAAAGTTGGGACGAAGCGGCCCAAAGTTTCAAGAAGGGAGTCACCAGCGAGAAGTGGACCGAAATGGCCAAAGGGGTAAGGGCGCCTCTCGGTAAAATGATCGTACGCTCGTCGAACGGGGCCATCTACCAAACGGGACTGCTTTCCGCGACGGGTATCAGGCAGGGGCAGTATGTCATCGCCCAGTTCGACACCACTTTCGAAAATCTCAAGAGCGCACGGGAGACCGTGACCTTTGAAAAAGAAGCGGATGGGACCTGGCGCGCCTCCGGCTATTACATCAAGCCAAACTGACCATTCTGTAACGAGACCTTGCTTGCCCTCTTTCCTGAATACGGCCTAGAATCCCGCTACCTCTTCAAATCATGAAATACCTTATCCCCACGCTGGCTCTCGTTTTGGTTTCCATTCTCTCGGTTCGCGCCGACAACATGGATGAACTCGTGCAAAAGGCGACCCATATCATCGAGAAGCGGCAGGGTTCGGTCGATCCCATCCCGAACGAGATCCTGGCCAATGCCAAGGGTGTGGCCATCATGACGATTACCAAGGGTGGCATCGGCATCGGTGGGCAGGGCGGGGAAGGCATTATCATGGTGCATCACGATGGCAACCCGAAGATCTGGCGCGCGCCCTCCGCATTTAGTATCAGCGGTGCCAGCCTCGGGGCGCAACTCGGTTTCTCCACCATTCGTTATATCATCATTCTCAATACGCAGGAAGCCATCGGCCAGTTTGTCGGCGTCGGCAAGGTCAAGTGGGATGCCACGGCGATGGGAACGGCGGGCGAAGACACCGGGAGCGCCTCCGAATCAACGCGCGATCTCGAAAAGCATTCCGTATTGGTTTACCGCGATTCCGGCGGTCTCTTTGGCGGGGCCACATTTGGCGGCAGTTCCATCGAGGTGGACGACGAGGTCAACCAGAAGGCCTATGGTGCCCATATCCACGTGCGGGACATCCTCGAAGGCAAGGTCCAGCCGCCGCCTTCATCCAAGCGCCTCTACGAGATCCTCGACGGAAAGCGGGACTAACGCCCTCTTGGACGCAGCTGCGCTTGTAAGAGCGTGTGCTCCCTGCTGCTGCCTCAAATCAGCGGCTACGGTCAGCTTTTAGCGGAACGCCGCCCAGATACGGTGCACATCGTCGTGATCGTCGAGGTGTTGTAAAAACTCGCCGACTTCCGCGCGCTGCTCATCGGTCAATTGGGGCAGGTTCTTCGGGATGTAGCCCATTTCGCTCGTGACCACAGTCCACCCGTTCTGGGTGAGCCATTGGGAGACAGTGTGAATCGCCGCCCGGTCTGCAATGAACCGTGCTCCGCTAGTGCCTTCGGGAATGTCGTCATTCTGACCGTGATTGAGGGGTTCGACTTCATTCGCCCCGGCCTCGATGGCGGCGGCTTCGATATCGGCACCCGCATCAGGATGGTGGGCCTCAATCAGACCGACATGGTCGAAAAGAAATTTATTGCTCCCGGCCACTCCAAGTTGGCCCTTCTTGAAAAGAACGCGAATTTCCGGCGCAGTGCGGTTGTGGTTATCTGTGATTACCTCGACGATGACCGGCACCTTATGCGGCGCGTAGCCCTCGAAGGCGAGGGTCTCCATCGTCATTTTTTCGCCGCCGATGCCTGCGCCCTTTTTGATCGCCCGCTCGATGTTGTCGCGGGGCACGCTTTCCTTGCGGGCCTTTTCGCACGCGGCGAAGAGCCGCGCATTGGCCGAGGGATCAGGCCCGCCATGCTTGGCGGCCACCATGATTTCCTTGAGATACTTGCCGGTTGCCTGAGATTTCCTCAGCGAATTGACCTCGCGCTTGGCGAGTAACCATTGACGTCCCATGTTCGAATTTAAACAAGATCGCCGCGTATGGAAATCATTAAAGAGCCCCGCGACCCAAGCATAGGCCGATCATATTATCGCATGGGGTGGGCGTGAAGCGGGCGCTCGGGTATACCGGGCGAAAGTCCTTTCGCTTTCTTGGGCTTGCCACTTGCGTTGAACGTGCCACAGTAATTCCCCGTCCCTTTTCCAAGAAGGGACCGTCAGTTTTTCGGGCTGTGGCTCAGCTTGGTAGAGCGCGCCGTTCGGGTCGGCGAGGTCCAGGGTTCAAATCCCTGCAGCCCGACCATTGTCGTTACAATGGTTTACAGAAGTAGTAGGGAATTTAGCAGCAAAGTTACCAGCTACTTCAATCTGGTCGATCCGTGGGATCAATCAGCGGAGGTTCCAAAGTGCTCAGGGCGGCACGGATGAGATCGCGCAACGAGACAGCGTTGGGGTGGCGTGCCCTGGACAGTCGGCTTTCGGCTTCAATCATTGTTCGCGCAAATACAGGGGAGCTACGAACGATGCGACCGGCCAGTTCGGCACTTCTGTCATTTCCGATCATCTCACAGATGTCTTTTCCAGTCGTGTGGTCAACAATGCGCACGTTGGCAATGCGGAGATCGTGGCCAAAAGCCCAATCGGCTTTCACGGGCGGTCCATAGACGAGTCGGCATCGCCAAGGTTGAAGCTGCCTCAAGTCTTCCATGTATGCAGATGTATAACAAATGATCTGACTTGGCAAGTGGGAGGTGCGTTGTGATCCGGGACCAATTCGTTCTCGATCTTAATCGGGAGCTGATCGTCGACAATTTTGCCGGTGGAGGCGGAGCCTCATGCGGTATCGAGGATGCCCTTGGGCGGCACGTCGACATTGCGATCAACCATGACGCTGAGGCGGTGGCTATGCACTCCATCAACCATCCGCAGACAGAACATTTCTGCGAGGACGTCTGGGCGGTTGATCCGTTAGAAGTGACCAAAGGACGGCCGGTTGGCTTCGCCTGGTTCTCACCCGACTGCAAACATTTCTCCAAGGCCAAGGGTGGCAAGCCGCGGGAAAAGAAAATCCGTGGGCTTGCCTGGGTGATGGTGAAGTGGGCGGCGAAGGTCGGCCCGCGCGTGATGGTCCTTGAGAATGTCGAGGAATTCAAGACGTGGGGACCCTTGTTGGCCGATGGCTCCCCGAATCCTGCTCGCAAGGGTTGGACGTTCAAAAGCTTTGTGAAGCGCCTGAAGGAACTTGGCTACACTGTTGAATTCAAGGAAATGCGGGCATGCGATTATGGTGCCCCAACGATTCGCAAGCGTTTCTTCCTGATCGCCCGTAAAGACGGTCTGCCGATCGTATGGCCGGAACCGACGCACGGTGCCCCGAATAGCGCAGGGGTTAAGAGCGGTAAGCTGAAGCCGTGGCGAACGGCGGCGGAGTGTATCGATTGGTCGTTGGCCTGCCCCTCGATCTTTGAACGAAAGCGCCCTCTTGCTGAAGCGACGAATCGCCGAATTGCCCGGGGCATTTATAAGTTTGTGATCGGCGCCAAGGAGCCGTTCATCGTTCGCTGTAACCATGGTGGAGATTGGTTCCGTGGGCAGCCGCTGACGGCACCGATGGCCACTCTGACTTGCTCGCGAGATGCGAACGGGTTGGTTGTGCCATTCGTAGCAAAGACGGCTTATAAGGGCGCGAATGGTCTGCTTTGCAATGATCTTCAAGAGCCTTTTCGAACAATCACTGCGCAAGGCGACGGACTATCGCTAATTGCTCCCGTTATTACCGAACACGCGAATGCAACAAACCCGGTGAGTTGGAAGGCCAACGAGCCGCTGCGTACGCAATGCGCCGAAGTGAAAGGAGGGCATTTCGCTTTGGTGTCAGCATTTCTTGCCCGCAATTTCGGGGCAAGTATCGGACACGCCGCACAGGATCCTTCTGGAACGATCACCGCAGATGCGGGCGGACATTCTTCCCTAATCGCTGCCCATATCACCAAGTTTAGAACTGGCGCAACGGGTAGCGCGGGAGATGAACCTCTCCACACAATCACAGCGGGCCCGAAAGAGAACCCGGCAGGCGCCGCTCATGCAATGGGCGTTGTTACAGCTCAGTTGGTAGGATGCGGCGGTCGCGCTGGTCAAAGCCGTCCTCGTGACGCTTCAGAGCCCGCTGCGACACTCACAGCCAAAGCTGATACATGCCTTGTTACGGCGAATCTCATTGGTGCCGGTGGATCGACCTTCAGCGGCAAACCCACGGACATCGAAAAGCCGATGAAGACGCAGACGACCGAAAATCACACGGCGCTGGTTACCTCGAGCATAGTCAAGCTGCGCGGTGACAATACCGGACACCCGACCGATGAGCCTGCGCACACGATCAGCGCAGGAGGGCTTCACCTTGGCGAAGTGCGGGCATTCCTGATCAAGTATTACGGGAACGAAAAGGATGGTGTCGAATTGCGCGATCCAATGCACACGATCCCGACGGTTGACCGCTTTGGCCTTGTGCAGGTTCAGGGTCAGGATTTCGCAATTGTCGATATCGGAATGCGGATGCTGACGCCGCCTGAACTGTACCGGGCGCAGGGGTTTCCCTCGTCATACATCTTTCAATTCGAGGTGAAAAACAAGCGGGGGAAAATGGTTCCACTCTCGCAATCCTCGCAAGTACGGATGTGCGGCAACTCAGTTTGTCCTCCGCTGTCCCGTGCAATCGCGTTGGCGAATGTGCCCGAAATGGCTGTGCGTTACGGCGATGAGAAGGGAGCTTCTCATGTGTGAACTAGCAACTGCATTTTGGGCAGAGAAACCAAAGGCTCGCAAGCAACACAGATGCTGCGAATGCCGAGGCCTCATCGACATTGGCGAAAGCTACCACCGCTTTCGCGGCATCTGGGATCGCCCGGAGACCTATAAGGTATGTCTCGAATGTGAGGCCCTGCGTTCGGAGGTCAATGCTGATATTCACGCCGAAGATGCCTCCGGTTTTACCATGCTTTATGAGGATGTCTTCGAAAGCCATGAGCCAGATTTCATCAAGAGATATCTGGAAATCGCTAAGAAGCGAAACGGTAGAATTGAGCCTTGGATGTGGGATCGCCTCAACAGCGCGGAGGTGGCATGAACGTCTCGATTCACAACATGGATTGTGTCGCTGGCATGGCGGAGAAGTGTGAACCGGAGTCGATCGATCTGACGGTGACTTCGATTCCGTTCGGAGCCTTATTCATGTACTCGGGGAAGAAAGAGGACATTGGCAATAATCAGGACGGTACCGACATGCGGGCGGGACAGTTCGGATTGCACATGCGGTTTTTCATCGCCCAGCTTTTTCGGGTGATGAAGCCGGGATGCAACGTCTGCATCCATATTCAGCAACTCCTCCGGTACAAAAATCAGCATGGCTACATGGGGCGGCGAGATTTCCGCGGCGCTGTGGTCGACATGTTCGAAGCAGGCGGGTTTAACTGGACCGGTGAAGTGGTGATTCCGAAAAATCCGCAGGCGATGGCGCAGCGGCTATCGTTGCATTCCCTGATGTTCATCACCGGCAAAAAGAACAGCCGGAACCTCGCCCCGGCCGTAAACGATTATGTGATGATCTTTCAGAAGCCGGGCGACAGTGCCCCTTGTCCGGCCTTGCGCGATGCCGAGGTTAATCCGGATGGATGGATGTCCTCAAATGAATGGATCAAATGGGCTTCTGGCGTTTGGGATGATATCCAAGAAACCGACGTTCTTGATGGTTGGCGGTCTGCCCGGGAGACGGATGAGGAAAAGCATGTCTGTCCGCTTCAGCTCGAGGTGATCAGGCGGTGTGTGCGGCTTTACAGCGCACCTGGTGAGATGGTGATGGATCCTTTCATGGGTATCGCCTCGACGGCATATATCTGCCTTGAGCAAGGCCGCCATTCGGTCGGGTTCGAACTGAAGGAATCATATTACGCTCTCGGGCTTCGGAACATTGACAAGCAGCGGTCAGACATGGCGGACAAGGCGCGTGATCTGTTTAGTGAGGTGGAGGTATGACCAGCCATCACATGTGCATAGACATTCGTGGATTTCTTAAGAATTCAGGCAAGAAATCGTTCAACGGCTTGTTCAAGGATGATTTTGGACATCCCATAAAGGGCTCTGTTGCAAAAGATATGCTTCGCATTGAATTAGCTAAAGGGAAGAGCTTGATGCTGATCGGTAAAGTGGCGGACTGTCCAAATTTCGATCCTTACGAAAAGGGATGCCCTGGTCACGATATTCAACCCGAGGTTAACACATGAGTCGCTTTTCGAATGACTATACGCACGACTGGAAACAGGTTCAGGCGGCGGCGGTTGAGCGAGCCGGGCATCGCTGTATCCGTTGTTGTCACCCGTACCGCAAGGGTGAGCACGGCAACGGAGAATGGTCGCCTTGCGATGCTCAGTGTGCCCATGCGATGGGAGAAAAGGGCGAGGTCTATTGGGTTGACGGAAAATGGCAAGCCAAGTGGCGCATCCTTACCACACATCATTTTGACGGCGACAAGGCGAACAACGTTTGGTGGAACCTCATGGTTCTTTGTCAGCGGTGCCACCTCACCATTCAAGGCAAGGTGAGGCCTGAGATTCCGTATTTCTTTGAACACTCGGAATGGATCAAGCCTTATGTCGCGGGCTTCTATGCCAAACAGTATCTGGGCGAAAATTTCACCCGCGACCAAGTAATGGCCAATCTTGATGACCTTCTATCGCTGGAACTGAAAGCTAAATAAATTTAGGCAACCAGTACAGGTTTTGTCAGCAAACCACAAACAAAAGAAAAACCATGAACGAAAAAGAACAAAAAGCGGCAGATGCGCTGCTTGAAAAACTCCAAACGGCCAACCCTAACGAAGCTGCACTGCTCGCCCAAGCTTACGCGACCCTGCACAAGTGCGGCATTGAACGGAAGCATGCCGAGCCGCGGCAAGGATAAGGAATCAAGTGCCCCTCGTGGCTAAAATGCCGTGAGGGGCACTTACCTAAATTTATGAAGAATAAAGCACCAAGATTAACGCTCTATTGTGATGCCTGTAACAAACCTAAGCGCGTCCGGATGGGCAATCCTGACAAACTCGTGACCTGCGAATGCGGCTGCGAGACATTCAATTACAATAAAGACGGCACCAACACGTGAGCGCCATTATCGAAAAAGACGAGATGCGGATTCCATTCGCCGCGCCCTGGTCGCTGCAGGATCATGCTTTGTTCATTCGCAGCAAATCGATTCCTGAGGCGACCTTTGATTATGATCCTGAGGCTGATTCCTACACGCTGAGGGCTCCTGCTCGATTTGCAAAACTACTTGGGATTGAAGTTCCGGCCGTTGACCGGATACTGCCCGTTCTTTCCGGGTACCTGTTTGATTATCAGGCGTGGATTGTGCGGTTGGCGATGGAGGCGAAGCGGTATGCAATCTGGGCGGATTGCGGACTTGGCAAGACGGCGATGTTCCTTGAATGGTCGCGCCTGGTGCGGGCGGCAGTCGACGGGAAGGTGCTGATTCTGTCTCCACTTTCCATCATTGAGCAGACGGTGGAGGAGGCGAGGAAATTCTATCCAGATAATCCCATGATGTGGCCGGTGACTCTCGATACTCGGGAGGGATTACAGGCGTGGTGTCGGTCGGGAT
>Ga0207641_10001314_pt1 | contig 24574 bp, 26 predicted proteins | sample KBSSwiS62_FD_184306 | JGI IMG/M metagenome (GOLD analysis project Ga0207641, IMG submission 184306) | Switchgrass rhizosphere microbial communities from Kellogg Biological Station, Michigan, USA - KBS Switchgrass S6-2 (SPAdes) (version 2) | ecosystem: Host-associated > Plants > Roots >... | reverse complement strand
GGTCTTGCGCGGCAGGTAGCCGATGTAGACCTCCAGCGCGTTCCCCGTCGTCGGGGAGTCGTAGCCCCAGACCTGCTCGAGGATGTTCGCCCTGGTCAACACCCGGCGCGGGTTCGCCAGCAGCAGCTCCAGCAGGGAGAACTCGGTGCGGGTCAGGCTGATCGGCCGCTCCCCGCGCCGGACGTCTCGGGTGTCCGGGTCCAGCGAGAGGTCCGCGAACCGCAGGGCGGGGGCGTGCCCGGCGGCGGCCGCGATGTCGTCCGCGGTGCGGCGGCGCAGCAGCGCCCGCAGCCGGGCCAGCAGCTCCTCCAGCGCGAAGGGCTTGGGCAGGTAGTCGTCCGCGCCCGCGTCCAGGCCCGCGACCCGGTCCGACACGGCGTCCCGCGCGGTGAGCACGAGGATCGGCAGCTCGTCCCCGGCCGCGCGCATCCGGCGGCAGACCTCCAGGCCGTCCAGCCGGGGCATCATCACGTCGAGGACCATCGCGTCCGGGCGCTGCGCGTCGACGGCCTCGAGCGCCCCGTACCCGTCGCTCGCGAGGTCGACCTGGTAGCCGTTGAACGCCAGCGAGCGGCGCAACGACTCACGCACGGCGCGGTCGTCGTCCACGACGAGGATTCGCATGGACCACAGTCTCGCCCGAGGGTCTGAGAGGCGTCTGAGAGGCCCCTGGTCAGGCGGGTACGGGCTCGCGCTCGGCAGCCCGCCGCTCCACCCGGGCGGTGATCGCGGCGATGCCGAGGCCGAGCGCCGCCAACCCGGCCGCGACGACGTTCGGCGAGGTCAGCCCGAAGCCCGACGCGATCGCCGCGCCGCCCAGCCAGGCGCCGATCGCGTTCGCCACGTTGAACGCCGCGTGCATCGAGCCCGCCGCCATGTGCGGGGCGCCGTGCGCGCCGTCGATGATCCGCAGCTGCGCGGCGGGCACCACCATGAACGTCGCGACGGCGAACAGGAAGAGCACGATCGCCGCGCTGACCGGGTTCCGCATGGCGAACAGCAGCCCGACCGCGATCACCCCGATAGTCGGCAGCACGATCAGCACCGCGCGCATCGGGTCCCAGTCCGCCAGCCGTGCGCCGAGCACGTTCCCGACGGTCATCCCGACACCGAACATCGCCAGCAGCAGCGTGACCGCCGAGTCCGGGTAACCGGCGACCGCGGTGAGCTGCGGGGTGATGTAGCTGTAGCTCGCGAACAGCGCCGACCCCCCGACCACGGCGATGGCCAGGCTCATCCACACCGGCCTGCGGCTGAGCGCGCGCAGCTCGTCGGCGAGCCGCGGGCGGCCGCCCTCGGGCCGCACGTCCGGCACGACGAGCCGGATCGACACCGCCGTGACCAGCGCGATCACGCCGACCACGGCGAACGTCCACCGCCATCCGACGAGCTGGCCGAGCAGCGTCGACAGCGGCACCCCGACGACGTTCGCCACCGTCAGCCCCGCGAACACCTGCGCCATCGCCCGGGCCCGTCGGTCCGGGCGCGCCAGGTTCCCGGCGACGATCGCGGCGATGCCGAAGTAGGCGCCGTGCGGGAGCCCGGAGACGAAGCGCGCGACCAGCATCAGAGGCTGGTTCGGCGCGACGGCGGACACGAGGTGTGCCACGCCGTAGAGCCCGATCGTCAGGACGAGGGCCTGCCTGCGGGGCAGCCGGGTCGCCGCCGCGATCAGCAGCGGCGCCCCCACGACCACCCCGAGCGCATACGCCGAGACGAGGTGCCCGGCCTGGGGGATGCTGATCCTCAGGTCACCGGCGAGCTGCGGGAGCAGACCCATCACGGTGAACTCGCCGGTCCCGAGCGCGAAGGAGCCCAGGGCCAGCACCAGCAGCGAACTCCGCACGGGCGGCCGTCCTTGAGTACGAGAGAGGCGGAAGGTGTTCCACCGTAGGTCGGCCGTGCGCCCCGCGTCAGCGTTCGCCGGATCACCCCCCGCGGCACCCTGGCCTCATGACGGGATCCCGCGCACCTCTGCTGTACCCCCTCGTCGCCGAGGCCGCCCGCCGCGTCGGCGCGAACGCGGTGACGTCCTGTGCCGCTCAAGCCCTCCCAACCTGCATGTTCCTGCCGCCGGCTCGCAGCTCGTGACGGGCCCCTCCCCTGCCATCCGCTCCGGATTTGCTCCGGCTCACCCCGCACCCGGGCTCCTGAGTGCCATCCCGTCGACAGTGAGTATCAGGATGCAGACGGTGCCGTTGCCGGGCGAGTGTGACCCGCCGTCGACTGACGCCCCCTTGCCGGGGTGCTGTCCTTAGCCAGGATCGGTCGGCCCTCTCGGCGGCGGCATCGCCTGCGTGCACGACCGAGGACTGCGTGACCTCATAGGAGCCTGTGCGAGAGGCCCCGTCACTGTCCTGTCCACCGACCCCGGCCGCGACACGCCGACCCTGATCCGGTGCGAGCGGAACGAGGCCAGCGATGCTCAGCATGACCGCAACCAGCACGACCGTCGAACCCGACCACATGGTCCTCGGCGTGGACACCCACCGCGACACCCACCACGCCGCGGTCGTCGACCACCTCGGCCGCGAAGTCGCTGACGCCGAGTTCGCGACCACCCCTGACGGCTACCGCCGTCTCGTGGACTGGGCCCGCGGGTACGGGGTCATCGCCCGACCAGGTGTGGAAGGCACCCACTCCTACGGCACCGCCCTGACCCGTCACCTCCGCAACGCCGGAGTCGGCGTCGTCGAGGTCGACCGCCCCGACCGCCGCACCCGACGAGCCCGCGGCAAGTCCGACCCGGTCGACGCCTACGCCGCCGCCCGCACCGCGCTCAGCCGTCCGCACGCCCCGAAGCCGAAGAACGCCGACGGACTCGTCGAGGCCACCCGCGTCATCCGAATCACCCGCCGCAGCGCCGTCAAGGCCCGCACCCAGACGATCAACCAGCTCAAGTCGTTGCTGGTGACCGGGCCCGCCGAGCTTCGCGAACAACTCCGTGACCTCAAAACTCCCGTCCTGGTCAAAGCCTGCACCGCGCTCGAGGTCACACCGCGGCCCACTGAACCGACCGAGGCCACCGCCACCGCGCTACACCGCCTCGCCTTGCGCTACCAACAACTCACCACCGAGATCCGCACCGCGGACCGGGAGCTGCGCCCGCTGATCACCGCCGTCGCACCCGCCATGCTCGACCGGCTCGGGGTCGCCCTGGAAGTCACCGGACAGCTGCTGACCACCATCGGCGACAACCCCGACCGGCTTCGCTCCGAAGCCACCTTCGCCCACCTCCGCGGGATCGCGCCGATCCCCGCCTCCTCCGGCCGCACCCACCGCCACCGGCTCAACCGCGGCGGCGACCGAGCCGCGAACAACGCGATCTACACCGTGGTACTCACCCGACTCCGCCTCGACGACCGCACCCGCGCCTACTACCGCCGCCGCACCGCCGAGGGCCTGTCCAAACGCGAGACCATCCGCTGCCTGCAACGCTACGTCGCCCGCGAGCTCTACCACCTGCTCATTTCTCTGCCGCTGTCCTCGGCGCCCCTGCCTCACCAGCGAGGAGCGCGAACGGCTCAACCCTGAAACCCCGCAGGGGCGCGCAGCGGGGTTGAACCGGCCTCGCTTCTCGCTGACCCTCACCAGGGCCGAGGAACCCCGCCCCCGTCCTTGACACGACATAGGAGCGTCCTGGCGCAGCCCGACCGCGCGGCCGCCCGTGGGCGGCCCTCGACGCCACCGCCGGCCGACCTACGCCAGCACCGCCCACGGGTGGCCGCGTGGTAGCCCTCCGGGAGGTCGGCGGGATGACACGGGCACCCATCCTGTTGATCTGCCCGCCCGGCGAGGGCGTCCGTTTCGTCGCTCCAGAGATTGGACGATGCCGCTAGCCGATTGGGGCTGGAGACGGCGTCACGCGCCGCCACCGCTCGCGCTCCACTGTTCGTCCAAGTGGATGTGAAGGAGGTCAACAAAAGCGTCGAATGATGCCTTCCCATCTTCAATTGATTCGACAGCGCTGTCCCAGCCGTCGAACCTGAAAGAAACTTCTCGATCCGACCATTTACCTCTGACGTGGACCGTGAATTCTCCGATCGAGCCACCAGCCTCGATTCGATCCAGAACGTAGGATTGAGGGGGGTATTTGAACGCGAACTCTTCCCTCACCAAATCCGTCCAGTCCGGCGCCGCCACACGTTCTCCTAGTTGCCAGTGTCAATCGGTACAAAAATAGTACAGTCCGTACGGTAGCCTTCAATGCCGACAGCGTCGGCCCGCCCAGCCGTCAATACGGTGTTGGGTGGATATGCGGTGATGATTCCTATCGGGTTCGCCTTCTGGTCATTACCGTTGCGCGCATTATACCCATATGCAACTGTGTAGAGAACATTGCAGTTCTGATCGAAAAGAATCTTGGCTCCAGGGTCCTTCTGCTCTCCACTGATGAGGGTGGTCTGAATCATATTGGCCGTGCCGCCGTCCAGATGTCCTCGCGCTTTGATGTGATTGACGCCGAACGTGTTATCGCCGCATCGCAATGGGAGGCGTGCTTGGCCGGGATTGTCAAAATACCCGACGATATCACTATAGGGCCGGCCATTACATATGTTCGAATTCAGATCTACTGCCCATGCAGTCGTGCCGATTCCCGCCATAAACAGGCAGGAGACCAGACATGCGGTCGCGAACCGAAGAACTCTCTTCGCCATGATTCCCCCCGAATATGGTGAGCGTCACGAGTCACTCTCACATATGAGGGATCAATCCGGAACCTTGCCAATCGGGCGGTCATGATCGACCCGCATCACACCTTTGGGGAGCTGGTGAGTTCGTCGACTACCGTCAGTTGCCCAGAACGACAAGATCCGGGCCACCTCACCGAATAGATGGCCGCGTGCCGGACGGGGACCGGCCGGGAGGCCGCACGCCCCGGCCGGCGGGAAGCGGCGCGGCGCCGCAGGCGTCGCCTTGATCAGGTAGAGAAGGTCTGAACCCCGCAGCTCGCACGGCTTTGTCGGGCTTCGCTTGATCGGTGACACGCCGGCTTCAGTTGATGGGTGACGCTCCCGTCCTCAGATCTGCTCGATGCGACTCGTCGTCGTGTGGAGGGGCCGGGGCTGATGCTCGTGGAGTTGAGCGTCGTGGAGCAGCGCTATCACGCCGTCATGGAGGTCCTGTCCGCCGGAGCACCGGTGGTTGAGGTCGCCGCCCGCGACGGCGTGTCCCGCAAGACCGTGCACGCCTGGATCCGCCGCTACCGCGACGACGGGCTGGGCGGGCTCGCCGACCGATCCCACCGCCCGCATCACCATCCCTGGCAGCTCGCCCCGGACGTGGAGGCCCGCATCTGCGAGCTGCGCCGTGCCCACCCGCGCTGGGGGCCCCGCCGCCTCGGGCACGAGCTGGCCCGGGCCGGGCTGGCGCCGGTGCCGTCGCGGTCGTCGATCTACCGGACCCTGGTCCGGCACAATCTGATCTCCCCGAAGCGGCGCAAGCGGGCACGCTCGGACTACGTGCGCTGGGAGCGTTCGGAGTCCATGGCGCTGTGGCAGCTCGACATCATGGGCTCGGTCCTCATCGCCGACGAGAAGACGGCGACCGGGACGCGTGAGGTCAAGCTGATCACCGGCATCGACGACCACTCCCGCTACCTGGTCGTCGCCACCGTCGTCGCCCACCCCACATTCCGGGCGGTCTGCCGGGCCTTCCTCACCCACGCGGTGGTGTGCTCCGGGTCCGCAACTTCCGGCGCAACGTGTTCGACCCGGCCGTCGCTCGTGTGGGCCCCGCCGGCCTGCACCCGCACGAGCTGCGGCACACTGCGGCTTCGTTGGCGATCGCGTCCGGGGCAGATGTGAAGGTGGTGCAGATGATGTTGGGGCACAAGACCGCCACGATGACGCTGGACCTCTACGGGCACCTGTTCCCGGACCGGCTCGACGACCTCGCCGACCGCATGGACTCCGCGGCATGTGCCCCAAATGTGCCCCAGGACCCGGACGGCGGCGGGAGCGGAACGGGGAGCCCCAGGTAGGCTCACCGCAGGCCCTCGTAGCTCAGGGGATAGAGCACCGCTCTCCTAAAGCGGGTGTCGCAGGTTCGAATCCTGCCGGGGGCACACAGGTCAGCAGGGGTGCTGGCCCGAGTTATCCACAGGCCTGGGAGCCAAGATGGGAGCGAACGGCTAGCTTCCAACGCATGGCCAGACGACAGCGGGGCGAGATCGAGGTCCGCTGGTCGGTGATGCTCACCGTGACCGGACACGACTTGCACAGGATCACCCGCAACCGGGGCCGGGTCTGTCGGCCCGACCCCTTCAGGGGTGGCGGGGTGCTGTCCCCCGCCGCCGATGAGGCGCACCGACACGGTCCCGAGTTTGGTCAAACGCCTTGGTGCGTGAGCCCGCCGCTTCTTGGCGAATCGGCGAGATCGCATCTGTCCAGGTCAGCGTCCTGAGCCCCCGTGTCCTGGCACCCGCGATGCAGCTCGTCCCCTCCCGATTTGGGCGACCAAACTCAGGTCCGGGGGCCGCCGTCCGGGCCCCGGCTGCGGTCATCGCGCCGACGAGGTCGGTCGCGCCCGAAGGGCGGCCACGCCGGGCCCGCTCAGCTGTGCCAGCGCTGCGGAACGGCCGGTGAGCAGCAGCAGCAGGGCGCCGATCGGGCCGCGCACCTGCGGGCCCTGCCCGACGGTCCAGTCGATGTCGTCGGCGGTGAAGCGGTAGCCGGCGAACCTCCGCGCGGCGTGGAACATGCGGGCGCTCGACCACACCCGGTCCGCGGCGAGCGCGGCGAGCCGCGCCGGCATCGCGAGGTCGCGCCCGAGCGGGACGGCGATGTCCTGCCCGTGGACCAGGTAGTCGATCACGCTCTCGCGGAAGGTCAGGGTCGGCAGCGCCCGGTGCACGCCGATGCGGTCGCGGATCTCGCCGATGATCTCGTCCACCGGACGTTCCGCGTGCCGGCATGCCGCGGCGTGGATCGCTCCGTCCAGCCCGCCGTGGCGGGCCAGATCGAGGACCGCGCGGGGCAGCTGGGACCAGCGGGTGTTCTGCAGCGCGACGTGTGCGGCCACCTGCCGGACCGTCCAGCCCGCGCAGAGCGAGGGCCGTCGCCAGTCCTCGGCCGACAGGCCCTCCAGCAGCCGCACCAGGCTCTGTCGCTGCGCGTCGATCGCGGTCCACGCCTCGTCGGGGTCCAACGGGCTGCGGTCCATCGGGGTCCTCCGTTCCTGGGCCGGGTGGGTCACGACGCACCCCGTCCCGCTGATTCGGCCGCACGGCTGCCGGCGGGTTCGACCAGGGACTCGAGCAGGGCGGTGAGCCTGTCGGTCGGGTCGAACGCCGGGTCGGGCATGGCGAGCTGGTGCAGGACCAGCCCGGTGACGTAGTTGCTGACCACGTCCAGATGCCCGGGATCACGCGACCCGATCAGCCGCATCCAGGCGGCGAACCAGGCGCCGACCCTGCTCCCGGTCTCGGCGACCTGCCGCCGGATCGCGGGATTGTGCCCGGCCTCGACGAGGAACGCGTACCGGGCCAGCGTCAAGTCCCGGTGCACCCCCGCGGCATCACGGGCCGACCCGGCGAGCACTCGGGCGAGCTCGGCCGGCGTCGTCGGACAGACCGTCCGCGCGAGCTCCTCGAAGTTCGTGCGCTCCCGGGCCGAGACCCGCTCGACGATCGCCTCCAACAACGCCTCCCGGGTCGAGAAGTAGTTGGCGGTGGAGCCCACCGGAACCCCGGCCTCCGCGTCGACGGCACGATGGGTCAGCGCCCGCGTCCCGCCGCCACCGAGCACGCGCACGGCCGCGTCGAGCAACATCTCCCGGCGGTTCGTCACAACGAGAGACTACATCTGTGGTAACAGACCCGCGCCGACCTCAGCCGGGCGATCAACGCCGCGCTCCCGAAGTACCTCGGCCTGCCCGACGGCGCCCAGGTGGGCCAGCTGCTCGACCAACTCACCGATCAAGCGCTGCGCCATGCCCTCACGCTCAACACACCCCGGCCCGTCACACGGTGGTGCTGCCACCTGCCGCCCTGACCGAAGTGATCGATGGACTGGCGGCACCGCTTCGTGCCGCATGGCGGAACGGGAGCTTCCGGGCGCCCGCTCGAACCTGAGTGAGACCGGGCCGAACGACGCCAGAGGCGATCGGCGCCTCCTCCCCAGGCCCGAACAGCACGTTCTTCCGGCAGGACGGGGCGAGCGGTTGAGGAAACTACGCTTGTAGTAGCGGAACTACAGATGTAGTCTCGCGGTGTCACGAAACGCAGGAAACCGCTGCTCGACGCGGTCGTCCTCGTGCTCGGAGGTAGCGAGATGCGGCGTCGCCGCCGCGAAAGGCCTCGTGGGATCGGGCGGCTGAGACCGGCGCTGGGTCGTCAAATTGGGGGGGTTTGATGCACGTGACTGGGACTAGATGATCGATTCCGTGTGGTGGGCGGGTCTCCCGATCCCCGGCGGCCCGGCGACCACAACGAGCCCGCCGGTGCCGGCGCACGCGGACTCCAGCCCCGAGCGGAGCACGGCGAGCTCGCGGGCCCGCCCGAAGAGACGCCCGGCCGGTGCGGTCATGCAGTGAGTATCCCTGCGTGCCCCCTACCGGTTCCGTACCGGCTTTCCGTGGCGGCACTCATGTCCGGACGGGCGCGGCGCGCGACGGTGACCGACATGAACATTCCCGACCTACGGACAGCCGTACACCGCGCCTTCGCCCCCGCGGCCCGGCCGGGACGCGTCGGGGTCGAGATCGAGCTCATCCCGGTCGCCGATGGTGCACGTCCGGAACCCGCCCGCCTGGCCGCGGTCCTCGATCCCGGGTTCGCCGCCGAGGCGCGCCCCACGTTCGAGCCGGGCGGCCAGCTCGAGCTCAGCCCCGCGCCCCGGCCGGTGGCAATAGAGACCTCGCGCCGCGAGGCATCCTCCCGATACGAAAGGGATCTCAGTGTGACGAAGCCCGCCGTCCTCGCCCGACCCGTGAACCAAGCGACCGTCGCACGGACGCGCCTCAGCCGGCGCAACGCCGCAGTGCTGGCCGCGGCCGTGATCCTGTCGCAGGGCGTCCTTTCTCTGGCCGACGCCGCGACGTGGAAGCCTGTGACCGCCCAGCCGAGGGTGTCCTGGACGGCCCCCGTTGTGCCGACAGCGCTGCACGGATCCGGGTTCCTCGCCAATGCACGGCTCGGGCGGATCACGGAAGGCACCGTGCCGTGCGTGCACGCCGAGACGGCAGCCACGGCCCGCTGCGTCTTCACCCCCGGTAGCGGCAGTTGGCTGGAGAGCGCCCAAGGCGACTTCGCCCGCGTGGCGCAGCCGATCTCCCTCGACGGACGGCCGGGCGGCGAGTACGTGGTAGCCAGCGAGGTGAGCGCCGAGGGCACGGTGCCCGCGGTCGCGCCGACCGGCCACGACGCCGAGGGCGTCCCGGCGGGGAACGAGCTCGCCCAGGCGTGCGTCGTGGAGACGATGACGTCGTCGACCAACGTCACGGGCCAGCGGCTGGTCAACTACGCCACCCGCGAAGTGCCGACAAGCAGCTACCCGCACCCCGACGACGCCCACCTGATGCGCGAGTACTGGGACGGGACCCACTGGATCTACTACTACTCCGGCGAGGGCGCGGCGCTCAACGACGTGAACGGCACCGAGCGGGACGCCGCAGGCGTGTACCTGCCCGGCAGCGCGCACTGCCACGTCGTCTGGTCGAACGGCTATGAGGTTTCGGGCGCGAAGCGGCCCAACACGAAGGCCTGGCCCGCCCCCGGTGTGGTCGTGCCCTGGACGGCGATCGTGTGGCGGCCGGTCAACCCTGACGTCGCGATCGGCAACTGAGTTCGATGACCGGCCTGAGCCGGCTGAGCGCCGTCGTGCTGCTGCTCGCGACACTCGCCGCCTGCGACAGCGGGACGGCCGGCACCGACCGGGCCTGGCGGACGCCGCCGGTTGAACCCGCTGAGAGCCTGATCGCCCAGCGATTGCCCCGCACCACGTACCTGGGCGGGCCGTTCCTGCGTCATCCGCAGGTGGTGACGGTGACCTTCGCCGGCGATGCCCCGGGGCTCGTCGACCGATTGGAGCAGTTCGGCGCGACGATCACGCACTCGACGTGGTGGCGCGCCGCAGTCGATCAGTTCTGCCGCACCGCCGACGACTGCGTCGGCGACGGCGTTCCGGCGCAACCCGTCCGCCTCTCTGCGGCGGCGCCGACCGCGATCCGCGATGTCGATGTCGCCGACCTGCTGCGGCGGGAGGCGGAGGTGGGCCGGCTCGGCGACCTCGGCCTGGACAGCCTGCTGCTGGTGTACCTGCCCGCGGGGACGGCGCTGACGGAGGTGACAGTGGGCGTCTACTGCGACGGGCGGGCGCGGGCGTTGCACCGGTCGTTGCTGATCGGCTCGCAGCCCATGCCTTATGCGGTGGTGCCGCGCTGCGGTGAGGAGGCCGAGCTGACGGCCACCGCCAGCCACGAGATCCTCGAGGCGACGACGAATCCCGACCCCTCGCGTCGCGGGTTCGCCTTCGAATCGGGCGGCGCTGGCGCTGGGTTCACGGCGGCAGGTGTCGAGCCGGTCGACCCGTGCGGGCTGGTCACGCTCGACCGCCACCGCACGGTGGCCGATGGCTTCACCGTCCAACGCCCGTGGTCGGACCGCGCTGCAGCAGGAGGCCACAACCCGTGCGGGCCCACCGACATCCCCTATCTGGCGCTGGTCCCCGAGCGGGCAGCCCTGCAGCTTGACGTCGGTCAGACCGCGAACATCGCGCTCACCGCGGCCGCCGACCGGCCCGTCGCTCCTTGGCCCGTGAGGGCCGTCGACGTCACCGGTCTCCGGTCCAGCACGCCGTGCGCCGACGTGGCGCTGGACCGGACGGCGGTCGCCGCGGGCGAGACCGCCACCCTGACTATCACCGCCCGCGCGCAGCCGCCGTCAGGGCGCTGCGTCGTCGGCACGCTGTCCGGATCGGCCCCCGACGACACCCTCTGGCCGCTGGCCCTGACGGTCGAGGTGCACCGTTGACCGCCGTCCTGCGCGGCGCCCGGCTCTGTCATCCGTTCGCCGACTGCCTGGCCTGCCTCAGCCGCTCGCGCGCGTCGTCCTGCAGCCGAGCGCGAGCCACGCCACACCGACGCTCCACCCAATGTGATCCTCAACTCGCCCGACGTTGAAGAGGAATCTGAACATGGCACGAAGGATGATTGCGGTAGCGATGCTGGTCGCTGCAACGATAGTCGCCGGGATCGGCGAGTCGGCGGCGGCGGCCGAGGGCGCCACACGCTATTACCTCTCGCTCGGGGATTCACTCGCCTTCGGATTCCAGTCGGCCAAGGCCCATCCCGGCCTGTCCGCCTCCGAGTTCGACAGCGGATACTCCGACGTGCTCGCGCGTCGGCTGCAACACGGTCGCAGCGGCCCGACACTGGTCAACTACGGCTGCCCGGGCGAGTCGACCACAAGCTACAGCCTCGGTGGGTGCCCATGGACCATGGCGGGTCTCCCGCTACATGATCCGCACCCCGGGTCCCAGGCGGACGCCGCGAGAAGTTTTCTCAACACGCATCGCGGGCGTGTCGACTTGGTGACGGTGAGTCTGTGGAGCAACGACGCGAACGAGTTCATCCAGGGATGCCACGTCGATCCGATATGCATCGGGGACAACGCTCCCCGTGTTATCGGCGAGTTCGCCGGTCGCCTGTCGAGCATTCTCAACGTTCTGCGCGAGGCCGCTCCGGATACCCAGGTCGTCGTCGTGGGTGCTGTCGACGTCAATGTCGGCGCGTTCGCGTTTTCCCATCCGTTGATCCAGGCCATCAACGCGGCGATGGCTGACGTCGCTGACCGGGCCGGCGCCCGTTTCGCCGATCCGTTCCCCGTGTTCAACCCGGCGGGGGACACCGGCGCGGCGCTCTGCCCCCTGACCGGCGTGTGCTCGCCGGTGCGCGACACCCACCCATCCGATCTTGGCTACCAGGTGCTCGCCGACCTGATCGCCGACCAGCTGCGGCCTGGTGCGCTGTGATGGCTCGCCTCCGATCCGACGTTTCCGGCCGACGTCACCGACCCGGGCCTGACGCAGGCGCTGGTGGACAGGACTGCCCTCGCGCCCGAGGGTGTCGCTCTCGCCGTCCGGGACACCGGCGGCGACGGCCGGAGCGAGCCGGCACATTGCGCGACACGCAGCACCCGCAGCGCGGCTCGACCTCACCAGCCAACGGCATCCATTCATGGCAGTCATCAGGGGAACGAGCGACGTTAGGCCAAGGACATGGAACGGAGGGTATTGCACGCATCCGCAATCCACGACCGGACATTTGCAGCGCTACGCCCGGGTGTCAGCTAGAAGGGCTGCCAGCTCCTGCGTCCGCGCCGCTTCGGATAGTTCTCATTCGTAGGTCGTACTCGGTGCGAATCTCGACCGACTCCTCAACGTTCTGCATCAGCCATGTCGTCATCTTCAGCTCGTGAACGCGGCGGAGAGCGTCGAAGCCGCCGGCGGGGCCTTCACACCGCCGCGCAGCGAGGAGTTCGAGGTACGGGGCCTGGTCGTCCCCACCGGCGGCATCTTGACGTGAGCACGTGGGCCGCCTCGCTTATCGCGCAGGCGGAATCCGACACTCTCGATCACGGTTGGCTCGGTGACGATCATCGACCACTCGTCCCTAGTCCACATCGGGCGGGTTCAGGATGCCGGTCGTGTCGTCCGGCAGTCACGAGCGAGGTGTTCATGAGCGGATCCGCCCCCGGCCCGACCGACCTGCTGGGCGTGCTGGTCACGGTCCACCCCGATCCCGCCGAGGGTGACGAGGTCGCCGAACGACTGGGCCGGCAGCTGCGCGCCGAGCTGTCCGAACTGGACGTCGAATCCGTGCGGCCGGCACCGGGGGCTCCGGCGCCCGAGGGCGCCAAGGGCGCGGATCCGGTGACGGTCGGTGCGGTGCTGGTGGCACTGAGCGCGTCCGGCGGGGTGTTCCCGGCGGTCGTCGAGACGATCAAGGACTGGCTGGCCCGCCACGCCGCCCGACACCGCGTCTCGGTCACCATCGACGGGGACACGCTGCAGTTGGAGAAAGCCACCGTGCAGCAGCGTCAGGACGTGGTCGACGCGTTCGTGCGCCGGCACACGCCGAGCTGAACATGGGCCGCTGAGCATGGGCCGGCGGGTAGCGCTGCTGATCGCCACGGACACCCACCAGGACAGCGACCTGCGCCGGCTGACCGCGCCCGGCGGCGACGTCGCCGCGCTGGCCGCAGTGCTCGGCGATCCCGACGTCGCCGGGTTCGAGGTCACCACCCTGGTCAACCAGCCCCACCACCAGGTGGGCGAGGCACTCGGCGCGTTCGTCCGCGACCGCCGCTCCGACGACCTGGCCCTGCTGTACTTCACCGGCCACGGTCTCAAGGACGAGGACGGGCGGCTGTACCTCGCGATGACCAACACCCGCCGCGACAGCCTGCTGTTCACCGCGCTGGCCGCCGAACAGATCGACCACGCCCTCACAGGCTGCGCGTCACGGCAGCAGATCCTCATCCTGGACTGCTGCTACAGCGGCGCCTTCCCGGCGGGGCGAGCGATCAAGGGCGACACCGACACCCACACCCTCGAACGGTTCCAGGGCCGCGGACGCACCGTGCTGACCGCCTCCGACGCCACCCGCTACTCCTTCGAGGGCGACCAGCTGCGCGGCGAGGGCAGCCGCTCCGTCTTCACCCGCCACCTCGTCGAAGGGCTGCGATCGGGTGCGGCCGATCTCAACGGTGACCGCGACATCACCCTGGACGAGCTCTACAGCTACGTCCACGACCGCGTGGTCGAGGAGATGCCGCAGCAGCGGCCGAAGATCCAGACCGACGTCGAGGGCCGCACCGTGATCGCCCGCAACGTCGCCTGGTCGCTGCCCAGCTACCTGACGAACGCACTGCACAGTCCGCTGCCGAACGACCGGCTCGGCGCGGTCGACGGCCTGAGCCACCTGCACCGGATCGGGAGCCCCGCCGTCCGAACCCAGATCGTCGAGCGGATGCGCGAACTCGTCGACGACGACAGCCGCTCCGTGTCGAGCAAGGCCGCAGCGGCGTTGGCACGCATCGCGCCCGAGCCCGAAGCCACGCGACCCCCGGCCAACGACAGACAGCCCGAAGCCGCCCCGTCCCAACCCCCGCCCACCGTCGCACGGCACCCGAAGCCCCCATCCACGCCGGCGACACCCGTCGACGCGACGCCCGCGGCTCTTGACCTACCGCCCGCGCAACCGCTGGTCAGCACGCCACCACCCGTCGAGTCCACCGAGACCCCCGTCCCCAGGACAGGGAGCGCCCGCGCCGAGGACACCGCGACGCCGGTCGCGGCATCCGGCTGGCGCGCGTTGCCCGTGGTCAGCCTGTTCTTCGCCGCCGCCAACGTGAGCGTGGCCTTCACCTCGTTCGTTGTCGGCACAGGGATCGCCTCGGTCACGGTCGTGCTCGGGTCGGTCGCCCTGTGGTTCGAGCGACGTCGCGACCCGGACTGGTTGGCCGTGGCCACGCTCAACCTCATCTGGCCGGCCGCGTTGGCGTTCACGTCAGGAACGACCGCCCTGCGGACCGTGGCGCTGGTCGGCGCCGGACTGAACCTGGCGCTGTGCGGGATCATGCTGCTCCGGTGGCGACGCCTCGGCCCCGGCCGTCGCCTCAGCGCGGCCATCACCACGGCGATCGCAGCCACCCTGCTCATCGTCGCTGGGATCATCGGAGTGGGCTCCGGAGGGAGCTCCGGGTCAGTAGGGCATTCCGTGGGAGGGGCCAGCAGATCCGCGACGACCGCGGAGTAGCCCCATGGGCACCGCTTCCCCGTCAGCGGGCGGTACGGCGACGAGGCAGCCGAGCAGGATCAGGTCCACGAGGATCGCCAGCCACCCGATGTTCGCGATCCGCGACACCGGGAATGCGAGCGCCCCCGCGACGATCCCGATCGCGCACCACCGCGGCACCCCCCGGTCCGTAGGCCCGAGCCACAGCCCGATCCCCGCGAGCAGCAGGGCCAGCGGCCAGCACAACCCCAGCGGCTTGAGCACCACCGCGACTCCGGTGGCGTCGATCAGATCCACCCCACCGAGACCCACTTCGACGGTGTTGAAGCCATAGCCCACCACACCGGCGGCGCCGAGCATCCCGATCACGAGCACCGCGGCGGCGAGCCACGAACGCTCCGACCAGGACGCCAGCCGCACGACGAGTACCCCGCCGAGGGCCCCTCCGAGGATGTGCAGCAGCGCGGCGAGGGGATCGTCCCAGCCCTGCAGCGTGTAGAGGACGGAGGAGACGAGCGTCAGGGCGAGTGAGGCGACGACGACGGTGGTCACTGTGCGGTCCACGGGCTGGGTGTTCATGTCGGCCGACGCTAGGAGGGCGCCGGGACCGCCGGAACGTGATCCACCACAGACCTACCTGCGGGAAACCGCCGCACCTACGGAGGTTCTCCCCCTCCCGGAGTGATCGTTCGGCTGCGATGCTGTACCGATGACCCGCTTGATCCTCACGAGCTGGGGTGTCCTCGCCGCAGTCGTGCTCGGGATCGAGTTGGCGCGGGCGGACGTACTGGGCACGCTCGGCCCGTCCTGGTCACTGTCGTTCGTCGCCACCACCGCAATGGGTGTCTGGGCGTGCCGGGCTGAGCCGGGCAACCGGGCGGCTGTGCGGCTGCTGGTGTTCGGGTGCGTGGCCCTCACGTGGCTGGCCGTGTCGGTGGGGCTGATCGCGGACGGGTTGTCCGTCGTCGGCAACCTCGTGGCCCAGGTCTGCGCGCTGGCCATGGTGACCACGCAGGCCGCCGCGCTGGTCCGCTACCCGGACGGGGTGCCACACCTCGGCGCGGAGCGGTGGCTGGTCGGTGTCCTCGGCGGACTGACCCTGCTGCTTCCCGTCGCGCTACTGATCACCTCGCCCACGGTCGTCCCCACCTGGGTACTGCAATGGAGCCAGGGCTCCGACGGGCTGGTGCTACCCACTCTGCAGAGCCCGCTGTACGTCGGCGGTCCGGGGAGCGTGGTCCGGGAGGTGGACCAGGCGGTTCTGGGGATCGGTCCGCTGCTCGCCGCCGTCGTGCTGGCGCTGCGGTACCGGCGGCTGGACCCGGCCGCCCGGCAACGGCTGGCCTGGCCGGTCGTCGCCGTGCTGATCCTCGTGCTGGGCCTGATGGTGAACGCGCTCGCCGAGGGCGGCGCCCTCCCGCACCTGGTCGGAGACGGGGTGCTCATCATGTGCCACGTCCTGCTGCCGGTGGCGTTGGGCGTCGGGATCGCGCGGCCGGGGCTGCTCGACGCGTTGGGGGCGGTGCGCCGGACCCTGCCGTACGCGGTGCTCTCGCTGCTGATCCTCGGCATCTACGTCGTGACGGCCGGGGCGCTCGGGATGACCGTGGGCGGACGGAACCTGCAGGTCGCCGTCGTGGTGGCCGTGGTCGCGGCGCTCGCCCTCGAGCCGTTGCGCCGGACTTTGCTCTACCGCGCCCGCAGACTCACCCTCGGCGACGAGGTGCCCCGTGACGAGTTGCTGTTGCGGCTCGGGGACGCCCTCGAACACACGCTGGACCGACGGGCGCTCACCGAGTCGATCGCCGAGACCGCCATGGAGGGCCTCGGCGCGCCATGGGTGGCGATCGACTCCGTGAACGACCGGGTGCACATCGGCAGGCCCCGGCGGCCCGGCGAACGCCCGGCTGCGACCGTCACGCTCCGACCGGGCGCAGAGACGATGTCCTGCGGCCCGGGCGCGGGCGGACGCGCCCGCACCCGGGCCCGGCTCGAGACCCTCGCCCGGCAGGCCGCCATGGCGTTGACCAACGCCCGGCTCGCCGACGAGCTCGAGACCAGGCTCGCCGAGATCGAAGCCTCCCGGCAGCGGATCGTCACCGCCGAGGAGACCGCCCGACGGCGGCTCGAACGGGACCTGCACGACGGCGCCCAGCAGGACCTCGCCGCCCTGCTCACCCGAATCACGCTGGCGAGACAGCAGCTCGGGCGGTCGGACGTCGGGCGGCTCGACGAGACCCTGGAGACGCTGCAGTCCGACGCAGCGGAGGCGATGCGCAACCTGCGGGAGCTGGTCTCCGGCATTCACGAGACGACGCTGGCCGACCAGGGCCTGGTCGCCGCGGTCGAGAGCCGCGCCGGGAAGCTACCGATCCCGGTCGAGGTGACCTGCGGCCCCGGGGTGCGGGACCGTCGGCTCACGGCCGCCGTGGAGAGCACGGCGTTCTTCACCGTGTGCGAGGCGCTGGCGAACACCCTCAAGCACGGCGGAGCCAGACAGGCCACGATCACCATGGTGCTCGACGATGCACGCCTGCGGATCGACGTCGTCGACGACGGCCGCGGCTTCGACCCGGCCCGGGTCAACGGCGCGACCGGGCTGGTCGGGCTGCGGGACCGGATCGCCGCCGTCGGCGGGACCCTCGAGGTCCGGTCCGCCCCCGGCACGGGCACGACCCTGACTGCCGTCGTCCCGGCGGGGGTGTGAGGGGTGCGGGTCATCGTGGCGGACGACCACTACCTGCTTCGGGAGGGCCTGCGCGCCCTGCTCACCGATGGCGGCATCGACGTCTGCGCGGCCGTGGCAACCGCGCCCGAGCTGGTCGCGGCGGTGGACGAGCTCACTCCGGACGCGGTGATCACCGACATCCGGATGCCCGCGGGCACCGAAGGCATCGCCGCGGCGCACGAGATTCGGGCTCGGCACCCGTCGGTCGGGGTGGTGGTGCTCTCCCAGCACGCGGACGGCTCCTACGCCGACGCCCTGCTCGCCCACGGCACCGACGGCCTGGCCTACCTGCTCAAGGAGCGAGTGGGGGACGTCGCCGAACTCATGCGCGCGCTCGGAGAGGTCCGAGCGGGGCGTACCGCGCTCGACACCCGGATCGTCGACGCACTCATCGCTCGCCGCCGCCCGCACGCCCTCGACGGCCTTTCCGACCGCGAACGGGACGTCCTCCACGAGATGGCCCGCGGGCTCACCAACTCCGGCATCGCGGACACCCTGCACCTGTCCGAGTCGGCCGTGGAGAAGCACGTGAGCGCGATCTTCGCCAAGTTGGGCCACGACGGCCGAGCGAACACGCACCGCCGCGTCGCCGCAGTGCTCGCCTACCTCGGCCGCTGATCCCGCCGTCGGCGGCTGGGCCGCGCGATGGAGCACCACAGCAAGGACTTCCACCCCGTCGAGAGCCGCGCCGGCCCGGCAACCTGCGACTCGACGCGAACGGCGCCTACCGTCACGCCCTCAGCGTGCTCGACAATCGTGCGGTGGGAGGCGAACTGCTCGCATGGTCCGGGCACCGGCGGCTGCCGACGTGGCTTTGGCTCGGACTCGTGACGATGTTCGTCAGCATCCTGCACATCATCATCGACTTCGGCGTCGGCCTGTTCGACCTGCACGGGAATCTGTCGCCTGCCGAGGCGACGACGCTCCTCGGCGTCGCGCTCATCCAGGTCTGGTGGGCCGTGTCCTTCATGGCGGGCGCCCGGGGCGACGGCGGCGGCGTCGCGAGCGTCGGAATCCTCGGCGCCGGCTGGGCGGCGCTCACCAACGGCTTCCCCATCGTCTACTGCCCACCCGTCTGTCGCGAGGCGTGGCCGCTCACCGACATCGGGCATGTCGGCAGCATCGTGTTCGGTCTGCTGCTCGCCGTGGTCGCCACGTGGTCGCTCTGGCGAGCTCGGGCCCGGCCCGGCTGGGTCCTCCCGACCGTGGCGACCATCCTGGTGGTCGGCACCGTCGTCTCACTCGCCAACTCCGCGGTCAGCTGACCTGTCCGCGATCCTCCACCTGGTCGGCCTCGCGCGACGGTCGACCCGGCCCGCCACGGCCTGACCGACTCGACTCTGGTGGACCACACCGTCGAGGCCTAAGATAGTCAGTGTATCTGACCAAATTCGCACCGGAGGTCGCCATGACCATCGCCATCCGCACCCGCGTCGCCGCCGATGCCGAGTGGTACGACACCGTGCACGCCCAGATTCTCAAGCGGTCCGGCGGGCACGCCGAGGGCCTGCTCGTGCACGTCGGCCTCGCGACCGCGGACGGTTTCGAGATCCTCGAGGTGTGGGAGTCCGCCGCGGCCTGCGAGCACTACAACCAGACCGTCGTCGCCCCGCTCGTCGCCGAGCTGTCCGCGGGGCACGTCGGTGAGCAGCCGGAGATGACGACCGAGGAGCTCGAGCCCCGTGGCCTGGTGCTCCCCCGCGCACCGGTGGTGTTCTAGGGGCATCAGCGGGTCCCGCCTGAGGACGACACCGACCTCCACCCCCGCCTCCACCGATCACCCGACACCGCGGACGCCCCATTCCCGCGAACGTGGTCGTCGGCGCCGGAAAGCCGGTGCCGACCACAGAGGAAAGGTGATCGTCATGCGCAAGAGGGTTCTCATGGCCGCCGGGGCCGCGGTCGGGGTGGCGGGCCTCGTCGGGTTCGCGGCGCCCGCGTCCGCCGCGGAGGCCGGACATCCCGCCTGGATCAAGGCGCCCGCGACGGCGTATCAGCACGCCGACAAGGGATCTGCTCCGGTCTTCACCAACCTCCAGCCCGACCAGCAGGTGACCGCGTTGTGCTTCACCGAGGGCCAGCTGATCGACGGCAACCACAACTGGTTCCGGATCAGCCTGACCCCCGACCCGAAGGGCGTCACCGGGTTCGTGCACAAGGACGCGATCAGCGTCGGCACCTCGAACCTGCCGCACTGCTGACCGAGCGGTCCCCCTCCGTGGGGGTGAGGGGGACCCGCCGGGTCGTGTCGGCGACGCTGCGACCCGCATCCGACCCCGGCCTGTCCACGTAGCGGTCGTCGGGCAGGCCCGGTACCGGCGCGGCGGTCGCTGCGGGAGGATGAACCGGTGCAGCAGCGACTCGGTCGCGCCGTGACCGCGGACGGCACGGTCGTCGCGCACGCGACCGTGGGCTCGGGCAGGCCGCTGGTCTACGTCATGGGCTGGCTCAGCCACCTCGAGCTCAGCTGGGAGCTGCCCGCGGAGCGGGCGCTCTACGAGGCGCTGGGCCAGGGCTGCATGCTGGTGCGCTACGACCGCGCCGGCTGCGGGCTCTCCCCCGGCACCGACCGGCCGGCGTCCCTGGAGTTCGAGCTCGAGCAGCTGGGCGCGGTCACCGCCACCCTCGACGGGCCGTTCGACCTGATGGGCACCTCGATGGGCGCGCCGGTGGCCGCGGCCTGGGCGGCGGCCCACCCCGAGAGCGTCCGACGACTGGTGCTCTACGGGGGCTGGGCGCGCGGCGTGGAGCTGTCCCCGCCCGCCGTCCGGGAGCACGTGCTGGGACTGGTCGAGGCGCACTGGGGGCTCGGCTCCGACGTGCTCACGGACATCTTCGCCCCCGACGCCGACCGCGCGACGCGGGCGCGCACCGCCCAGTACCAACGCGCCTGCTCCAGCGCCGAGACCGCCCGCGCGCTGTTGGCCCTGAGCTACACCCTCGACGTCACCGACCTGCTCGCGCAGGTCACGGCGCCCACACTGGTGGTGCACCGTCGCGGCGACCGGGCCGCACCCGTCGCGCAGGCCGAAGCGCTCGCCGACGGGATCGCGCACGCCGAGCTGGCCCTGCTGCCGGGCCGTTCGCACCTGCCCTACGCGGGCGACCGCGACGAGCTGGTCCGCGTGGTCCGCCGCTTCCTCGGCCTCCCGACGCGCAGGCGCACCGACGGCCTCACCGCCCGCCAGCGGGAGGTGGCCGAGCTGGTCAGCCGGGGCTGCACCAACCGCGAGATCGCGGCACGGCTCGGCATCGACGAGCGCTCGGCCGAGGGCCACGTGGAGCGCATCCGGTTGCGGCTCGGCTTCCGCTCGCGAGCCCAGATCGCCGCCTGGTACGCGTCGGAAGTGGGGTAGTTCCCCGCCTGACCGCCGGTCCGCGCCCGGCCAGGCTGGACGGATGATCGATACGACCTTCGAGGTGAACCGGGCGCGCGGGCCCTTCAACGCCGCGTTCTTCAGCGTGCTGGGCCCCTACATCGAGCGGAGCCTGCGCGCGCGGAAGCGGGACCTGTTCGCGGGGCTGCCGCAGACCGTCGTCGAGCTCGGGTCGGGGGTGGGCGCCAACCTGCGCTACCTGCCGGCGGGGTCGACGCTGGTCGCCGTCGAGCCCAACGTCCCGATGCACCGACGGCTGCGGGCCGCCGCCGAGCGCCGCGGCGTGCGGCTGGACCTGCGCGAACGCCGGGCCGAACACACCGACCTCCCCGACGCGAGCGTGGACTGCGTGATCTCCTCGCTGGTGCTCTGCACCGTGGCCGATCCCGCCGAGGTGCTGGCGGAGGTCCGGCGGATCCTGCGGCCCGGCGGCACCTACCGCTTCGTGGAGCACGTCGCCGCGCCGGCCGGGACGCCGACCCGGTGGCTGCAGCGGGCCGTCCGCACCCCGTGGGCCTGGACCTTCGAGGGCTGCTCGTGCGAGCGGGACCTGGCCTCCGAGCTGCGCGCCGCGGGCTTCGCCCGGCTGACCGTGGAGCCCTACCGGCTACACAGCCCCTTCGTGCCGTTCAACCCCCAGATCGCGGGTGTGGCGTACGCCTGACGCTCGCAGTGGACGCATCCGCGCACCATACCGCTGGGGGGTATCAGTGAGGTGTCAGTAGTGCCAGGGATAGGGCGCCCAGTTCGGCTCGCGCTTCTCCAGGAACGCCTCCTTACCCTCCACGGCCTCGTCGGTCATGTACGCCAGCCGGGTCGCCTCACCCGCGAACAACTGCTGCCCGACCAACCCGTCGTCGATCAGGTTGAAGCTGTACTTGAGCATCCGCTGCGCCTGCGGGGACTTACCCAGGATCTCCCGCCCCCACCCCAACGCCCGCGCCTCCAACTCCGCATGCGGATACACCGCGTTCACCGCCCCCATCGCCTGCATCTGCTCCGCGGTGTAGGTACGGCCCAGGAAGAAGATCTCCCGCGCGAACTTCTGCCCCACCTGCCGCGCCAGATACGCCGACCCGTAGCCGCCGTCGAACGACCCCACATCGGCGTCGGTCTGCTTGAACCGCGCATGCTCCGCACTGGCCAGGGTCAGATCCGCCACCGCATGCAGGCTGTGCCCACCCCCGGCCGCCCACCCGTTCACCACCGCGATCACCGGCTTGGGCATGAACCGGATCAACCGCTGACACTCCAGGATGTGCAACCGCCCCGCCCGCCCCGCCTCCACCGTCTCCGCGGTCTCCCCCGCCGCGTACCGGTAACCGGTACGCCCCCGGATACGCTGATCACCCCCCGAGCAGAACGCCCACCCCCCGTCCCTGGGCGAAGGCCCGTTCCCGGTCAACAACACACACCCCACATCCGAGGTGGTCCGGGCGTGCTCCAACGCGGCATACAACTCGTCGACGGTGTGCGGACGGAACGCGTTACGCACCTCAGGGCGGTCGAACGCGATCCGCACCACCCCACAGTCCACCGCCCGGTGGTAGGTGATGTCGGTGAACGCGAAGCCGGGCACCTCGGCCCAGGCGGAGGGATCGAACGTCACAGCCGCCGACGCTACAGCCCGTGCGGAGTCCCCTCGGTGAAGCCTGCCTGCGTCTGGACCCCGACGACCGCGCGCTCGTGCAGCTCGGTCAGCGACCGCGCCCCGGCGTAGGTGCAGGCACTGCGCACGCCCGCCGCGATCCCGTCGAGCACGTCCTCGACGCCCGGCCGCGCCGGGTCCAGCAGCTGCCGCGAGCTGGAGATGCCCTCCTCGAACAGCCCCTTGCGGGCGCGGTCGAAGGCGTTGTCCCCGCGGGTCCGCGCGCTCACGGCCCGCTTCGACGCCATGCCGAAGGACTCCTTGTACGCCCGCCCGCTCTCGTCCCGCAGCAGGTCGCCGGGGGACTCGTAGGTGCCCGCGAGCCACGAGCCGATCATCACCGAGGCCGCGCCTGCGGCCAGGGCCAGTGCGACGTCTCGCGGGAAGCGCACCCCACCGTCCGCCCAGACCGCGACGCCGTGGTCCCGACCCGCGGCCGCGCACTCCAGGACCGCCGAGAACTGCGGCCGCCCGACGCCGGTCATCATCCGCGTGGTGCACATCGCGCCCGGGCCCACGCCCACCTTGACCACATCCGCGCCCGCCTCCGCCAGGTCCCGCACCCCGGAGGCGGTGACGACGTTCCCCGCCGCGATCGGGACCGGCAGCCCGGACTCCCGCACGACCGTGCGCACGGCCCGCAGCGCGTCGGTCATCCGGTCCTGGTGCCCGTGCGCGGTGTCCACGACGAGCACGTCCACCCCGGCCTCGAGCAGCGCCTTCGCCTTGGTCGGGACGTCCCCGTTGACGCCGATCGCGGCGGCGGTCCGCAGCCTGCCGCGAGCGTCCAGCGCGGGCGTGTAGATCCCCGCCCGGACCGCCCCCAACGACGTCAGCAGGCCCGCGAGCCGCCCGTCGGCGTCCAGTCCCAGCGCGACGCCGGAGCCGCCGAGCACGTCGAACACCTCCCGCGGGGCGGTGCCGAGCGGCAGTTGCAGCGCGGAGGTGTCGAGGACGTCCGCGAGCCGGGTGAACCGGTCCACGCCCTGGCAGGCGGCCTCGTTCACGGTGCCGACCGGCCGCCCGCCCTCGTCCACCACGACGACGGTGTCGTGTGCCCGCTTGGGCAGCAGGTTCAGCGCGTCCGCCACGGCGTCGGAGGTGCGCAGCACGAGCGGGGTGTCCCAGACGGGGTGCCGCGACTTGATCCACTGCACGATCCCCGCGACGGCCTCCGGCGCGACGTCCTGCGGCAGCACGGTCAGCGCGCCCCGCCGGGCGAGCGTCTCGGCCATCCGACGCCCGGCGACCGCCGTCATGTTGGCGGCGACCACCGGCACCGTGGCGCCGGTCCCGTCCGCGGTGGTCAGGTCGACGTCGAAGCGGGACGCCACCGTGGACCGCTCGGGGACGAGGAACACGTCGTCGTAGGTGAGGTCGGTCCGGGCCTGGTGACCGTCGAGGAAGCGCACGGTTGCCGAATGCTACCCGCCGGTCGCCGGCGTGGCTGCCCCGCTTCCGGCCAAGCGACGATCTTCAGCACGGAAACCCCAGCTCAGAGCCTCGCCCACCCCGTCGCCCACGGCGCAACCGGGCGCAACGCGGCGCGACATCGGCAGGCAACGCCCGCTTCCTAGCTTCCCCGACGACACCGAGGAGGCCCGAAGTGAAAGTCGCCGACAACCCGCAGATGGAGGACTACTCCCTGCGGTACACCCCCAGCGCGTTCCGTACCTGGTCGCCGTGGATGGTCTTCCTGTCCTGCCTCGTCGGGCTGTCGGCGATGGCCGGCTACGCGCTCGACGCGGCGTTCGTCAACGAGTTCGGCTTCGGCAACTCGGTCCTGGGCTTCGCCATCGCGAGCGTGGTCACCCTGCCGCTGACGATCGTCATCGCCTTCGCGATCGCGCGCAAGCACATCGACATCGACCTGCTCACCCGTGGCTCCGGCTTCGGGTACCTGGGCTCGACGGTCACGAGCCTCGTCTACGCGACCTACACACTGATCTTCCTCGCCTACGAGGGCGCGATCATGGCGCAGGCCGTGACGGCACTGTCCGGATTGGACGTGCACTGGTCCTACGTCGTCGTCGCGGTCGTGATGATCCCGCTCACCCTCTACGGGATGAGCTTCAGCGCGCG
>Ga0207641_10001311_pt1 | contig 24595 bp, 28 predicted proteins | sample KBSSwiS62_FD_184306 | JGI IMG/M metagenome (GOLD analysis project Ga0207641, IMG submission 184306) | Switchgrass rhizosphere microbial communities from Kellogg Biological Station, Michigan, USA - KBS Switchgrass S6-2 (SPAdes) (version 2) | ecosystem: Host-associated > Plants > Roots >... | reverse complement strand
TATCTTGTTAATAGATAATTATCAATTTGTAACCTGAGAGTCATATTACAAAGATTATTCTTATTCCCACATTTTTGATGTTGCAATGGCAAAAGAATTTTCCATTTAATGGTTTTAAAATTGCGTAGGAACAGCAGTTGGAAGTTTTAAAGATCAATTCTTACCATTGCCCGGCTCTTACTATTCTGTCTAACTATTTTAAATCCATTTTTTATAAATGATGATAACACGCCGACCCATAAAAACGGATGTGGAACTTTTTCAGCATAAGGGATCGCAGGATAAGCTTCGAGAGCTTTTATCATTTTCTTTTTTGCAAAATCGATAGCCCCTTTAATTAACTGTTGTGATAAACCCATGTGACGAAACTCCTTTCTTACAAAAAAGCAAGTAATACTCCACACCGGCTTCTCATCAATTCTTTTAAAGACTCTTGAATTTTCGAGTTTCATGTAATCTTCCCTTGGTGCCAATGCGATCCATCCTACCGGCTCATTATTGAGAGATGCGATCAATCCCTGTGGCATTCCTTTGTTCACTAATTGTTTGATCATTTTTTTATTTCCATCCGGCTTATTTTCCTGGAAATCTTTATATGGCAATCTAAAATACATGCACCAGCAATTACCACAGCCTCCTTTTTCTCCCATCAAAATTTCAAACTGTCTCCAGTTGACAGAAGTCAGTGGATCAAATTTTAATTTTTTTTCCTGCTTCATCAAGAGAATTTTATTTTTTCGGAGTCAATTGTGCCTGTATACACCACCATCGTCCATCTAGTTTAATATAAGTATCAGTATAAATTGTTGTCCCTGAAATTTCCTTGCCATTACTAATATAAGTATACGGAGTTTCAGCTCTTACCAATGCTGTATTACCAAAAACCCTAATTAATTCATTCTGCATAACAAACGATTTATAAACCGAGGGATCGTATCCATGTGACCATCCATTCATATAATCATCCCGGTTTACAACTGTTCCATTACTAATGATGCAAACAAAATCTTTATAGATGATCTTATTGTGCGCCGCAGTATCGTTATGCAAAAAATTTTGAATAAAGTGCGCATTTAACGCACTCAGTTGTGCCATGTCATCATTTGCTTTACTTGTTGCTGATTGTTGACCAGTATTTATTTGAGCGAACAATCCGGTCGTAAGAATCATAACCAGGCAGAGAGAAAGAATTTTCAGCATAAAAATAATTTAGAAAGTAAACCTAAAATTATTGTGATAAATCCGACTTAGAAATCTTGCTATTTTCAAACATGCTGCTCCCGGAGCGTTGAAGGCTTGATCTTATAATGTTGTTTAAAAGCAGTGACAAAATGTTCAAGGCTATTAAATCCGCATTCATAACCAATATCCGATACCGGGGAATTTGTTTCGGTTAATAAGACTTTCGCATGAGTAAGACGAACGGAACTAAGATATTGGTGAGGGGGTATTTTTGTTATCGTTTTAAATAACCTGCTGAAATGAAATGGACTTACCATGCAATGTGCGGCCAACTGTTGCAAAGAGATATTCTCCTTAAAATTTGTCAGTATATAATTCCTTGCATTTTCGATGGTACCGAGGTGATACTGCTTTAATTTATCAGGAATATTTTCCGGAGTTTCAGCACTTCCCAATAATGTCATAGCCCTTTCCAAAAGATCAATTACCATTTCATCGATCTCCAATGAATTATATTTCTTTGAAACGAGTTTTTGAAATATTCTTTGGTGATGATACTCCAGTTCCGGTGTAGCATTTACCATTACTGAATGAATATCATTGTTCTTTAATATCCAGGGCAACTTATTCCCATAGACCTCTAAAATAATTTCTTCGAAAAAATTTCTTCTGAATTCAAAAATTGTAACGATGTCCGGCTGATTATCTATATGCCGGGTCATATGTTCAAACCCGGGCTTGGAAATTAACATACGGCCAACATGCACTTCATCTTTTCTTTTGAAAGTTTGATATTCAAAAAACCCTTTGCGGATAAATGAGAGGCTGAAACTTTTATTGTATTCCGGATCGGTGACAGAGCAAACATCACAATGGCATTTAAAATCCTCCACCCGGTAAAAATCCGATTGATGCAGTATATGTATATCTGCCATTTTCATAAACTAAAATTACTCATTTCCTCAATAATGAGGTATCGGCAAAGTAAATTTCAGGGCTTTATAAAGAAAGCAAGATTTCTAAGCCTGCCGATTAACTAATTATACAAATTGCATGCTCAAACTTATTATCATGAAAAAGGAGATAAACAGCTACATCAGTGAATTTGAAACCATTTATAATGGAGAACCCTGGTACGGTAAATCTTTAATGGCAGTAATTTATTCCGCCGAGCCAAAAGATGTTTTTAAAAAACAAAAAAGTGAAGGCCATTCTGCTTATGAGATCACACATCATCTTTATGCATGGAGAAATTTATTGGCAAAAAGATTAAAAGGAGACATTGCCTCAATAGAAGTTAATTCAAAAGAAGATTGGGCTCCTTTACCAAAGGAACAAACAGCTTCAAGCTGGAAAGAACTGATAAAAAAGCTCGGGCAAAATCAACTTGAATTAATTGAATCGCTGACAAAATTAAACGATGAGGATCTGGATAAAGATTTGGCAAACACTTCCAATTCATTGCGGACTTTCCTGAATGGGCAAATACAACATGACATTTACCATATTGGACAGGTGGCTCTTGCAATAAAGAATGCATAAAAGAAAGCTGGTCCTTCTGCATAAAATTTCTTTTTGCTCTCTGAAAATTGATGTAGCTTTTCCGCTACTAAAACTTTCTGAGTATGACAACTCACTCATCACGTCGTCAGTGGTTACAACAATCATCATTTGCCTTATTGGGATTGGGTATTTCTTTTAAGTCAATGGGAAATGAAGAGGGCATTAAAAGAATAACAGGTATCGAAAATGGCTTGGTCAATTTAGGTTCCAATGAAAACCCTTACGGCATTTCTGCAAAAGCAAAACAAGCTATTCTTGACATGATGGGCGAGACCAATCGCTATCCCTTTAATATTGCTTCTTTACAATCAGCAAAAAAAACGCTTGGTGATTATTATAAAGTAACCGAAGAACAGGTACTAATAACAGCAGGATCGGGAGAAGGATTGGCGATGCTGGCTCGTCATTTCAACAAAGGAAATATTGTTACCGCAGACATAACTTTTGGAGTACTTCCCAACACTGCAAAAAAGATCGGCACGAAAGTGATAGAAGTACCGCTTACAAAAGAAAAAGTACATGATCTGCCGGCTATGATGAAAGCGATCAATAACGAAACGCAATTAGTATATATCTGCAACCCGGCAAACCCCTCTGCTACCATTTTAAAAGCAGAGGAATTAAAAAGATTTTGTGAAGAGGCCTCGAAGAAAACAGTTGTGCTGATCGATGAAGCGTATAATGATTTTTTAGACAACTCGAACAGTCAATCAATGATCGGGTTGATAGAGAAAAATCCGAACATTCTTGTAATTAAAACTTTTTCCAAGATACATGCGATGGCGGGCTTGAGAATTGGTTTTGTAATAGGACATCCAACTTTAATAAAGAAACTGCAACCTGATTATTTTCAAAGCTCCCAATTAGCAGTGAGTGTACTCAGCCTTAATGCAGCAATGACCAGTTTAACAGATGAAGAACATAAAACTATATGTAAACAAAAAAATGAAGCAGCGAGAAAATACACAATGGATGAAATGAAAAAAATGGGGATCCAGTTTATTCCGTCTTACACTAACTTTATTTTTTACCCCGTAAAAAATTATCCCGGCGATTATGCATCTGATATGTTTGAAAAGCATAAAATAATCATGCGTTCAAATAAATACAGTGACGGTCAATGGGCAAGGGTAAGTATAGGAACGATAGATGAAATGAAACAATTTATCCAGGTTATCGGTGATCCAAAAAACAATATGGTTTCCCGTTAAGATTTGAAATAATTTTTTACAAATTCTTTTCTATGTCCAACAATTCATCCCGCCGTCAATGGTTAAGAAACACTACTGCTGCATTAGCAGGAGTAAGCTTAGCACCTGCAATTTTTGCAACTGAAAAAGAAAGATATAGGGCGGCCGGAATTATTTTACTTAATGGGAATGAAAATGCATATGGGCCTTCGACTGCTGCAAGAAAAGCAATGACTGAAGCAGCTGGAAATTCTAATCGCTATCCTGATGATCAAGTAGCGGCGTTAAAAAAACAAGTAGCAGAATTCTGGGGAGTTGGAATGGAAAATATTTTATTCGGTGCAGGATCTTCCGAATTCCTTGGGCTGGTTTCTTTACTCGTTTCTTCACCAAAAGGAAAGATCATTACGGCAGAACCTTCTTATCGTGTTTGGAATGGGCAAGCAGAATCTTTGGGATTAGGATTTAAACGAATCCCTGTTGCCAATGACAAAACACTTGATCTTGCAGGTATGGTATCAGCCATTGACGGCGACACAAGAATGATGTATGTATGCAATCCAAACAATCCTATCGGCACTTATGTGGAAGATCATTTGCTCAGGAATTTTGTGAATGAATGCAGTAAAAAATGTATGGTGCTGATCGATGAAGCTTATACTGAGTTTGCTGATCTTCCTTCATTAAAAGACCTGACAGTAAAGGATCCGAACATAGTTGTTGCAAAAACTTTTTCAAAAATATATGGCCTTGCTGGTGCAAGGATCGGGTATGTAATTGCGCATCCTGCCACAATTAAAAAACTGGCAGCATTTCAACCATGGCCTGATGCGAATGTTTCTGCAGTTACCGTTGCTGCTGCATCGGCCGCATTAAAGGACCAGGCATTTGTAAAAGATTGCAAAGAAAAAATAGCTCAGGCAAGAGAGTTATGCTATAAAACATTTAAAGAACTTTCTTTAGAATACATCCCATCACATACAAATTTTATTCTTTTTAATATCGGGAAGATCGGGTCTGACTTTTCACAAAAGATGAAGGCTAAAAATATTTTTGTTCAATACCGTGATCACTTCGGTGGTAAATGGTGCCGTGTAAGCATGGGAACAATTGATGAAATGAAAACTTTCTGTACCGCCTTAAAAGAAATTGTCTGAACTATTTCATTCCCGGGAGCCATGGCCTGCCAATGCCTTCTCTAAATGGCCATGGAACTGTTGCTAATATTATTATAAGTGCAATTAAATACAACCAGGCAGCGGCATTATAATTCAAAATTTTTGCCTTACCTCTTGCAATAGTTATTAAAATAATTGCGATGAGCATTCCTGTAATATGCTCAATTGCCCAAAACCGTGAGGCAGAATCTTTCATCACCACACTAAATCCGGCATTCTGTATCAGCTTTAACCCCAGGTTACCGGTAAACCACTGATACAAGCCTATAAGTAATGTAGTATGTGCGCAGATCAATAGCCATAAACTTGATTTTCTGATCCCGGCTTTTTTACCAAAAGCCTGCAAAAGTGCGATCAGTAATAAAATCAATATTGCCCAACGAAGAACATTGTGGAGGTCAAGCAGTCCTTTGTACATATAGTTGGAGTTTTGGTTTGAGGTTCGAAGGTAAATGATTCCAGCTAACCTCAAATATCAAATCAACTATTCTGTCCAATCAGCAATAAAAACATTGGTATCGTGTGTGCCGCCATTGTTCCTGTTACTGCAGAAAATTAATTTTTTACCATCTGGACTAAACATTGGGAAGGCATCAAAACCATTATCATGGCTTATCTTTCTCAGATCAGTTCCATCTTCATTGATCGTGTATAGATTAAAAGGAAATCCTCTTTTATATTCATGATTACTTGCAAAAATGATGTGTTTGTTATCTGGCATATAATAAGGTGCCCAATTGGCCTGGCCAAATTTTGTTACCTGTTTTACATTGCTTCCATCCACATTTGCAACATATACTTCCATACTTGTAGGTGCCACTAAATTTTCTGCAAGCAGATCTTTATACTCTTTAATTTCTTCCTCAGTTTTTGGACGGCTTGCTCTCCAGATTATTTTTTTTCCATCAGGGCTAAACCATGATCCACCATCATAACCAAGTGTATTGGTGACCCTTTTTTCTTTACCTGTTTGCAGATCCATCATGTATAGATCTATATCGCCATCTTTGTCGCTTGTGTATAACATTTTCTTTCCATCAGGAGAAATAGTTGCTTCCGCATCATACCCTTTACTATGTGTTAATTGCTTAATAATTTTACCATCAAGATCTGCCATAAAAATATCATAGCTATCATATAAAGGCCATATGTATTTATTACCATATTTTTTTCTATCGGGAACAGGAGGACATGTATCGGCGCCTAAATGAGTAGAAGCATATATAATGTGTTTACCATCTTTTAAAAAGGCTCCGCAGGTTGTTCTGCCTTTGCCCGTGCTTACCATTTTATATGTAAATGCTTCCCCTTGTTTTGGAACTTTACCAACAAAAATCTGGTCGCACATTAAACCGTCTTTTGGTTGTGTACGTTGAAATATTATCCATTTATTATCAAAACTGAAATAGGCTTCGGCATTATCGCCACCAAAAGTGAGCTGCTGAACATTTTTCAGATGTGTTTCACTTGGATATTGCAACGTGTCTATCTTATGTTCTATATTGGCTGTAATAAGTTGGTTCGTATTTGCTTTCTTATTTGTAAACGAGAGACAGAATAAAAAAACCAATCCCATAAAAAAACCTGCAGTCAAGAATTTCATATAATTCATCAGTTAAAAAAATTTAGCAAAACTATTTTCGGAAACACCGGCAAATGTCAGACTTTTGTCATATCACCCAAATGTTTTATGAAAAATCTTTTAATCCTTTCAGTTCTTGTAACCATATTATTTGCCTGCAATAATAATAGTACCAATTCCGCTCAACAGACGCAGGATAGTTTGCAACAGTTGCTCCAGTCCTATCGTGATTCACTAAAAAAATATCCAACCGATACTTTACTTAAATACAATCTTGTTCTCACATTACAGGAAGCCGGGAGATATAAGGAAGCTGTTAACTTATTGGATTCGATGAATATTAGCAGGGGAGATTCCACCCAAATGAAAGTTTATTTTGATTATTTATTTAAACGGTCTGAATTACTTGTACTGGCAGGTGATACAGCTAATGCGATCAAAACGCTTGAGCTCTTTGTTATTCCCGGTGAATTAACTGAAGCTGGTTTACAATTGGCAAATCTTTTTGCCGAAACAAAAAACCCAAGAACGATCACAATTTGCGATTCAATGAATAAAAACGATAAAAGTAAGAGAGATCCTAATCCTGATTACTTAAAAGGCGTTTATTATTATAATATTGATGATTATACCAGGGCCCTTGAATTATTTAATTCCTGTATAAAAAAAGATTATACTTTTTTGGATGCCTATATGGAAAAAGGAAGAATACTTTATAAGCAATCAAAATATAAAGAAGCGATGGAAGTATATGACATCGCGATAAAAGTTTCCAACAGCTTTGCTGATGCGCATTTGTGGAAAGGAAAATGCCAGGAAGCTTTGGGCCAAAAAGAAGAGGCTAAGATCAGTTACCAGCGGGCTTATGCATTTGATAAAACGCTGACTGAAGCAAAAGAAGCGGCCGATAGAATTAAGAATTAAAAATTAGTAATTAATAATTTGATGCGTTGTATCTTGCAGCGCAAATAGTAAAGAATGCCCATTATTGCTCCCTCCCTTCTCTCTGCAAATTTCCTGAATCTTGATGCCGAATGTAAAATGCTGAATGAAAGCCGGGCTGACTGGTATCATTTAGATGTAATGGACGGTCGTTTTGTTCCCAATATAAGTTTTGGACCCATGCTCATTTCATTTTTCAGAAAAGCCACAACAAAAGTTTGCGATGTGCATTTGATGATAGAAGAGCCGGGAAAATATGCGGAACAATTTAAGAATGCAGGAGCGGATGTCCTTTCCGTACACATTGAAGCATGCCCGCATTTGCACAGAAATATTCAGCAGATAAAATCAATGGGGATGAAAGCCGGTGTTGCCATCAACCCGCATACTCCTGTTGAAAGCTTACAAGATATACTTGCTGATATTGATCTTGTTTGCATGATGAGTGTGAATCCCGGTTTTGGCGGGCAAAAATTTATTCAGCATACATTAAAAAAGATAAAGACACTGCGTAAGATGATAGATGAAAAAGGCTTGAATGTTTTGATCGAGATCGATGGAGGAGTTACATTAGAAAACGCAGGAACTATTGTCGCTGCCGGCGCTGATGTTTTGGTCGCAGGCAATACAGTGTTCAGCTCACAAGATCCAAAAGCAACTATTGCACAACTGAAAAAATTATAACTACCATGGCAAAAGACCTGTTTAGCAAACAGTCTGATCTTTATGCCCGATACAGACCGACTTATCCAAAAGAACTTTACGAATACATTTTATCTTTTGTAAAAGAAAAAAATAATGCATGGGACTGCGCAACAGGAAATGGACAAGCAGCGGTTGTATTGGCTGATCATTTTAAAAAAGTTATTGCAACAGATATCAGCGCAGCTCAAATTGAAAAGGCAACTCTTAAACAAAATATTGAATATCTCGTTTGCCCTGCCGAATCAACTCCATTTGCCGATAACACTTTTGATCTTGTCACCGTAGCTCAGGCATATCATTGGATCAATTGGAAGGAATTTAAAAAAGAAGTGGTTCGTGTTTCTAAGCCCGGAGCTATCATCGCAATCTGGGTCTATTTTAGAAATATGCCGGGTGATAAAAAGGTAGACGATGCGATTTATAGTTTCTATGAAAACGTGACCAAACCATATTGGGACGAAGCAAGAAAATATGTTGAAGAAAAATATGCAACTGTCGAGTTTGATTATGATCCTTTGCCTGTAAGAGATTTTGAAACAACTTTAAATTGGCAAAGAGAAGATATGATCGGCTATATCAGCAGTTGGAGTGCAATTCAGAAATATATTAAAGTAAATGGCCACTCTCCTATGCCGATCATTGAAGAAGAAATAAATAAGCTTTGGCCAAAAGGAGAAGTGAAGAAAGTTATTTTTCCAATTTATCTAAAACTTGGAAGGATTAATAAATAGGGATAGAACGCTGATTTTTTAAGATCGTTAAGATTTTTTAAGATCATCAGTGCAAATCATAAGAATCATAACAAATCTGCGTTCCATCAATAGGCAAACCGAATTTTATTGATTAATATTGTTTCCAAATCCGCTTCTTAGGAATGAACCGCCAACAAAGATTAATCCTAGTCTCTAGTTTATTGTCTATTGCCTGTTGCTTATTGCCAGTTAGTTCACTCTTCGCTCAAAAAAAACCTGCTTACGTTTCAGGTAAATTGTTGGATGAAAATGAAAACCCTCTTTCAAATGTTTCCGTAGTTATTCTTGGTCAGCAAAAAGGAATTATCACATCTGATTCCGGTACGTTTCGTTTAAAAGTAACTGCCGACCGTGCATTCGCAATCGTCTTTAGCTATACCGGATTCAAATCTCAACAAAAGAATTTTCTATTAAGTGAAAATGAAGAAGAGACTATTGTCATTCGCCTGGAAAGAGAAGGCAAAACGCTGGAAGAAGTAATTGTTACCGATCAACGTGACAGACGAGAAGCAGGATTGATAAAACCAAATCCAAAATCAGTTATCAACCTGCCCTCACCAGTAATGGGTGTAGAAAGTATGATAAAAGTTTTTGTCGGCTCTAACAATGAACTTACTTCACAATATTCTGTTCGCGGCGGAAATTATGATGAAAATCTTATTTATGTAAATGACTTTGAAATTTTCCGTCCTTACCTGGTTCGCAGTGGTCAGCAGGAAGGGTTGAGTTTTATAAATCCTGAAATGGTTCGCAATATCAGTTTTTATAACGGCGGTTTCCAGGCAAAGTATGGCGATAAGATGAGCAGTGTGCTGGATATTCAATACAAAAAACCAAAACGGTTTGGCGGCTCTGCTTATGTAAGTATTTTGGAACAGGGTCTGCAACTTGAAGGAATTTCGAAGAACAATAAACTCAGCTATCTTGTTGGTGCCCGTAACCGGAGTAATAAGAATTTATTAAGTCGCCAGGAAACGCAAGGTAATTATGTCCCTTCTTCAGCCGATTTCCAGGCCCTGATCACTTATCAATTTAATAATAAATGGCAGGCAGAGTTTCTTGGAAATATTTCTCAAACAAAATTTGTACTGGTTCCTGAATTTAGTCAACTTACTTCTTCTGTATTCTCGCCTTACTTCACCGCTGTACTTGGACTTGATATATATTTTCAAGGACAGGAAAGAGACCGTTATAAAACAAATATGCTTGGCCTTTCCATTATCAATCAGCCTAGAAAAGATCTGAAGCTAAAATGGATGGTTTCAAGATTTGAAAATGATGAAGAAGAAAACATCGATATCGCAGGCGCCTATTTATTTGGCGAAAGAGATTTTGACAAGGCTAAACCAACATTCGGTTTAATTGTAAATCCGTTGGGCGCCGGGGTGTTTCAAAATTTTGCCCGTAATACACTAAACATCGATAACTGGAATGTTTCCCATAAGGGGATACTTGATAAAGGAAAAAATGTTTTTCTATGGGGTATTGGATATGATAAAACAAATATTGATGACAAACTCAATGAATGGGAATTCCAGGATTCGGCTGGCTACTCGCTTCCTTTCAACCCAGCTATTTTACAGTTAAACAAGGTGATCAAGTCAACGGCTTCATTAGATGTCAATAAGCTTTCGGGATACTTCCAGGACAATTTGCTCTTTGGTGATTCATCAAATTCTTTCACGCTGCAGGCAGGCATTCGGTACAATTATAACTCACTCAACAATGAATTTTTACTTACTCCGAGAGTTGGCGCAAGCTGGCAACCAAAAGGCGGAAAGGATATCATCTTCCGTGCAGCTGTTGGCATGTATGATCAGCCGCCATTTTATCGTGAGTTGAGAAGATATGATGGCACAGTGAACACAGATCTGAAAGCACAAAAAAGTTTCCAGGTGGTTGGTGGCTTTGATTATAATTTCAAAAAAACCAACAGACCCATGCGGATGACGTTGGAAGCTTATTATAAGAACATGTGGGATGTTGTTCCTTATGATATTGATAATGTCCGTATCCGTTATTATGGTGAGAACAGCGCAAAAGCTTATGCTTACGGTATTGAAGGAAGACTCTTTGGCGAGTTAGTAAAAGATGCCGAAAGCTGGATCAGCGTTGGGTTAATGGATACCAAAGAAAATATTGCTGGTGATCATTACCAGGAATACACAATTGATACGTTAAACCAGGTGATCGACAGCGCAACTGTTGAAGGTGGTTGGTTTCGTCGCCCAACAGATCGTACACTTACATTTGGAATGTTCTTCCAGGATTACCTGGCCACGAATAAAAATTTCAGAGTTTATCTTAATACTATTTACGGAACCAATCTTCCTTATAACATTCCCGGCAGTGTAAAGTATCGCAATGCAGCTATCATTGAACCTTACATAAGAGTTGATATTGGATTCAGTGCATTGTTACTTGATGCTGATAAATCAAATCGTCGCAGCCACTCACCTTTCCGCAGTTTTGAAAGTATCTGGGCCAGTCTCGAAGTATTCAATCTTCTTGACCGCTCTAATACCATTTCTTATTTGCTAATAAAAGATTTCGCCAACAATGTTTTTACTGTTCCTAATCGTTTAACTCCACGATTAGTGAATTTTAAGATAGTTGCGAGATGGTGATTTTGAGCCCGGCATTTGAATTACTATTAAGCTTTTCTTGCGTTGCACTCTTGTACTGCATAATTTCAACTCGGCTTTTTTTACATCTTAAGATTGCTTCGGCCTTCTTTACAATATATGAAACTGCTTTTTAATGACGGCCTCGCAATGACGAGACTCCGAAAGGATGAAGAAAAAATAAAACCCGCAGACTCTCATCATTGCGACGCTTGCCTGATTTAATGAGCAAATCTTTTGGCCATTGTGGCAAGCCGAAGCAATCTAAACTTTGGTACAGCTCCATCTTGTCGTGTCGAGTCGCTGGCTATTATCAATTACAAGTTTGATGAAAGTAAGGCGAGACATCTCAGGATAGTAGTCACGTCCTAAAAATAGTTGACAGTTTTCTAAGTTAAAAACATCAACTATGGAACAGTTAATTAAGGAATTATTTATTCAAAGAAGAGGCAGAGGTAAACGTAAAGGAACTGAGCCTTATGATTTAGAACTAAAGACCAAGATCATTGAAAAGTATTTGGAAGGTAATATTAGCTTTGCTATGTTATCCAGGCAATACAAGATTCATCCAGGAGTGATCAGTCGCTGGATTCGGGTGATAAAGCATGGAAGACCTGCGATCATACGAAGTAAGATCAGTAAGTTTACAGGTATGGCACACCAACAAACAATTGAACAGTTACAGGAACAAATAAGGCAACTGAACCGGCAATTGGAAGATGAGCGAATCAAAGCAGAGCTATACAAGAAAATGATTGAGATAGCAGAGAGGGATTTAGGTATTCCAATTGAAAAAAAGTATGGAGCCAAGCGATCCACGAACGCAGGCAACAAGAAAAAGTAGCAATACAGAGAAGTTGCCGGTTGCTTGGCTATAGCAGGCAGGCTTTATATAAAAAAGCACAAGAGAGGGAGAAAAAATTCATAGAAGCAGAAATTATTTTGCAACAAGTACATCAGATACGCAGTAAACACAAACGAATGGGAGTAAAAAAGCTTTATATAAAACTTGAATCATTCTTTAAGGTTCATCAAATAAAATTGGGCAGAGATGCCTTGTTTGATTTGATGAGAGAATTTAGGATGCTGGTAAAACCTTTGAAGCGCAGCCACTACACTACTGATTCATATCACCGGTTTTACAAATATCCCAGTCTGATCAAAGATTGGGCTGCTACTACTCCCAATCAACTGTGGGTAAGCGATATAACTTACATCGAAATGAAAGATGGGTTTAGCTATCTATCAGTGATTACTGATGCATTTTCACATAAAATTGTAGGCTGGCATTTGGCAAAGAGTCCTACCGCGAAAGCTTCAATAGAAGCCTTGAAAATGGCAATTAAAAACAATAAAAATATCGGTCAACTTATTCATCATTCTGATCGAGGAGCACAATACTGTTCGCAGGAATATGTGTCAGTATTAAAAAGCAAAGGAATAAAAATAAGCATGACCGAACATGGAGATCCATATGAAAACGCAATGGCTGAACGAATAAATGGAATTATCAAAAATGAATACCTGGAAAAAAGATATAGCAATGATGGGCAATTATGGTTGGACGTTTCAAAGACAGTCAGATTGTATAATACTGATCGTTTACACATGAGCATTGGAATGCAAACACCAGAGTATATTCATCAAACTGGAATGGCAACAAAAAATTTATGGAAGAAAAAAAGTGTCAACCTATTTTAGGACAAGACAAGTTGGTCAGTACAAGTGTGCGACGCAAGGAACGATGAACAGAATTACTAATGTCGATAACATAATCCTTCTATCGCCACTTATTGCTACTCCTATCCCAAACAGTAAATCCAACTTTAAATTGAACAGGATTGCGGAATTGATTGGCCGCGGAACCAATTACATAAGCCCCTAACTTGAATTTATAGAGAGGATAAAATGGCATCTTGAGAACTTTTTCAATACCGGTAAATAGTTCTGCATAGTGCAAATTTCTTTCAGGCGCAATTAAAAAACCACCACCAACGATCTCACGTAACTCCAACTTTTTGAACAGCGGGATCTTATTGAGGATAGCCCCATTGAATTCATGCACAAAATGCGCCTGGTAAAAACGCTCAAATACCGGGAATGTTGAATCGAGTGATTGAAAAGCTTCATCGGGATTCATGAAAAGGATCGGATCGCCACGTCTCTGAAATTTATAATCAACCATCCGAAGATCTTTTGTATTGAAAAAATTTCCAGTAAGCACTTTGTATTTAAAAACACCGGTCGTCCCTAATTTCAATTCCTGCTCCATGCCGAATTCGAGATAATCAAAATCCACCACACTTTTTAATACACCCGGAATTCCTTTTCGCCAGCTTGCATAAAATGTGGGCCATTTGGAACCAAGAATAACTTTTTCTCTTGGCTCACGAATGAAACGCTGGAATGGCGTGTACTGCAAACGGACTTTTCCATAAAATGCATTGTATGATTCGAAAGGTACAGGCTCATTCACTACGCCAAAAACAGTATCCAGTTTGGGATTTGTTTCGTAGCCAACTACAGAACGACGATATGAGTAATCTACATTTAAAAATAAAACTAGGCCATTTACCACTTCTACTCCATGATTAATACCGATACCCTGGTTGAGATAAAAATTATCCCGCTTCAGCATATTGATCCAGGCATCACCCTGGAAAATATATTGAAACTCACGTTGTGCTGAAACGTTGATAAAAGCCCCATTAAAAGGATTATACTTATGAGTGATGCTTATATTCCCGTTCACATCATGATTCCTGATACCATAACTGATATTCGAAAACACTTGCACTGACTTCTTAGATGTGAATGTTTTAAAATAGGCAACATTTGCTTTTATTCTTACACCGCCAAATCGAAACGGGTCAATTACATCCGAAATCGGTGGCAATTGCCATGAACGTTTTTTCTCACGGTTAAATTTGGTTTGTCCGAAAAGCAAAACCTTTGGCCAGGTTACTTTGTTAGTTATCCTGTCGATCGAATCGAGATATGGTTGGCTTGTGGTAACACGAAAGAGACTGTCCTTATAATGAATGAACCGGATCTCTTTTGCAGTCAGTGGTTCTGTCCTTGTTTTTTGCCAGAAACTGCTGTCACGTTCATAAGCTTCTTGTGCAGTGGAGCTAAGTTCTGTACCGAAATATTTTTTCGGGAATTCTTTATTGAGCTCAAAGTCTTTGTAAGAAGCGATCGTTTCTCCTGACAATTTTCCCTTGCCGGTTTTTGAATAGTAAGTGAATTGCTGGCGGGTGATCATCCAGGCTTTATTATCAACAAGATCATATTGCTGGTCAATTTCAAAATGATCGTATTCAGGAATATGATAGCCGGGTAATGTGAAGTGTGCACTTAAAATTACCCAGGCACTGTCAAGGATCTTTATCTCGCCTTCAACGGTTACATTACTTAACTGTCTTGGTTTTACACTGATGGTATAGATCTTTTTCCCATCCTGGTGTTTTATATTAATGACCTTATACCTGTATGCAGCAAAGCCACTGTAACTAACAGGAGATAAAAAAGGGACCTCTGATAAAACTGATGATGTAAGAAGATTATTATACAAATTAAAATTCCCTTCAGTTAGTGAAAGATAAAAAAGCGTTTCCGGGTTTCCCCTTTTTACAACTCCTGTTCTTTCTTCCTTAACGCGGCTATCATTTTCATGGTCGTAATGCAGAGAAATTTCTGCCATTGTCATTCGCTGCAGATCGGCATTCAAATTAGCACTGATCGTATCAACCGTCTTCTTTTTCGTTTTTACTTTTCGCTGTGTTGAATCTTCCTGTGTAGCCTTGATATAAACATTGCAGGAATAGGGTCCGGATGCTGCAAGTATTTCATCTTTATGCTTTATCACATTGCGAAGGATCTCTTCTGAACGGTCTTTCATTTTTCCTCTTACAACCACCTCAGAAAGATTTTTTCCTTCATCCGTTTCCAGGACAATATTCTGTACATAATCCCGGCTAACGACAAGATTTATCAAAAGCGTTTTATATCCGACCATGCTGAAAGCAAGATCATAGGTTCCTTCTTCAAGACGTAGTTCATAACCACCATCTTCTTTTGAAATAGTTCCTTTAACTGATCCTTTTACCTGTATACTTACCAAAGCCAGCGGCTCAAGCTTATCATTAGTAATCTTACCGGAAATTTTAAAGGATTGTGCCTGGACACCGCAAAAGCCAAAAAGAAATACTACCAATAAGCAGTTGCGACAATGCATAGCGGGGGATATTCATTGTAAAATTGCAAAAATTATAACTCCAATAAAAGAGCAATTGTTATTTTCTGAATGATTTAACAGGTAAATGATCGAATTTTCTAATTTAATTCCGGGTTAGTATTTGACCGGTTTAAGTTTATCATTTGGTATATAAACCCCCTTGAGATATAATCAATCACCTTTGCACAATTATTGCAGCAATAGGTGAGCATCCTCGTTAATTATTTACCTGACTTTTCCTAGCTTATGATTGAAGATCGCCAAAACATGACAATGGAGGAACTTGTGGACATTCTTGCCCAAAAAACAGAAAAGTTTACTCAGCTATTGGCGCATAAAGATTTTGGTAATGAGTACAAAGAATGCAAGCAAGCTATTAAGCAAATTCTTGCTGAAATAGAAACTCGAAAAGGAACAACATTAGTTATACAAAATAAAGCAACATCCGACTGATCTATTTTTTTACCCAGAATTCGTCTTCCCATTCCGTATCACAATGCAAGGCATGAGGTAGCTCTTTGTAGATCTCGTCCAATTGCTCCTGTGTTAGCGTTTTTTCTGCATAAGCAAAAAGCTCTCTTTCTTCAAAGCGGATATGATTATTAATAAACTCTGCAAGCAATTGCAGTGAACTGGAGTCTGGTTCTTTATCGAGTGAGATAATGAGGTCACGTATCTGTGCATGTTCTTTGAACATCTGAAGAACTAAAGGATTATTCGCAGGCAAAAATTTTACCAGCACTTTTTCTTCGTCTTTAAAATGCGTTTTAATATGATTGGACCAAAACCAACGGGTATAACTACAAAGAGTTTCAATAGAAGTCCCATTTGCGAGGCCCTGCTTTATTTTCCATGCAAATAATAACCCATCATGATGCTCACGGCTGAGTGGTGCCAATTCTTTACTTCTTTTAAGTGGTGTTATCTCTTCCATATAGTAAAATTAATAAGATGTATTTAAGAATGAGGATGATGTTTAGCATGAATTTAGCTGACCCTGATCAGAGGATTTAGGGCTTCCTGGAAAAAGGCTTCACGCAAAGAGGCAAAAGATAACCGCAAAGGCGCAAAGATCACTTTGCGCCTTTGCGGTTAAATAAAAAATTGAATAGTGATAAGGACGTACAAGAGTGCCCTTCGCTTCGCTCTGGGTAAACTGTGCAAACGAAAGCATAAAGGAATTACAAAAGCTGGCAACAAAATTGTATTTCTAATTATTAAATAATTTATTAACCAAATTTTACTTTCAACAATTTGTATGCACACCTGTTAATAATTAACTTTAGGAAGTGATTGAGATAAGTCTTTATTTTAATCATGGGGTCAAACATCTGAATAAAACAGGTGTCGTGAATAAATCTGGTAAACCACCCTATGCCAGGATTGTGAAATTAAAAACGAAGTGAATTGACAGAAACGATTATCAACCTCGAAACCGTAAACCCTATCGAGTTCTTTGGCGTAAACAACGGCAAGCTCGACATTCTGAAAAAGAAATTTCCCCTCCTAAAGATCTTATCCAGGGGTACCCAGTTAAAACTCAGTGGTTCGCCAGAGCAGGTAACATCTGCTCGCGAAAAAATTGAACTCATTGTGCAGTACCTGGAAAGGAATGGCCATATGAGTGAAAATTATTTTGAGCAGGTACTCGGTGGAGATGATGCTGAGACTGTTGATAATTTTATCGACCGCAATCCAAATGATGTATTAGTGTTTGGCCCGAATGGTAAAACTGTTCGTGCAAGAACGGCGAATCAAAAACGTTTGGTGCAAATGGCGGAGAAGAATGATATCGTCTTTGCGATCGGTCCAGCAGGTACCGGCAAAACTTATACCGCTGTTGCTTTAGCAGTAAGAGCTTTAAAGAATAAAGCGGTAAAGAAGATAATTCTTACACGTCCTGCAGTAGAAGCAGGTGAAAATCTTGGTTTCCTTCCTGGCGATCTGAAAGAAAAGATCGATCCATACCTGCGTCCCTTGTATGATGCATTGGATGATATGATACCTGCTGATAAGCTTGGTTATTATATGAGCACAAGAACAATTGAGATCGCTCCTCTTGCTTATATGCGTGGTCGTACGCTTGATAATGCGTTCATCATTTTGGATGAAGCGCAAAATTCAACCGACCTGCAATTGAAAATGTTCCTGACCCGTATTGGCGCCAATGCAAAAGCGATCATCACCGGTGATATCACACAGGTTGACTTACCGAGGAATCAGCGCAGCGGTTTACAAAAGGCTTCCCGCATTTTGAAAAATATTGATGGCATCGCTCATATTGAATTGGATGAAGATGATGTAGTACGTCACCGTTTAGTGAAATCAATTTTGAGGGCCTACGATAAAGAAAGAAAAGAAGAAGAGAATCGTGGTGAGATAAAATAAAACTATGTAGCCATCGACATTGCTACTACTAAGCTTTCGTTGCGTCGCACTCTTGTACTTTAACAATTTTATTCAGCTATTAACCCATACATCCCTTTCCTTTTGGAGAGGGTTCTTTGCTTAATATCTGTAATGCCTAAACTAACTACTTGAAGGTTTTTAGTACATTGCATCAATGAAAAAACTGATCCAACTTACGCCTTTATTGATCTTGCTTTTATCCGCCTGTAATGATTCAACCAAAGATGAAGAAATAAAACCAGCAAACGGAATGGATGCAGCCAGCAAATTTCTTCGTGCTGCATTGGATGGTGATTATAAAAAAGCAAGAACTTATTTAGTGAATGATTCCACCAATAATCAGATGTTCGACATTTATGAAAAAGATTACAATAACAATCTTCCCCCTGAAGATAAAAAGGCATACAAAACAGCCAGCATTCGTTTCCTGAAGGATACTCATAAAGTGAATGACTCAACAACTATTGTGCATTATTCAAATTCTTATAAAAACAAACCGGATTCATTAAAAGTGATCAAGATGAACGGCGAGTGGTTTATTGATCTGAATTTTACTTTTCAACCAAAAGATTCAATTCCTAAATGATCAAAAACTTTTTGATAGTAGGACTGGGTGGTGCTGTGGGCAGCATGTTGCGTTATGCGGTACAAAAATTTTTCCAGGCGCAAGTCGCTGCTACATTTCCAACAGGAACTTTGCTTGTAAACATTGCAGGTTGTTTTTTGATCGGGATTTTATGGAGTTTAGTTAGTCGTTCATTTACCTGGAACGATGAGATGAAGTTATTATTAATGACAGGCTTTTGTGGTGGGTTCACCACTTTTTCGGCATTTACACTGGAAGGAATCGGGTTATTGAAAGAAAACAAGACTGCTCTATTCTTTATTTATTTAACCGCCAGTGTTGTTGGCGGATTAGTGGCGACATTTATTGGTATTCGCATCGTTAAATAATTTCTTATGCTTACTGTTTATCATCCATGGCATGGAGCCCATTATGGGAAAAATGCCCCTTTAGCTGTAAATGCAGTTATTGAAATTCCACAAGGCAGTCGGGCAAAATATGAAGTCGATAAAGAAACAGGATTATTGAGATTGGATCGTGTTATTTATTCTTCATTTCACTATCCTATCAATTACGGTTTTATTCCCCATACATTGGGACAGGATGGCGATCCATTGGATATACTTGTTTTTTGTTCTCAATCTATTCAGCCACTTTGCTTAGTGGAAGCAAATGTGGTTGGTAATATGCAAATGGTCGACCAGGGACAAGTGGATGATAAGATCATTGCAGTAGCTGCCAATGACCCATCAGTCAATCATATTAAAACCGTCAAAGATTTCCCTCCTCACTCTATTGCCGAATTAAGAAACTTCTTTGAACAATACAAAGTATTGGAAAATAAAAAAGTGGTGATCGATAACTTCCAGGATAAAGAAGTTGCTATGAAAGTCATTGAAGATGCGATCGCATTTTACAAACAAAATTTCAAAAAATAAATATTGTGCAAACTAAATCCCGAAATATGAATATAGAAACAGTTCTACTGTTGATCATAGTTGGATTAGCAGCAGGCGTATTAAGTGGAATGGTAGGAGTAGGTGGAGGAATAATAGTTGTTCCTGCACTTGTCATCTTCCTGGGATTTTCGCAACACCAGGCGCAGGGCACCTCACTTGGTTTACTGTTATTACCCGTAGGCATCCTTGCAGTGATGAATTATTATAACAAAGGCTACATCGACATAAAAGTAGTTGCTATCATGAGTATTGCCTTCGTACTCGGTGGATGGCTTGGCAGCAAACTATCATTATCGCTGCCACAAGACACTGTTAAAAAAATATTTGCCATTGTACTTTTCTATACTGCGTTCCGAATGATGGGATGGGATTCAGTAATTGCTAAATGGGTAAAAGGTGTTTTCCAATGAGAAAAATTTTATTTCTCTTCTTTATATTAATCGTTAACACGGGACACTCGCAAAACCCAATAAAATCAGCACTAAAAACTTATTTCCGTGTTCATCCGTTTGATATGAAATTCAGCAGTTTTATTATCTCTCTGCAGAAAGATCCCTGGTTTACGATAGAAGACTATAGCCGTCGTACTGACACCACATTTTTTTATTTGACGGGCACTTATAAAAAATTTAATCCTTTCCGATATGTTCCGAAAGAGTTAAAACTTGTTGTTGCCGAAATAGAGATCATTCATACTGATTCATTAAAGACACATGATACAATTATGAATCTCCAATTAATGGGTATAACTGATAGCGGCTTAGCAGGTGAAAAAATGGCAGAAAAGGAATTTAAACGGTTTCACAATAACCATGCAGATCAATTCTCAAGCAATACATATGATATCTATCAGGAAAAAAATGGCAGCGTCATCGCTGAAATTTATAATTATTTCGTTTCCCCCTTTTCAATTGCACCTGTTACGATCGCATGGGGCATTCTTCCCGAAACGAACCAGTATTCATTTACTATAACCCTTCGCTTTAAAGTAAAAGAAAATATCGCCATTTATATCATTAGCCCAGGTGAACTTTAGAAATTGTGAAATTTGTCTTTTCCCGCATCATAGAAAATGAAATTAGCTATTTTCATCCAGTGAACCCAAAACTAAACAAACATATTAGCGACCAGGAATTACTCGAAAAATTTTATGCTGACCGCGATAACCAGTGGCTCGGCATTTTACTGGAGCGATACACATTGTTATTATTGGGTGTTTGCATGAAGTATTTAAAAAATGAAGAACAAGCAAGAGATAGCGTACAGCAGATCTTTCTTAAAGCCATAACTGAACTGCAAAAATACCGTGTTGAATATTTTAAAAGCTGGATATATATGGTGGCAAAAAATCATTGCCTGATGCAACTGAGAGACAAGCCTGGCAAAAATACAATCGAAGTAAAAGAAAGCATTCCAGCAGAAACTGAGGAAACGGATAAAGAAAGTTTATTATTGAATGAAAAGACATACGAGTATATGGGCGAAGCGTTGAAACAATTGAATGCTGACCAGCAACTATGTGTAACTTTGTTTTACATGGAAAAGAAAAGCTATCAGCAAATAACTGAACAAACCGGCTATAGCATGATGCAGGTAAAAAGTCACATACAAAACGGGAAACGTAATTTGAGGATCTTAATTGAGAAAAAAATGAACAGTTAAATGTCGGACAAATTAAAAGACATATTATCTCATCTTTCACCAGAAGTGGACCAGGAAACATTATTAAGATACCTGGAAGGCAGGTTATCGGATGAACAGCGTAATGAAGTAGAGAAGAAAATGATGGCTACAAATTTTACTGAAGATGCCATGGATGGATTACAGGAAATAAAAAATAAAGAAAAAATATCTTCGCTTGTAGAACAGCTTAATCGTGATCTTCATAAAAAGCTTGAAAAGAAAAAGCAAAAAAGAGAGAAGCTTCGTTTTAAAGATCAGCCCTGGCTTTATATTGCCATCTTCATAATTCTGCTTCTTATTGTTTTAAGTTATATGGTAATACACAGGATGTTACAACATCCGTGAAAAAATATATTTGGTTTCCGGTATAATTTTGGTGTACCTTTTATAGTCATTGATTTCGCTCCTTTAAAAAATCTGTTTATGGCTATTTTACAACGACTTGATAAATGGAGCACCACTCACCCTGCATTATTATTATTGCTTCGTGCTGCTCTTGGTATTGCTCTTGTTTCCAAAGGAATTTCTTTTATTGATGGTATGATCTCGTTCAGAGCATTTCTTGCCGAAAGCAATTTTAATTTTTTGCCAGATTGGATGACTCTTGTAATTACTTGGATACATTTATTATGCGGTTTTCTAATTACCATCGGTTTGTTTACAAGATTATCTGCATTAATACAAATTCCAATTCTTATCGGTGCTGTATTTATTAATGCACCTGGAGGTTTTAATTCAGGATCGGAGCTGTTCTACTCGCTTCTTATACTTGTTTTACTTGTCTTTTTTCTTTTTGAAGGTGGTGGACAGTTGTCTTTAGATGATTATATTAAAAAGCACCTTATTTAGCATTAGTTAAATTGTTTGTAGTTGATGTTTTTCTTTTCTGAAAACTGAGTAGATGATTATCGTGCTGCCCAACATAAAAATTGCTCCTAAAAAGAAAGATGCACCAGGAAAATAAAAGGGCGCACTTTTATGTGTGAAATAAGTAAACAGGTTATTCATGATCAGCGGACCGATGATCGTCGTAAGGCTCATAAGACTTGTTAATGCTCCCTGCAAAGCACCTTGCTCATTTTGCTTAACATGCCCTGCCATTGTTGATTGCAATGCCGGGCCTGCAATTCCTCCCAGGCAATAAGGAACCAAAAAAACAAACATCATCCATCCCTGAGTTGCAAAGGCAAATAAAATAAGTCCTAATGTATATAATAGCAATCCGATATAAATACTTTTTTCATTACCTAATTTCGGATTTACAACTCTTGTCAGGCCGGCTTGAACAACCCCTACCAATAAACCGACCACGGCCAACGAAATCCCAACTAATTTTTCTGTCCAATGAAAACGATACATCGTAAAATAATTCCAATTTCCCTGAACTGCCATTGCAGCGAGATATATAAGAAAATAACAAAGTGCCAATCCAGCAATCGTCGGAGCTTTTCTTAAAAATCTTAGAGAACCAAGTGGATTAGCTTTTTTCCATTCAAAAGCTCGCCGATGCTCTTTATCTAAAGATTCAGGTAAAACAAAATATCCGTAAAGAAAATTCAATAAACAAAGACCAGCAGCAGCATAAAAAGGCGCCCGAATACCTAAACCAGCAAGTAACCCACCCAATGCCGGGCCAATAATAAATCCTAATCCAAAAGCAGCACCGATCATTCCAAAATTCTTTGCTCTCGTTTCTGCTGTACTTATATCGGCAATGTAAGCAGCAGCAGTAGTAAAACTTGCACCAGTAAATCCAGCAATAATTCGCCCGATAAATAACCACCAATAACTTGGAGCCAATGCAAGAAAAATATAATCGATACCAAAGCCTAATAAAGAGCATAATAAGATCGGGCGCCGACCAAAGCGGTCGCTAAGATTTCCTATAAGTGGGGCACAAAGGAATTGTGTGAATGCATAAGCAAAAAGTAACCAAGCACCGTAAGAACTTGCATCATTTATTTCAATATGTTTTAATTGAGCAATCAGCTTTGGCATCACTGGAATTATCAATCCCCATCCCATTACGTCAATTAACAGGGTTATAAAAATAAATCCGATCGCAGCTTTTTTTGGGTTAGCCATTTTTTGATTTTGTGTCTCAAAGTTGCAGAACAATCATAAATAAAAAAAACATGGAAAATATGCTCTAAAACGGCATCATTATTGCAAATCAGGGTTGTTCCAAAAAACATTCAAAAAAATCATCTTTTTATTCACGTATTTATTCGTTTTTAATAAGATGCGTAAAAAAACTTCAATGAGAATCATTGAATTAAATTTTTGATAGTGTATTTCCTAATGCAATATGCTATGCGATCCGGTTTGTGGTTTCTATTTTTGGTTCGTTCGATCAATTTCCTATGGCAACCTTTTCCATTCCGGAAATGAAAAGCCAAATAACCGTACCCCCGGAATTTTTTTAACAACCCTTTTATTCCAATACTCCTGTGATTAATTTTTCGAGTTAGAAATCCAACACCTTGGGTCGGCATTGTTTTACCTAAAAACTTAAAACGATGTTGAACAAGAAACAAATTAAGACCGTATCTTTTCTAGTATTGCTTTTCATGTTTGTTCTGAGATCTAATGGAGGAATAAATCCTCTTACTCCGAATGACCCTGCTTACAATGACTCTATACTTTTATCAATAACAGGTAAATCCTCTTTATCGATTCCTGAAGTTCCCTTACACCAGTCGATGAGAAAGTTTGTACTGGATTATGCTGATGACTATGATGAGTTATTTGAAGACATTAAATTGAATAAAAGTGGGTATTTAAAAACCATTGACAAAGTCTTTACTCAATATCAAATCCCTCTTGAATTAAAATACCTGGCGATCATAGAATCTAAACTCAAATCAAATGCAAGGTCTGGTGTTGGCGCAGTGGGTTTTTGGCAATTTATGCCAGGCACTGCAAAAACATTAGGATTAAAAGTCACTTCAAAATATGATGAACGAGAGCAGATTGGGAAAAGTACCGTGGCTGCAGCAAAATACTTAACAACGCTGTATGGAT
>Ga0207641_10001309_pt1 | contig 24607 bp, 22 predicted proteins | sample KBSSwiS62_FD_184306 | JGI IMG/M metagenome (GOLD analysis project Ga0207641, IMG submission 184306) | Switchgrass rhizosphere microbial communities from Kellogg Biological Station, Michigan, USA - KBS Switchgrass S6-2 (SPAdes) (version 2) | ecosystem: Host-associated > Plants > Roots >... | reverse complement strand
GGCCATCATCAAGGTCAGCCAGTCGTGACGTCTGATGTGAGCAATCTCGTGGCCGAGCACCACGCGCACGCGCTCCTCGGACCATGCGTTGGCGGACGAGGGCACCAGCACCGTCGGCCGGCTGACTCCCCAAGTGACCAGGAGCGTTTGTCGTTCGCTCGTCAGCAACCGGATGCGCCGCCGCAGACGCTGCTCGGCTGCAAAGGCGTCGGCGAGCCCGAGCCACGTCGCGCTCGACATCGGTGTCGCACGCGCAGCAAGCTGCCCGAGCCGCCACAATCCGGCAAGCAGCACGAGCAGGCAGCCGGCGGCGCCAGCGATCCACAACCGAAACAGCCATTGCATGACGCCGGCGGCAACAGCGGCCCACGAGGGCAGTGGCGGTGGCTCGACACGCGCGGATGACTCGTCAACAGCGACCGGCGCCTGCGACGTTTTCGCTCCGGCCGCGGTCGACGGAGTTGACCCGCTCACCGGTTCGAGATCGACGCGGGCAAACGAGACATCCCACGCAGGCGCCAGTCGTCCCACAAGAGGCATCGTCATCGCGCAGCCGAGAGTCGCCGCCAGGACGCAGTGGCGCAATGCCGCCGACCGCGCCCGCAGGATTTCGTTCAGACCCAGCGCGAGCGCGACGAGCACCGTGACTTTGATGACGCTATCCAGCATCTTTCCGCGCCTTCATGACGAGCTTTGCGATGCGGTCCAGCTCTTCTTCCGACAATCGTGCGCCTTCGCCGCCGAGCAGCGCGGCCACGGTCTGTTCAGCGGAGCCGTCGAAGAACGTGTCCACGAGGTGTCGAAGCGCCGATTTGCGGGCGGCCCGACGCGGAGTGGCAGGCACGTACACGTAGCGCACGCCGTCCTCTTCGTGCCGCACGTGTCCCTTGTCCTCGAGCACGCGCAACTGCGTCCGCACCGTGGAATAACTGGGCTCCCCGGGCAGATCGCCCATGACGTCGCCTGCCGTCGCGCGGCCGCGGCGATACAGGATGTCCATGATCTGACGTTCGCGCCGGCTCAGCTCGTGCGCCCGGTGAGGCATGTGTTATTTTTATAGCACACGTGTCAAGCGCGACGCGCAGTCACGATTCTTCACGAAGGCTCGACGAGACGAAGTGTCTTCGGGAAAAGCGGTGGCCGCTACTCACACCGCAGCGCGACGAGCGGATCGACGGTCGTCGCTCTACGCGCGGGTAGGTAGCAGGCGGCCAGACCGATGACCGCAAACAAGGTCGCGGCGGCGCCAAACACCGCGGGGTCGAGCGGCGTCACGCCGAAGAGGAACACCACCAGCGCCTGACTCGCGCCGGCGGCGAGCAGCAGGCCGATCGCGCAGCCGATGACCGTCAGACGAATCCCCCGCTGCAAAATCATGCGGACGACATCGACCCGCCGCGCGCCCAGCGCCATCCGGATGCCGATTTCCCGCCGCCGGCGGGCAACCGCGAAGGCGGTGACGCCGTAAATCCCGATCGCCGCCAGCAGCGCACCGACGGCGCCGAGCCCGCCGGCGACCGACAACACGACACGCTGAGGCACGAGGCCGAGCGCGGTTGCGTCCTCGAGCGTCTGTGAAGCGATGATGGGCAGGTCCGGATTCATCGCGGCCACGAGCGATCGGAGCGCGTCCGCGGCGCGTTGCCCGCGCGTCGTCCGCGCCACGATGGTCAGCGTCGCCGCATAGTGCTGCTGAAGCGGCACGTAGACGATGGAACGTGACAGGCCATCGATCAGCGTGCTGGCCTTGACATCACGCACGACGCCAACGACCTGCAGTGGACGGCCCGTGACCTGCCCGCCTGGACCGACGGTGGTCAGCACGACGAACTTGCCGACCGCGTCTTCGCCCGGCCAGAACCGCCGCGCCGTGCCTTCGCCGACAATGGTGACTGCCTGAGTGCCTTCGCGATCGGCTGCCGCGACATCCCGTCCGCTGACGATCGGAATACGCATCGTTGCGAAATATCGCGGCTCGATGACGTTCCAGTCCACGCCGAACAAGCGCTCGCCGTTCGGCGCCTCGACACCGGGGACGCGGAGCGACCGGCGGTGCGTCTCGAAGCCGCCAGGGAGGACGAGCGCGATGCTGGCCGATTGCACGTCCGGCAGCGCGCGAACGCGATCCGCGAGATCGCGCGCGAAGGCGGGGCCTGTCGTACTGGTGTACCCGGCGAGCGACAGATCGAGCGAAGCGAGCTCCACACCGCGGGGATCGAATCCAGGGTTCATCGAGCCGGCTGCCTCGAGTGCCCGCACGAAGAGGCCAGCGACCACCACCAGGAGGATGCTGACCGCGACTTGTGCGATGACGAAGGCATGCCGCAGACGCAGCCGCGCCGGCGCCTGCGCGTCGTCCTTCAGCGCCGACACCACGTCGGCCTTGGATGCCTGCAGCGCCGGCACGAGACCCGAGAGAAGCGATGACACGAACACCATCCCGGCCGTGAAGACGAGCGCACGGCCATCGAGCGCCAGCGAGATGTTGACGGGAAATGGCAGCGACGGCAGGAGCGCGACGAGCACGGAGGTGAGGACGCGCGCCATGGCCACGCCGGCCAGTCCGCCGAGCACGAACAGCATCAGTGTCTCGGCCAGCAACTGACGAACCAGCCGCGCCCGTCCGGCGCCCATTGCCAGGCGCACGGCGATTTCCGTACGCCGGGCCGCCGCACGCGCGAGCAAGACGCCGGCGACATTCGCGCACGCGATACCCAGCACGAGCGTGACGATGGTCAGAAGCAGGACGAGAAAGATCGTGATCGGCAACCTAGCGCCGGGCACCGGTGACAACGGCTCGACGAGGAAGCTCTTGCCGCGGTTTTCCACCGGATACTCGAGCTCGAGCGCCCTACCGACCGCGTCCAGCTCCGCAGCGGCCTGCGGCATGGAGACGCCGCGTTTCAGTCGGCCGCCGACGAGGAACAACGCTGCGGTGCGGTTCGCGAGCGAGCTCGCAGCACTGGACATCGTCATCGGCACCCACAGATCGCCGGCCCGGACGCCGGGCCCCTGGAATCCTTCCGCAGCGACACCGATGACCGTGAACGACTCTCGGTTCAACAGGATCGTTCGGCCGATCATCGAAGGATCCCTGTTGAAGCGGCGCGTCCAGAACCGATGGCTCAACACGATCACCGGGTCGGTCCCCGGTCGGTCGACGGCGTCCCCGTCGAACAAGCGACCGGCAGCCGCTGTCGTACCCAGCACCGCGAAATAGTTGCCGCTCACCGGCGTGGCGAACACTCGTTCGGTCGCTGGGGAATCGCTCGCGCCACTCAAGCTCATGGCTCGCGGGAACAGGCCCGACGCGTACGCGCCGTCGAGGGCCGTCACACGGCGACGCAGGTCGAGGTAGTTCGGGTACGAGCTGTTGCCGAAGCCGCCGCCGGGCGTGAGCGTGCCGATGTCGACGAGTGCTTCCGGATCGGCCACTCCGGTCGGAGCGCGGAACAGGAGGGCATTTCCGACGGTAAAGATCGTCGTGTTGGCGCCGATGCCGATGGCCAGCGACAACACCGCGGTCGCGGTGAACAGCGGATCCCGGCGGAGCAACCGCGCCGCATGGCGCATATCACGCTGCGCGTCGGCGAGCCAGACGAACGAGCGCGCGTCGCGCTGACGCTCCTTGGCCTGCTCCAGACCGCCGAACGCGCGGCGCGCCGCCAGACGGGCATCGTCCGCCGACAACCCCCGGCGGCGAAAATCGTCTTCGAGAAGTGTCAGATGCGCGCGGATTTCGCGCGCGAGCTCGTTCTCCGCGTGCCCATCACGGAAGAGCACCGCGAGCCGCCGCCAGAATCGTCGCCATGCGGACATGAAGCTACTCGCAGCGCAGCGCGACCAAAGGATCGACGGCGGTCGCCCGGCGGGCGGGAACATAGGAGGCGAGCGCCGCGACCGGAACGAATACGAGCGAGACCGTCAGCAGCGTCACCGGATCCACCGGCGAAAGGCCATACAGCATTCCCTGGACGGACCGCGTGACCGCCGCCGCCGCAATCAGTCCGAAAACAATGCCGATGGACGTCAGCCTCACGCTCTGCCGCAGGACGAGCCACACGACTTCCGCGCGGCGCGCACCAAGCGCCATGCGGATCCCGATCTCGGCCGAGCGGCGGGTCACCATCGACGCGAGCAATCCGTACAGGCCAACCGCTGCGAGGACGAGCGCGAGCACGCCGAAGGCGCTCGCCAGCGTGGCGAGCAAGCGCTCCTGGACGAGGGCGGCATCGACCTGCGCCGAGAGCGTCTGCACCCGCAGCGCCGCCTGAGGCAGCCTTGGGCGAAGGACGGCTCGAATGGCGTTCGCGACGTCGCTCAACGAACCCGCCGCAGAGACTTCGATGGTTGCGCCGCCGGCGTCCTGCTGGGCGAAGGGTACATACACCGTCGGTTGCGCGGGCTCGCGCACACCGCGCGACCGCGTGCTCGCAACCACGCCAACGATTTCCATGGGTCCGACTCGGGCGCCCGCGTACGACACGAAGCGGCCGATCACCTGCTGGTCCGGGAAGTACCGCTGGACGAATACGTGATCGACGATCGCGACCGCCGGCGCCGTTGCGACGTCGCGCAGCGTGAATTCGCGTCCCGCCGTCAGCGGGATGCGCATGGTCTCGAAGTAGCGCGGCGCGACGGCATTGAAGTCCGTACTCTCGTTGCCCGGCTGCACCGGCCGTCCGTCTACGACCAGGCGCTCGAACCAGCGGCTGCCATTGAGCGGCGTATTCTTCGACAAGCTCGCCGACATCACGCCGGCGGCGGGCTGAAGCTGCGCGATCAGCTCCTCGTAGAATGTCTGCAGTGCGGCGCCACGATATCCCGCACGCCGCCCGTCCACGTTGACCAGCAGTACGCCTTCGTGCCGAAACCCGGCGTCGAGCTGGCGGAGATTCTTCAGCGTCTGCACGAAGAGTCCCGCGCCGGTCATCAGCAGCAGCGACAGCGAGACCTGGAGGACGACGAGCGCCGGGGCAACGGCCGCGCGCGAGCTGCTGGTCCGGCTGGTGCTCTGTTTCAGTGCGGGCGCCAGCCCGAGCGCCGTGCCGCGAAACGCCGGCGCCAGTCCGAACAACATGCTGGTCCCAAGCACCACGAGACTCGTGAATCCGAGCAGGCGCCAATCGGGCGCGAGATCGAGCGCGATCGCGTCCACGGCGCCGGTCGACAGAAGATCGACGAGCAGGCGGCCGCCGACGGCCGCGATGCCGACGCCGATGGCGCCGCCGAGCAGAGAGAGCAGCAGGCTTTCCGCGAACAACTGACGCACGATCCGGCTGCGGCTTGCGCCGATCGCCAGGCGCACGGCGATCTCGCGTTCGCGCGCGGCGGCGCGCACCAGCAGCAGATTGGCGACGTTCGCGCAGGCAATGAGCAGGACGACGCCCACGGCGGCCATCAGCACGAACAGCGGCTGCCGGAATCCCTGCCGAAGAAAGGACCAGCCTGTGCCACCGGCGGTGACATCGAGGCGGGTCGTGTGCAGCATGCGGAGAACGTTGGTGCGAGTCGTCGGAATCGCGTTGACCAGTTGCGGCCAGATGACAGCCAGGCGGGTTTGCGCCTGCCCGGGCGTAACATCGGGATTGGGTCGTGCGAAGACACGCATCCACCAGTTGCCAATGTTCAGAAGGCTGGCCTCCTCCGGCAGTACACGCGGCAGGATCGCAACCGGCAGGGTGATGTCGGCCACCTGGCCGACGTTCATGCCCGTGAAGCCAGCCGGACTGACTCCGACAATCGTGACGGCTACACCCTCGACCGGCAGTCGCCGGCCGATGACATCTGGACTGCGGCCGAACACACGCCGCCAGTAGCCGTCCGTGATCACGGCGGCCGGCGGCGCGTCGGGGCGATCGTCGTCACGCGACAGCAAACGGCCCGCGACCGCCTGGAGGCCCAGCGTGTCGTAGTAGCTGCCGCTCACCCACGCGCCAGGCGTCCGCTCCACCGCCCCTGGACGACCCACGTTGAAGGACATCGTGCCGTAGCCGAACGCGCCGGCGAAGATGTCGCGCTGGTTCGCCAGCGAATCAACGACCGGGTACGGCAGCGTCGACGCGCCGATCTGCACGATCTGCCGCGCGTCGCGCACGGGCAGCCACCGCAATAAGACCGCGTCGATCAGGCCGAAGATGGTCGTGTTCGCGCCGATGCCGAGCGCGAGGGTGAGCACGGCCACGACCGTGAATCCGGGCGACTGGCGAAGCGTCCGCACCGCGTACTGCAGATCGCGGCGCAGGTCGTCGACCCAGACGATTGAACGCGCGTCGCGATGGAGATCCCCGGCGAGCGCGACACCGCCAAAGGCCCGCCTCGCCGCAAACTGTGCGTCTTTTCTCGTCATCCCGCGACGGACGAAGTCGTCTTCGAGCAACGCGAGGTGTGAGGCCATTTCGCGGGCGAGGTCTGGTTCGGCCAGGCCAGGGCGAAACGCGTTTGCAAGCCGTCGGAGCACGCGTCGGAATGGCATGGCTCAAGACTCGTGGAGCAGGAGCTTGTCGACCAGGCCGGCGAGGCGGCGCCAGCGCTCGGTCTGACTCTCGAGCGCCCGGGTTCCGGTGCGCGTGATCGTGTAGTACTTCGCCTCGCGGTTGTTCTCCGTCGTCTGCCAGGCGCCCTTGATCCAGCCCTTCTGCTCCAGTCGCACGAGCGCCGGGTAGAGCGTTCCCTGATTGAGGCTCAACGGATGGTCCGCCACCTGTTCGAGGCGCGCAGCGAGACCGTAGGCGTGCTGTGGCCCCATGGTGGACAAGGCGCGCAGGACGATGAGGTCGAGGGTGCCCTGCAGCAGCTCGACTCGGCTCGCTTTATTTGTCACTTTTGTTGGCCATCGTTATTTGCCATCTTCACTTGGCATCCAAGTGCAGTATTCGCGCTTCTCTACTTGAATGTCAAGTGATAGCGGTCCGGGGACAAGCGCGGGCGGGCTACAATCTGCCGCGATGACCCCCGAAGAGTTTCGCGCCGCCGGTCACCGTATCGTCGACTGGATCGCCGACTACCGCGCCCGCGCCGCCTCGCTGCCGGTGATGGCGCGCACCGAACCCGGCGACGTCAAGCGTCAGCTTCCGGCATCGCCGCCGGTCGAGGCCGAAGCGTTCGAGGCGATCGTCGCGGACCTCGATCGAATCGTCGTGCCGGCCCTCTCGCACTGGCAGCACCCGCGTTTCTTCGGGTACTTTCCGAGCAACGGCCTGCTCGCCAGCGTGCTGGGCGACTACGTCAGCACGGGTCTCGGCGTACTCGGCCTGTCGTGGCAGTCGAGCCCGGCGCTCACCGAGGTCGAAGAAGTCGTCACCGACTGGCTGCGGCAGATGTTTGGACTGTCGCACGAGTGGACCGGTGTGATTCAGGACACGGCGTCGACCAGCACCCTGGTTGCGCTGATCTCGGCGCGCGAAAAGATCAGCCGGTACGGAGCGAGCCGCGGCGGCCTGCAGGACGAGCCGCGGCCGCTCGTCGTCTATATGTCGGCGCAGGCCCACAGTTCGGTGGACAAGGCGGCGCTGCTGGCTGGTTTTGGGCGACACAACGTTCACCTCGTGCCGACCGATCCGTCGCACGCGATGATGGCCGACGCCCTCGACGCGATGATCGAGCGCGACCGCGAAGCAGGCGCGACACCCTGCGCTGTCGTCGCGACGACCGGAACGACGACGTCGACAGCCGTCGATCCGGTTGCCGCGCTGGCGCGCGTCGCCCGGAAGCACCAGATCTGGCTGCACGTCGACGCGGCGATGGCGGGCTCCGCGATGATCCTTCCCGAGTGCCGCCATCTGTGGGAGGGAATCGACGGGGCCGATTCAGTCGTTGTCAACCCGCACAAGTGGCTCGGCGCGGCGTTCGACTGCACGACGTACTACGTCCGGGACGCCGAGCACCTCGTGCGCGTGATGTCCACGAATCCCAGCTACCTGCAGTCCGCGGCCGATGGCCGCGTCAAGAACCTTCGCGACTGGGGCGTGCCGCTCGGCCGGCGGTTTCGCGCGCTGAAACTCTGGTTCCTGATTCGGGAACAGGGCGTCGCCGGCCTTCAGGCGCGGCTGCGCCGCGACCTGGCAAACGCGCAGTGGTTCGCCGGGCAGGTGCGCGGCACGGCGGACTGGTCCGTGGTGGCGCCCGTGCCGCTACAGACAGTCTGTGTGAGGCATCAACCGCGGGGCCTCGACGGCGAGGCGCTGGATCGGCATACGCTGGCGTGGGTCGATCGCCTGAATCGCTCGGGCGACGCCTACCTCACGCCCGCCCTGCTGGACAGCCGGTGGATGGTCCGCGTCTCGGTCGGCGCAGAAGGGACGGAGCGCCGGCATGTTGAAGCATTGTGGGCGGCGATGCAGAGGGCAGTCAAAGTTAAAAGTTAAAAGTTAAAGTTAAAAGTTAAAACTACTTCACGGCGACTTTCAGCAGCGCCGTCGACCAGCAGCAGCCAAAGCCGCCACCGCCATCGCCTGAGTAGTCGTTGGCGATAACGTGGAGCACATAGTCGCCTGCTTCGCTGAACTTGACGGTGGCCGTCGCCTTGCCGCTGAACGGTACGGTCGCGCCTTCGCCGGCAGGAAGCTTCTCCACCGCGGGTTTGGCCTTGTCGAAGGTCACCGCACCGGGACCTCGGTATTTCGAGAACGTCAGGCTCACGGGATTGCGGCTGGCGCTCGGCGGCGCGTTGCTGCCGCTCGTGTATTTCACGTCGTCGGTGACCCAGACGGTGAGAGGCAACGGTGTCGCGAGCGCCGCGGTCCGAGCGGCGGCGGTCGCGATATTCGCCTGCGGTCCTTGCACCCTGGCGCCTCCGCCCTGCTCGAACCGGATGACCGGCGGCGTGTTGCCGACGGCGATCTCCGTGAACGGGCTCATCACGTAGTCCGGGTGGAGCCGCAGCGGAATGCTGGTAGTCTGTCCGTTCGCCACGATCGTCCAGACGTAGGAATCGGTGGGCTTGAACTCCTTCGGTGCGGGGACGGTGAACATGCCCCACTGCCGTCCGGGCAGGAAGTGCGTCGGCTGCCCCAGATCGGGCCCGCCCGGCTCGATCCGGTTATTCGGCCCGATCGGGATGTCGAGTGTCTGCTGTGAATTGCGATTGTAGTAGCCGACGAGAAAACTGCGGCTGCCGTCAGGATTGTAGAACCAGCCTTCGAACGCCCCCGTCACGCTGGCGCCCGACCCGCGCCGCGGCTCGGGGATCTGCGTCGTCTGGGCAGACACAAGAATGCCGCCGGCGAGACCGCCGGCGGCACATAGAATCGCGACTCGGTTCACTGCTGCTTCTCTGCGTCGTTCGTCGTCTTCACCGTCTTCGCTTTGCGTTCCACCTGCAGTGCCTTGTACTCGTCGTCGTTGAAGTAGACGACGTTCATCCAGGCGTGCGCCATCTCGTCGACAGTCCGATCGCCGTAGCCGACCCACTGATCCGAATCGGGGTTGTTCTTGTTCGCCTTCGTGTTGTCGTACCACGCCGTGACGTGAATCACGGTCCCCTTCGGCAGCAGCGGAGCCGCATCGTCGTCGTAGATGTAGTTCGTCATCCAGTTGAAGTTGAAGTTGCCGACGTAGCTGAGCACCTGCTTGGCGCCGTCAGGAAGAATGGCTTCGACCTGCATCGACTTGCCGCGCAAGTGGAAATGCGGCTGGAAGTTCTCGATGAGCGCATTCTCCTTGAGAACGGTGAAGCCCTCGGTCATCGCCATCGAATTCGGTGGGATATCGAGCATCTTGGTGCGGTCGATGCCGGTAAAGCCGATGAGATAGCTGCGCTTCTTCGGCTCCTCGCCCTTCTTGTAGAACCAGATGCCGATTTCGGATCCGCCAGTGACTTCTTCACCGACGGCGTGGATGTGCTGATCCCACGAAATCTTCTCGCCGGGAACGAGCAGCTTGCCGGTGCCTGGACGGAAGAGGTCGTAGCCCTTACCAATCGCCCATTCCATGAGCTGCGGGCGACGGTTGACGAGATCGTCGCCGCCAAAGCGATCCGGACCGTTGGCCGTCCCGGTATTCACGGCGTCGGGATCGTTGTTGAGGACGAGATAGGCGATCGAGTGATGGATGATCTTGCGTGACTTGAGGTTGGTCGGACGAATCTCGACCAGCTTCACCCAGCGCGGCTCGTTCAGCGCGATGTCGGACATCGGCCGATACCAGACGTCCTGGTGCTCGGCGGGCATCGTGTACTCGGAGGACTTCACGACGAGATCCGGCTTCCCGAATCCATCGCGCACCGCTTGCCACTCGTTGTCCGTCACCAGCGGTTTGGCTGGCGGCAAGTCCTTCGGATCGCCCTGCGGCGACCCACCGTCTACCCAGCGGACGATGGTCTCGACCTGCTCGTCACTGAGCGACATGTCGTTCTTGAACTTCTGGACGCCGACGCTCCGGTCGATGTGCCAGGGCGGCATCTGCCGGGTCGCGACGCGCTCCTTGATCGAACGGGCCCACGGGCGAGCGTCCTGGTAGGTGATGAGCGACATCGGCGCGATCGAGTTCGGCTGATGGCACTCCTGACATTTCGCCTGGAAGATCGGCGCGACGTCCTTGGAGAACGTCGGCTTCGCCGGCGTATCGGCCGCGAACGCCGGTGCCGTGAACGAAAGGCACGCGCTGACCGCCAACACAACGTGAACACTGGAGCCACGCGGGAACGATCCAGACGTCATGAATGCCTCCTGCGATCCTTCCGGAAACCCTATTATTTTACCTGAACTAATAAGGCCTCCCCAATGTCTTTGCTTGTCACTTCGGAACGGCGGCGCCTTCCTGAGCGTCTACACAGAAGTGAGTGTCCTCCTCCGATACGGGAAGATCGCCGGCGGTTTTCTGCTGCTGGCAGCGGGCATCGCGATGATTGCCCTGCCCGGCCCCGGGTGGCTGACGATTTTTGCTGCGCTGGCGATCCTGGCTGGCGAATTCCTCTGGGCACGCAAGCTCCTCGATCGGCTGAAGAGCCAGTTCAATCGCCTGCGCCATCGCAGCACGTCCTGAGCCCCACACGTCACTTCAGATATTCGCGGAACCAGGCGGCGGCGAGATGCCCGACCTTGTCCAGGGCTCCCGGCTCTTCGAAGAGATGCGTGGCGTCCGGCACGATCTCCAAATCGCGCACACCGTGTAAGCGGTCGTACGCCTCGCGATTCACATCGAGGACCGCGCCGTCGCGGCCGCCGACGATTAACAGTGTCGGCGCGACCACCCGATCGAGCGCCGGTCCGGCCAGATCCGGCCGTCCTCCGCGCGAGACGACCGCGCGCACGAGCTGGGTGCGATCCGCGGCGGCGATGAGCGCGGCCGCCGCTCCTGTGCTGGCGCCAAACAGGCCGAGCGGAAGCGACCGCAGCGGCGGCGAGACTCCAATCCAATCCACGATGCCCGTGGTTCGGTCCGCCAGCAGCGGGATATCGAATCTGAACTCGGCAGTGACCGCGTCGGTTCGCTCTTCCGGTTCAGTCAGCAAATCCAACAGTAACGTCCCTAGCTGAGCGCGCACGAGGCAGTCGGCCACCGCCCGGTTGCGCGGACTGAAACGGGTGCTGCCACTGCCGTGCACGAACACGACGAGGCCTTTCGCATCTTCCGGGACCGTCACATCGCCGTTCAGGGACGCGCCAGTCACATCGATTCTCACTGGACGCGACACAGGGACTACGGGTATTGATGGCATGACAAGACACGCTGCAAGCGGACTGCCCAACACCGTTGGATCGGTGGTTGCACGATTCAAGATCTGGAGCCGAGCGGTTTGGCAAGTACGCGCTACTGGAATCGCCGGGAAGCTGGGCAACACCTCGCACGACTCTTGTCCCAGTACGCGAAGCGGGACGATGCCGTGGTGCTCGCGCTCCCGCGAGGGGGCGTACCTGTCGCCTTCGAGGTCGCCCGATCGCTCGAGGCGCCGCTCGAGGTGTTCCTGGTCCGAAAGCTTGGCGCCCCCGGGCATCCAGAATTCGCGATCGGCGCTATCGCCTCGGGCGGCGTACAGGTACTCAACCACGCAGCTATCGCCGATCTTCAGATTCCTCCAGAGCTCATCGAGGAAGTCGCGGAACGCGAGCGCGGCGAGCTCGAACGGCGCGACAAGGCCTACCACGTCGATCGTCCGCAGATCGCGCTAGAGGGCAAGACGGTCGTGGTCGTGGACGATGGTCTCGCGACCGGATCGACGATGGAAGCGGCCGTGCGCGCGCTGCGCCACCATCATCCGGCGAAAATCGTCGTCGCCTCGCCAGTGGGAGCCGTCGAGAGTTGTCAGCGCCTGCGAGCTGTTGCGGACGAGGTCATCTGCGCGCAGACGCCAGAACCATTCAACGCCGTCGGACTCTGGTATCAAATATTCGACCAGACGAGCGACTCCGAAGTCGTGGAGCTTCTTCGCCAGGCGAACGCACGACCTCAATCAGCCAGCGATCTGCCTTCGACACCACGCAACACGCCGGCGAAATCAGGCCACACCCCGGGGAACGACGTCAGTCGCGTTCGTCGTGGCGCGAAAGCGATCACCGACGAATTCAGGACCTACGACGAGCTGGTCAGGGCGATCGGATCGGCGCGTGTGGTCCTGCTCGGCGAGGCGTCGCATGGCACGCACGAGTTCTATCGGGAACGGGCGTTCATCACCGAGCGGCTCATTTCCGAGGCCGGATTCTCGGCGGTTGCGATCGAGGCCGATTGGCCTGACGCGTATCGGGTAAACCGCTACGTCCGAGGTGCCTCGGACGACGCCGGCGCCGTCCAGGCGCTGGGCGATTTCAGTCGCTTCCCCACCTGGATGTGGCGCAACACCGATGTGGTCGCGTTCGTCGAATGGCTGCGCGCCCACAACGCGACGCAGCCAATCGAGCGGCGTGCCGGGTTCTATGGCATCGACCTGTACAGCTTACGTACGTCGATGCACGCCGTCCTCGCCTACTTGTCCAGAGTCGATCCGGAAGCCGCGAAGATCGCACGGGCGCGGTATGCCTGCTTCGACCATTTCGGCAACGAGCCGCAGTCATATGGGCTGGCAACGACGTCCGGATGGGCGCGGTCCTGCGAACAACAGGTCGTCACACAGCTCGTCGATCTGCAACGCCGTCGAGCCGAGTACGCATCACGCGACGGCCGGCTCGCGCGAGAGGATTATTTCTGCGTGGAACAGAACGCGCGCCTCGTCCGGAACGCCGAGCGGTACTACCGGGCCATGTTTGGGCGGCGCACCGAATCGTGGAACCTGCGGGACCGTCACATGGCCGACACCATCGAAGAGTTATTGCGCTTCCTGGAGCAGACGTGGGCGCCCGCAAAGATCGTCGTGTGGGCGCACAACTCGCATCTGGGCGATGCGCGGGCGACCGAACTGGGCGAATACGGGGAGCTGAACGTCGGCCAACTGGTGCGCGAACGGCACGGCGCCGACAGCGTGTCGGTTGGCTTCACCACCTGCAGCGGGACGGTCACGGCGGCGTCGGACTGGGATGCGGCGGCCGAACGAAAAACGGTGCGGCCGGCCCTGCCGAACAGCTACGAGCGACTGTTCCATGAAACCGGCACGCCGCGGTTCCTGCTGGCGATGCACGACGACAAGGCGCTGGCGAACGCGTTGTCGTCGCCACGTCTCGAGCGCGCGATTGGCGTCGTCTACAAACCGGAAACCGAGCGCGGCAGCCACTACTTCCACGCGCGCCTCGCGCAGCAGTTCGACTACGTGCTGCATTTCGACGAAACGACCGCGCTCGACCCGCTCGAGCGAACGGCGGTGTGGACGGCGGGGGAACCCGCGGAAACTTATCCGTCGGGGTTGTGACGGCACTGGAGGGACGGAAAATGCCAGAGAAAACGACCATCGACCGCGCGCGTCGAGACGCCCGCCAAGGCAAAGCGCGGAGCACCCAGGCGGGAGAGTTCGTGCGCGAAGAAATCCATCATGTCCGCGAGGGCAAACACGGCGCGCGCTCGACCAAGCAGGCGATTGCGATCGGATTGTCGAAGGCGCGTCGTGCCGGCGTGGCGCTCGCGCCACCGAAGAACGCACGCGCGCGCACGCGCAAGCAGGCGGCGCGCGACAATCGCAAGGGGCAACAGCGGACCGCCAAGCCGTCGGCGAGGCGCTCTCGTGCTGTGTCGCGGGCGCTCAAACGCGAGCGTCGTGGCGCGGCGTCTCACCGCGCGCTGGCCCGGCAGGCGAAGCAGTCGGCGCGCAGGCGATCTCGGGCCGACAGGAAGCGGGCGGCACAACGCGCCGCGCGTACGCGCCGATCGCACCGTCAGTAGGGCGATTCATTCCTCGTTGAGCCGCCGCCGCGCTGTCCGTCAGATCCCGGCCTGAGGTCGGTGCGGCACGCCGTTCCTGAAGGGGCTCGGCCGCTTGACACCGACCGGCGCCGTCACGTATAAAACCAATGAGTTAATTAACTCATTGGTTTTATACAGATGGCTGTCGAACAACCCGATCAACTCAGCGCTACCTTCGCCGCGCTCGCCGATCCCACGCGCCGCGCCATTCTGGCTCGCCTGCTCGCGGGCGAATGCTCGGTCACCGATCTGGCCGAGCCGTTCGACATGAGTATGCCCGCGGTCTCCAAGCACCTCCAGGTGCTGGAGCGGGCCGGGCTGATTGCGCGGCGCCGGGAGGCGCAATGGCGGCACTGCCGGATCGAAGGCGGGCCGTTGAAGGAAGTGGCCGAATGGGCCGAGCGCTACCGGCACGTCTGGGAAGCACGGCTCGACCGGCTGGACACGTACCTGAAACGCATCAACACCAAGGAGGGTCAGAGACATGGTCGTAGGAAGCGCGGCAAATAGCGACAGCTTCAAGGTCACGACGCCGTCGGATCAGGAAGTCCGCATGACGCGTCTGTTCGATGCGCCACCGCACCTCGTGTTCGAGGCGATGACGAGACCCGAACACGTCACGCAGTGGTGGGGACGCCTCGGCGACGGCTATTCGGTCCCGGTCTGCGAGATCAATCTGCGCGTCGGCGGCCGGTGGCGTTTCGTCAATCGCCATCCGAAGGGTGAGGCCGCGTTCCACGGCGAGTACCGCGAGATCACGCCGCATAGCCGGCTGGTCTTCACCGAAATCTTCGAGGCGTTTCCCGACACCGTCTCGGTCGTGACCTCCGAATTCGTCGACGAAGGCGGCAAGACGCGATTCACCGCGACCGTCCGCTACCCGTCGCTCATGGTCCGGGACATGGTGATCGCATCCGGCATGTCGCGCGGCGCCGGCATCAGCTACGACCGTCTCGAAGATCTGGTCGCGCACCTGCAACGATAGGCGCGACTCAGGGCAGAGCCAGCGCGACCCACTCGGCCGGCGCGTCCCGTCCGCCGATCGGCACGACGATGTACTGTTTGCCCTTCGCCAGGTAGGTCATCGGCCCGCTGGTGGTGCCGGACGGCAGATCGGTTTCCCAGATCACCGTGCCGTTCGCCTTGTCGTACGCCCGGAACTTGCGGCTCCACATCGACGGGTGCGTGCCGCCAAAGACGTTGCTGCCGTCGCCGATGAACAGCAACGTCCTGGTGACGAGCGCCGTCGGGCGGCTGGCGGTGCCGAGCGGTGGCAGGTGCAGATCCTTGAGCAGCGGGTGATCGCGCGGGCCATCGCCGTTGACTGCGCTCCACACGTGCTCGCCGCGATTGAGGTCGATGGCGACGATGCGCCCGTAGGGCGGTTTGATGATCGGCAAACCGTCGATGTACGGTGCATCGCGATTCGGACTCCAGTAGTCCATCTCCGCGTCGGCGCCGTTCGCTTTCGCGAGCCGGTACACGCGCGGGATGTCATGGGAGAACGCATAGTAGACGCCCGTATCGGGATCGAATGCGCCGGTGTTCCAGTTGCCGGCGCCCCACGACCCGGGCACCATCAGGGTGCCCTGTTTACCGCCGGGTTGGTCGCTGGCCAGCGACGGCGGCGTGAAGATCGGCCCGAGCACGAATGCCTTGGCGAGCTCGCGTGCCCTCGCGCGCAGTTCCGGCGTGAAGTCGATGAGATCGTCGTCGGTCAGGCCGATGCGCGCAAACGGCGCCGGCTTGGTGGGAAAAGGCTGGGTGCGCGCCGTGTGCTCGCCCGGGATGGTGGATTGCGGCACCGGCCGTTCTTCGATCGGCCACACCGGCTGTCCGGTGACGCGATCGAACACGTACAGAAAGCCGGTCTTGCTCGGCTGCATCACGGCCTTGATCCGTCTGCCGTCGACTGTGATCTCGCCGAGCGTTGCCGGGCCGACGGTGTCGTACTCCCAGAGGTCGTGGTGGACCATCTGAAAGTGCCAGATGCGTCGCCCCGTCTTCGCGTCGAGCGCGACCAGCGCGTTCGAGAAGAGGTTGTCGCCAGGCCGGAATCCGCCGAAGTACGCCGCGGTCGGCGCCGTCAGCGGGATGTAGACGTAACCGAGCTGCTCGTCAGCCGAGATGCAGCACCACGACCCGAGATCGCCCGACAGTGCCCCCGAACCGTTTCCCCACGTGTCAGCGCCGAACTCGCCGCCGCGCGGCACGACGTGGAACGTCCATAACAACTTGCCGCTGCGTGCATCGAACCCGCGCACATCCTCGGGCGGACTGTTCTTCCACTTCTGACCTTCGTCGCCGGCGCCGTCCAGATTGCCAGCGATGACGACCACGTCGCCGACGACGATCGGACCCGAGGTCCACCCGAAGCGGTGAGCGCCCGCCGGCAGCAGATTCACGCGACCACCGGTTCCAAACGCGCTGATCGCACGGCCGCGGAGGTCGAGCGCGTACAAGTAGCCATTCCGGACGTTGAACAACCGGTGATCCGAGCCGCCCTTCCAGAAGTCAATACCACGCGTGCTCGAGGCATTGGCCTCGTCCGCCATATCCGGCACGGGCGCCTGACGCCAGATCGGCTGGCCGGTGGTGGCATCGAAGGCCTGGATGAGGCCGGTCGCGTCCGGTGCGTAGAGCACACCGCCGATCATGGTGGGCGTCGCGCGGAGGTAGTTGTTCGTCCGGAGCTTCGGAAATTGCTCCTTCAACGCCGGGTCGAGGGCCGGGCGCCTCCAGACCACGCGAAGGTTCTTCACGTTGTCGCGGGTGATCTGCGCCAGCGGCGAATACCGCTTGTACGTCGAGTCGCCGCCCGATGATCGCCATTCACCCGCGCGCGTCTCGTCCTGCGCGCGCACCAGCCACGCTCCACACATCGCGAGCGCGACGGCTAGTGCACCAGCGGTACGTGAGGGCGCGTGTGGCATGTCGAGGCCTCCGGCCGCGGCGGATTCTATCATCGCCGGGGCGCCGCGCCGTTCGATCGTCCGGGCCAGACGACGGTTCGCTCGGTGGCGTGCTACATTTCGGTGCGCGGGAGAGCTGAAAGGAGCGCAGCATGAATCGTCGATCGAGGTTCGTTGCCATCCTCGCCGTCTCCGCAACACCAGCGCTCTTCGGCGCAACCGCGGCGACCTCCGGACTCCGCGCAACCTCGATCCAGTCCGCGCTGCAATTCGAGGTGGCGTCGGTCAAGATGAACCGGTCCGCGATTGGAAAGGTCGAGATGCCACGTCAGCTCGGCGGCCGGTTTACGGCTACCAATGTGACGCTGCGCCAACTGATCCAGTATGCGTATCAGCTTCAGGAGTTTTTGATCGTTGGAGGTCCCAGCTGGATGCCCACCGATCGCTTCGATATCCTCGCCAAGGCCGAAGGTGACGAGTCCCGCGAGTCGGGCCAGGTCGACACGACGGGCGCGCCGAGTCGCGAACAGCTGATGTTACGCGCGCTTCTTGCCGAACGCTTCAGCCTCAGGGTGCACACCGACACAAAGGAGCTGCCGATCTACGCGCTGGTCGCGGCTCAACGGGACGGCACGCCCAGCCCGCAGCTTCGACCATCAGCGCAGGCCTGCGAATCCCGCGACGTCGACAGTCGCACGCAGAATAGACCGGCGCCGTCGGTCACCGAAACCCCGCGGTGCGGCATGCGCGTTCTGCCCGGAACGATTCAGTCTGGCGGCGTGCTCCTGGCGCAGCTTGCCACCGGTCTGTCGCCATTGGTCGATCGTGTCGTTCGCGATCGGACGGGTCTGGCCGGGTATTTCGAGTTCACGCTACGCTGGACTCCAGACCGGATTCCGTCCGGGTACGATCGGAAAGCAGCCGCCATCGGATTGCCGGCGATCGAGACCGACGGTGCATCGATCTTTACCGCGCTCCGCGAACAACTGGGACTTCGGCTCGACTCAGAGAAAGGCCCCGTCGAAATTCTCGTCGTCGACCGCGCCGAGCGTCCGGTCGAGAACTAGTGGCCCGTAAACTGGCGAATCAGTACCGCGCGGATCGCCACGAAAGCACGAAGACACGAAGAGGACCAAAAGGTTTCGTGATTTCGTGTTTTCGTGGCAGGCCACAACTGGTCCCGATTCAGCGTGGACGCTCCACTAGCCTGTTCTTTAGCGTGGACAGACCAGGCCGATTCGGTTACTTTGAGCGCGTGAAATACCTGTTCCGAGTCGCGGCCCTGCTGCTGGTCACAGCGCTGGCCCCGTCGCCCCTCTCCGGTCAGTCCGGCAGCGATCGTCTGATTCTCTTCGGCGACGTGGTGTATTTCTATCCTCCGGGTCACCCGCGCAATTGTCTGCTGAACAACCAGTTCAAGCGGGGCGAGCCGGTCGGGTTCCGGATGAACGCGCTCAATCCGGCCACCGGCAAGCGCGATCGCGCGACAGAACTCGTCGTCCACGTCACCTACGCCGGCAAGACCGTCGACGTCCCGATGCGCGACCGACAGAACGAACGGCAACCGGAGCGTGACTTCTGGGTCGCGAAGTGGATGGTGCCGGAGGATGCGCCGATGGGGATCGTGCGCTACACGGTGACGGCGAAAGATCCGCAGGGACGCACCGGCGAGTTCAAGCCGTTCGAAGTGCAGGCCTCGCAGATCACCATCATTCCCTGATCGCCGGACGGTCCGTGCGCTGCTGGAGACTGGGATTACGCGGCCGCTTGTGGGTGGCCATCGGCGGCGCCGCGGCGCTGACCGCGTGTTCGAGTTCACCTTCTGCCACAACTCGGGCTGCGACGCCGCCGCCCAGCCAGGCGCTCGCGACGCTCGATCTCTCCTATGACAAGCCAGCCGTCGTTGGCGCTGCGGTTCGCGCGACGGCCGGTGGCTTGCCCGCGGGAACGCACGTCGATCTCAGCTGGGGTTCGGTGACCGGCGGCTGGGTCATCGAGGACTACTACCACTTCCGTGGCAAGAAGTATTCGGAGACGGCGACGTCGCTCGGACAGTTTCCGGTCGACTCGAGCGGACGGCTCGATGCGCGCTTCGTCATCCCGGAAGACTACGGCGGCGTGCACGAAGTGATCGCCCGGGTCGATGGCAAGCCGGTCGCGCAGAACGCCGTCAACGTCACACAGACGTTCGCGTTCACCCCGACGTCGGGCCCCGTCGGCACACCCATCGAGTTGAGGGTCACGGGGCTCGGCTGGCGGACGATGGAAAGCACCTGGGTGGTCAACTGGGACAATCAGGAGCTCGGATTCGTGTCGGCCGCGAGCACGCGCGGGTCGTCCGTGGCCCGGTTCCGCGCGACGGGTCCGGCCGGCGATCACATCGTCAAGATCTACACAGGCTGGCAGGGTCAGGGGTACCTGAATTACGAGCAATCGCCGGTCGCAGCGTTGCCGCGCCCACAGTTCACGTTCCGAACTACGCCGGGCGCACTTCAGAACGTCGAGTACGCGGAGACGTATCAGCCCCAGCCGACGCCGGCACCAGAAGTACGGAAGGCCGGAGCGCAGCTTGCGCTGACGCCGGCGCAGGGACCAGTCGGCACACGCGCGACGCTGAAAGGCAGCGGCTTCGCGCCGGGCGCGACCATGCGGCTGGTGTGGGAAACATCGGTCGGCAGCCGCGTGTCCGGTGACGGGTTTACCGCTCAGGAGAACGAGATCGGCGAATTCAAAGCGGACGCCGAAGGACGCGTCGACCTGGCAGTCGCGATTCCCGACGACGTCGGCGGCTTGCACGGACTGGTACTGCGCAGCGGTGACGAGCCCGTCGCCAAGGTCTACTTCGTCGTCGAAACCAGCATCGTCGGGATCTCTCCGCGCTCGGGACCCGCGGGCACCGCCGTGACGATCCACTTGAACGGCGTCGGCTGGACCGAGTACGACAACATCTACGTCGCGACCTACGACAACGCCTACATGGGCTACGCCTGCGGATTTAACAGCCGCGGAGACGTCGTCATCAACTTCACGGCGACCGGCGAACCGGGAACGCATCTGATCGATCTGTACCCCGGCATCTACCAGGGTCCGCCAACGGAACCGCAACAGCTGTATCGGCTGCCGCAGTTGACGTACGCGGACGACCATCCCGGCAACCGGATTCCGGCGCTGCGCTTCGCGTTCGAGGTCACGCCGTCCCGCAGCGGGCGGGGGCCGACCTCGACTCGCGACTAGCGCCGGGCAGCCGCCTAGATCCGGCCGGTCAGCGCGAGCACAAGCAGGATGATCAGCAGAAGACCCAGGGTGCCGCTCGGAGCGTAGCCCCAGCTTCGGCTGTGCGGCCAGGCGGGTACGGCGCCAAGCAACATCAACACGAGAATCACGACAAGTATCGTAATCACAATCAGCTCCTCCGTTGCGGAGGGAGGCAAGATGGCGGCCAAGCCGGTCGTTAGCCAAATCGTGAGAGAAGTCCGTACGGTGGTACCTCAGCTGCCGCCACTGGGTAAGAGGCTACACACGAGGTGCGCAGGCCACTTCCTACTGGTGAAGCACCTGATGGACAAAGGCGACGGCAATCGATCCTTCGCCGACGGCTGATGCGACGCGTTTGACGTTGCCGCCGCGCACGTCGCCCACCGCGAAGACGCCTGGACGACTGGTCTCGAGCAGATACGGCGGGCGCGAGAGCGGCCATCGGGCCGCGGTCAAGTCGTCCGGTGACAGTTCGGGCCCGGTCTTGATGAATCCCTTGTCGTCGAGCGCGATGCAGCGTTCGAGCCAGCGCGTGTTCGGCACCGCGCCGGTCATCATGAACACGTGCCGGACGGCCGGGGTCTCGAGCGCGCCGGTCCGGTCGTCCCGCCACGTCACGCGTTCGAGGTGCCCGTTGCCCTCGAGGGCAACGACCTGCGTTCGCGTCCGCAGCACGATCGCGGGGTTGTCTTCGATGCGCCGAATCAGATAGCGCGACATGGTGTCCGCCAATCCTTCCCCGCGCACCAGCATGTGCACGCGTCTCACGGTCTGCGCGAGAAAGACCGCCGCCTGCCCCGCCGAATTGCCGCCGCCGACGACGATGACCTCCTCGCCGAAACAGAGCTGAGCCTCCATCGGCGTCGCGCCGTAGTACACGCCGGCGCCTTCGAACTGCGAGAGGTTGTCGAGCGACGGCTTGCGGTACTGCGCGCCGGTCGCGATGATCACCGCGCGCGCCGTCACGGGCGGCCCGCCGTCAATCCGCACGCCGTACGGTTGACGTTCACAGGCCAGACCCGTCGCCTCTTTGGCGATCATGATCTGGGCGCCGAACTTCTGCGCCTGGGCGTAGGCGCGGCCGGTGAGGTCGAGTCCGGAGATGCCGGTTGGAAAGCCCAGGTAGTTCTCGATCCTGGAGCTCGATCCGGCCTGGCCGCCAGGCGAGTCCGATTCGAGGACGAGCACATCGAGCCCTTCCGACGCGCCGTAGACGGCCGCGGCAAGTCCCGCCGGCCCGGCGCCGACGATCACGAGATCGTTGACGCGGCTCTGATCGACGGCATCGTTGAAGCCAAGGCACTCGGCGATCTGCGCGTTGCTCGGATTCCTCAGCACCGCGTCGCCGCGGCAGATGAGGACCGGCACGTCCCCCTCGGTGACTTTAAAGTGATCGAGCATCTCCTGCGCCTCGGCGTCGCGGTCGAGGTCGATGTAGTGAAATGGGTGGCCGTTCCGAATCAGGAATTCCCGTACGCGCAAGGTGCCCGAGCAGTGGGTCGATCCGAGCACAACGACATCGCCGATGTTGTGCGCGATCAACTCGGTGCGGCGGAGCATGAATGCCCGCATGAGGATCTCGCTCAACTCGGCGTCTGTCTGCACCAGCGCCAGCAGCTGCTCGCGCGTGAGCTCGATCACCTCGCCGGCGCCGTCCGCACGCAGTCGTGCCATCGCCCGGCGGCCGGTGATCATCGTCGCCTCGCCCGAAAACTGACCCGACCGATGCGTGACGATGAGTGTGCCGGCGGAGTCGGTTACTTTGATCTCGCCGCTGAGGACGACGAAGAAACCGGCGGTCCTGTCCCCTATTTCGACCAGGACGTCACCCGGGGCGATGGGACGGCGCCTTCCGCGCGCCGCGATTCGCGCCACTTGCGCATCCGTCAACGTCGGGAACAGCCTGTCGTTGCGGGACGGCGCGGTGGACTCCAACGGTGCGGACTTATCGGTCATGGCATTCCACTGGTTCTAGCCTACCCGGACCGATTCGCCGAAGCCAATCGCCCGGAACGCGGACGGCTGCACGTGGTGTGCGAGGCGCGCCTGCTCGAGCGCGCGGATCGGTTCGTCGATCCCCTCAGTGGTCAGCTGAAACGTCCCGAAGTGCATCGCGATGCTCTCCGACGCCTCCAGATCGAGGTGGGCCTGCAGCGCCTCGGCCGGGTTCATGTGAACCGCCTGCATGAACCAGCGCGGCTCGTAGGCGCCGATCGGGAGCAGCGCCAGGTCGATCGGGCCGAACCGCCGGCGCACCTCGCGAAAGAACGGAGCGTAGGCGCTGTCGCCGGCGAAGTAGATGCGCCGGTGCGCAACGGCTATCGTAAATCCACCCCACAGCGCCCGATTGCGATCGAATGGGGTGCGCGCGGAGAAATGATGCGCCGGCGTCAACGTCAACGGAAGCGTCGACGTCTTCGCATCCTGCCACCAATCGAGCTCCTCGACCTTGCGGAGGCCGGTGGATTTCACGAGCGCGCCGTTCCCGATGGGCGTGATCACGACCGGGTCGAATCGCTTGGCGAGGCGTGCGAGCGTCGAGCGATCGCAATGATCATAGTGATTGTGGCTGAGCAGCACGGTCGAGATCGGCGGCAGGTCGTCGAACCGCACGGCCGGCTGCCGCACGCGCCGCGGTCCGAGTAGACCGAACGGTCCGGCCCGATCGGAATACATCGGGTCGGTGAGGAAGTTCCCGGCCGCGGTCTGGATTAGAAACGTCGCATGACCGATGAACGTGACGACGGCGACGGCGCCATCCAGCGGAGCCGGGCGCTGCGGCGGTTCGTCGATGCGCGCGGGCCATCGGGTTCGCGGCTCCCGCAGCATCCGTGGGACGGCCGCGAACGGCTGGCTCGCGGGGCCAGTGGGATTGACGAATCGTCTGCCGTCAAAGTGATCGCTTGCCACGTGTCCCGCGTGTCCGGAGCAGCTTCGATTCAGGACGCCGGAGGCGGAGGCACGCGGAAGGTCTTCTTCACGTACTCGATGTTGGCCCGGGTGTCGGCAACAATGTCCTTCGTCGGCGAGTCGGTCTCGAGGACGTACCAGCCACGGTAACCGATGTCGTAGAACTCCTTCGCCATCCGCGGCCAGTCCACTCGACCGCCCGGGGCGGACAACAGCAGGTTGGCGTTCTTCACGTGAATCTGGTGGATGCGCGTGCCCAGCAGTTTCGGCTCGGCGTAAATGTCCTTCACGCGTGGCACGATGTTGTGCGCGTCGTAGTAGACGGCGACGTGATCCGATCCGATCGCGTCCAGCAGCCGGATGTTGTCCTCGGCCGAGATCCAATCTTCCACGGCAACGACCACACCAAACTTCTCCGCGTAACGCGCCACTTCCTTCATCGTGGCGACAAACGTGTCGACCTGCGTTTGATTCGTCATGTCGATGTGGCTGTCGCCGAGGATGGGAAGCAGGATGTTGTTGGTGCCCAGATTGTGGGCGACTTCGACCGCTTCCGTGAGAAGAATCGCCGCCGCCGGGCTGGTGTGCAGCGGCAGCCGCGATCGGCCGGGCGAGCCGATGGCGAGCGAGCAAATCTGCACGCCGTTGTCGAGCGCGGCGCGCCGAAAGGCTTCCTGGGTCTTTGGATCCCGCAGGGTTGGCGTCTTCCCGTCAGTCGGAAACTGCAGGCTGACCTGAATGCCGTCAAGACCGATCTCGCGCGCGAGAGCAACCTTGCCGATATCCCCGCGTTGTCCCAGGTTCCAGTCGGTCATCCCGACTCGCACGGGGATCGGGTTGGCGGCTGCCTTCGCCGGCGCTGGGCCTGGCGCCTGCGCACGCGCCATCGCCGAAGCTGCTGACGCGACGCCGGCTGCGCCCAGGAATTCCCGCCGGGTCATCGCCATGCGGACCCTCCGTCTCAGGCCTTCAGGATGTCGCGCCATCCCTTGCGGTACTCGGGTCTCTTGATGAACGGTGCCGCTTCGGGCGCATTGCGGGCGCGCAGGTTCTGGTAATCCCAGTCGATCTTCTTCCCGGTCCGGTAGGCCACGTTCCCCAGATGGTTCGCTTCGGTCGTCCAGCCGGAGTACTGGAAATTCGAGCCGGGCACAGGCCCGAGCCCCTTGGCATAGTTGACCCACTCGACCCAGTGGCCGGGCGATCGGGGCAGCGTCTCGGACGGCATCTCGAAGTCCTTGAATGTTTCCTCGGGCAGCAGCTTG
>Ga0207641_10001308_pt1 | contig 24636 bp, 24 predicted proteins | sample KBSSwiS62_FD_184306 | JGI IMG/M metagenome (GOLD analysis project Ga0207641, IMG submission 184306) | Switchgrass rhizosphere microbial communities from Kellogg Biological Station, Michigan, USA - KBS Switchgrass S6-2 (SPAdes) (version 2) | ecosystem: Host-associated > Plants > Roots >... | reverse complement strand
CATCGTGAGGGGGCCGGGCCAGAACCGCTCGGCAAGCTTGTTCGCAGCTTCCGGAACCTCCCGCACCCAACGGTGCAGGAAGCGTGGGCTATCCAGGTGGACGATGACAGGGTGATCGGCTGGCCGCCCCTTGGCAGCGAAAATCTTGCGCACCGCCGCCGGGTTCTGGGCATTTGCACCCAGTCCGTACACGGTCTCGGTGGGAAAAGCCACGAGCTCACCGTCGCGCAGGGCCTGTACGGCGGTGTCGATCTCAACCTGGGTAGCTCTGACAACTCGAACCATAGTCGCGAATTCTACCAGCCATCCATGAACGGGTATGGTTAGTTGGGCGCAGAAAGTGCGACCGGGGGCGCGACGGCCATCGCAAGTTCTTGCAAAGTCAGGGGCGCGCAGCCTTCCGCGTTGTTGGCCGCCAGCACGTAGACGTCGCGATGGGCCGACAGGGCCCGTTGCACCAGGCCTGTAATACGGCTGCGGCTGAGCTTATCGGGCTCCAGGATACGATTGAATGGAGCAAAGCGCGCACCCGCGCGCTCGTAGTCATCTCCCTGCTGAAGCATCCAGCGGATGATCAGGGGACCGGTTCCTCCTTCGGTCACCTGATTGTCGACCGGCGGCATGCGCGAATGGACGGTCGAGCAATGCACCGCGCCACTCGCGGCCAGCGCGGCCTCATAGCCCGGGCCCAGGATTTCCGGATCGCGCAGCTCGAGGGTGTAGAGCGGCCCGCGCGGTAACGTCGACAGGAATTCCCCGAGCTGGGCGACAAACGTCTCGGGTCGATGGGTATAGCGATATCCCAACGGTGAAAACTGAAACAGGACGGCGCCGAGCTTCGTTCCAAACGCCTTCATCAGGGGCCTGATAACTGCACGCTCCGCGAAGGAGGCGTCCAGGAATACCGGCTCGATCCCCCGTTGTCGGGCCCTTGGAGTATCCGGGGCGGTCGTCAGCCCTGTGTAGGCCTTCACCACGAACCGAAAGTCCTCTCGGACCTGGGCCGCCTGTTGGGCCAGCAACTCCACGTCCGGAGGCTTGTAGAACGTGCTGTCGACGTTGAGAGCGTTGAGGAGTGGATGTTGGGCATAAGCGCGCAGTCCGTGGCGCGCCAGCACGGAGACCTTGTACTGCTCCGCGTAAACGATGCCTGCCCATCCTGGGAACGACAGGCTCGAGGTGCCCATGTGGAGGTTTTTCGGCAGCCGCTTCGCAACCCGCAGGACCTCGGGGGAAGGCACCGCTGGACGCACAATCTGCGCATCCGGCGGCGGGCCACCAAACATGTCCGACTGGGTCGTCGTGCGGGCCTACTCCAGGGCTTTGCGCTCCCAGCCCGACGCGGAATGGGTCAGCTCGTAGGCGGGGAAATAGTGTTTGTCGAGCTTCAAGGTGATCACTTCGGGCGCATTGTTCCAGGTGATCGTCTTCAGGCGCACGGAGGCCCGGTCCGGGCGGCCCGTGACAGCCTTCAGGAAAGCATCGAGGTCCGGTGTCGGGGTGCCATCGACTTCCACGATCCGGCGGCCTGGATACAAGCCATACCGGGTCGCCGGCGAGCCGTAGGAGAAGTACCCGACATACACGCCGACAGGGGGGATGCCACGTTGTGCGCTCATCGCACGATGCGGTGATTGCAGGGTGGCGCCCGCCCATTCAACCAACCTGTCGATATCGACTCCGGGCAACTGCATCGTGTCGACATCCAGTGTCTGCACACTGTTGCCGCGCCAGACAGTCACCTTGACAGTGTCACGTTCCGCCGCCGCACGCTCAACTTCCCTGAATTGCGTTACGGTCTCACCATCGATCGCGAGCACCAGGTCACCCTGTTGGAGTACCTGGGACGCGGGCGTGCCACCCACCACGCGCACGACCGTCAACACCTGGCGCTGTGTGGGGTTCTTCTGAGACAGCTTCTGCACCCACTCATCCGGCAGGCCGATCTCGCGCGCGGTGGCCAGAGGCTGCACGGCAAATTCCGCCTCGAGTGAATGCAGCGGCTTGTCGGTCCTGACACGGTTGAGCATGTCAGCGACGAGATCGATGGGCACGCCACGGTTGTCCTGGGCAATCTCGCGGCCGCTTTCATACGCGAAGCTCGACCAAAGGCCGAGCACGTTGCCGGCTTTGTCCGTGAGCACACCATCGAAGTCGAGCGGCGGATTCACCAACTGCACGGCTTCCAGGTTGCTGTCGCGGAAACGCATGGTGCGTGACAACGGCAGTTCCAGTGGATCGATGCTCGCGATTTCCGTATTGCGCGAGCGCAGCGCACTGTCCGCACCGAGACCCACCACCCAGATGGATTCACCGGCGGAGAGATCCCGGACAGCCAGCTTGGCTGACTTGACCGGAGTGCTGCCGATCAGCTTCGGGTCGTACGCCACCATCGCGAGGTTGTGCTGGGGATGGATGTAAACAACCCGGCCCGGAACCTGAACAGTGCCCGCGAGAGTAATCGTCACATCGCCGATACCAACGGGAACGGTGTTGCGGTCGACAACCACCAGGCCACGCTGCGCGTCCACGATGAGGCCGGTGCCGTGATAGTTGCGCTCAGTGATGCCGGATACCGAGTACGGCATGTCGAAAGCCACCATCGCCAGCGACGGCGCCAGCGCTTCGAGGCGTGGATCCTTGTATTTCGGGAATTCCGTTGACGAAACCTTGATCGGCTTCGGCGCGGGACCCGCGGCCAGGTCCTGGCAATCCCACAGTCCCGCGCGGTCATCGCGCTCACAGTGATGAGCGGGGAACCAACGCCGGTCCATGCGAATCGAGCGCAACTGACTGCCGTTGGGATCATCGATGGTGATGAAGCGCACCGTGGAACGGTCGCCATCACCCAGTTGCGCGATGTGCTGCTCGACATCGGCCAGCGTGTTGACCTGCTTGGAATCCATCGCGGTAATCACCGCGCCGCGCGGCACCCCTGCCGCCGCGAACATGTAGCCGGGGTTCGCGACATACACGCCCCGCACCGGGACGTTGAAATGGCGCGCCTGTTGATACGACAACGCATTCAACACCGCATCGCCGAATTCCGCGTAGGCACTGGGCGTGATGGCGTGCAGGTCGCCGACCGGCAGCCTGGCGGAGACAGGTTTGCCACCGCGTTCGAGCTCCAGGGTAATCTGGCCGCCGACACTGTTATCTATCGTGTCATCCAGCGGCTCGAACTGAGTCACATACTTGCCGTTGACCTTGACCAGCACGTCACCGGGTTGCAGCACGTTCTCACTGGGCGAACCCGGCAGCACCTCGGTGACTACCAACATGCCGGTGAACTGCGGGAAGTTCTTGCGAACCACGGCCTCGGTCGATGCATTCAGGCCCAACCGTGTCAGCTCGTCATACGGGGTGTAGTTGAAAACCGTGTACAACGTGCCGCGCGTAACCGGCTTGCCCTGTTGTATCAACTCGAGCGCGCGGCGGACCCGGCCGAGCGGCAGATAGAAGCTGGAGGCATTGCCGTTCGCACCGCCCGCGTTGAGCGCGACGACGCGGCCGCGGATGTCGATGACCGGCGATCCCGAGGAGCCGCCGGAAGTACCGGATGCGGCCTGGTAATAGAACGTGTTGAAGTCGTTGTACTTCGCGATCCCGTATTCAGGAGCATCGCGATCGAGCCGGGCCAGGGTGCCGGCGAGGATGGAGAGTTGCTCACCGGCGTTGTTGCCGACGACGCGGATTTCGCGGCCGATCTGCGCCCCTTCCGGATACAGGGCGAGTGCCTTCGGCTTGATGAAATGCAATTTGCTGGGGTCGTAACGGTACAGCCCGAAGTCGTGCACGGGGTCACGATAGACTGGATAAAGCTGCACTTCCTCGCGATTGAGGAAAGTGGCTTCGGCCGTCACGGGCCCCGGGGTCACCACGTGCCGGTTGGTCAGAATGAGACCGCGCTCGGCATCGACCACGAACCCGGTCGCCTGCGCCGTTGCATTCCACTCGGTATCAAAGGCGCGGGTGGCATCCACATCAATCGACACAACACTGCTGGCAATCCGCTCGAGGGTCACCGCCCAGTCGGGATTTCCCTCGACAGCGGCAGCCTGCTGTGCAACCTGCGCATTCTGCTCCGCGGCAGCCGGTGGCGGCGTGGTCGGAGACTGGACGGGGAGCGGAGTCGACGGCCCCTGTTTCGCAGGTTCCTGTACAGCCGCTGTTGTCCTGGCCGGTGGGGGGTCGCGCGCTTCGCACAGAGGGGAGAGACAAAGAATGAGGGACAGCCAAAGCAGTCTCGAAGAGCGCATAGGACTCCTGAAGTTGAGGGCCCACGGCGCCCCGGCCCCGTAGTTTACCGGCCGAGCAGAACGAGCAGCCAGACCGTGCCCAGCAGAAACAGCGACATGAGTACGGCGGCCGAGCCAATATCCTTGGCCAGGCCGGCGAGAACGTGCCTTTCGAAGCCGATCCGGTCGACCGTCGCTTCGATGGCACTGTTGATGAGCTCCACCACCAGGGTGAGCAGCATCGGGGCGATGAGCAGGGCGCGTTCCACACCCGTGTGGCCGAGCCACAGCGCCAAAGGTATGACGACTACGGCGAGAGCGAGTTCCTGGCGGAAGGCGGCTTCCTCGCGGAAGGCCCCGCGCAGGCCACGAATGCTCGCGCCGAGGGCGCGCCACATGCGGGTGGCGCCCCTGGGCTTGAATCGATCTATGACTACGCTGTCGGCTTCCATCTCAAATCCAGTTGCTTCGCCGCCCGAACGTCGTCGAGCCGCCGCACCGGCATGGTATGCGGTGCGCTCGTCACCCGCTCGGGTTCCTGCTCGGCCTCCTGCTGGATCTGAGTCATGGCGCTCACGAATGCGTCCAGAATGTCCTTGCTCTCGGTTTCCGTCGGCTCGATCAACAGGCATTCCGGCACCAGCAACGGGAAATAGGTGGTTGGCGCATGGAACCCATGGTCGAGGAGACGCTTGGCGAAGTCCATGGCTGTCACATCGAGTTCACGTGCCTGGCGCTTGAGGGTGATGATGAACTCATGACTCGCCCGGCGGGAAGGGTACGCCGCGTCAAAACCTGCATTTTTCAACCTCGACAGCAGGTAGTTGGCGTTGAGAGTCGCAAATTCACCCACCTGGCTCATGCCCTCACGGCCCAGCATCCGCATGTAAATGTAGGCTCGCAGCAGCACGCCTGCGTTGCCCATGAACCCTGACAGACGGCCGATGGACTGGGGGAGATCCTTCTCGGCGAGCCAGCGGTAACGATTTCCCTCTTCCAGCCCCACGATCGGAATCGGCAGGAACGGCCGCAAACGCGCGCTTACACCCACCGCTCCCGCGCCCGGGCCTCCGCCTCCATGTGGCGTGGAGAACGTCTTGTGGAGGTTCATGTGAATGACGTCGAAGCCCATGTCACCAGGCCTGACTTTCCCCAGGATGGCATTCAGGTTGGCCCCGTCGTAGTACAGAAGACCACCGGCGGTATGAACGATCCGGGCAACCTCCTCGATGCGCCGCTCAAATACTCCCAGGGTCGACGGGTTGGTCAACATAATGCCCGCCGTGTTCGGGCCGACGGCGGCCTTCAGAGCCTCGACGTCGATATCACCCTCGTCGTTGACAGGGATCTCGCGAACGACGCACCCGCACATGGTTGCCGTTGCCGGGTTGGTCCCGTGTGCCGCTTCCGGAACGATGATCTCGTTGCGGGCCAGATCGCCCCGCGAGCGATGGTAGGCACGGATCATCGCCACCCCGGCAAACTCACCGTGAGCACCGGCCATGGGGCTCAATGCAACACCCTGCATGCCGGTGACTTCCTTCAACATCTCCTGCAGCTCGTACATGCAGGCCAGGAAGCCCTGGCCATGTGACTCGGGAGCAAGCGGATGCCGGCCCAGGAACTCGGGCAGCATCGCGTACTGGTTACAGGCTTTCGGGTTGTACTTCATCGTGCACGACCCCAGCGGGTAGAAGTGCGTGTCGATGGAGAAGTTGAGATGCGACAGGCGTGTGAAGTGCCGCACAGTCTCGAGCTCGCTCACCTCCGGCAGGACCGCCCGACGGGTACGCCGCAACTGTTGGGGCAGATCCGCGGTGGCGGACGCCGGCAACTCTTCGGGCCACTGGTCCGTGGCGCCGCGCCCCGGATGCGAATATTCGAAGATCACCTTCTCGTGGTTTTTCTCTTGGGTTCGCATAGGTAATCCTTCAGGCAGCACGCACGGCGGACTGCATGGCATCGCCGAGCGCCGTGACATAACTATTGATATCGCTCAGCGACTTGGTCTCGGTAGCGCAGACGAGCAGCGCATAACCCAACTCGGGGAACGAGTCGGACAGGTCCAGGCCGCCCAGGATTCCGCGGCTCGCGAGTGATGTCAGGATGGGTGCCACCGGGCGGTCGAACAACAGGACGGTTTCGTGGAAGAACGGACCCGCGAACGCACGGCGCACTCCCTTTACTGCAGTCAGGGCCGCCACGAGATCCTTGGCACGAGCATGCGAGGCTGCGGCTGTCCGCTCGAGGCCTGTCGAGCCCATCAATGACATATAGATCGTGGCTGCCGTCACCAGGAGGCCCTGGTTCGTACAGATGTTGGAGGTCGCCTTGGCACGGCGGATGTGCTGCTCTCGGGCCTGCAGAGTCAGGGTGAAGCCTGGGCGACCGTTGAGATCCACTGTGCGGCCTACGATTCGCCCCGGCATCTGTCGGACATACTCCGTGCGGGTGGTCATGAATCCGAAGTACGGACCGCCTGAAGACAGCGGAACACCGAGAGGTTGGCCGTCACCGACGACGATGTCAGCCCCTTTGCCCTGCGTCCCCCACTCGCCGGGCGGACGTAACAGCGCCAGCGAGGTGGGATTCACTACCGCGATAACGAAGATGCCGTGGGAATGTGCCCAATCGGTGATCGCATCGACATCCTCGAGCTGGCCGAAGAAGTTCGGCTGTTGGACAACCACCGCCGTGATGTCCTCACCCTCGTACTTCTTCAAGGCATCGAGCGAGGTGAGCCCACTCTCGGGGCTGAAAGCAACCTCCTCGAACCGCACGCCCTGGTTGCCCGCCGTTGCCACGGCGACGCGGCGATAGATTGGATTCACCGTGCGCGGAACGAGGACGCGAAGAGACTTCGACTTGCGATTAGCGCGAACCGCCATGAGACTCGCTTCAGCAACGGCCGATGCGCCGTCGTACAGCGAGGCATTGGAGACATCCATGCCGGTCAGGCTCGCGATCATCGACTGATACTCATAGATGAGCTGCAGCGTGCCCTGGCTCGCCTCAGCCTGATATGGCGTGTAGGCGGAGTAGAACTCACCGCGGGTCGTGATTGCCCAGACCGCGGAAGGGATGTGATGCTCGTAGGCTCCGGCACCGATGAAGCACAGCGGCCGTCCATCGGCGCGCGCGCGTTCGCTCATGAGCCGCCCGACCTGCATCTCATTGAGTCCAACCGGGACGCCGTTCAGTGACTTCACGCGCAGGTTGGCCGGAATCTCATCGAACAATTGCTCGATGCTCGACACGCCGATCGTCGCGAGCATGGCCTCGACGTCAGCAGGGGTATGTGGAATGAACGCCATCAGGCGGCCTCCGTCTGCAACAACTTCTGATATTCGGCCGCTGACATCAGCTCCGCCGTCGCGGCGCCCTGGGCGGGACGCAGGCGCATCAGCCAACCCTTCCCATAAGGATCGTTGTTGACCGCTTCCGGTTCCGCGGCGAGCCCCGGGTTTCCCTGGGTAACAACACCTGCGACGGGGGAGTACACATCCGATGCGGCTTTTACCGACTCAACCACCGCGGCAGGATCACCTACCTTCACCGTCTTGTCGGTATCGGGCACCTCCACGAAGACCAGATCGCCGAGAGCGTGTTGGGCGTGATCGGTGATCCCGATTTCGACGGTGCCATCGGGCAGGCGTCGGACCCACTCGTGAGTCTTTGTGTACTGCAGATCGGGAGGAACATTGCTCATGCGAAACTACTCCGGGTTTCATTTGTCAATTTGGAGGGTCGACTTGCCGAATCGTACAAACGGGGGCTTCACCACCCGTGCGTTGAGATGCTTGCCGCGGATGTCGACCTGCACGTGCTGCAGGGCGCCAGCGGGGACCCGCGCGAGCGCGATCGAGCGCTCGAGAGTTGGAGAGAACGTGCCACTGGTTATTTCGCCAGGCCCGCTGGGCGTCAAAACCTGCTGATGGCTGCGTAGCACGCCGCGCTCCTCGAGCAACAAGCCCACCAGTTGTTTTGAAGGCGTGAGGTTCTCCAGTGCCGAACGGCCGATGAAGCGACGCTCGGCGGGCTCCATCGCCACTGTCCACGCCAGGCCCGACTCGAAGGGATGCGTTTTTTCATCCATGTCGTTGCCATACAGGTTCATTCCGGCCTCGAGCCGGAGCGTGTCGCGCGCACCGAGACCACACGATGCAACTCCCGCGGCATTCAACTCGCGCCATACGCGCACGGCGTCCCCGGCAGGAATCATGATTTCGAAGCCGTCCTCGCCGGTATAGCCGGTGCGGGCCACGAACCAGTTGCCGACCCTTGCGGCAAAAAAAGGCCCCAGTGCCATCGCAGCATCCGCCGCGGAACCTGACAGCAGGGACGCGGTCTTCGCACGCGCTTCGGGACCTTGAATCGCCAGCATGGCAAGGTCGGTCAACTCGGTGACCGAGACATCAAACTGGGCGCTTTGCTGGCGGATCCACACGAGGTCCTTATCTCGCGTGCCTGCGTTGACCACGAGCCGGAACCAGGTGTCGGTGAGGAAATAGACGATGAGATCGTCGAGAACACCGCCTCCCTCACTGAGCATGCAGGAATACAGTGCCTTGCCAGGACGAGTGAGCTTCGCGACATCGTTCGCGAGCAAATGCCGCAGAAATTCCCGTACCCGGGTGCCTTTGAGGTCGATCGGGCACATGTGGGAGACATCGAACACACCCGACGCGTGGCGGACGGCGTGGTGCTCCGTGATCTGCGAGGAATACTGGACCGGCATGTCCCAACCGCCGAAGTCGACGATGCGGGCGCCAAGTTCCTGGTGAAGCTCAAAAAGCGGGGTTTTGTGTCCCATCGGGTCCTCCAAGAGAATAGCCAGCACTGTGTATGCACGTGCCGCCCTTCTGTCCTTGGACCTGAGAGATCAGACGCTTTGGTACGCGCCGCTCCCCTTCGGTGGGTGCCCTCTATCTGATTGAATAGAAGTCACCACTCTCCAGAGCCCGCTCGAGGCACCTCTTATGTCTATTGAGGTGCCCACTGAGGTCTGCCGTCCTGTTGCCTGAGCGTTTCCGGGCGGAAACTTGCGCCTTCGGCGTTCCGGTCAATAACCGGACTCTCTCCGGACAGACCTCTGCAGCGAGCGGCGCGATCATAGCATGTAGAATAGAGACCACTCATTTCCGACCCTCTATCTAATACTTATGGCACCCCCACGCAGAAAATCCGTTCAGGTTTCGGTTGGCTCCGTCCGAGTCGGCGGCACTGCACCCATTGTCGTGCAGTCGATGACGAACACTGACACGGCCGATATCGAAGGCACCGTAGAGCAGATCAAGGCACTCGCACGCGCGGGCTCCGAAATCGTGCGCGTCACCGTCAACACGAGCGAAGCCGCCGCCGCCGTCGCACCCATTCGGGATCGACTCGCGCAACTGGGAGTCAATGTCCCGATCGTGGGTGACTTTCACTTCAACGGTCACAAGTTGCTTCGTGAGCATCCGTCCTGTGCGCAGGCCCTGGCAAAGTATCGAATCAACCCGGGCAATGTGGGTCGCGGCAGCAAGCGCGATCCACAGTTCGTGGAAATGATCGAGATGGCCTGTCGCTACGACAAACCGGTGCGCATCGGCGTGAACTGGGGAAGCCTGGATCAGGACCTGCTCGCCCGGTTGATGGACGAGAACAACGCGCGCCCCGAGCCGCTCAGTGCCCAGGAAGTGATGCGCAACGCCGTCGTGACATCCGCTATCGAAAGCGCACAGCGCGCTGAGGAAGCGGGTATGCGGCACGATCGAATCATCCTCTCGGCGAAAGTCAGTGGCGTGCAGGACCTCATCGCGATCTACACCGCGCTCGCCGCGCGCTGCGACTTCCCACTTCACCTCGGTCTGACTGAAGCAGGCATGGGCTCGAAAGGTATCGTCGCCTCCACCGCCGGCATGGCCGTGCTCCTGCAGCAGGGAATTGGCGACACCATTCGCGTTTCACTGACGCCGGAACCCAACGGTGACCGAACCAACGAGGTGATCGTTGCGCAGGAGATCCTGCAGACGATGGGCCTGCGTTCATTCACACCGATGGTCGTAGCCTGTCCTGGATGTGGCCGTACGACGAGCACGGTCTTCCAGGAACTGGCGAAGCAGATCCAATCTCACATCCGACACCGCATGCCGCAATGGCGCCGCGAGTACGTGGGTGTCGAGGACATGACGGTGGCCGTGATGGGCTGCGTGGTCAACGGTCCTGGCGAGAGCAAGCACGCCAACATTGGAATCAGCCTGCCGGGTACCGGCGAGCGACCCATTGCGCCGGTGTATGAAGACGGTGAGAAAACGGTGACGCTGAAAGGCGACCGCATCGCGGAGGAGTTTCAGGAGCTGGTGGAGAAGTATGTAGCGCGCAGCTTCACCCGGAAGGCCACCGATGAGGTCACTGAAACCGACCTGGCGGTGGATGCGTGACTGAGCTTGCGCAAAAGAAGTGCAAACCCTGTGAGGGTGGCGTCGCACCTTTGACACGCGATGCCGCGCAGGAGTTGCTGGCGAAGCTCCAGGACGGCTGGCAGCTGACGGCGGATACCCGATCGATCCGCCGTGAGCTCGCCTTCAAAGACTTCTATCGGACGATGAGTTTTGTGAACGCCGTCGCACATGTGGCCAACATCGAGGACCATCACCCGGACCTCGAGGTCGGTTACAACTACTGCCGGATCACGTTCACGACCCACGCCATCAAGGGTCTGTCGGAGAACGACTTCATCTGCGCGGCGAAGATCGATTCCGTCCCGCGTGTCTGAAGCCGCACCGCGGCAATTTATTTCAATACCTGGGTACCGCCGCGGGTTCCCAGGATCAGCACATCAGCGGGACGGCGCGCGAACAAACCCACCGTAACCACTCCCGCGATCTGATTCAGCTCGGATTCCATCGCCGGCGGGTCTTCGATGGTGAGACCGTGAACGTCCAGGATGTGATTGCCGTTGTCGGTCACAACACCCTGACGCCATACCGCGCGTCCTCCATAGGCCGCGAGCTTCCGGGTCACGAGCGCGCGCGCCATCGGTATCACTTCGACCGGTAGTGGGAACGTACCCAACCGCTCCACCATTTTACTTTCATCGGCGATACAGACGAACCGCGCCGCAGCGGCGGCAACAATCTTCTCGCGCGTGAGGGCGGCGCCTCCGCCCTTGATGAGATGCAATGAGCGGGTGGCTTCATCCGCGCCATCTACGTACAAGCCCAGATCATCGACGTCATTCAGATCCAGGACCGCTATTCCGCCTGCCAGCAGCCTCTCGGTGGAGGCGTTGGAACTGGAAACAGCGGCTCGAACGCGGTTGCGGTACGGAATGAGCGCTTCAATGAAGAAATTCACCGTGGAGCCGGTGCCGACACCGATGACGGCGCCATCGATCCGTAATCCAGTGCGGCCTGGGCGGCCAACCGCTTCTTTGCGTCACCTTCAGCAGACATTGGGTACCTCCAGAAACGACTATGCCCGCTTTCGCGGGCATAGTCTTATCGAAGAAGTCCTCGGCGGGGCGGTTACCCGCGCCGCCGAGTTGAAACTACTTCTTCTTAGCGGCTTTCTTCTTCGCCTTCTTCTTTGCTTTCGCCATGTTGGCTCTCCAAGTGAATTAAGGTTAGTCCGGGGTCGGAGTATATAGATGCGAAATTAAATTACAAGCGAGCGCGAGTGTGGTAGGCGCGTGAGTGTGAACTGCATTCACTCCACTCACTCCATCGAGAGGATGAATTTCCAATGAGCGGGCTCCACCGGCAGTACTGACAAGCGGTTGCCGGGACGCAGGAGCACCATGTCGCGCAGCTCTTTTGCAGCATGTTTGCGCAGCTCTTCGAGTGTGATGACGCGCGACAGCCGGCGCTTCAACCGCACATCCACCATGTACCAGCGCGGCATCAAGGGGTCGCTGTCCGGATCATAGTGATGATCCTTCTTATCGAAGGCGGTTGTGTCGGGGTAACCCTCTTTCACGACCTCCATGACGGCGACGATGCCCGGCACCGCGGTGCTCGAGTGGTAGAGGAAGACCTGGTCCTTCAGCTTCATGTCGTCGCGGATGCTGTTGCGCGCCTGGTAATTGCGCACTCCGTCCCATGAAGTGGTGGAACGCGGCAAGCGGGCCAGATCATCGACACCGAAAGTGTCGGGCTCTGTCTTCATCAGCCAGTAGCGCATCGTATGACCCCTTTTTCCGTGACTACCGCATCCATCAGCACGTCGTGCGCAGCGGAAGTGATGTGTTCGACCTGCTGAAAAGAATAAGCGAGACCAATGAGCTGCGGTGTATGCCACACGGCGCGCCAGTGTCGGAACGCGAACGCGCGATCATAAAAACCACCGCCGGTTCCCAGGCGCACACCGCGTGAGTCAAAGCCGACGAGCGGCAGGAACACCAGATCGAGCCAGCGTGCACCGATGATGCGCGCGCCTTCGGGCTCGAAGATTCCCAGGCGGTTGGATCGTTGTCGGGTGCTCATCTCAACGAACTGCATCTTGCGACCGAGACTGTGGCGGTCGATGCGCGGCAGATAGATACGGCAACCGCGCTGACGCGCCAGCTCGATGAGTGGTGTCGTATCCAGCTCTTCGGGCAGAGCTGCGTACAGAGCGATCCGCCAACTCGGGCGCAGATGCAGCCAGCAGTCGACGTTGTGAGCGAGCTGCTCGGAATAGAGCTTGCGAGCTTTGGGAGTGACAGCGCGACGCTTGGCGCGCAAGGCCGAACGTAAACGTTTACGCGAGGCCGCAAGAGTGATCTCAGGTTCACTCATGCGTTAAACGAAGCGTCCTCATGCGTCAAACGAAGGGTCTCTTTCGGCGCGCAGCGCCGCCACTCTTTCGGGGTCGCTTCGACCCCGTAGAAAGTTTGGGCGCAGCCCATGAGCAGTTTGGGCGCAGCCCATGAATAGACGTCGCCCGCAGGTGCCGGTGCTGACCGTTGCTCTCGGACCAGAGCAACAAGTGGGACGAACTGCGGCAGGTAAGGCTTTCCGCTCGAGGCGGACTTGCACAATTCTGACCGCAAGCCCTAGTGTCCCGGGGTATACAAATTAAGGCCCGAGGTAACCCGGCCAGCTGTCGAACACCGCAGGCGACGCCCGATCGACTCTACACTAGTCATGCGTCGCCTGCTGCAGCAGCCGCCTCTACAATTCGAGCTGTTGACCCTTTTCGAGAGCGCCTTCCACGCGCTCGCGCATTGCGCGCAGGCGGGGTGCCACCTCTCCCTCGAGCTTTGCGTCACGATTCTTGACCCGCAACAACTCGTTCGCGAGGTTGAGCGCCACCATGACAGCGATGCGGTCGTGGCCCACGACCTTGCCGCTGTCACGAATCTCGCGCATGCGGCTGTTCAGAAATTCGGCGGCATCCAGGAGTGCCGAGCGTTCCTCGTAGGGACACGCGACGACATATTCCTTCTCCATGATCCGCAGACTGATCTGCGCGCGATCCTGAGAGGAGCTCAAGCGCCATGCTCCAGGGTCTTGAGACGGCCGATCATGGCCTCGACTCGTGTCCGAACGGCCTCATTCTTGTGCAGCAGCGAGGCGCGCTCCGTGGATAGCGATTCGTGTCGCTGACGCAACGCGCGGTTCTCTTCCTTGAGGTGTTCGACGGTGGCAACGAGCTCTTCGATGCGCTTGCCAAGTCGACCCAGCTCCAGATCGAGCTGCGTTTTTGTTGTATCGCTCATGCGGAGGGACTATAGAGCCGCAGTCTCAACGCGGTCAATCTGCGAGCGTGGATTACGCATGCGCTGCGCGTCGGGGGCACTAGAGGCATAATGACCCCACACATGAACACCGAGAACTACACGGAAATACAGCGTGTCCTGTCCGAAGAGCGCGCGCTCGCGGATGCGGCTGAAGCCCATGGAACGTTGACAGGCTGTCTGTGCGCGGCGGTCGGTTATCGATTTGAAGACTGGCTGCAGGAGATTCTGCCGGAAGGACACGCGGATCCCATGGCCAAGGAAACCCTGCGCGAGCTGTATGTCGACACCGCCGGTTCCCTTGAGGGGCGCGAGATGGAGTTTGAGCTGCTGCTGCCGGTAGACGAAGCACCCCTCGATGCGCGCACCTCGGCTCTGGCGCAATGGTGTCAGGGCTTTCTGTACGGGCTCGGCACGAGCGTCGTGCAGGATGAGTCAGGCCTGCCGGGTGACATCGGTGAGATCGTGCGTGACCTGACCGAAATCACACATGTTGCCGTGGACACCGAACAGACTCCCGAATCGAACGAGAGCGCCTACGCGGAGCTGGTCGAATTCGTCCGGGTCGGCGTGCAACTGGTGTTCGATGAGCTCGGCCCCCTGCGCGATCAACCAGGTCCTCCCAACGTACCATTGCATTGAAAACCATCCAGAAGACCGCCATTCCCAAATTGGAGTGGTCACGCCGGCGACGCCAGTTGCTGCGGCACATGGGCCGCGACTCCATTGCAATATTGCCGGCGGCGCCCGTCCGGCATCGCAATAACGATGTCGAGTATGCCTACCGGCAGGACAGCGACTTTTACTACATAACGGGCTTCGCTGAGCCGGAAGCCGTAGCTGTATTGATTCCGGGCCGCGAACAGGCGCAGTACGTCATGTTCGTGCGCGAGCGCGATCCCGCTCGGGAGACCTGGGATGGCAAACGTGCGGGACCCGCGGGCGCGGCGCGCGATTACGGCGCGGATGATGCGTTTCCGATCAGTGACATCGATGAAATCATTCCGGGGTTGTTGGAGAACCGCGCCAAGGTGTTCTACACCATGGGGCTGTACCCGGAATTCGATCAACGGGTCGTCGGTTGGGTGAACGGGTTGCGCACGCAGGCACGTAACGGGCGGCACCCTCCCCTGGAGTTCGTGGCCCTCGATCACGTGCTCCACGACATGCGCCTGTTCAAGTCGCGAACCGAAATCGAGCTGATGCGCGAATCGGCGCGAATTGCTTCCGACGCGCACGTGCGAGCGATGCGCTTCACGCAGCCGGGTCGGCAGGAGTACGAGGTTATGGCGGAGCTCGTTCACGAGTTCCGGCGATATAACGCCGATACCTCGTATCACCCCATCGTGGGCGGTGGGCCAAATAGTTGCATCCTCCACTATCGGGACAACAACCAGACACTGCGGGAAGGCGATCTGCTGCTGGTGGATGCGGGGTGCGAATACGAGTGTTACGCCTCAGACATCACCCGGACCTATCCGGTGAACGGGCGGTTTTCACCTGAGCAGCGCGCGGTGTATGAGGTGGTCCTCGAGGCCAACGAGGCGGCCATCGCCAAAGTGAAGCCCGGCAATCATTGGAACGACCCGCACCTCGCCGCGGTGCATGTGGTCACACAGGGCCTGGTCAAACTCGGTCTGCTCGAGGGCCGTGTATCGAAACTGGAGCGTGAAGGCGCATACCGGCGTTTCTTTATGCACAGGACCGGCCATTGGCTCGGAATGGATGTTCATGACGTCGGCGACTACAAGATCGGCGACGAGTGGCGCGTGCTGGAGCCCGGGATGGCTCTGACCATTGAGCCGGGTATCTACATTCCCTCGGGCTCGCGGGGCGTACCCAAGCGAATGCATAACATCGGCATTCGCATTGAGGACGACGTTGTGGTGACCAAGACGGGCGTTGAGGTGCTGACCTTAAAGGCACCGAAGTCCGTCGAAGCCATCGAAGCCATCATGTCCGGGGGCTGACGCACTCCGATGGCTGACATGCCTCCGATGGACAACGCATCATGGCGGAACGGTATCGGCCGGAACCGCGCAACGCCAATGGCTGGCACATTCAATGACTGACACGCAGGTGGACGTTGCCATTATCGGCGGCGGCATGGTCGGCGCCAGCCTCGCCATCGGGTTGGCCGGAACCGGTGTCTCAACCCTGCTCGTTGAAGGAACCCCGCCCGGCTCGCGGTCCCAACCCAGCTTCGATGACCGCACCACTGCGCTCGGCAATTCCAGCCGGCGGATTTTCCAGGGTTTGGGTGTTTGGGATCGACTCGCCGCCGAGGCGGCTGCGATTCGCACGATTCACGTTTCCGATGCGGGACGCTTCGGGTTCGCCCGGCTGGTTGCCTCGGAACAGGGAATCGATGCGTTTGGTTATGTCATACCCAACAGGGTCATCGGTGCGGTCTTGTGGGAGAAGCTCCGGGACGCCAAGGGTGTGTTGCTCCGGGTGCCGGCGCGTCCCGACCAGGTCGAAATCGGGACCGACGCGGTCTCCTTCCGCATAGGCGACGAGTCGGTGTCAGCACGGCTGGTCGTAGCTGCCGACGGCGCGCACTCGGTCGTCAGATCTGTCGCGGGCATCGAGGCAGATGTTGAGGACTACGACCAAATCGCAGTCGTGGCCAATGTCGCCGCCGACCGGCCGCATGATGGGACCGCTTACGAGCGATTCACCGAGTCAGGACCGCTGGCTGTGTTGCCGTTGCGCGATGGAAGTTATGGAGTCGTTTGGACCTGCACGCCGGCCCGGGCCGCGGAAGTTTTGTCGTTTGATAACAACACTTACCTGCGGGAATTGCAGGAGCGCTTCGGTTGGCGTGCCGGGCGATTTGTACGTGCCGGGGTCCGGGCGTCTTATCCGTTGAAGCTGACACGGGCCACCACCACCGTCGCCGCCCGCACTGTCCTGATTGGCAATGCCGCGCAGGCATTACATCCGGTCGCCGGCCAGGGGTTCAACCTGGGGTTACGGGACGCGGCCATGTTGGCCGAGGTTATCGTCAGCGCCTTCGCTGACGGACGGGGCGATGTTGGTTCGCCCGAGCTGCTGCGGCAATTCGCGGTCTGGCGCGAAGCCGACCGCCGCGGCGTGGTGGGTTTCACTGACGGCTTGGTGAAAATGTTTGCCAGCACCCGCCCCGGCGTTGGGATTCTGCGCAACCTCGGGCTGCTCCTGTTTGATCTGACCCCGCCGGCCAAAAGCGCCTTGTCTCGCGTGAGCGCGGGCTTTGGCGGCCCGACTCCGCGCCTCGCGCGAGGACTGAGGCTGACATGACCAACGTGTTTGACGTGTTAATCGTTGGGGGCGGCCCCGTTGGCGCGTGCGCCGGCGCCCTCCTCGCTCGCGAGTCATCCAACAGCCGCGCACCGATGCGGGTCTGCATCATCGAGCCGAAGCGCCCGAAGATGCCTGCGGTTGATAGTCCACTGGAGCCTCGCGTCGTCGCGATCTCGCGCGCGAGTGAGCGCGTGCTCAACTCCGCGGGTGCCTGGTCCCGTCTTACAGGGCCCCGCATCGAAGCTTACGAGCGGATGCGCATTTGGCACGAAAGCACTCCTCCCTCCAAAGCCCTGGTGTTTGACGCAGCGGAGGTTGGCGAGCCCAATCTCGGTTACATCATCGAAAATCGCCTGCTCCAGGCGGCCTTGTTGGACGAATTCACCGCCGCCGGCGGCCATCTGGAGGTTGCTGACTTCCAGCAGTTGCACGTGGGCGCGGATGCCGTTTCCGTTGCAACCAGCGCGGGCACATTGTCAGCAAAGTTGGTGATCGGTGCAGACGGCGCCAGATCAGCCGTGCGCGAGTCCGTTGGACTCACCGCCAGCGTATCCGATTTCAACGAGACAGCTATCGTTGCAACTGTTGTAACGGAACGCTCGCACGAGAAAACCGCCTGGCAGCGGTTCATGCGCAATGGAACGCTGGCATTTCTACCGCTCGCCGATGGCACGAGCTCCATCGTCTGGTCAGCGGACAACAGCCTTGCGGCCGGCCTGGTTGCAATGCCAGCGGCCGATTTCAACACCGAGCTCACGCGAGCCTCGGATCTCGCGCTCGGATCAACACGATTGGTCAGCGAACGATTCACCTTCCCGTTGCAGCGAATCGGTGCCCATCGCTACGTGACTCAGCGGTGCGCGCTCATCGGAGATGCGGCACACGTTGTTCACCCGCTGGCCGGCCAGGGTGTGAACCTGGGTTTGCTGGATGCGGCAACCATCGCGCAGTTGGTTTTGGAAGCACGCGCCGAGCGCGAGGATCCAGGCGCGCTGCGAGTGCTGCGCCCGTATGAGCGCTGGCGAAAAAGTGAAGTTGCTTTCATGAGCACGGCAATCGATGCCTTCGATCGATTCCTCGCCCACGGCACCGGCCCTGTCTCCAGGCTGGCCCAGCGGGGCCTGGGTTGGGTGAACAACAGCCAGGAGCTCAAACGAATGTTCGTAAACCGGGCACTGGGCGTGGCCGGCGAGCTTCCCCGCGCAGCCCGATAAAAGCCGAAGCCCCGCATTCGCGGGGCTTCTTGCGCATTTGGCTGGGGGACTAGGATTCGAACCTAGGTAAACGGAGTCAGAGTCAAGAATGGGGGGCTTCGCTACGCTCCTATGCCGTACGCCACGGTCCCATACTACTTCCGAAGTCCCTGTTATCTATACAAAATATGCTCCCAAACCCTTGGTGGCGATCAGCACTCGTCGTATGCTGCAGCGCTATCAATTTGCTAGCAGGGACCCAGTACCACGGTGAACAACAGACTGAAGCTCACTTCTACGAACGTTGAGCGCCTTCGCGAACCGGGCACCTATTGGGACACCCAGACGGCCGGCCTAGGTGTTCGGGTATTCGCCTCCGGGACTAAATCCTACTTCTACCAACGACGCGTAAAAGGCAGCGGCAAAGAACGCTTTGTCACCCTCGCGCAGCATGGCGACCCGGTTCTGCTTGAGGATGGTTCGCTCCGCAGCTTCCCCTTCGGTGCTGACGACGCACGAACCGAGGGTGCGAAAACTCAGGCGCTGATGCTGGCGGGTATCGATCCGGTCCAGCAGCGCAAAGACGCCGAAGCCGCAGCGGTAGCTAAAGCTGAAAAAGAGAAGGCGCTCAGCACCACGCTTCAGCAGGTCATCGACCACTACCTCGAGCATCATCGGGTGAAGGGTCGGCCGCTGCGCCCGAAGACCAAGAAGGACTATCGAGAATTCATGGCGCGGCACTTTAAGGATTGGCTGCCGAAGCCATGCGCGCCGATCAACCGGGACCTGTGCTTCGGAAGGTTCACCGAACTCGAGGTCAAGTCGCCTGGTCAGGTCCATAAGGCGACGACGTACTTGAGCCTGTTCTTGAATCACGCCCGCGATATGCACGCCGACCCCAAATCAGGCGAGTACACCATCCTTGCGATGAACCCGGTTCAGCTGGCCCGCAAGATCAAGAATACGGCTCCCCCCACGCCTCGCGACTGGCGCATCCCGACCGGGAAGGTCGGCGCCGCATGGTCATTTCTGCGCCGGAGAGCTGCTAACCCGGTCAAGGATTTGGACCGAACAGCGGCGGATTGGGTGTCCACACTCATTCTCACTGGGTGGCGAGCCTCGGAATGCGCGGCGCTCGAATGGCCGTGGATCAACCTCGAAGCCAAGACGGTCAAGCTGCCCGGCGACATGACGCCGGAGACCGAACGCGGGTTTGCTGGCGTAAAAACGCACGCCGAAGTCACTTACCCGCTGAGCGATGTGCTGTACGAGATCCTGAAGGCCCGGTCGGAACTGGAGTCGAAAGATGCCCGCTACGTCTTTCCCGCGCGCGCGGATAACGATCTCGGACACATCACCACAGCTCAGGGAACCATGCGCCTGCTGGCGAAGACGGTCGGCGTCGAGCCGGTCAAGATCGGCAAGCGCTGGCGGCGTCTCGCTCCGCATGACCTGCGCCGGACAGCGGAAGATGCGGCGCTTGACTGCAAGATTGATTATTCCCTGCGCCAGCGATTATTGAATCACAAGCCACAAGGCGTGCATGACCCGCACTATGGCAATAACCCGTCGCCCGAGGTGCTTCGGCCGGCGGTCAACGCCATCGCTAACTACATCGTAGATGCCGCAAAGGTTTACGACGCGCAGCAACTCAGCGCCAACGGGGTCGACCTCGCTGACCGCAAGTGCGTTGAGCCGGTTGGCCTGAAGACTGCGATCCAGGAAGGCATTGACTGCGAAGATGCAGGCTCGATTGAGCACCTAGTTGCGAAGCATCGAGCGAAGCGCACTTCTGCAAAAGCTCGGCTCAGGTAGCGCCGGTTCGCCGGAGATGGGCTTGGTCGGCCGCTCGCACGATGCCCTTCCAGATGTCTCCCTAATATGAGCCGCCCCGTGGTGAATGGCATGCGGTCACCTATAAACGCGCAGAATCCGCGGATTGCGAGACGTCCTCCCGGGGATGTCCTATCCCGGTATAGATTAAGCATGGGGCAAGCGTTCTTGGCGTCCGGCTCTTCCTGGCGAGGGGAACTGCTACATTCGGTTCGGTTCAGCGGCACGATTGTGGCTGAGCCAGTGAAGTCGCTACTTAGCTGACCACCCGGAGCATTCGTCCCCGGCCCGGAATCCCCGCCTCCGAGCGGGGCGGCGGAACGCTGCGCATCTCCCACTGCGCGCTGCGTCCAGGATTGCGCTGTCGCAGCCGCCGTCGCTCGGGTGATTCCGGGCGTGGCAGCTAGGCAAGCCCCAGCCACCCCCGGGACTGTCCATTGCGAACTCTAGGAACCAGGTTTCATCTCGCTGGTTGTGCCGGCAGAAGTCGGGTGAATACTGGGGAGGTATCGGCCGTCCAATGTCCCGAGAGTCGCACGAAAGCGCGTCGAGACCGCCCTTCCAGACGGTAGGCCCTGCGCGAATGCCGCTTGCCCCTGCCCGGCTGCGCGGCGTGCGCGCCAACGACGGTATTGCTGGGCTGTCGGCAGCCTGCGCGACCGCACTGGCGTTTGCTGTCATCGTGCTGGATGTCCTGCGCTTACTTCGACTTCGCAAGTTTTTCCGTCAAGTGCGCACGTAGCACGCTGCGCTCTCCCTGGCATGATGGAACAGCGAGCATTCCGGTCCGTCCACGAGCTCGAGGCCCTCCCCAACGAAGGACCGGCGCTGCACGGCAATCAGCAAATCCCGATCGGCTTGCAACTTCTGACGATTGTCTCCGCCACCGCCGCCGCTTGGGGGCTGCCAGTCCGCTGAACGCGGCCGAGGCGGGATTGAGGTCACGCTGCGCCGCCGACTGCTCATTGAACTCTTGCCCGGTCGCGGAAGACGTCTGACCGTTGTCGAGCTTCGGGTCGCTCGGCAACTCGGCGATCTCCGGCAGGCCGAGCGGCGCCCGGTGTTCGGAGCCGGAATCCGTAGATGGGTTAGCAGCGCGTCCCTGCTGGCTTGAACGTGCCCCGTCGCGCCTTTCTGCGCGGATTGCAGCCTGTTCTGGGCGGTGTTGAGCGCGGCCTGCAGCTGCCCGATTGCCCGATGTCATCGGGCTTGAGGATGGTCTGGATTTCCTCGGAACGCTTCGTCGGTTCGACCAGGACGAACCGCAAGATCTCACGCCGCAAAGGCGCGATTTCGGGATGGGAGGCCACCTCCGCGAGCGCGGCAACGATGCCCAGCCCGCGTCCGGCGGTTCGATCGTCACGTTCGTGGGTACTTTCAGCTTGCGCGTGACGGTCGCGGGCTTGCCGAGGTCGGCCACGAAGACCTTCACGCGCACGAAGGCCGCATCCGGGAATTTTGCGTTGTCCAACTGCGGACCGTGTTCGGTCACGGACTGTCCCTTCATCCCGCGCCCCATCAGAGCTGAACGATCCTTTGAGCGCGGACTCAATCGCGTCATCACGCCGTCCGTGCCGGAACCGGGCCGGAGATGGCGAAGGTGGATTTCTGGAAGTCGATGGAGAGGTTCCTGATCCGGCGCACCACCCCGATATGGACTGCTTCGAGCCTCAACAGCAAGGAAATGGATGTGGGAGATGGCGGAGCATCGGGATGACAAGGCCCGTGCGGGACGCGCAGCTGGTCCGAGAGCTCAAGGTGACGGATCAAGGGATGGTGCCCCAACATCCTTGGATTGGCTTTCGATCCAGCATCGGTGACCTTCATCGACGCGCGGTTTTTTTGGGGGCCGAATTTTCGACCCGCACGACGGAGCGATCGTTAGCGCCTAGCACCCCGGCCCACACTCGCCCTCTTCTGCCTCACCTCATTGGCGAGCTTGAGGCTCTCCAAGCGCTTCGGATTGGGTGGGGACTTTGCCTTGGCGGTCGCCTCCTCCAATGGAACGATCTCCGGCTCGCCGTTTGCGCCGATCCGGAATCGTCGCCGCAAGACTCCAGTCGCGGTGTGACTGCGGGAAAACCTGTCCGTCAGTTTCAGCTCTCTGACAAGGTCGTAGCGCCGTGCTCGTGTCTTATCAGACGGATGCTCAGCCATGTGCCCTCACTTCCCTTATGTGACCAACTGAACCTCAACCTAGTTCGCATGTAACTACCAACCTGGTGGGACGCACATTCTCCCGAGGATCGGCTCTCGGGCTGCGCAGCAGCGCCTGTGCCGGCCCCCCAAACAAATTGTCGGCCGGCTGCGTGCTTCGGCATCCGACCGTCAATTGTTCCCCTCGCCCCGAATTGAGGAGGAGGAGGAGGAAAGAATGCCCTGTGCCCTCCACCTGCTGGTTACAAAATGGCAGCGGAGGCGAATCGCGGAATCGGCGGCAGGGAATCGCAGGTCCGAAGGACGGCCCTTCTGCGGTCCCGAATCCATTGCTGCTGTTTCGCTACCATAGCCTTTTCACTTCCCGTCCGTGCTCCAGTAGTCGAGGTCACTCGTCAATGACTTCATAAATTTCAATTACTTGTGACACTCTACTTAACTTTTTAGGACTCCTCTATCGACTAAATACTCGATTCCTTTCCGAAAACTGTCAAGCGGATCTCAAGCATTCTTTCGACTATGTCAATCCCAGAAATGCGTTATCATTCGCCCGAACCCGATAGCGCTGATCAAGTCATTGATTTTTATAGACTTCAGTCTTCAGTCTGTCCCTGCAGTGGGCCAGGAGCGGCCCCTACGTGGAATCGCGGTATCGGAGCCTTCATTGGCGTGGAAAGGAATCTAACTGTGGTCAGATCGGAAACTATCTATGACGCGGACAACGCACCTGCCGAAGGCGGCGTGTCCATGCACATTCTGAATGACAGCGGAGCCAGCTACACGGCCGAGATGACCGTCCAGCAATGGGTCGCCCTTCCCGATCATCCACGCCAGCGCGATACGGTCCGGCAGGCTCGCAAAGCCCACTGGGATCTGGCTCGCGTGGCGCGCGGAGCAGCCCTTGAATCCCTGCGCTGGGTAGATGCGGCTGAACTGCAGGGTCAACTGTACAAGGTCGATGGCCACACTCGCGGCCTACTGTGGAGCAAAGGCAAGTTGCCCAATCCGGGCACTGTGTTTGTCAAGGTTTATCGCTGCCATAGCCGAGAGGAACTCAACGAGCTGTACGGGACGTTCGACACGCAGTCTGCCGCTGAGACGATGTTTGACCAAGTCACGGGAGCCTATCGAGAGCAGGGCCTCACGCTCAGCTCCAAGCGGCTGCGCAGCGGCACGATTGTGGACGCTCTTAGCATTGCCACGCGTGGGGTCGCGCGGCGCGATGCCGACGAATTCGACATCTACGACGCTGTGCGGACGTTCGCGCCGGAGCTGCAGCGGCTTGATGCCGTCAACCCGCGGCCCGAGACTTTCCATACCGGTGTTGTGAGCGCGGCACTTTTGTCGATCGCGCTTGATCCTTCGACACTTGAGTTCTTTCGACTCCTCTCGCACGGCGAGGGCAGCAAACGAGAAGGACTGCCCGACCCCATCGAAGGCACCTTATGCACCATCGGCAAAATCAAGAAGCGCGGCTCAAGTTGGGTAAAGTCGCGGCAGGAACAATTATGCGCGATCACCCTCGGCGCCGTTGCGGTGTGGAAGAAAGGCGAGACGGCACCTGGTTTCTGGTCAGGCAAGTACGAGCCCGCCGAGTTGCCTCAGGTCGTCCAGCGTGTGCGCGAATTGAAATCCAGCGCGCGGGCGAGTGATTGAGTCGTCCCGCTCGTTCGCCATCACCCACACGCGCCAGGTGAATCGCCGCGAGCTTGTTCTGGCCTTGACTGTTCTTGCAGTCAAGGCCGCCCACGCTTCGCGCTCGGATCGGGTCCTGGTGCTCTATCCCGACCGACCGGATCCCGAGCGCGCCCTCTTTCGCAGTCTGATCGACAATTTCTCCACCGCACTCGGCACCCACGGGCTAACCCCAGTCGAACACGCCTTGTCGACGAGCACTCCCGTGGATGAGATCGCAAGCCTGATCGCCGACCAACAACCGCTTGCGATTGTGGCTTTGGGCAGCGTGGCGATTGGCCTAGCTCAGCAAGCTCGTTCAAACATACCCATCCTTGTAGGAGCCGCCGAAGTGCCGGTCCCCACCAGCGGACTCGCGGGAATCTCCCTCATCGTCGATCCGCATCACGTCTTCTCTACCCTCACTGACATCGCCCCCACCATCAATGCTGTCTCGCTGGTCCTGCAGGCCGAACGGTACGGTTGGTTGCGACCTCATATCGAGCAGGCTGCGCGCGATCAGTCCTTGCAACTCAGCGTGTTTCCCGCCCAAACA
>Ga0207641_10001307_pt1 | contig 24663 bp, 13 predicted proteins | sample KBSSwiS62_FD_184306 | JGI IMG/M metagenome (GOLD analysis project Ga0207641, IMG submission 184306) | Switchgrass rhizosphere microbial communities from Kellogg Biological Station, Michigan, USA - KBS Switchgrass S6-2 (SPAdes) (version 2) | ecosystem: Host-associated > Plants > Roots >... | reverse complement strand
GACGCGTCGGCGCCGAGTGCGAGGCGGACGCCGATCTCGCGTGTTCTCGACGACACTGAGTAGGACAGGACGCCGTAGACACCGATGGCGGCGAGTAGCAGCGCGGCACCGGCAAATGCCGCGAGCAGGGCGGCATTGAACCGAGGCCTGGCGATGGCGTCGCTGATCCGTTGGTCGAGGGTCAGAACGTCGTAGATCGGCAGCGCCGGATCGACCGACGCCACCGCCGATCGCAGCGCCGGCAGCAGTGCCGTTGACGTACCCCGTGCCTTGACGATCACCATCGTGTCCGGATAGGCGAACTGCAGATACGACGTGTAGAAATCGGCGCGGTCGGGCTCGCCTTCGTACTTGATGTCTCCGGCGACACCGACGATTTCCACCGCGCGCGCCGGATCGGAGAACGGCCCGGTTGTGGTGCCGAACCAGACACGCTTGCCGATCGGGCTTTCCCCCGGCCAGAAGCGGCGCGCGCCCGATTCGTTCACGATCGCCACCGGCGGACTGCCGGCGCGGTCCGCGTCCGTGATCGGCCGCCCGGCCAGGAGGGGAATGCCCAGCGCCCGGAAGTAGTCAGACGAAATGTAGTGCCGGCCGACGCCCGGGGCGTTCGCGGCGTCGGTCGGCCGGTCCGGAAAGAAAGCGATCGTTCTCGAGCACCCGCTGAACGGCACGCATCGGTTGACCGCGGCCGATTCGACGCCAGGCACGGCCTGAATACGCGTGAGCAGCCGGCCGATGGTCGCCGGACCTGCGGAGGGTGGATAGCGCGATCCCGGAGGCCGCACCCAGAACGTCAGCACGTCGTCGGACACGAAGCCGGCCCGCCGGCTTTGCAGGCGCGCGAAGCTTTCGATCAGCAGGCCGGATGCGGTGAGCAGCAGACACGCGAGCGCGACCTCGCTGACGACGAGCGTCGACAGCGTGCGGCTGCCCCGGCCCCCGCCGCGATCGTCCTCCTTGAGCGCCGTCACCAAGTCTGACCGCGACGCCGCGAGCGCTGGCACGAGCGCGAACAACACCGTGGTGCCGAGCGCGACGGCGAGCGCGAACAGCAGCACACCGGGATCGAGCGCCGGGGCGCCTTGCATGCCGAGCGCGCCGTAGTTGTTCCGGCCGCTCGCGATGACCGCCGGCGCCGTCCTGGCAAAGATGCCGGCACCCAACCAGGCGAACAGCGTACCGAGGACGCCCGCGACGACCGCCATCAGCAATCCTTCGGTCAGCAGTTGCTGCACGAGCCGGCGTCGCCCGGATCCGATCGCGAGGCGCACGGCGATCTCGCGGCGGCGGACGCGAGCCCCGGAGAGCAACAGTCCAGCAACGTTGACGCATGCGATCAGCAGCACGCACGTCGCCGCTGACAGCAGTACAAACGCTGATTGTCGAACCGTTGGATCGACCCGCGCCTCGCGCAGCGGAACAGCGGTCGCGCCCCACACGGTGCCGGGCGTCGATCCGTTGCCGATGAACTGCGACCCAATCGCGCCGAGCTCCGCATTCGCCTGCCGCAGACTGACACCGTCTTTCAACCGAGCCACCATGCTGATGAAGTTCTGCGGTGTCGTCAGGTAATCGGCGTAATACAGTCGCGCGGCCATCGGCGGAGGAATCCAGAGCTCCGCCTTCCCGCTCAGCCCGGCAAATCCGCCCGGCATGATGCCGATGATGGTCAACGGCACGTCGTTGACGATCATCGTCCGGCCGAGCGTCGCCGGTTCGCCGGCGAACCGCCGCTTCCACAGGCGCGAACTGATGAGCGCCACAGGTTGCGCGCCGGCCGCCGAGCACTCGTCGGCGCTGAAGACGCGACCGGCGATTGGATTCACGCGCAGCGTCTGGAAATAGCCGCGCGACACGGTCTCGCCGTCGGCGTGCTCCGGATCGCCCTGACCGCTCAATGTCAGCAGCGGACCGCTGAACGACCCCATGCTCTCGAACGAGGCCGCCACTCTCTCCAGTTCCACGGTGTTCGACAACGACCACCGCAGGCGCTGCAGCCCGTCACGCGGGGTGACGCTCGTGTTGAACAGGATGACCAGCCGCTCGGGGTCGGGGAACGGTGCGGGCCTGAGCAGCAACGCATAGACGACGCTGAACATCGTGGTCGTCGCGCCGATGCCGAGCGCCAGCGTGAGGATCGCCACGACCGCGACGCCCCGCATGCGAGTCATCGCTCTCACGGCGAACCGGAGGTCGCGCGCGAAAGTTTCCATGGTGTGACGACGGTTCGGTGGGGCCGGATGTTAACATCCCGGCATGCGAGCTATTGGTCCATGGTGTCTGTGCGGCGTGATCGGCGCCGTGGCGGCAGCCCAGCAGCCGCCTCCGGCGTCGGCCCCGCCGCTGGTGCTGGTGCGGCCGATCGACCCGCCGGCGACGCCGCTTCCGGGCGAAGCGGCGTCGGCCGGCGTCAAACGGTTCTCGTTCATCGCCTACGGCGACACACGAAGCGGCGGCGCGGTCGACGTGCCGGGCGACGGGCAGATTGTCCAGGTGGAGCACAGCCTCGTCGTCGACAAGATGATCGCGCGCGTTCGCCAAGGCGCGTCCACGCCATTCCCGGTCCGTTTCGCCATCCAGTCGGGCGACGCGGTGCTTCGCGGTCAGAATGCGGCGATGTGGAACGTCAGCTTTTCGCCAATCATCCAGCGGCTCACCCGCGCGAATATTCCATTCTTCTTTTCCGTCGGCAATCACGACGTGACGACGATGCCTCCCGGGGATCCAGGCCGCTCCCTGGGCTTGCACAACACGCTCACCGCAATATCGAAGCTGATTCCACCGGAAGGATCGCCGCGGCGCCTGAGTGGGTATCCGACCTACAGCTTCGGCTACGGCAACGCGTTCTTCATTGCGTTCGACTCGAACATCGCCGGCGATCAGCTGCAACTGGCGTGGGTGGCCGACCAACTCGAACACCTCGATCGCGCCCGCTTTCCGCACGTGTTCGTGTTCTTCCATCACCCACCGTTCTCGGCGGGTCCGCACGGCGGGGCGTCGGCCGAGCCAATGCCGGGAACCGGCGTGAAGGCGCCGGATCGGCTCGAACCGCAATCGGTCGCGATTCGCAACCTCTACATGCCGCTGTTCAGGAAGCACCATGTGACGATGACGATCGCCGGTCACGATCACCTCCTCGATCACTGGGTCGAACGATACTCCTCGGGCGGCACCACGTTTCGGATGGACGCGATCGTCACCGGCGGCGGCGGCGCGCCGAGCTACCGGTACGCGGGCGAGCCGGATCTGCGCGCCTACACGACGTCCGCCGCGAAGGAGGACGTGCGTGTCGATCATGTGATGAAGCCCGGGTCGACGCCGGAAGAGAACCCGCATCATTTCATCGTCGTTCAGGTCGACGGCGATCGGCTCTCGCTCGAGGTGGTCGGCGTCGGACCCGGCGACTACACGCCCTACCCAGGCGGGCGCTCGAAGATCGATCTGGCAGGCGAGCCCCAGTAGGAGGCGGTCGGCTACGTCTCGCGGTAGTAGAATCCCGCCATGAAGAGATTGCTGCTCGTCATGGCCGGCGTGATCACCGCGGCCTCGTTTCATCCCGCCTTGCCGGCCCGCGTCGCGCGGCTCCAGGCGCAGGCTTCGCCGAACGTCATCATCAATCCCAATACGTATCAGGACCTGCGCTGGCGCTCGATCGGTCCGCACCGCGGCGGACGATCGACGGCGGCGGTCGGCGTACGGACGCAGCCCAACGTGTTCTACATGGGCGCCACCGGCGGCGGCGTCTGGAAGACCGACAACTACGGCATCACCTGGTCGCCGGTGACGGACGGCCAGCTGCCGACCGGGTCGATCGGCGCGATCGACGTGTCGGATTCAAATCCGGACGTCGTCTACGCGGGCACCGGCAGCGAAGCGATTCGATCGAACGTGATCGTGGGCCGCGGTGTGTTCAAGTCGACCGACGCGGGACGCACGTGGCAACCTGCCGGCCTGGCCGACGTCGGCCAAATCGGTCAGCTGAAAGTCCATCCGAAGAATCCGGACATCGTCTTCGTCGCGGCGATTGGCAACCCGTTCGGCTGGGGTCCCGAGCGCGGCGTGTATCGGACCAAGGACGGCGGCAAGACCTGGCAGAAGGTGCTGTTCATCAACGATCAGACCGGCGCGGTGTCGGTCGCCATCAACTGGTCCAATCCCAATGAGATCTACGCCGGCGCCTGGCGCGGGCAGCGCAAGCCCTGGACGATCATCAGCGGCGGCGCGGCAGCTGAAGGCGGCGTCTACAAGTCGACGGACGGCGGCGATCGCTGGACGCGGGTGGGCAACGGATTCCCCGACGATCTGATTGGCAAGGTGTGGGTGGACGTCGCGCAGTCGAACCCGAAAGTCGTCTACGCGCAGGTGGAGGCGAAAGGCGCGAAGGGCGGGTTGTATCGAAGCGCGGACAGCGGCGCCACGTGGACCAACGTGAACAGCTCGCAGGCCCTGCGCGCGCGGCCGTTCTACTTCAACAAGGTGTTCGTCAACCCGAAGGACGAAAACGACGTGTGGGTCACCGAACTGGCCCTCCATCATTCGACCGACGGCGGCAAGACCTTCGTCAACGTCGCCGAACCGCACGGCGACAACCACATCGTCTGGCTCAATCCGGACAACCCGAAGATCATGATCGAGACCAACGATGGCGGCGCCAACATCACGCAGGACGGCGCGCGCAGCTGGTCGTCGCAGTTCAACCAGCCGACCGCGGAGATGTATCACGTCGACGCCGACGAGCAGTTTCCGTACCTCGTCTACGGTCCGCAGCAGGACACCGGAAGGAATCTCGGCGTGTGGCAACTGCCGCCGACGTCGTGGGGACCGGACGACCCGCGCCAGCTCTGGGTGCCGTTGCCGGGCTGCGAGAGCGGCCAGGTCCGGCCGATTCCATCGGGCAAAATTGTGTACGGCGACTGCAAGGGCGAGTTCGCCCGCATGAACATGTCGACCGGCCAGCAGCAGGAGTACTGGGTCAACCCGCAGCAGCGCTACGGCAAGAACCCGAAGGAAATGATGTTCCGGTTCGTGCGGCAGTCGCCGATCGAGATCGACGCGCACAATCCGAACGTCGTCTACCACGGCTCGCAGTTCGTGCACAAAACCGTCGACGGCGGCGTGCACTGGACGAAGTTCAGTCCCGACGTAACGGCGAATGGGCCGGAGGGGCAAGTCACGTCGGGTGAACCGATCACACGCGACATGACGGGCGAAGAAGTCTACGCGGCCCTGTATTCGATGCGGTCGTCGCGCCTGGAACCGGGCGTGTTCTGGACCGGATCGAACGACGGTCCGGTGTGGGTGACGAGGGACAGCGGCAAGACGTGGAAGAACGTCACGCCGAGAGATCTGCCGCCGGGCGGGCGCGTCCACACGATCGAGGACTCGCCGCACCGGAAGGGATCCGCCTACGTCTCGGTCTACCGGATGTACCTGAACGACTTCAAGCCGTATCTCTACATGACGAACGATTACGGTGCGCATTGGACGCTGCTGACCGACGGCGCCAACGGCATCCCGTCGAACCAGCCGATGCATGTCGTGCGCGAGGATCCCGAACAGGAAGGATTGCTGTACGCCGGCACGCTCGAGGGCGCGTACGTGTCGTTCGATCAGGGCAAGCACTGGCAATCGCTGCAGCGGAACCTGCCGGCGACGCCGGTCACGGACATCAAGGTCCATCACGGCGATCTCGTGGTGTCGACGATGGGCCGGTCGTTCTGGATCATGGATAACGTGTCGCCGCTGCGGCAGTTGGCGGCGAGCGTCACGAAGCCCACGCGGCCACGGACGACGGATACGCCGGCCGGGCAGGACAGGCTGGAAGGGCGGGATAGGCAGGATGCGCGGGCGCATGCGCGCGGCGACGTGGTGCTCGCATCGATGCAGACTGGCGCCGCAGGCGGGAGCGTCAAGCCCGTAGCGCCGGGCTCGCTCGCGACGACTGCCGCGGCTCCTGCGGTGGCGCGCGCGGCGATCAAGCCGTTCGACGGGTCGAACGTGTTCCTCTTCACGCCGGCGCCCGCCTATCGCATGCGCTACTCCGTGTCAGGCGGCCGGCCCGATGTGCCGGAGTACCCGCCGGCGGGGGCGCGGATCGACTATTACCTGGCCAGCGCTTCCGGCGAGGTGAAGCTCGAGATTCTGGACGCGACCGGCGCGATCGTCCGCAGCTATTCCAGCACCGCGACCGCGTCAGGACCGGCGGGACGCGGCGGAGTACGGCGTGGCGGCGGGCTGCCATCCGCGTTGCCGACGAAAGTCGGGATGAACCGCTTCGTCTGGGACCTTCGGTACGCAGGTGGACCGCCGTCGAGTGGCGGCGACATGGAGGGCGGCGGATTTGGCGGCGGCGGGCCGATGGTGCCGCCGGGCATTTACAGAGCGCGGCTCACTGCGGGCGGCGTGACGAAGACCGAACCGATCGTCGTGAAGATCGATCCGCGCGTGGCGAAAGACGGCATCACCGCGGCGGACCTTGCCGAGCAGACGAAGCTCGGTCTCAAGGTTCGCGATCAGCTGGGCGACGCGCGGCAGCTTTCGGCGCGTGTGCGTCAGGCCATCCAGGAGAAACGCGGCGACCAGACCAGGCTCCAGGGTGTGTTGGACCGTCTCGTCACCAAGGCGGGTCCGTACGAGGATCAGATGTTCATCGATCAGATGTCGAACATCGGCCGCGAGATCGGCCAGGCGGATCAGAAGGTCGGCGCGAGCGCGTTCGAGCGGTTCAATCAGTTGATGAAGGAGTGGGCGGCCATCAAAGCGGACGCAGACGCCGCGCTGCGGTGACGAGGAGAACAGCGATGCGAATGCACGCTCAGCGATTCTCATGGCAGTCGTGAGCCTGATCCCAGTGCTGATGCGAGCGCAGGAACCAACGGTCTACACACCCGGCGACGGAGTGTCGCTCCCCGTGGCGACCAGGCAAGTGCGACCGCAGTACACGCGGGAAGCGATGCAGAACCGCATTGAAGGTTCGGTCGGGCTTTCCGCCGTGGTCCTGGCCGCCGGCACGTGGGTGAGGTCAAGGGGTTCAATCGCTCGACACGGTGTACGGTCTCGATGCCGAGGCGGTGAAGGCGTTGAAGCAATGGGAGTTCGAGCCTGGGACGAAGGACGGAAAGGCCGTCGCGGTCCGTGTCACGGTGAACTTGACCTTCACGCTGAAGTAGCGCACCTGTCGCTTTTTGGCGGCAAGCAATGGATGCGCGACTTTCAGCAGCGCGCGCGGTCGTTGCTCACGACACTCGGCGCTCCAGGCGTGAGGGTAGCAATGGGGTCGGATACGGTATCCGACCCCGTCACTCTTGAGAGCACCGCCTCGAGCAGCGGCGTCATGCGACCGAGTTGTCGCGCGCGAATTACAGTATTCCAGGCGCCTTCGAACTTCTTCCAGCCTGCCGCGTAGAAGAAGTGCTTGGCCTGGTGCTTGGCCGACCCGTGCGCGAATGACGCACGGGCGATCGACGTCCACCGGTAGAACTCTTCATACGCCCAGTCGTACCCTTCCTTCAACCGCTGCGGATGCAATCTGGCGGGTCGGTACACCACATGGCGCGTATCGTAGAGATCCCAGTTGTCCGTGACTATCCGGCCTTCCCGTTCCAGCCGGCGATGGAGACCGGTGCCGGGATAGGGAGTCTGGATGTGAAACGTGGACGTCGTGATGCCATTGACGATCGCCCAGTCAACCGTCCGCCGAAAGACGTCGTCGTCGTCGTCATCCATCCCGAAGACGAAGCTGCCGTTGATCATGATGCCGAGGCTGTGCAGCCGCGCCGTCACCGCTGAATAGTCTCTGCCGAGGTTCTGCCGCTTGCCGCTGCTGCGAAGGTTGGCAGGCGTCAATGACTCGAAGCCGACGAACAGGCTGCGCAGTCCGGCTGCAGCGGCCCGCTCGATCAGATCGCCGCGAAGAATCGAATCGACGGTCGCCGCGCCTTGGAACAGCCGGTTCATCCCTTTCATGCCCTCGAACAGTTCGCGCGCGAATCGCGGCTCGCCCAGCAGGTGATCGTCGAGAAAGTAGAGGTGGCGTCCCGGAAGACGCGCGATCTCGGCGAGCGCGTCGTCCACGCGCTGCGTGTAGAACGATCGTCCGCCGGCGAAGAAGGCGTCCTTGTAGCAGAAGTCGCAATGCTGCGGGCATCCGCGCGTGACGACGATGGAGTTGGGAACCAGGTAGTTGCGGCGGGCGATCAAGTCCCGGCGGATCGGCGGGATGCGGTCCAGGGTCCGTCCGCTCGTCGACTGGTACCGGCGCAGCGGTCGGCCCGAACGGAAGTCGGCCAGGAAGCGCGGAAACGTCTGTTCGCCCGGGCCGAGGAAGATTGCGTCGGCGTGGGGCGCGGCCTCGTCCGGCAGCGCGGTGACGTGCAGGCCGCCGAGCGCGACGAACACTCCGCGAGCGCGGTAGTGGTCCGCGATGCGGTACGCGCGGTAAGCGTTGGTGATGTACACCTGGATCACGACGAGGTCGGGCCTGTCACCGGTGCTGAGTTTCTCGACGTGCTCGTCGACGATGATGGCGTCGTCGTCCGGTGAGAGGTACGCGGCAAGCGTCGCGAGTCCGAGCGGCGGGAACAGCGAGTATTTGATCGGGCGCCAGAAGGGGCTGGTGGCTTCGGTGAGGGCGGGGAGCACGAACTTGACCCGCAGGGAGGGTTGCGGCGGCATGTCTTTGCACTGTAAAGTAGTTTGTAATGCGTTGGATGTCAAATCGGCTGAAGCGGCCATTCGACGTGATCGGCGCCATCGGTGGGCTGGTGTTCTTCGCGCCGGTCATGGCCGCGATTGCCGTTGCGATTCTGCTGGCGGACGGGCGGCCCCTCCTGTTCCGGCAGACGCGCCTCGGCCGCGGACGGCGTCCGTTCACGATCCTCAAATTCCGCACGATGCGGAATGAAAACGTGACCGGCATCGGCCGGTTGCTGCGCGCCACAGGCCTCGATGAGTTGCCGCAGCTCGTCAACGTGTTTCGCGGGAACCTGAGCGCCGTCGGGCCCCGGCCGCTGACGGAAGCCGACGTCGTGCGCTTGGGGTGGCTCGATGCCGCGTGTGATTTCAGGTGGAGCGTTTCGCCGGGACTGACCGGGCTCGCGCAGCTGGTCGGGACACGCTCGGCGAGCCAGACACTGGCTCTTGATCGCCGCTACATCGCTCGCCGGAGCCTCGGGTTCGACGTCCAGCTCGTGGCGTGGTCGTTCCTGATTAACGTGCTCGGAAAAACCCGCGCGCGGCGCATCATTTCAAATCGGCTGGATACGGACCCTTCCATTTGCGCCACCAGCCCGCGTCGCGAAGACCCAGCCGGTCCCACCACTGATCGAGCGCGGCCTTGTCGAGACGCATGACTGCCTCGCGCGTGATGGAGGCGGGCATGGGCACGCGGGCGTCGAGCGCGTCGATCACGGCGGCGCGATCCACGGGCGATACGCGCGCGATGAGATGCCAGAGCGTCATCGCATCGCGCGGCGTGGCGGTGGAGAGCACGAGCTGGAGGTCGCGCGCCTTGGCCGCGGCATTTGTGCCGTAGTCGAAGTCGTCCAGCGCCGCCTGCAGCTCCGGTGCGGCATCGTCGTACCGCGGCGTGCCGGGACCGATGCGCGGATCTGTTCGAGCTGACGCTCCGGCGGGCACGAAGGACTCGCGACCGTTGAACTCGAAGGCGACCCATCCGGCGGTGACGCTCAGCATGCCGGTGCCGTCCTCGTCGACGTGCAGCGTATACACGCAGCCGAGATCGGTTGCGGTCGCCGACGGGGTATCGACGACGAACTGGCCGGGCGGCGCCGTGATGAAGGCGTGCAGGGTGCCGCGTTCGAGCGCCAGCTTGTGATGGCCTTCGCGGGTGTCGACGAGCCGGACGCGCGAGTCGGTGTCGACCGTCGCCTGCCCGATCGTGCTGACGTCCAGGCGCGCGCGCGAGGCCGCGTCGGTCACGAGCGTTTGCCCGACGCCGAGACGGCCGGTCCCGGCGAGCGCCGCGGACCCGATGCGCGGCTGCCCGGTCATGCGTGACACTTCCCACGAGCGTGTCCCGCGTGTCCCCTGCCAGGTGAGGCCGATCATCGCGACAATCGATGCCGCGGCGGCGAGCGTCGGGACGAGGAACCGTGCGGAGGTGTAGCGCGACCCTTTCAGGGTCGCGAATCGCGGGCTTGAAAGGGCCGCGCTACGCCCGGAGGGGTCCGGCGCCGGCGCCTTGCTGCGCAAGCGCCCGAGCATGCGCTCGAGCCTTTCGACTTCTGGGTCGGGAGCGCTCGACGGATCCCACAGGTAATCGTCTTTCATGTCTCCAGTCCCAGCTTTTCCCGTAACAGCTTCATCCCGCGGTGCAGGTTGACGCGCACCGACCCCGGCGCCAGGCCGGTCCGGTCCGCAATCTCCTGACCGCTCATTCCTTCCACGAGCCGCATGAGCAGCGTGTCGCGATAGGCCTCGGGGAGGCCGCGAATCACTTCCAGCACCGCGAAGGTCTCGGCCTCGATCGGGTCGCCGCCCGGCAGTTCGTCGGGCAGTTCCACTTGCTCGCGGCTCTGACGCAGGTAGTCGGTCGCCCGGTTGCGCGCGATCGTGGCAATCCATCCGCCGAACGCCGCCGGCTCGCGGAGCTCGCGGATGCGGGTGTAGGCCGTCACGAACACGTCCTGGACCAGGTCGTCGACGTCCCGCCGTGGCACCCGGCCCAGGAGGATCGCGTGCACCATGCGTGAAAAATCGGCATAGAGCTTCGAAAAGGCGTCGCAGTCCCCCTCCGCCACTGCCCGGATGGTGCCACTGAGGCTGACGTCCCGGTCGGTCACGCGATGAACAGCCACCGGGTCCAGGACATGCTCCATTCAGGGTCCGTCATATCAGCAGACGACGGCGCTCGACCGGATGTTAACGCCCTCGCGCCGCAGCCGCAGCTGGGGCCAAGTCCCCGACAACTTTCCCGCGTCTCGGTCCGTCATATACTTTTGCGCAATATGTCGCTATGCAATACATAAGGAATCGCATGCTCGATCGCGAGCTCAAAAAGGGCAGCGCCGAGCTCCTGATTCTGTCGCTGCTCGAGGACCAGCCGCGCCACGGCTACGACCTCAGCAAGCTTATCGAGGCGCGGTCGGGCGGCGTCCTGACATTCCGCGTGGCCTCCCTCTACCCCCTGCTGTATCGACTCGAGAAGCGCGGCTGGATCCTCGGGCGCTGGATCGAGAAAGCCGGGCAGCGGCGGCGCCGCTATTACCGGTTGACGCCGGTCGGCGCAAACGTGCTCGCATCGCAGCGGGACACCTGGCGCGAATTCGTCCTGGCGATCAGCCGTGTCACCGGAGTGGAACATGCCTGACTGGCGTTATGCGATTGCCAGACGGCTCGAAGGGCTGTGCCTTCGGCCCACGCGTGAAGCCGAGGTAGTCGAAGAGCTGGCCCAGCACCTTGACGACCGGTACCACGAACACCTGTCTGCCGGAGCATCGGATGAGAGCGCGCGCCGGGAGGCGCTCGCGGAGCTGGACGATGCGAATCTTGTCAGGGAGCTGACAGGTATCGATCGGCCGCCGTCCGAGCCGCTCGCCCTGGGCGGCGGCTCGCGGGACCATCTCGGCGCCGGCCTCTGGCAGGACGTGCGCTACGGCGCGCGGTTGCTTGCGAAAGAGCCGGGCGCCGCCTTCGTGATCGTGGTGACACTCGCTCTCGCAATCGCCTCCAACGCTATCGTGTTTGGCTTCACCGACCTGCTCATCCTTCGCCCGCTGCCCATCGGCAATACGGAGCGGCTCGTCACCATCTACAGCATCAACGCGCAGCACAGCCAGGATCGTCAGGCCGTGTCGGTGCCGGACTTCCTCGACATCAAAGCGCAGAGTGCATCGTTCGAGGACATGTCGGCGATGTCGCGCGAACAGTTGTCGTTGACCGGCTCGCGTGAACCGCGCGCGATTCAGGCGGCGTACGTCACCGCCAGCCATTTCCGCGTGTGGGACGTCCCGGCGTTCAAAGGGCGCACGTTCCTGCCCGGCGAGGATCAGCCCGCTCGAAGCCAGGTTGCTGTTCTGAGCCATCGATTCTGGACCTCGTACTTCGCCGGCGCTGAATCGGTGATCAATCGCACCATCACGTTGAACGGGCGCAGCTATGCAGTGGTGGGGATCCTGACGCCGGCGATCGAGATCGGCAACATCGGTGAGATGGACATCTGGCTGCCGCTCGAGATGCGCGCCTCCGCGCCGCGAGACGAACAGTCGCTCGTCGTGTTCGGACTGCTGAAGCCGTCGGCCACCGTCGAGGGCGCGAAAATCGAATTGAAGATGATCGACGACAGGCTGCAGCGGGCTTATCCGGCCACCAACACCGGTCGCCAGCTGCTCGCGCTGTCGCTGCGCGAATCGACCGTGGGCCGCTCCACGCGGGTCATCCTCGCGATGCTCGCGATCGTAGTCGGGCTGGTACTGCTGGTGGCCTGCGCGAACGTCGCAACGGTCATGCTCGCGCGGGCAAGCACGCGGCGGCGGGAAATCGCGGTACGGATCGCCCTTGGCGCCAGCCGGGCGCGTCTGGTGCGGCAGCTGGTGGCCGAAGGGCTCTTGCTAGGCCTCGCCAGCGGTGGTTTCGGTCTGCTCCTGGCCTATGGCGGGCTGATGGCATTCAAGTCGCTGTCGATGGAGAGCTACTTTCGGCAGCTCGCGATCAACCGTAACCTCCTCACGTTCGTGCTCGGACTGTCTGTGATCGCACCCGTCCTCTTCGGCGTCGTGCCTGCGCTGCAGTCGTCACGGCCAAATCTCAACGAAGACCTGAAAGAAGGAGGGCGCGACGCGGCATCGTCGGTGCGTGGCAATCGCACCCGTGCCGTAATGGTCGTGGCGCAGGTGGGATTCGCGCTCGCCGTGCTGATCGTGTCCAGCCTTATCGTCCGGACGGTCATTGCGCTGGAGCGCGTGCCGCTTGGTTTCACCTCGCGAGGCCTCCTGACAGTCCAGGTTCGATTCGACCCACCGAAGTACACGGACGACGACGCGAGGCTGAGAGCCGTGGAGTCGATCCTTGATCGGCTGGCTGCGGCGCCTGGCGTGACAGCGGCCTCGGCCAGCAGCGGATTACCGGTCCTCGACAGCGAGCCCATGCGACGGTTCGCCGTCGCCGGACAGCCGCTGCCACAGCCGAATCATCTGCCTTGGGCGTTCGAAGCGGCAACACTTGGCGATTACTCCCGCGCCCTCGAGCTGCGCATGCTCGAAGGACGAATGTGGCGAGCGGTCGACGCGGCGTCGGGCTGGAACGTGGCGGTGGTCAATCGTGAGGCCGTTCGCCGCTATTGGCCTGCACGATCGCCGATTGGCGAGCATCTGTCGATCGTGGATCAAGCCGGCCGGCCGGCCGGCGACGCGATCGAAATCGTCGGGGTCGTGGACAACGTGCTGAGCGCGTCGGTCGACGAGCCGGCCCCGCCGCGGCTGTATCGGCCGCTCGCGCGTCGGCCGCTGACGCAGGTCGCGTTCCTGATCCGCGGATCAGTGGAAGTGTCCGCGCTTGCTTCGTCCGTGCGCGAGGCGCTCCGGACCGAAGATCGGGAACTAGCCGTGTCGGAAGTGCGAACCTTCGCTGAAGGTGTCAAGCGGCGAACGAGAACGCGCGACCTGATCATGGCGCTCTTTACCAGCTTCGCCGCGATTGGCCTGATCGTCGCGATCGCGGGCGTCTACGGCGTCACGGTATTCATGGTGAGCCAGCGCCGTCACGAGATTGGAGTACGGCTCGCTCTCGGCGCGACCGCGCCGGGCGTCGTTCGTCTCATCATGGGTCGGAGCTTCCGGCTGATTGGAGCAGGCGTCGTCGTGGGTCTACTGGGCGGCTGGGCGATCGGGCTGATGATGCATAGCCTGCTGTTTGGAGTCGGCGCCGCCGATCCGTTCACGTACGCCTTCGTGCTGGCGGTCGTCGCCGCAGGCGGATTGCTGGCGACGTATCTTCCGGCCCACCGCGTCGTGTCGATCGATCCGGTTATTGCCCTGAAACGCGAATGACCATCGGAGTCGAACGTGCCTGAGTGGCCAGACGACGTCGCCGAGGAGCTTCGCCAGCACCTCGACGATCAATACCGCGAGCTGCGCGCTGCCGGCGCGTCCCACGACGACGCGCTCCGCGCGATGGCCGACGACGTGAGCGCCGTTCGATCGAAGCGCTTTGGGCTGCGGCCGGAGCTGATCGCCGCCGACGTCCGTTATGCCTTCCGCACCCTGCGCAGGAATCCGGGGTTCGCGATCGTCGTGCTGCTCACCCTCGCGCTCGGCATCGGCGCCAACGCCGCCATCTTCTCCGTCGTCAACGGCGTGCTGCTGCGGCCGCTTCCGTACCGCGACGCGGATCGACTCATGGTGATCTGGGGCGACTTGAAGCGTCCGGGGCTCAACGACATCCCGGCCTCCGCCGGGGAGTACGTGGACTATCGCGATCGAAGTCATGCCTTCGAGCAGGTGGCGGCCTACGACACCGTCGGATTCAATCTGACCGGCGGCGGCGAGCCAGAGCGTGTCGATGGCGCCATCGTGTCCACCACGTTCTTCTCGTTGCTCGGCGCGTCCGCGCAGGTCGGCCGCACGTTGGTCGCCGACGAGGACCAGCCAGGCCGCGACGACGTCGTGGTGTTGAGTCATTCGCTGTGGACGCGGCGGTTCAACGCGAACCCCGCGATCGTCGGGCAGACGATTCCGGTGGATGGGCGTCCAGCGCAGGTGGTTGGCGTGATGCCGGCCGCGTTCCAGTTTCCCGAGCGGAGCATCGAGATCTGGAAGCCGTTCCTTCTCGATGCCGAGGCGCTGAGCGACAACAATCGCGGCTCGCACGGCTATGCGGCGCTCGCGCGTCTGAAGGCCGGCATCAGCCGCCAGCAGGCCCAGTCGGATCTCAACGCCGTGACGGCGGCTTTCAAGGCCGATCATCCAAGCAACTATCGCAACGGCTTCGGCACGACGCTTCGTCCCCTGCAGGAAGAAATCGTCGGCGACACCGGGCGTCCGCTGATCGTGCTGCTTGGCGCCGTCGCCGTCGTCTTGCTGATCGCGTGCGCGAACGTGGCGAATCTGCTGCTGGCGCGCGCGGCGTCGCGCCGGAAGGAAATTGCCCTGCGCACCGCGCTCGGCGCGACCCGCGGTCGGCTCGTCCGCCAGCTGATTACTGAAAGCGTCCTCGTCTCCGCCATCGGCGGACTGATCGGCCTCGGCCTGGCGGCGTGGGGCGTCGATCTGCTGATCGCATCGGCGCCCGACAGCATCCCGCGAATCCAGGAGGTCGGCGTCGACGCCCGCGTCGCAGGCTTTACGGCGCTGATGTCGCTCGCGACTGGACTCGTGTTCGGTCTCGTTCCCGCGCTCCGCGCCTCGAGGGCGCCGCTGAACGATGCCCTGAAGGAGGGCGGACGCGCGGGCGGTGGCGGGGTCCACGGCCTTGCGGGACGGGCGCTCGTGGTGTCCGAAGTGGCGCTGTCGCTGGTTCTGCTGATTGCCGCCGGGCTGCTGATTCACAGCTTCACGCGCCTGCAGGATGTCGCGCCCGGCTTCGACTCCAGCCGCCTGCTGACGTTCCGGCTTTCTTTGCCTGAATCGCGCTACACGACGTTCCAGAAGGGTCAGTCGTTCTTCGACGAATTCTTCAGCGGCCTTCGGCGCAGTCCCGGCGTGCGTGGCGTGGCCGCCATCAATGCGCTGCCGTTCAGTGGTCTCGGCGGCAGCCGCTCGTTTCACATCGAGGGGCGCGAGGAGAAGCGGCCGGAGGATCAGACCGAGGAACAGTTGCGAATCGTCACCGACGGCTACTTTGCGGTGATGGGGATCCCGATCGTCGCCGGGCGGGAATTCACCGATCGCGATGCGCTGAACCAGCCTCGCGTCGCGGTCGTCAACGACGCCATGGCGAAAAAGCACTGGCCGCACGAAAGCCCGATCGGCAGGCGCGTGTCGTTCTCGACGGACGAGCCTCACTGGTACGAAATCGTCGGCGTTGCCGGCAACATCAAGCACCGCACTCTCGAGGCAGCCGATCGCCCGGAGCTGTACGTCCCATATCGACAGCCGCTCTTCGCGGGATGGACCGTGCGGCCGATGTACGTGATCGCGCGAACGTCGGCGGATCCGGCGTCGACCGTGGCGATCGCACGGCATGAGGTTGCGCGGGTCGATCGCGATCAGCCGATCTCTGACGTGCGAACGATGGACGAGCGCATCGGCCGCTCGCTGTCGAGCCGGCGCTTTAGCATGGTGCTGCTCGCATTGTTCGCCGGACTGGCGCTCACGTTGGCCGCGGTCGGCATCTACGGCATCGTCGCCTACTCCGTGACGGAGCGGACGCATGAAATCGGTGTGCGCGTCGCCCTCGGTGCCCAGCGCCGCGACGTGATGGCGATGGTCGTCGGACAGGGCATGGCGATGACCCTCGTGGGGACGGCGATCGGCGTCGCGGCATCTGCGGCGCTGGCGCGCCTGATGTCGAGCCTGCTCTTCGGGGTCAGCGCGGTCGATCCGGCGACGTTTGTCGCCATTCCCTTGCTGCTCATCGCGGTGGCGCTGGCGGCGTGTTACGTGCCAGCGCGCCGCGCGATGCGCGTCGATCCGCTGCAGACCCTCAGGGCCGAGTAAATGGCTGCCTGGCGCGACGAGATTCGGCGGCGGCTCGCGAACGCCCGGATGTCGCCCGCCCGCGAAGCCGAGGTGACCGAGGAGCTGTCTCAGCACCTGCAGGATCGCTACGACGAGCTGTGCGCCGCGGGCGCTGATCACGTCACGGCACGTGCGACCGCGCTCGCCGAGCTGGACGAGGAAGGCGCGTGGCCCGTCGAACCATCGGTTCCGGAGATCCCCATCGGATTGGCGACGAGAGGAGAAACGATGCGAGGCGCCCTGTGGCAGGACCTGCGATACGCCGTCCGGACCTTACGGAAGACCCCCGGCGTCACGGCCGTCGTCGTGCTGACGCTGGCGCTCAGTATCGGCGCCACCACCGCGATCTTCAGCGTGCTTGACGGCGTGCTCCTCCGTCCTTTTCCGTATGCGGACGTTGACCGGATCATGATCGTGAGTGAGACCACACGTTCGGGGCAGGCGCTGGCGGTCGCCTGGCCGAACTTCCTCGACTGGCGCGAGCAGAACGAGGTCTTTGAATCGTTCGGCATCTACCGCGAACAGGTGATGAATCTCAGCGGGGGCGACCAGGCCGACCGGTTGAACACCAGTTTTGTGTCCGCCGATGTGTTCAAGGCGGTCGGCATGGGGGCGCGATTGGGCCGGGTCTTCACCGCCGCTGACGATCTGCCAACAGCAGACAGGATTGCCATCGTCAGTGACGGTCTCTGGCGCAGCCGATTCAACGCCGATCCGGCGCTCGTCGGGCGTTCAATCGTGCTCAACAATCAGCCGCACACGGTCGTTGGGGTCATGCCGGCCAGCATGCGTTTTCCTTCACGCCTGTGCGACGTCTGGGTGCCGCTCGGGCTGTTCGTGGACAGTATTCCAAAGACGCGCGGGACACATCCCAGCCTGACGGTCGTCGCGAAGCTCAAGCCCGGCGTTCGCGTGGAGCAGGCGTCGGCGAACATGGACGCGATTGCCCGGCGCCTCGAGACGGCCTATCCGCTCTCGAACACCGATCACACGGTGAGCGTCACTCCTTACTACGAGCAGATCGTACGGAACATTCGTCCGGCCCTGCTGACGCTGATCGCGGCGGTGTCCTTCGTCCTGCTCATCGGTTGCGCGAACCTCGCGAACCTGATGCTCGCGAGAGCCGATGGACGCCAACGCGAGGTCGCGATTCGCGCCGCGCTGGGTGCGGACCGCCGCCGCATTTTCCAACAACTGCTCGTCGAGAGCCTGCTGATGGCCGTGGCCGGGGGCGCCCTGGGTGCACTGCTGGCCACGTTCGGCGTCAGGGCGTTCGTAGCGGCGCGGCCCACGAGCGTTCCGCGATTCGATCTCATTGCCGTCGACCTCCGTGTGCTGGCGTTTACGAGCGTCCTCTCGCTTGCCACCGGCGTGGCGTTTGGCCTCGCTCCTGCCCTTCGCGGCTCGTCCGTCGATTTGCTCGCGGCGTTGAAAGACTCCGCGCGCGCGACGACCGGGGTCTTCGGCCGCAGCACGCGCTTCGCGCTCGTCGTCGGGGAAGTGGCGCTCGCGCTTGTGCTGCTCGTGGGGGCGGCTCTGACCGTCAAGAGCTTCAGCCGGCTGATGGCGGTCGATCTTGGATTCGACCCGGATCGCGTTGTCACGATGCGCGTGAACCTACCGGCGGCGAGTTACGGCGCACTCTCGAAGTGGATGACCTTCCACGACGAGTTGTTGCGGCGGGTGAGCTCGCTGCCCGGTCTGGACGCCGCGGCGCTGAACACCACGTTGCCGCTCGGAACTGGCGGTGTTGAATCAGAGGTGCGGTACGAAGGGCAGCCACCGCCGACTTCAATCCACGAAGAGGAAATCACGTGTCTCTTCCAGGCGGGGACTCCAGGCTATTTCCGTGCGATGGGCATCCCGCTCTTGAAGGGCCGCACGTTCACCGAACGCGACGCCGCCGACGCGACACCCGTTGCGGTCGTGGACGACGCACTGGTCCGCACGCTGTTTGGGAACGCCGATCCGATCGGCAAACGGATCGCCTTCGAATTCCGCGGGCAGCCGCCGCAGGATGTGCAGCCGATCTGGCGCGAGATCGTTGGAGTTGTCCGACATGTTCGTCATTACGGGTTGGCGGCTGAGCGCCAGCACGTGCAGGTCTACGCGCCGTTCACACAGCTTCCACTGTGGTTTCAGGACCGGCGGCCGGCGATGGCGCTCGTTCTTCGAAGTTCGACGGACACGGAGCAGTTGGCCAGGGCCATCCGAAGGGAAGTGGCGGGTCTGGACCGAAGCATCCCGGTGTACGCGATCCGAACGATGGAGAGCTACGTCTCGCAGAACACCGAGCAGTCGCGCTTGAGCGTGACGCTCCTCGCAGGATTTGGCGCGCTCGCACTCGTGCTCGTGACGCTCGGCATCTACGGAGTGATGTCGTTTCTCGTGAGCCGGCGGACGCACGAAATCGGCATACGCCTGGCCCTTGGCGCGACGCGCGGCGACGTGATGCGCCAGGTCGTCGGGCAAGGTATGCGACTCGCGGGTGTGGGGATCGCCGTCGGCCTTGCGGCCTCGTGGGGCCTCACACAGTCGATGCGCGCGCTGTTGTACGGTCTTTCGCCGCACGATTTCGCCACCTACGTGTCGATGGTGGCGGTAATCGCGGCCGTCGCGCTGGCTGCGAGCTACGTGCCGGCCCGCCGCGCGATGCGGGTCGATCCACTCCAGGCGCTGAGGACTGAATAGCGCAGTCAGTCCCCAGTCGTCTGTCATCAGTCTCCAGGGGTCGGTCGTCAGTCACCGTCGTCTGTCATCAGTCCGAGTCGTCAGACTGATGGCTGAAGACTGAGGACTGAGAACTGAGACTGGCAACTGACGACTTACGACGACGACTGAAGACTGGCGACGGACGACTGCTCGTATACTGTCCTCATGCCTGACAAGGCAGACCGTCTGCGTGCCCTGCACCATGGCCCGCCAATCTTCGTCGTGCCGAACGCCTGGGATGCGGCAACAGCACGCCTGTTCGAGGCCGAAGGCTTTCCCGCCGTCGCGACTACCAGCGCCGGTGTTGCGGCCGCGCTTGGTTATCCCGACGGCGGCGTGGTGCCCGCTCGGGAAATGATCGAGGCCGTCCAACGCATCGCGCGCGCGGTGAGCGTGCCGGTCACCGCCGATATCGAACACGCCTACGCCGCGTCGCCGAGCGCCGTCGCCGACGTGGTCCTTCGCGTCATCGCCGCCGGAGCGGTCGGCATCAATCTCGAAGACATCGTCCCGGGAGCGGCCGAGCTCGAGCCCATCCCGCTGCAGATGGACAAGATCGCCACGATCATGAAGGCGACCGCCAACGCCGGGATCCGCGTGGTGATCAACGCGCGGACCGATGTGTTTCTGAAGGGAATCGGCGCGCCGGAAGCGAGGCTCGGCGTCGCGATCGACCGCGGCAAGGCCTTTCTCGCCGCCGGCGCCGACTGCGTGTTCGTGCCCGGTGTCCGCGATCGGGAAACGATCGGCGAACTGGTGCGCGGTATCGGTGGCCCGGTCAACATCCTGGCGACGGCCGGGACGCCGTCGATTCCGGATCTGGAGGCGCTGGGGGTCGCGCGCGTCAGCCTCGGATCCGGCCCGATGCGCGCCGCGCTGGGCCTCGTGCGCGATGTCGCGCGCGAGCTGAAGACGACAGGCACCTACGGCACCTTCACGGACGAGGCGATGTCGTTCGACGAGGTCATGGACCTGATGAAATGATCGCCGTCGGCTTTCGGGTCAAGTCGGGGTTTGCCATCGCGGTCACGCTCGAAGGGCCCGCTTCCGCGCCGAGCGCCGTGTCGAGACGCGTGATCGAGATGAGCGATTCGGCGGTGCCCGAGACGCGTCAGCCATACCACGACGGGTTCTATCGCACTGAAGAGAACGCGCGCGAGATCGCGCGGCGTGTGAAGATCGTGAAGCGGTGCGCCGCGGAGTCTGTCGCCGCGCTGCTGAAGGACACCGGCGCGACTCGCGCCGGGCTGATTGTCGGCAGCCTCATCGAGCCCGAGAAAGTAGGAAATCCGCATATCCGCGCTCACGCGAGCGAGGGACGGCTCTTCCGCACCGTGCTCGAAGACGCGCTGACGTCGCGCGGTGTTCGTTGCGAGGTCATCGTCGAAAAGCAGCTGCCGGCGCGGACTGTCGCCGGGCTTGAGTGCGCCCCGCGCGAGATCGCCAGGACGCTGGGCGGTTTCGGCAAAGCGCTGGGCAGCCCGTGGCGCGCCGACGAGAAGGCCGCGGCGACCGCGGCCTGGCTGGCATTAACGTAGCCGCGTCTCGCGAACCCTGAAAGGGTCGCGCTACACCTGTGTGCTCGGTGGCGGCTATTTTCGCGCCCGCTGAACGTTTCAGCCCTGTCAATCGTCCTGTAATGCGGGGGCGACCTGTGCTCGATACGATCCGCTCGGATGTCCGGTACGCGCTGCGATGGCTCCGGCGGAGTCCGGGCTTTACGCTTGTTGCCGTCGCCTCGCTGGCGATCGGCATCGGCTTCAATACCGCCATTTTCACGCTCGTCGACGCGCTCCTGTTTCGGCCGCTTCCTGTCGATCGCCCCGACCGCCTCGCCGACGTCTACACGTCGGGCAGCGACGGCGATCAGTACGCGACGACTTCCTATCCGGATCTGCTCGACTTCAGGACACAGAACCAGGTGTTCACGGACATGCTGGCGTACAGCCCGGCGCTCGCTGCCGTGAAGCTGACGGACCGGTCCCGTCTGGCGATGGGCGAAACCGTCACGGGCAACTACTTTCAGCTGCTCGGCGTTCGTGCCGCCGCCGGCCGCACGCTGTTGCCGGACGACGACCGTCCGGGCGCGCCGCGGGCGGTCGTGATCTCCTACCGGCTGTGGAACCGCGAGTACGGCGCCAGTCCGTCGGCCGTCGGCCAGTCGATTCGGATCCACGGCCAGGCGTACACGATTGTCGGCGTGGCGCCGAAGCTGTTCACCGGGATGGTGCCGCTGCTCGCGCCGGAAGTGTGGACGCCGATGGCCTACGTCGACGAGGTGGATCCGGGCGGCATCATGAGCACGGTCCCCTCGCCGACGGGGAACACGCGGCTCGAACGCCGCGGCACGCGCTGGCTGTTCGTGAAGGGACGTCTCAAAGCCGACGTGACGTTCGATCAGGCCGCGGCCAACATGCGCCTCATCGGCAAACAGCTCCAGGCCGTCAACATCCAGACCAACAAGGACCGCGAGGTCTCGATGCTGCTGACTAAGGACGTTCACCTTCATCCAATTGCGGATCGCACGCTCCTGCCGATCGCGTTCGCGCTGATGTTCGTCGTCGGACTCGTCCTGCTGATTGCCTGCGCGAACGTGGCGAGCATGCTGCTGGCCAGGGCATCCGGGCGCCAGAAGGAAATCGGCATCAGGCTGGCGATCGGCGCCAGCCGCTGGCGGCTCGTGCAGCAACTGCTGTCGGAAAGTCTCGTCATGGCCGTCCTGGGCGCCGCGGCCGGCGTGGCGCTCGCGTGGGCGCTGACGCAGGCCGCGATGTCCATCTCGCTGCCGATTCCGATTCCCCTGTCGTTCGCGCTCAGGATTGACGGCCGCGTGTTGTTGTTCACGGCCGGCGTCGCCATGCTCGCGGCGCTCGTGGCCGGACTCGCGCCCGCGCTGAAGGCCACGCGGCCGAATCTCGTGACCGAGCTGAAGAGCGATGTGGCCGGGGCCCGGGTCGGCGTCCGGCGCTGGACGCTTCGCGACGGCCTGGTCGTCACGCAGATTGCGGTGACGATGGTCCTGCTGGTGGCGGCGGGACTGCTGACGCGCAGCCTGTCCGCGGCGCAGAAGGTCGGCATCGGCTTCGAGCCGGAGGGGCTGGCCATCGTCTCGATGGAAATGAGCATGCTCGGCTACAACGACAGCCGCGCGAAGGAGTTCTACGACCGGGCGCTGGATCGCGTCCGCGCCATCCCGGGCGTTACGTCGGCGGCGCTCGCGGGGCGGCTACCGTTCTCAATCGATTACAATCGCAACAACCTGTTTTTCGCCGATCGGCATGGGCCGAATGACAAGGGTGTGCTGGTCGACGTGGCGCGTGTGTCTCCGGAGTACTTCGCGACGCTCGGCGTGCCGATCGTGCAGGGGCGCAATTTCTCGGCAGCAGACACGCCAGACTCCCCGGGCGTGGCCATCATCAACGAGGCGATGGCGCGGAAGTACTGGCCCAATCAGGATCCGCTCGGCAAACGATTTCGCGCGACGACCTACACCGGTCCGCAGTACGAAGTCGTGGGCGTGAGCGCCGACTACAAGGTGAGCACGATCGGCGAAGGCGCGACGCCGTACGTGCTATACGCCGTCTCGCAGCGTCCAGACAGCAGCCAGGAGATCGTGGCGCGGACCCGTGGCGACGCCGCGGCACTGGTCGCGTCGATGCGGCGCCAGCTGCTGGCGCTCGAGCCGAACGTCCTCTTCCTCGACAACCAGACGATGAGCACGCAGGTCGCCGCGACGCTGCTGCCGGCGAAAGCGGGTGCGATCGGCGTGAGCGCGGTGGGCGTGGTGGCGATGCTGCTCGCGTCGATTGGGCTGTACGGCGTGATCGCGTATTCAGTCGCGCGTCGAACGCGGGAAATCGGGATCCGGATGGCGCTCGGGGCGAACCGGTCGGCGGTGGTCGGCCTGGTGATGCGTCAGGGTCTTGGCATCGCTGCCATCGGCGTCGCGATCGGGACGCTGTTGTCGCTCGGGGCGGCGAAAGCCGTTGCCGGCGCGCTGTACGGCGTCAGCTTCGTGGATCCGGTGGCGTGGCTCACGGCTACGGCGACGCTGTTGACGGTCGCGACGCTGGCGAACGTGATTCCGGCGCGACGGGCATCCGTCGTGAATCCGTCGATCGCGCTGCGGTCGGAGTAAGCCCGCCTTCGATTACTTGAAACTGCGGGCCTCGGCCAACTCGGGCCGCGCGCCCGCGTCCGCCCGCGCGCAGATCTTCAGCAGCTCGGCATAGTAGCCTGCCGCCTTGGCGCGCTGACCGGCAGCGGCCGCCGCCTTGGCTGCCCCGGCAACGGCGCGGAAGCGGTTGGGCTCCTTCTTCATCGTCGCCTCGAATTCCTTCAAGGCGGCCGGCGCATTGCCATTTCCGAGCAGCATCTCGCCGAGAAGTTCGCGCGCCGGCGCCAGCGGACCGGGCGTCATGGCGTTCTTCTCGGTCGCGTCCTCGCGTTCCGCGGCAGTCCGCATTTGCGCGATCGCATCGCCCGTCCGTCCCTCGGCCTGCGCCAGCCACGCGGACGCAGCCAGCCGTTGAATCTCGACCTGCTCGGCCCAGTAGTCCTCGCGCGCCTGCCGCAGACGGTCGCGGATGTCCTGCAGCGCATCGACCGATTCGCGGATCGTCGCCGCCTGCCGCAGGTGGGCGGCGCCAAGCGCGCGTGCGAAGTGGGTCATCGCATCGGTAAACGGAAATGACGTTCGCTTCGGTGTCAGCGCGACGGCTTCGTTCCAGGCCGCGCGCTCCAGCGCATAGCGTGCCGGAATGGCAGCGAGAGCGAAGAACCCGGCCGAGGGCGGGGCCGCCCCGGTGACGGCCGTGGGATCGAATCGGCTGGCGATCTCCGGCAGCGAGTCGAGCAACTTGCGCGCCGCGCCGTCCTGCGCCGTCTGCAGGTACGCGTACGCCTGATAGTCGTTCGCGTGGAGCTCCTCGGCGGTTGCCTTGCCGCGCCGGGCCGATTCGGCGGACGCGATGTTGGCGTCGATCGATTCCTGCCAGTAGCCGACACGCGTGAACGTGTGCGACGGCATGTGGAGCGCATGCGGCGCCGACGGCGCAATCTTCGAGTAGCGCTGCGCCGCCTCGAGCGCGCGATCGGCCAGCGGCGGCACGTCGTAGTTGTGGATGATGTAATGCGCGAGGCCTGGATGATCGCGATGCTTCGCGAACAGCGAGTCGAGAATGGCGCCGGCCTTGAACTGTCCCGCATAGGTCTTGTCGGCCGGATCCGACGCGAACGCGACCGACAGCGCGTAGAAGATCGCGGCCTCGTCGTCTGCCGGATACTTCTCGGCGAGCGCCGACATGGCATCGCG
>Ga0207641_10001305_pt1 | contig 24713 bp, 26 predicted proteins | sample KBSSwiS62_FD_184306 | JGI IMG/M metagenome (GOLD analysis project Ga0207641, IMG submission 184306) | Switchgrass rhizosphere microbial communities from Kellogg Biological Station, Michigan, USA - KBS Switchgrass S6-2 (SPAdes) (version 2) | ecosystem: Host-associated > Plants > Roots >... | reverse complement strand
CTAAATCTTCGCTAAATGGGTTGTCAGAAGGGCGGTTCGTCGTCGGCGCCGCTGAACGAGCCGGATGCCGGCGCACTGCCCCATGGATCGTCCTTGGGCTCGGAACTGCGCTGAGCACCGCCACCGAAGCCGCCGCCGCTGTTACCGCCGCTGCGGCTGGCCTTGTTCACCTTGGCAGTCGCATACTTCAGGGAAGGGCCGATCTCATCGACCTCGACCTCGACGACGGTTCGCTTCTCGCCCTCGCGGGTCTCGAACGAACGCTGCTTGAGCCGACCCGTGACGATTACTCGCGAACCACGGGTGAGGCTCTCGGCGACGTTCTCGGCCGCCTCGCGCCAGATGCTGCAGCGGAGGAACAGCGCTTCGCCGTCCTTCCACTCGTTGGTCTGCCGGTCGAACATCCGCGGCGTCGACGCGACCGTGAAGTTCGCGACGGCCGCTCCGGCCGGCGTGAATCGCAGTTCGGGGTCGGCGGTCAGATTTCCGACGACGGTGATGGTGGTGTCACCAGCCACGAGATCCCCTCCTAAGAAGTGCTATCGGCTTTACCGCAGGCGCTCATCGCGAGCAGCGTGTTACGCGCGAGCCTACGCAAGGCTCGTGACAGCACGCGGCGCTTCGATCAGTGCTTGTCGGTCCTCATGACCTTGGTCCGCAACACGGACTCGTTGAGGCTCAGCTGACGATCCAACTCGGACACGGTGGCCGGCTCGGCCTTGACGTCGACGACGGCATAGATGCCCTCGCCGTGCTTGGCAATCTCGTATGCCAGCCTGCGACGGCCCCAGATGTCGACCTTGTCGACGGTGCCGCCATCCTTGCGAATGACATTGAGGAACGTCTCTAGCGACGGAGCTACAGTCCGCTCGTCGAGAGTCGGGTCAAGAATGACCATGATTTCGTATGGACGCATGAGAAACCCATCACCTCCTATGGTCGTGTGCGGCCACGGCGTATCCGTGGCAGGAGGGTCGCCTGCGTCGGCAACCCGGCAAGGTTACTCCACAGAGCCCTGACCAGAGAAATCGTCGCTCACTTGCACGGCGCCGGAACGGCCTCCGCCAACCCGTCCGCCCACGCCGCGTACGCCTCGGGCGTCGGGTGGAGACCGTCGGACACCCACTGCCCCTCGTCGGCCTGCTGTTTGTAGAGCGGGCGCATGTCGACGAATTGCGCACCGTGTGACTCAGCCTCGGCGATGAGCGCGGCGTCGAAGTCGACTCGCTGGGCCGCTTGATTCTCGCCGTAGTTTTGACCGTCCGGCGACCTGAACCATTCGTTCTGCGCGAGCACGATGACCTTCGCCCCGCTGTCGCTCGCCGCGTCGAGTACCGCCTTGACGTTCCTCTCGTACTCATCGAGCGAGATCCCGTTGGCGATGTCGTTGCCACCCGCCTGGAACGTGATCACCGTCGGCGCGAAGTCGGCGATGTTCGGGACCTCGTCGGTCAGCACCTGGCCCGCGGTGTAGCCGCTGATGCCGACGTTCAGCAGTTCGACCTCGCATCCCGCCGAGCGCCACTTCTCGGCGAGCAGAGCCGGAAACGCCTGGGTGTCCAAGTTCTCGACGCCGACGCCCTGGGTGAGCGAATCACCAAGGGAGAGATAGCGAACGGCACCCGACGCCGGCGCGGCGGTCGTTGTCTCGTGGCCACTAGAGTCGGCCGCGGCGCTGCTTTGCTTCGGAAGGCTGGTCGTCGCTGGCGCCGGATCCTTCGCGCACCCACCTAATCCGAGGCCAACCGCAAACGTGCAGGCCAGGATTCCCAGGAGGCGCCGGGAGTTCACGCGCCGAGCATAGCGTCCTTCGACTGCCCTGACAGCTGATCCACAGGAAACTCTCGGCGTGGTGGCCTCCAGCCCTTGCGGGGCCACCACGACGGCGGATCGTCGGGCGCCCACTCGAACGGGCCCCCCGAGGGGTCGTCGATGCGACCGTGGTCTCTGACGAGGTCGAGTTCCGGTCGATAGATCTGACGAATTACCAAGGCGCACAACGTCATCACGGCAACGTCGCGAATCAGCACGGTTCCGGTGAACCACTGCTCGGGAAGGCCCTTGTTCTGTTCGCCATAGAGAAAGAGCAGCCGCGGAATCCATACCAGTGCGTCGACCGTCATCCACGCGAGAAGAATCCGGCGGTGCGGCAAGGCCAACGCAGCCAACGGCACGAGCCACAGCGAGTACTGCGGACTCCACACCTTGTTCGTCAGCAGGAAGGCCGCCACGACGAGGAAGACCAACTGCGTAAGACGTGGCCGCTGCTGGGCGGTCATGGCGATGTAAGCGATCACCGCACAACACAATACGAACAGCACGGCCGACACCGAGTTGAGCACCGTCGGCGGTTCCCAAAAGCCCAGGTTCTGGTCGAAGCCGCCCCAGCCGGTGAACGACTTCACCACGTTGTACAGCGAATCCATGTCATCGCCGCGGCGGGCGTTCAGCCGGAAGAACTCCGACCAGCCCCGTGGATACAGCACCATGATGGGCAGATTCACGACGAGCCACGTCACCACCGTGGCGGCCACGGTCTTGCCAACCTCGCGCATCCTGCCGGTCCGCATCCCGAGGATCACCAACGGGAACAACAGCAGCAGTGGATACAGCTTGAGTGCGACGCCGATACCGATCAAAGCGCCTGCCACCAACGGTTTTCGTCGCGACCACGCGAGCAGGGCGCCTACCGCCGCCGCCGTCGCAAGCGCGTCGAAGTTGGTGAAGACCTGGAAGATCAGGAGCGGTGATCCGGCTACGACGGCCGCATCCCATATCCGTCGACCCGACAGCAACGCCGTCGCCCACACCGTGGCCATCCATGCCAATGCCAAGCCGAACGCCGAGATGCTGAAGAACATCACGACCTCGGCGACGACCGGGATCGACACCAGCTTGCTGAAGGCGGTGTAGGTCTTGGCCAATGCCATCGACATGTACTGGTACACGCCGGTCAGGACCGGATACTCCATGTAGCGGATTGCCGGGCTGCCGTCGTACTGGACGCGCGGTTGCCGCTTGTCGTCGAGTTCGGTCCAGTGCGACTTGTACGGAAACTTGCCCTGGTTCAACAGTTCTGCGGTATAGAGCGGGACGGTGTCCGAGTAGCAGAACTCGTAGTAGGCCCGTTGGTTCTCCCAGATCGCGACCCGCTGCTCGGCGGTCCCCGTCTTGGTTGACTGCAGACACGCAGCCTTGGTCGAGTAGCCAAATGCCAGGAACACCACCGCGATGGCGAGCATCACCCGCAGCGGGGTCATGAATCCCGTGCGCCCGATCAGCGCACGCCTACCGACGGGTCCGCCGACGAGGTTCGACAGCGCGGCGCCGATGACGTCGGTTCGACTTGGCAGATCCCGATCGTCGGCGCTACGCAGGTCGCGTGCCAGCGGAGCCGGTGACACGGCTGTGGGCGACTCGGTACTCGGCGGACTCTGCTCCTCCACGGTCACGGCGGCGGAGGGGGCGGAGGCGGAGCGCCGGGGTCACCTGGGGGAGGTGGCGCACCCGGCGGAAGGGTGATCGTCGTCGGCGGTCCGAACGGAATCGTCACGCCGGGAGCGACTTCCAGAGTCGGTTGGATCACCGTTTCGGCGGGCGGCGGCGGCGGTGCGGGCGGAGGCGCAGGCACGCCCGCGTATCCGCCGATCTCGGTGGGCTTCGGGAACGTCTCGTTGTCGGTGCCCTTGAGCGCACCGTCCATCGTCGCCTTCCAGACATCGGACGGAATGCCCGACCCGTACACGGCTCCGCCGGACTTGTTCTCTAGAGGCTTGGTGCCTTCGGTGGTGCCCACCCAAACCGCCGTCGACAACGACGGCGTGAACCCGACCATCCAGGCGTCCCGGTTGGCACCGGTGTCGCCGAGCTGGTTGGTGCCGGTCTTTGCTGCCGACTGCCTGCCGCCTGCGAGGTTGTGGCCATTGGACCAGCCCGCGATCGGCTGCATGGCCGCTGTCACGTTGTCCGCGACGGCCTTTTCGATCCGCTGGTCGCCGCTGTTGTCCTGTTGGCTGGCGTCGAACAACACCTGGCCGTCGGCGTTGACGACCTTCTGCACGAAGTGCGGTCGGTGATAGACACCGGAAGCAGCGATGGTCGCATACGCCGACGCCATGTCGATCACCCGAGACTGATACTGCCCCAACACGATTCCGTCATAGGGCGGTCCGCCCTTGCCGTCCTCGGACAGCGTGTGCTCGACGCCGGGGAAGCTCTCGGCAATGCCGGCCCGATGAGCTGCGTCGGCGACGTCCTGTGGCCCGTTCTTCAGCTTCAGCATCAGGCGGTAGTAGCTGGTGTTCAGCGAGCGCTTCAACGCCTCCGCAATGCTGCAGGTGCCGCAGCCACCGCCCTCGACGTTGGTGATGGTGACGCCGTTGAGCGAGACCGGTGAGCTGTCGATCTGGTAGCCCAGCCCGATGCCCTGCTCCAGCGCGGCGACGAGCGCGAACACCTTGAACGACGAACCGGTCGGCAGGCCGGCCTGAGCGAAGTCGAAACCTTGCGCGTCCGAGCCGCCGTAGTACGCCTTGACAGCACCGGTCTTCGGGTCGATGGACACCACCGCCGCGCGCATGTCGGGGTCTTGGCCATCCATGTACTTGGAAACTGCGTTCTCGGCCGCAGCCTGTGCCTTCGGATCGATGGTCGTGGTGACCTGTAGGCCCTCGGTGTTCAACGTCTGCTCGTCGATGTTGAACAGGTCGAGCAGTTCCTTGGTGACCTGCCGCTCGATCAGCCCATTGGGGCCGGTCGTCTGGTTCTGTGCGCGGGCTTGCTCCGGCGGCACCGTCGTCGGGAAGACCTGGGCCGCGCGGTCGGCAGGTGAGAGCGCGCCCATCGTCACCATGCCGTCGAGCACCCAGTTCCACCGCTCGGTCGCACCCTCCAGGTCGACCGCGGGATCGAGCGTCGATGGCCGCTGAATCAACGCGGCGAGCAGTGCACCCTCTGAGACGGTCAGCTGTTCGACCGGTTTGTCGAAGTACGCCTTCGACGCCGCCGAGATGCCGTAGGACCCTCGGCCGAAGTAGATGATGTTGAGGTACGCCTGCATCACCTGGTCCTTGGACCATTCCCGCGACATCTTCGTCGAGATGACGAGTTCCTTGGCCTTGCGGATGAGGCCGCCGACGCCCGATCGGGCGTCGCCGACCAACGCGTTCTTGACGTACTGCTGGGTGATGGTCGACCCGCCCTGCAGGTCGCCGCCGAAGAGGTTGTTCTTGAAGGCGCGGAAGAACCCCTTGAACGAGAAGCCCGGGTTGGTATAGAAGTCGCGGTCCTCGGCGGCCATCGCCGCGTCGCGGACGTGCGCGGGTATCTGGTCGATGCTGACGTCGACCCGGTTGCCCTCGGGGGGAACGATCTTCGCGATCTCGCTGCCGTCACTGGCGAGGATCGTCGACACCTGGTTGGTCCGGATATCGCCTGGTTTCGGCACGTCGACGATCGCATAGGCCATGAAGAAGGTAATGATCGGCAGCAGAAGCCCCAGCACCACGGCGGCCGCGAGTCCGCGTCGGACCCACTTCCAATTGATCTTCCAGTTGACCTTGGGCAGCCGAGGCCCTCCGGGTGGAGGCGGTCCAGAAGGATCCGATCGGCCCGGCGGCCGTCGGCCCGGCGGCGTGGGAGGCGGGGTTCCGTCGAGCGCAGCCTTGACGACGTCGATCGGGTCACGCAGCCGTGGATCGAGCGTCGCATCGGTGACCGGCGGCAAGACCGTCGTCTCGCGGTTGTCTGGCGTCAGAGGCGGAGTCGATGGACGGCGAGGTGGCCCGGTTGGGCCGTCCTGGCGTCGACGCAGCGGTTCGGCAGGTCTGGGCGGCGGGGCAACGGGCTTGGGTGGCTGCGTGGGCTTGGACGATTGCCCAGGCCTCGACGGTTGAGACGCCCTCGGCGGTTGAGATGGTCTAGACGGCCTAGGCGGTTCCACGGGCGGCAGCGGTTTGGTGAGTCCGGGTTCGGCAGAACTTGACGGTTCGGACGCTTTGGGTGAGGGTGCGCCACGCTCGTCAGCGTCGGTCCCGTTCTGGACGTCTTTCGCTGACTTGCCGTGGCGCCCTTCGCTATTCACTGGCCGTGCGCGCGCCAGAACGCGCCGTCGGGGTCCTCTTGGTGCGCGCGGCACCCGTGGGGGGCACTGGCGCTCCCAACACATACGACTTGACCAGATGATTCCAGCTACACGTGCGGCACACCTCGACGACGTGAACCTTGAACTCTGCAAAGCGCGCGGCCAGCAGTACCAACTCCTCGGTGCTTCGTGCAGACCCCGACGCGGGTCCCAGATGATCGCCGAACACCCACGACACGAGCGTGAGCTGTTCCTTGCGGCAGATCGGACACATCACCGAGCTTGATTTCCCGTGGTACTTCGCGGCGCGAAGAAGGTACGGATTGGCGTCACAGACCTCCGAGACGCCCGTGCGCCCCGAATAGACCTCGGCCAGCAGTGACCGTCGCTTGAGCGCGTAGTCCACCACCTGTCGCTGCAATCGCACGATGACCAGAGTACGTCGGCCCTCTCGCAACCGACGTGTGACCACTCCGCGCCACGCGCTAGTGAGGCATCTGTTCTGCGACGATGGCGATCGAACTTCTACGATCACTGCGTGGCAAGGCAACAGAGCGCGCGCACGCGTGCGAAGGACTCCGACCGCACCAACACGTGCCAGGTTCTGGACAGCGCGCTCGCCGATGGCCAGCTGTCGATGGAGGAGCACCGCACGCGGGTGACGTCCGCGACCACGGCAGCGACGCTCGGCGATCTCCAGACGCTCGTCGACGACCTACAGACCGAGAATGCCCCCGTTCGCATGCCGAACCTGAAGGAGCCGTCACGGCCGATCACTCGGGTGGCTGGGGCGGGCTGGGGCATGCGCGTCGCCGTTGCAGGGGTGTTGGTGCTGCTCGGCGTAGGCATCGGGTGGGGGTTGTGGGGTGACACGACTTCGTCGGTGAGCTCCGCGAGCGATCCCGGTGCGCAGCCCGACGGCGTGCCTGCCAAAGTGCTGCCCGCGCCCCGCCAACTGCTATCGGTCAATGGGCTCGAGGGGCTGTTCGACCAGATGACGCAGAAGTTCGGCGACACCAATGGCTTCGGCATCAGGATCTTCTCCGACTACGCGTCGCTGGAGCGGCCCGATCCCAACGAGAGCCGTCGCACGCTCAGCTACCCGTATCGCGGCGGCTGGGGCGACCCGTCGGAGACCAGCCGCAGTTCGAATGGCCCGCCGGTCGACCTTCTCCAGTTCGACATCCCAACGCTCGTCGGCCTGATCAGGGGCGCACCGGAGACGTTGGGCTTCAAGCCCGACGACGTCAAGGACGTCAACCTCGCCATCAAGCCGACCAGCGACATCACCGCCCCCCAGGGTGCGATCGACCTGCAGATCTACGTATCGCCGAAGTTCGGCAGTTCGGGTTTCATCGAGCTCAACGGCGACGCCACCATCAAGCGCGTCAGCCTCCCCAGCCCGTAGCAGTTCGAGCACGTTCGGCCCTCTGAGGAGTTTCGTCCGCCTCGGCGATGCTCCAAAACTGGCGCCGAATATATCGGCGCGATACAATGGGCCAACCTAATGAGTTGACGTGTTGCGTCGTCGTAGCGGGGAGGTGATTCGCATGTTGGAGCTCGCCATTCTCGGCCTCCTGCTCGAATCACCCATGCACGGCTACGAGTTGCGCAAGCGACTAACCGGGTTGTTGGGTGCGTTTCGCGCATTTTCCTATGGCTCCCTATACCCCGCCTTGCGCCGCATGCAGGCCGACGGCCTCATCGTCGAGGACGCTGCCCCGGCAGGCGCCGTGAAGGTCCGTCGCGCGCGCCGCGTCTACCAACTCACGGAGGCGGGCCAGAAGCGCTTCGCCGAGTTGGTGGCCGACACGGGACCGCAGAACTACACCGACGACGGATTCGGCGTGCACCTCGCGTTCTTCAACCGGACTCCCGCCGAGGCAAGGATGCGGATCCTCGAGGGACGCCGCCGCCAGGTGGAGGAACGACGCGAGGGTCTGCGCGACGCCATCGCGCGCGCGAGCAGTTCGCTCGACCGCTACACCAAACAGCTACACCAGCTCGGGCTGGAATCGAGCGAACGTGAAGTCAAGTGGCTCAACGATCTAATCCAGGCAGAACGCGTGGCCTTTGGCCGCATCGAAAAGAACCCAGAGCAACAGCCCTAGTCAAACCAGCACTGAATCCCAGTAGGAGAAGGAGACCGTCCCATGTCCGAACGCCCGTCGAATGAAGTCCGGGTCGCCATCGTCGGCGTCGGCAACTGCGCGTCCTCGCTCGTCCAGGGTGTGCAGTACTACCAAGACGCCGACGAGAACAACACCGTTCCCGGCCTGATGCACGTGAAGCTGGGCCAGTACCATGTCCGCGACGTGAAGTTCGTCGCCGCGTTCGACGTCGACGCCAAGAAGGTCGGGTTCGACCTGTCCGAGGCGATCTTCGCGTCCGAGAACAACACCATCAAGATCGCCGACGTGCCGCCCACCAACGTCACGGTGCAGCGCGGCCCGACGCTGGATGGCATCGGCAAGTACTACGCCGAGACCATCGAGATCTCCGACACCAAGGCCGTCGACGTCGTTCAGGCGCTCAAGGACGCGAAGGTCGACGTCGTGTCCTACCTACCGGTCGGCTCCGACGAGGCGGACAAGTTCTACGCGCAGTGCGCAATCGACGCAAAGGTCGCGTTCGTCAATGCGCTGCCGGTCTTCATCGCGTCTGATCCCGAGTGGGCCAAGAAGTTCACCGATGCCGGCGTGCCGATCGTGGGCGACGACATCAAGAGCCAGGTCGGCGCCACCATCACCCACCGCGTGATGGCGAAGCTGTTCGAGGACCGCGGCGTCACGCTCGACCGGACCTATCAGCTGAACGTCGGCGGCAACATGGACTTCAAGAACATGCTCGAGCGCGAGCGCCTCGAGTCCAAGAAGGTCTCCAAGACCCAGGCCGTTACGTCGAACCTGACCGGCTCGCTCGCCGGAAAGATCGACGACAAGAACGTCCACATCGGGCCGTCGGACCACGTCGCGTGGCTCGACGACCGCAAGTGGGCCTACGTCCGCCTGGAGGGCCGCGCCTTCGGCGACGTGCCGCTGAACCTGGAGTACAAGCTCGAGGTGTGGGACTCGCCGAACTCCGCGGGCATCATCATCGACGCGGTCCGCGCAGCCAAGATCGCGTTGGATCGCGGCCTCGGCGGCCCCATCATCCCGGCCTCGGCCTACCTGATGAAGAGCCCGCCCAAGCAGCTGGCCGACGACGTCGCCCGCGCTCAGCTAGAGGAATTCATCGAGGGCTAAGCCCTTTCTCACGCCGCACCCCGATAGTGAATCTGGCGACGCGACACGCGAGTGTTGCGTCGCCAGATTCACTTTCACGAAGGCTGAGCCCACGTTTTGGTTCACGACCCGCCACGCGTTCGACCCGTGTGTTCGACCTGAGTAGCAACGATTTCCTAGAAGCCGTAGCCAAGCTCTGCGGGAACGGTGCTGACGAACGCCGCGTCCAGCCGTCGCAGCAATCCAGAATCGTTGCAGCGCAGGCGATGTGCGGTGGCAAACGACGAAGCGCGGTGCACCCCGAGGTACAGGCTGCCAAGCACCGACAGGCCCAGTTCGACGTCGGGTTCCGCATCGGTCGGAGTACAGCGCGCCCGACCGTCACTGATCTCCAGCGAGAACCGCCCACCACCGCCGAGCACGCCATCCGAAACGTCCAGCACGGCACAGAGATCCGCTTCGTAGGTCCGGGCCTCCAGCACGGCGGCGATGTCGCGGATCCTCAGCCATAGCCCGTCCTCGCTGCCGGTCTGCCGAACGACACGGGGGTTGGTCAACAAGTAGGGCAACGGCTCGGCATGATGGGTGGCAACGTCGACGGTGCTCATCAAGTCCATGCCGAGTAGCACCCTCCACAGCGCGGCGTGCGCATCGGACGTCACGGCGGCGAACTTGGTGATCTGCACCGACTTTCGCTCGCCGCCGTGCACGCGGTACATGGCGAAGCCGTCGGCGTGCAGCAGCGCCAAGAACGCGGTGCCACCGCCGCGCGACTCCGCCCTGTCTGCCATCACCTCGTCCCACAACTCACTCGGCGTGTGCAGACCACCTGGCGTACGAAGCCGCCAACGCTCGTAGACGTCCTCGAACTCGCGCCGATGATCTTGCGGTCGCACCAGTCGGACGCCGCCGGGATCGGGCGCGTCGGCGTGGAATTTGGCGGCTCGGCGATCGACGCTGAGGGACTGCTGGATGGTCGCGGGTCCGTAGCCGAACCTCGCGTATATCCCGTCCTCGCTGGCCTCCAACCCGGCGATGGGATACGACGCTTCACCCATCCGGCGATGCAACTCGACGAACATCGCGGTGAGAACACCCCGACGGCGGTGCGTCGGCGCGACGACGACCCACGACACCCCAGCCATCGGCAGCACCGCTCCGCCGGGGACCGTCAGACGCAGGTCGAGGAACAATGCCATCCCGACGATGTCGGGGCCGTCGCAGGCGACCGCCGCGCCGCCCTCTGGCACCATCGTCCGCCACACCGCGGTCGTCTCCTGAGGGCGAAACCCGCCGAACCCCGCCGCGGCCAGCGTCGTGATGGCAGGCCAGTCGCGATCCTCAACGCTGCGAATCGTCAACCCGTTCAGTGCGCTCACGGATTCGACGGTGGCACACCCAACCGGCGATCGCATTCCAATTTCAGGTGGCCGTCGCCGTCGGCGCCGCCTCGACGTATAAAGAGTGCATGGTCAACGACGACGAGCTGGTCGGCCTCGACGAATTCGGCTTGCTTGAAGAGAATGCCGAGCAAATCGGGGCGACGGGCCTACTGCCAACGGTCGCGCGCATCGAGTCTGGTCCCATCAGCGCCATCAAATGGGGTGACGAGCCACCGCAGGTCGTCTTCCTACACGGCGGCGGCCAGAACGCGCACACCTGGGACACCGTGATCCTCGGGCTCGGCCTCCCCGCGCTCGCCGTCGACCTGCCTGGGCACGGTCGCTCAGCCTGGCGCGAAGACGGCGATTACGGACCGAAGCTCAACGCCGAGACCCTTCGGCCGATCCTTCGCGAGTGGGCGCCGAGCGCGCGACTGGTCGTCGGCATGTCACTGGGTGGGCTGACCGCGTTGCGCATCGCCGCGACCGAACCCGCGCTCGTCCCCGAGTTGGTGCTCGTCGACGTCACCCCGTCGGCACCCGAACGCCACACCGAGATGACGAAGGCTCAGATGGGCACGGTCGCGCTCGTGCAGGGGGATCGTAGCTTCCCATCCTTCGAGGCCATGCTCGACGTCACCGTTGCGGCATCGCCGAACCGTGATCGGAAGTCCTTGCGCCGCGGCGTATTCCACAACTCCAAGCGCCTCGACGACGGCACCTGGACCTGGCGGTACGACTCCTTCCGCAAGGACGCCGATGCCAAGGAGACCGATCAGCTGCCCGAGTCCTTCACGGGCCTGTGGGACGACGTCCCGTCGATCACCATGCCAACGACCCTGGTTCGCGGTGCCAACTCGTTCTTCGTCAACGACGAGGATGCCGACGAATTCGCCAAGCGAGCGCCGGGATTCCAACGGACCCACGTCGTGGAGAACTCGGGCCATTCGGTACAGGGCGACCAGCCTCGGGCGCTGGTCGACATCCTAGAGACAATCGCCGGAAAGTCCGCCTAACGTGGAGTCATGCCCTTCCCCCTCCGCATAGGCGTCCAACTCCAGCCGCAACACTCCCCCAACTACGGTCATCTGCGCGATGCCGTACGGCGCTGCGAGGACATCGGCGTCGACGTCGCGTTCAACTGGGACCACTTCTATCCGCTCTACGGCGATCCGGACGGCGCGCACTACGAGTGTTGGACGATGCTCGGCGCGTGGGCCGAACAGACCTCGCGCATCGAGATCGGCGCACTGGTCACGTGCAACTCGTATCGCAACCCGGAACTGTTGGCCGACATGGCAAGAACCGTCGACAACATCTCCGACGGCAGGCTGATCCTCGGGATCGGCTCCGGCTGGAAGCAGAAGGACTACGACGAGTACGGCTACGAGTTCGGCACCGTGGGCAGCAGGCTCAACGACCTGGCCGACGCGATGCCGCGGATCGTGTCGCGGCTGGCCAAGCTGAATCCTGCTCCGCTACGCGACATCCCGATCCTGATCGGTGGGCAGGGCGAACAGAAGACGCTCAAGCTGGTGGCCCAGTATGCCCACATGTGGCACGGGTTCACCACGGTGGACACCTATCCCGGCAAGGCCGAGGTGCTCGACGGGCACTGCGCGACGTTCGGTCGCGACCCCGCCACCATCGAGCGTTCGGCAGGCGTGGAGAACACCAGCGGCGTCGCACGCGGCGAAGGCCTCGACGCGATGCTGGCCAACGCCGAAGCGCTACGGAGCCTTGGGGTTTCGCTGCTCACAGTCGGGGTCAACGGTCCCGACTACGACCTCACCGCTGCCGAGGCACTCTGCCGGTGGCGCGACGACAGGGCCAAGGGCTAGGTCACCACATCAGGCCGCGGATCAAGGCGACCTGCGGAATGTCCTCCACCGAGATCAGTCCGCTTGGCGCGCGGCACACCCAGTCGATCGCGTTGACGACGCGGGCAGCCGTGGCCATGCAGCCTGCGTCCGTCGAATCGAGGACCGGATGGGAGACATGGGTGTTGACCTCGACGCGCGGGTCGCCATCCACGACGACGCGGTGCACACCGGTCTGGTTGTCGGGCGGGAACTCCCAGTCAGGAGCGGCCGCAGAGGTGAGCCGATTGACGTGTTCCATCGTGATCACGGGAACGCCGTCGCGCACGCCCTCGACCGCGAATCTCGCGGCCGCCATCTGTCCTGGTTCGACCGTGACCATCTTGCACTCGATGCGCTCCGGCGTGTACCAGGGCTCGGCGCGCTGTCGCACCTCGTCGAGTTCGATGCCGAGTTGGTCGGCCAGGTTGCGCACCGGTCCACCCCACATCGACGCGATCACGCCCGGCAGGAACAGCATCGGAGAAATCGTCGTCGGGTGTGAGCCGAAGCCCATCGACTTCCCGGTGAACTCGTAGTCGTCGTAGTTGCCGTAGTCGAAGATCTCCTGTACGTAGATCGAGCGGGCGCGGGTGACCAGGCCAAGCGCGGCGTGTACCTCCGTGTCGCCCGAGTAACCCGGGTCGATGCCATTGACGTACAAGGACGAATTGCCCTCGGTACAAGCCCTTTCCAAGGGGGTCCGCAACCAATCGTCGGCATGGCGCGGCGCGACCAGCCACACCATCGAGGTGGCTACGACGTTGATGCCTGCGGCGAGGAACCGTGCCATCTGTTCGATGGCCTCCATCGGTCGGGTCTCACCCAACGCGGTGTAGACGACGCAGTCGGGCCGAAGCGCGATGAGCGCGTCGAGGTCGTCGGTCGCGATGACCCCGGTCGGCTCGGTCGAGCCGCAGAGTTCCGCGGCGTCGCGGCCCACCTTGTCCTTGCTTGCCGCATGCACCCCCACCAATTCGAGGTCCGGCCGTCCGATGATCGCCGTCAGCGAATGTCGTCCGACATTTCCCGTGGAGAACTGGACTACTCTGCGCACGATGAGTCTCCGTCGTTTGTGATTTCACTGAGTCAAGTCAGCAATAGCGTTCCGACGGCAGTATGGCATCGTATTGACTCCGAAGTGAAGCTAATGTTCGAGGAACGCTCGCCGGTGATTGGGTGAGTTGAGTCAGCAGCCAGATGGGAACGTTGAGGATGGCTTGAGAATGGCGCGGTCGGACGGAGTGTCGGTACGTGAGGCCAAGCGCCTGCAGACTCGTGAGCGGTTGCTCGGCGCCGCCATCGCGGAGTTCAAGCGTGCGGGCATGGCCGAGGCCGACGTCGGTGCCATCGTCGCGGCCGCGGGAGTTGCCCACGGCACCTTCTTCTTTCACTTCCCGACGAAGGAACACGTGCTGCTGGAGATGGAGCACCGCGAGGAGGAGCGCCTCGCGGGTCAGTTCAGTCGCTACGTCAACACCCCGCACGATCTCGCTGGCGCGTTTCGCGAAGCGGTGCGATTGGTTCTTGCGCTGGAACGGCGACTCGGCGACGTCCTGTTCAAGAACCTGCTCGCGCTGCACTTTTCGCAGACCCGTCCACCCGCCGAAGGTACCGAGGACCATGCCCTGATCGTGCTCGTGGCGCGCGAGATCGAGTTGGCCCAAGAACGCGGCGACGTCGCCGAAACGGTCACACCGATAAACAGCGCGATCTTCTTCCTCTTGGGGCTGTACGCGCTGCTGATCTCGACCGACACCTGGGAGACGCGGGACGCGCTGATCGCCGACTACGTCGCGCGCACGCTGGACAGCGTTCGGGCGGGCTGACTCAGCCAGCGGGCAGGATCTGCAGCGGCAGGGTGGGCAGGACGAGCGTCGCCGAGGGCCAGCGCACCTCCGGCCGGTGGCCGGGGGCGAGTTCGAAATCCGGCACGAGTCGCAGCCAGTCGGTGATGACGAGGTTCAGTTCCATGCGCGCGAGATGTGAACCGAGGCAGCGGTGTGCACCGCCACCGAAGCCCCAGTGCCGGTGGAGCTTTCCATCGATCACGGGATGTTCGTTCCGAGCAGTCACCGGATCAGCCCTCGCGGCTGGACGAGTCCCAGGTCGAGATTGGTAACCCAGCCGGGTTGGGCATCGCACACGGCGGGAACGGCATTCAGCGCCGTCATCGCCGTCCAGTCGTAGCCGGGGTGTGCGGCGGCGGCACCCTCGGACGGCTCGACGCTCTGCATCGTCAGCTCGGTCGAAGGGTCGCCTTCGATCACAGTCCGATACCGCGTCTTGCCGAAGTCCCAACCAGGATCCAGATCATCTGCGGCCCCCGTCCAGTACTGAGCGTGAAACACGATGCGCGGCTTGCCATCCACCATTGCCGTCCACTCGTGGTGCTGCGCTGCGACGGTCCCGCACGCGATCGCACCGAGTTCGTGCGGAATGTCGCGGGTCGCGACCGCCGCCTCCAACGACACCGCGATGCCCTCGATGGTGACGCCCAACCCGTCGGCGATCATGTGCATCGACTGCGCGAAGAACGGAACGCCCATGCCAAGGAGTGTGGGTTCGGAGAGGAAGGCGTCCTTGTCCTTTCCGAAGCCCATCCCTTCGATGTGGTCGAGTGGCGCGTCGGTCAGCACGTTCACGACTTCGTACACGTGAATCTTGTCGACTCTGTTCATTGCGCGGGCCAACGTCAGAGGCAGCACGTCGCCGGCATATCCGGGGTGTATGCCGCCGGAATAGAAGCTGGTACCACCCACCCTGCAGGCCGCTTCGATCTTGGCGCCGTGATCTCCAAAATCTGCAGTTGGATAGAAGTATCCGCCGGTGGCAACGACGTTCTTGCCCGACTTCAAGATGCGACAGATGACGTCCACCTCGGCGTACATCGGCGTGTAGAACACGCAGTCGGCATCGAGGTCGATGATCGCCTCGACGTCGTCGGTCGCGGTCACGCCCACGGGCTCGACACCGGCGATGTCGCCCGCATCCTTACCGACCTTCTCTGGGCTCTTCACCAGCAGCCCGACGAGTCGGTAGGTGGGGTTGGCGATGACGTGCCGCAAACCGATGGAGCCGACGTGGCCGGTGACCCATTGGATGACGCGATAGGTCTTCTCAGACACTGAGGACTCCTCGGGGTAGCCGCATGGGCAGGGTGTACGTCATCCACGTGCTCCTTGCGCCACCGGCGACGACCGTCGACCAGGGGTGAAGACAACGGGTAGCGCGCGGTAGCCACGGGTGACGGAGTTGCCGTGGAACATCGCTTCGTCCAGGGGCGACGGCGCGTAGTCGGGAAGCCGCGCAAGGACCTGCTGCACGCCCACGCTGAACTCCAGACGCGCGAGGTTGGAGCCGAGGAGGTACTTGAAGAACACGATGCCAGGTTGGCGCCACGCAACCTGCGCCAAGTCGCCACTCCCGGATTCGATGAATTCGTCGTAGCCGACCGCGACCCAAGCACCTCCAGGCGTTGCGCTGAGAAACGGCGCATCCGTGTGAGCGAAGGGAGCGTTGAAATCTGGATGCCGTAGGTCCCACTTGACGGCATGTGCCTCGGTGTCCTTGGCGGAATCGTCCTTGGCTGAATCCGTCACGGGTGGGGGCCGGCGTGCTGTTCGGCTGCCTTGCGCGCCTCGCGCTCGTCGTGAATGCGCACCAGCTCGCGGAAACCAAGGCGGTGGTACTTCGGGATCGGCTGGATGCCCCATTGGTCTTGGGCCGTGTCCTTGCCCTCGGCGCCCTCCGGCGGCCCGAACGCCGGGTACGGGTACTTGCACTCCAGGGTGTCGTCTGAGTACCGCACCTTCAGCAGCTCACTGCAGATCTGGGTGAGGCTGAGCGTGGGGTAGCCGTAGTAGATCGCCATGAACGGCAACGTGAATGCGCCTTCGATGACCAGCGCGACGAGGCACACCAGCACGGCGCGCTTGATCCACTTGTGCATGTTGGCGTAGTAGGGCGTGGTACCCGGGGGTAGGTTCTCGTCCGGTTTGAGTTCCTCGGTTGACGGCGCAGTGGTCACGGTGTTGCTCCTTCGGCTGGCTGAAACATGTTCAGTCGGAAAAGATTTCGCGGTTCACCGTGTGCAGGTACGGGATCGCGAGGAATGGGGTGATGTAGAAGATGTCGTAGAGCCACCAGCCGATGACCGGGAAGATGACTCCCGCATAGCGGACGTCGGCGTACATCGTCATGTTGAAGATGTAGAGGATCCAGATGAGCACGCCCATCCAGCAGGTGACCACCATCCATTGGTGGCCCCACCGCTTCATCTGCAGGAACCCGATCGCCGCGGCGCATCGCATCGCGAAGACCGTGACGATCATTCCTAAGACCATCGACTTCTCGCCAGGCCCTGCAGCGCCGCCGATCCACAGCTCGTTGTAATGCCAGAAGTAGCCCGCATCGAACATGTGGCCCCACCCGACCATCAGCACGCGGTTGATCAAGGTGTGGTTGGCGACCAGGTCCAGCGCCCAGCCGAGGCTGTTGAGCATGCCGTCGATCAGGACGAGGTATCCGATGAGCGTGACGATCATCGGCCGGACCGAGAGTCCCGCCCGCAAGGCTTGGCGTTGCAGCCACACCCCGCGCATGAAGATCGGAAAGCCGACCAGCCCCGGCGCCCACATGCCCATCAGCGCCGCGCCCGCGATCATCCACTTGTCTGCCCTGCGCTGCGCAGCACGGGACTCGTCGTGGTGATCCTCGAAATTCGTTGTCTCGGCGCCGGTTTCGCTCGAGCTTCGCCGCCCCAGGAGCGGCAGGTTCACAAGTTCCACCAACCTCGCGCGAACGACATGTAGAGCTGGATCAGAAACATCGTCAGCAGGTAGCCGTAGATGACGATCTGGAACACGATCAGCGCTCGCTTGCGCTTCTTCTCCTTTAGATCGACCATGCGTCGAACTCCTTCCTAGTGCGATCGTCCGTTCAAGGGGTCGGCGGCGAGCAGGCTCGCCGCCGCGACTTCACGTAGGCCGTCGGTGATGGCCCCGTCGGTGCTCAGCGGTGCAAGGATGCACGCGTCGGCCGCTTCCAGTTCGGTTGCGCCTGCGGCGATCAGCTGTGCAGCGGTGACGAGCACGCGGGTGGACGGCGGCTCGAAGTGAAACGCATCGTCGGCCGTACGGATCGCGATGGCGCACCGCACGAGCCTCTGCGCCGCGGCCATCGCGATGCCTGCCTCGGCGACGACCACCTCGGCTTCGCGTTCGGGCGGCAGGTAGCTCATCGGGAGCGTCGCAAACCGTTGCCGGAAGGACGGTTTGAGCTCCTTGAGCGAGCTTCGGTAGGCCGGGTTGTAGGAGCACACGAGCATGAACTCGGAAGGTGCTTGGACGACCTCACTGGCTCGGTCGAGATAGAGCGCGCGCCGGTGATCGGTCAACGAGTGCAGCACGGCCAGCGAGTCGTGCCGGGCCTCGACCACCTCGTCGAGGTAGCAGATGGCGCCTGCCTTGACCGCTCGCGTCAGTGGCCCGTCGGTCCACACGACGTCACCGCCGGTCACCATGAACCTGCCGACCAGATCAGAGCTCGTCAGATCGTCATGGCAGCTGATCGTGACGACGGGCCGCCGAAGGAGAGCCCCCATGTGTTCGACGAGGCGGGTCTTGCCGCATCCCGTTGGGCCAGTGAGCATCACCGGGATCATGCGCTCGTAGGCCTGCTCGAAGAGCTTGACCTCGTTGCCGTTCGCAAAGTACGTGTCGCTCATGCCGCAACCAGCTCTCGATGGACGTGCGCCAGCACGCGAGGAAGATCCTCGATGCGTCGGATCCGTTGGGAGCGCCGCGGTCCGAACACCTCCGGAAGCGGATCGACCCTGACGGGACCGACACCGACGTAGTAGACCGAGACCCCCGCGTCGTTGGCCTCCTCCACCGCATGAGCCGTGTCGGCCCATGCGTACCGGCCCTCATAGCCCTCGTCCGAGATGAGACCGTCGCCGATCACGATGAGCAACCGTCGCTCGGACGGTTGGGTCAACAGGCGAGAGGTCAGGTGCCGCAGGGGCGCACCGAGCCTGGTGTAGCCGGCGGTGACGAGTCCGAGGCCGCTCGGGGGGACGAACCGCCTGTCGTGAAAGTCCTTCAGGCACTGCACTTCGACGCGATGACGGGTGTTGCCGCTGAACACGAAGATGCCGTGTCGCTCGCGGGCGCGGGTCATGGCTCGCGACAGCGCGTCGGCGCACTCGAGTTCCAGCTTGAAGACGCGACCCCCGTGCACGCCCAACGACGAGCTGCCGTCGAGAAGGAGCGCCGTGCTGACGTCCCGGCCACTCGGCAGCAGCTCTCTGAACACGCGGGGTTCGGCAGCCTCACCCGTGCGCAGGTCGATGTAGTGGCTGACGTAGCGGTCGACGTCGAGATCGGAGCCGTCCTCCTGCCCGTTCGTCATCGCACGGTGAGTGTCTTCCTCGAACCACTTGCGAAGATCGGCCGACGCGGTCTTCGACGCACCGACCTGAGCGTCGCGCGCACGCTCGAGAACGGCGACGTGGTCGGGCATGAAGCTCTTCGTCCACTGGTTCCATTCCGGATACGGGATGCCTGGCCGATGCTCCGGCGTCACGTCGATGTCGTTGTCCTCTGGCCGACTCGGAGGCGGCAGGTTGGGGTTGCGGACTCCGCCGTCGCCGCCGACGGGCACCGAGTAGGGACGTGGCATGCGCTTTTGCGTTGAGGTCCAAGGCATCCTGCCGAAGCTGCGGCGCAGCTTGTCGACCAGCCCGGTCGGCGTCGTGTACGCGGCGGGCAGCCGACCGATCAGCGGGTGCACGTCGAGCGGTTCGTCGTCGCGCGCCATCTCGATCGCGCGTTGGCACATGGCGGCACCGTCGAGTTCGGCGTCGAGAACGTCCAGTCCAGGCAGCACCCGTTCGAACTCCGGAAGAAGCCCCGGCCAGCGCGACGCCACCCAGCCAAGTGCAACGGAAGCCTCGATCAGCGTGACGGCACGCAGCTCACGCGCCGAGAGTTCGTTGAGCCGGTATTCTGCGAGCTTGTCCTTGGACGGCGAACACTGAAGTGCCACACCACATGTCAGCGTCCTGCGCGTCCACTCGCGAGCCATCGAGGGATGGGGGACGTGCACGAACGTGCGCGAGGGGTTGAGGCTGAAGCCACGGCTGGTCCCCGTCACCAGACGGACGCCTTCTCGTCGCTCGTCGCTCAGTGCGACGGCCGTGACCGAGCAGCTACGCTCCATCTCCATTGCGGAGACGTCGGTGAGGTCAGACATGACGAACAACGCTCAGAACGTCCCGATGTTGGAGAACATCCAGTACCAGAACCAGATGATCAGTCCCGTTCCGCCCCAAGCCGCGACGTATCGCAGGATTTCCCAAACGTAGTCCATTGCCCGATCTCCCATTCATCTCTGTCGTCGGCTCTTGATCAACGGCTCTTCCCGCAAGCGATTCATCGCACCTCCAGCCCGCGAAGGGCCGAGGCGATCAACTTGCTGAGCGTGGTGGTACGGGATTCGACGTCATCGGTGGTGGTGAGCACGCCGTAGACGCCGAGGAGGAAGAAGATCGCGCTGTAGAACGCGTCGACCTCCTGATGTACTGCGCCGTCGCCTCGCGCGCGTTCGATCTCGCGAACCAGTAGGACGATCACCGGATGGTCGGTCCAGTCGTCCTTCTCGGGCCGTGACGGCGAGAAGTGCAGTGCGAGAAACTCTTTGAAGAGCAGCGTGCCGAGCCGTCGTTCCAGACCCGTCACCAGTGCCACCACTTCGGCCAGCGCCCCTGCGAGATCGTGGGGACGATCGAGGAACCGCTCCAGCTCGGTCGCGATCCGCGCCTCCTCACGGCGCTCCAGCTCGAGCAGCACGTGCTCCTTGGTCGGGAAGTGAAAGTAGAAGGTGCCGTGCGCAACGCCCGCTGCAGCGACGATCTCGTTCACCTCGGCTCCTGCCATGCCCAATCGCGTGAACTCGGCGACCGCGGCGCCAAGGATGCGCTCCCGAGTCTGGAGCCGCCGGGCCTCACGCGTCTTCATCAGTCGGAGAAGATCTCGCGGTTGACCGTATGGAGATACGGGATGGCGAGGAATGGAGTGATGTAGAAGATGTCGTAGAGCCACCAGCCGACCACGGGCAGGACCACACCGGCGAACCGAACGTCGGCGAACATCGTCATGTTGAAGATGTAGAGAGTCCAGATGACGACACCCATCCAGCAGGTCACGATCATCCACTGCTGGCCCCACCGCTTCATCTGCAGGAAGCCGATCCCCGCTGCGATGCGCATGGTGAAGACGGTCAGGATCATGCCGACTTCCATGGCCTTCTCGCCCGGCCCTGCAGCGCCGCCGACCCAGAGTTCGTTGTAGTGCCAGAAGTAGCCGGCATCGAACATGTTGCCCCAGCCGTTCAACAGGACCCTTGCCAGGATCGTGTGGTTCGCGACGAGGTCGAGCGCCCATCCGACGGTGTTGATCGCGGCATCGATGATGACCAGGTAGCCGATCAACGTGACGATCATCGGCCGCACCGAAAGCCCGTCGCGCTGCGCGCGCCGCAGCAACCAGACTCCGCGCAAGAACAGGGGCAGTCCGAAGATGCCGAGGGCGGCCGTGCCGATCAGCAACGAGCCCGAGATCAACCACTTGTCGGCCTGACTCTGCGCCAGGCGCGACTTCTCCATGTGCTCGTCGATGGTGAGCTTCTGCTCTGAAAGCGTCATTGTCGGTTACAGCTCCGGAAGGACCAGCGGCGAGTTGTGGGTTTGGATGCCACCGTCGACGTGGAAGACCGCGCTGGTGGCGTAGCAATCCTTCGTCGAGAGGTAGAGCGCGAGCCGCCCGAGGTCGGCAACGTCGCCGAAGCGGTGCAGTGGCGTCAGTTCCCTCATCTTGTCGCCCGCCTCCGGCATCATGTCCAGGGCGATCTGCAGTCCGTCGGTCATGAACGAACCCAGCGCGATGGCGTTGACGCGAATCTTGGGTGCCAGCTCCTGCGCCATGGCCCTCGTCAGCGCTTCCAGCCCGCCCTTGGCCACGCAGTAGGCGCCGAGTGCGGGAATCCCGAGATGTCCTGAGCCAGAGGAGATGTTGACGATGCTCCCTTGCCCAACGGCGAGCATGTGCGGAACCGACAGCTGGCTCATGATGAAGGCGGACGTCACGCACCAGTCGAAGGTGTTGCGGAAGTCTTCGTCGGTGATCTGAAGGAATGGCGCATACGTGGATCCGCCGACGTTGTTGATCAGGATGTCGATGCGGCCAAACTGGTCGATGGTCTGCGCAACCACCCGCTCGCCATCGGTGCGTTCGACCGCATCGGCCTGGATGCCCACCGCCTTGCCACCTGCCGCCTCGATCTCCTTGACCGTTTGCTCCAGCTGTTCGGTGGTTCGAGCGGTCCCGACGACGGTGGCGCCCGCCTCGGCCAGCACCTTCGCGATGCCGGCGCCCACTCCCCTGCCTGCGCCGGTGACGATGGCGACTTGACCTTCCAGATTGAACTGCTCCAAGGCCATTCCAGTCCTCCTGACGAGCCCTCGGTGGCGCGGACCCCGACGCAAGTTCTAGTCCAGATTGATGACTCATGTCAATGACGTGACTCAGCTAAAAATCGGCATAACTGCGCTTATCTGCCTTGATGCCAGTTCGGTGCATGCTTGACTGAGTCATGTCAGTATAGACGTCGTAGGCGCCTTCGCGGTCCTCCATGCGATAACGACCGTCTCGTTTCGCCGGATCGCCACGCCGGATGTCGAGAGTCGTCCGCAAGCGTTCACGGCATGAGAAAATGTGCGCGCCATGCCCAAGAAGTACGGGATCAAAGAGAAGGATCAGGTCGTATCTCACGTCGTCAACCTGGTCCTCACCGGCAAGCTGCGCTCGGGAGATCGGTTGGACCGCAATGAGATCGCCGAGCAGCTCGGGCTGAGTCGCGTCCCGATTCAAGAGGCCGTCGTTCAGCTGGAGCACGACGGCGTGTTGTCCACGCGCTATCACCGGGGCGCGTTCATCGAGCGCTTCGACGCTGACTCCGTGTTAGAGAATCACGAGCTCTACGGCGTGCTCAACGGGATGGCCTCCGCGCGCGCCGCGGCAAATCCGAGCCCACGCTTACTGCACCGGCTCGAGCAGCTCGACGGCAAACTGCGTTCGGCCAACGGGCCGCGCAAGTTTCACCAAACAGCCTGGGCCTACCGCAAGACGATCAACGACGAATACGCGGGTCCGCGGCTGCAGGCCGCGATCAGGGCTGCGCGGTTGTTGGTCCCCACCTCGTTCTGGTCGACGGGCCTCGACGGACAGGCCGAACTGCTGCCGTCCTACACCGCGGAGACGGCGGCCATTCACGCCAACGACTCGGACGCCGCGCGCGATGCGTGCATCGGAAGAGCCGAGGTTACGGGCAGGCTCATGCTCGCCGAACTGGTGCGGCGCCGGGTCCTCGAGCCCACCTCGTTGCGTTCTGAGTGAACACAAAACGCTATCGGGCGTGCGCAAGCGGCTAGGTTGCCAGGATGGCCCGATCACCGAAGGCTTTGGTCATCACCCTGGTTGCGCTCATCGTGGCGAGCTTCGGGATGGCACCCAACGCGGCAGCCGATGGCGACCAATGCGCACCGCCAGGCACTCAGAGCGCGAGCGCGCTGCCGACGAACCTTGCCGCGGCGGCAAAGGGACCGGATGACGACGACTACACGACACTCAACGTTCAACCTCTCACCTCGGTCGACGTCGGCAAGCTGCGGCTCGGCACCCCTGGCGTTCTGACCGTCGGCACGCTCTCGGATGCCCCGCCGAGCATCTGCATCAACGCGAAGGGCCAGTTCACCGGCTTCGACAACGAACTGCTTCGCGCCATCGCGGACAAGCTCGGACTGAAGGTGAACTTCGTCGGCACCGACTTCTCCGGCTTGCTCGCGCAGGTGGCGTCGCGCCGCTTCGACGTCGGCTCGTCGTCGATCACCACAACCGACGCGCGAAGGGAGACCGTCGGCTTCACCAACGGCTACGACTTCGGCTACTTCTCGCTAGTGGTGCCGACCGGTTCGTCGATCACCGGCTTCGACAAACTCGCAGCCGGCCAACGAATCGGCGTCGTGCAGGGAACCGTGCAAGAGGAGTACGTGGTCAAGACGCTCGGGCTCGACCCCGTGAAGTTCCCCGACTACAACACCGTGTACGCCAACCTGAAGACCAGGCAGATCGACGCATGGGTCGCACCGTCGCAGCAGGCGCTCGGCACCGTGCAGAAGGGCGATCCCGTGCAGATCGTCGAAAACACCTTCAGCTTGGACAATTTCGTCGCCTACGCCGTGGCAAAGGAGAACAAGCCCCTGATCGACGCGCTGAACTCCGGGCTGGACGCGGTCATCGCCGACGGGACTTGGGCGCGGCTGTACTCCGACTGGGTGCCCCGCGCGTTGCCGCCCGGCTGGAAGCCAGGCTCGAAGGCCGCCCCCTTGCCGCAGCTGCCCGACTTCGCGGCGATCGCCGCCTCCCACGGGCCTGCGGACAACTCGGGATCTGCTCCTTCCTCGACGCTCGGCCAGCTCAAGAGCGCGTTCCTGAACTGGGACCTCTACAAGAAGGCGATCCCCGACCTCTTCAAGACCGGACTACCCAACACCCTGATCCTCACGGTCAGCGCTAGCGTCATCGGCCTGATCGTCGGCTTGGTTCTGGCCGTTGCGGGAATCTCGAGGTCCCGATGGCTGCGTTGGCCCGCACGCGTGTACACCGACGTCTTCCGTGGGCTGCCAGAGGTCGTGATCATCCTCGTCATCGGACTTGGCTTCGGACCGATCGTCGGACCATTGACCGGCAACAACCCGTATCCCCTCGGCATTGTCGCGCTCGGTCTCATGGCAGGCGCCTACATCGGCGAGATCTTCCGGTCAGGCATCCAGAGCGTGGAGTCGGGGCAGCTCGAAGCCGCGCGGGCGCTGGGCTTCAGCTACTCGTCTTCGATGCAGTTGATCGTTGTGCCACAAGGCATTCGGCGCGTCCTGCCCGCACTCGTCAACCAGTTCATCTCGCTGTTGAAGGCGTCGTCGCTCGTCTACTTCCTCGGCTTGATCGCCAGCCAACGCGAGCTGTTCCAAGTCGGCCGCGATCTCAACGCACAGACCGGCAGCCTGTCGCCCTTGGTGGCCGCTGGCTTGTTCTACCTATTGCTGACG
>Ga0207641_10001301_pt1 | contig 24754 bp, 24 predicted proteins | sample KBSSwiS62_FD_184306 | JGI IMG/M metagenome (GOLD analysis project Ga0207641, IMG submission 184306) | Switchgrass rhizosphere microbial communities from Kellogg Biological Station, Michigan, USA - KBS Switchgrass S6-2 (SPAdes) (version 2) | ecosystem: Host-associated > Plants > Roots >... | reverse complement strand
CATGACTATTTCTATAATTGACAGCGTACAATTAGCCGGAGGTATAAAAGCAAATAGGTGGATTTATAATTATCCTGGTGGAACAGATACAAACTATGTCTTTCAGCATGGAGATACTATAAGCTTTGCCGCTAGCACATTGCCTTATTTATACATTATAAGGCAATATATTATCCCTCTCAGGCTTCACAATTCGTGGGAATACGTCATGAATTCTCTTCATAATGTAATCGTTGATTCGTTGACCACTATTATTGCAGGCATGAATAGTTTTGAAAATGCATATGATATCATCGGAATTCCAGGCGTGCCTGATAACTTTTTTTATATTGACGAATGGGTAGCGGACTATGTCGGAGTTGTAAAAAGATATTTTAACAATCAGGGCTATACAATAGGCCCTGACAGACATAAAACAAGCTGGTCGTTAATTAGCTATCATCTCGAATAAGCCTGCCTTTTTTGTATTGCAACGGCATCAAGCCATCATAGCAAGTATTCAATCAATCCATCTCCTGTCTCAATTCTTTACTGATATCCACTAACACTTTATCAATGCGATGTCCATCCATATCTATTATTTCAAATTTAAATCCTTTCCAATCGAACTTATCACCGGCATGAGGAATGCGTTCTAGTTCATGTAGTATAAAACCGGCGAGTGTATCAAATTCATGTTCGCCTTCATTCATCCATTGTTCTTTATCGAAGCGGGTAAGAAAATCATAAAATGGAATTTGTGCATCAACCAAAAAACTTCCATCTTCTCTTTCTGTTACTTCATAGTCGGTAACATCGGGCTGTGGGATATCGCCAACGATGGCTTCTAGTATATCATTTAAAGTGATCAGGCCCTGCATTGATCCATATTCATCAACAATAAAACAGGAATGCTGTTTTGTTTGTTTAAATTTTTCCAGCAGTTGGTAGGGAGTGTTATTCTCAGGAACAAACATGGCAGGTTTCATTATCTCTTTGAACTTGGTCATATCATCCGTTACATACAGATCTTTTATAGAAACGATGCCTTTTATATTATCAATTTCTCCGTCACAAATTGGATAAACCGAATGTGGTTCACTGATAATTTTTTCTTTTATCTTTTCTTCATTGTCTTCCAGGTCAAACCAGATTATATCACTGCGATGCGTCATCAGCGAGGTGATATTTCTATCACCCAAATGAAAAACCCTTTCAATGATCTCTCTTTCTTCTTCCTCAATGGTTCCTGCTTCTGTTCCTTCTGAGATCATTGTTTTAATTTCCTCTTCAGTTACCGCATCATCAGTTGATTTTTTTATGTTGAAAATAAAAAAGAAGGCATTGCTTATTTTATTCAATAACCAAACAAGCGGGTGGGTCATTTTTGCAAAAAAATACATGGGCCCTGCCACCAGCTTTGCTATCTTTTCTGCTCTTAATAAGCCAAATCTTTTCGGGATCAATTCTCCAAAAAGTATGGAAAGAAATGTAACAAGGATAACAACAATTGTGATTGAAATACCTTCTGCATATTCACTTAAAAAACTTATGTTTTTAAAAAAAGGAACGAGGTATATACTGAATCTTTCACCGGAATAAACTCCCGTTAAAATTGCAATCAAAGTAATTCCTATTTGCGCAGCAGATAAAAATACTTCTGGTTTGTTAGAAAGCTCCAAGGCTCTTCGTGCAAGCTCGTCGCCTTTGTCTGCCATATTTTCAAGCCTGGCTTTTCGGGCCGATACCAGGGCGATCTCACTCATTACAAATAATCCGTTAATAAAAATAAGTCCCAGCAATATGAATATTTCCATCTAAAGTGAAGTTGGTTTCTTATTCGAAGTTAACGAATCTGAACCGCTTGTTGAAGAATGTACCAAGCAACCAACCAAATGCAATACCTATGGTAGCGCCACCTGCAACATCAAAGGGATAATGTACGCCAACATATACCTGCGCATAGCCAATAACTACGGCCCATAAGTAAACTAACCAAACCCATTTCCCAAGAACTGGTCGCAACGTCAGGAAAATAAATGTTGCCATTCCGAAGTGGTTGGCAGCATGTGATGAGGTAAAACTATATGTGCCCGAGCAACGATCTACGAGCAATCGTACGTATTGAAAGAAATTTGGGTCAGCGCAAGGTCGCAAGCGTTCAAATGCCTCTTTTACAAGTTGACTGCTTGTCATGTCACAAAGAGAGACTGTACATAAAAACATAACGCACCACCACCAGCCACGGTTTTTGAAATTCATGGGTATAAAAACAAGCAGGAACAAATAAAGAGGTGTCCAGAAGTAGGCAATGCGCAAGTAGGGCAATACACTGTCAAAAAATGGATTGCTTTGATGATTATTAATTTGGATAAAAAGCCATTGATCCCATTGTTCTAATTTGTGAAGCAGGCTGCTTTGAATCAAAAACATTTGACAAAAATAGAGGAACGGACAAAATATAACAGTAACTCATCGACATTAACAAAGAAATTCTTTTCTTTTGCAGCTTTCTATGCTTATCAGGCTTAAAATTCCAAAGACGATCATGTGGGTAATAAACCTGCTGCTGATCTTTTTGCTGATCTTTACGTTGTTCAGATTTGCTACTTATTTTTCATTTAAGCCAAAGGATCTGAGTTTTAATGAATTGATACCTTCTTTTTTGTTAGGTGTTCGTTATGATCTGCGTTGGATCGCCATTATTCTTTTACCGATCGTATTTGTAAGTCTAATTCCAAACCTGTCGCCATTTTATTCTGCAAGAAATAAAAAATGGTGGACATGGTACCTTGCCATCATCACATTCATTATTTTTTTCTTTTTCGCAGCCGACTTTGGAAATTTTGCCTACAACAGGACAAGACTAAATGCAAGTGCACTTAATTTCTGGGAGGATGCAAAAATTTCAATGGCAATGCTCTGGCAATCATACCCGCTTTTCTGGATGTTATTAGGGTTGATAATTGCTGTACTTTTTCTCCGCTGGATGTTTCGTCGCATGCATTGGACAGTGATAGTAAAAACAGACGGGCATGGCATACCGTATAAAAGAAAATGGTTTTTGATTGCAGGGTCATTGCTCCTTATTTTTATTTATGGCAGTCTTACCACTTCTTCCCTCAAATGGAAAAAGGCATTTGAGTTGAATGATAATTTCAAAAGTTATCTTTCTTTAAACCCACTTCAGAATTTTTTTACAACGCTTCGATTTCGGCAACCGCAGTTCAATGAAAATACAGCAAGAGAGAATTTTCCTGTGATGGCAGATTGGATGGGTTTATCGGTTAAAGAAAATTTTTCCTATCGTCGTGAGATATTTCCGGAAACAAAAGCTTTAGAGAGTAAGCCAAATGTTGTGTTGGTAATGTGTGAGTCTTTTAGCATGTATAAAAGCAGCATGAGTGGTAACCCGTTGAAGACAACACCTTACTTTAACCAGATGGCAGATAGCGGGATATTCTTTGAAAAATGTTTTTCACCCCATTTTTCCACGGCAAGAGGATTGTTTGCATTGCTTACAGGCATACCCGACGTGCAACTTTCAAAGTTCTCAACCCGCAATGAAGCAGCACTTGATCAACATACCATTATAAATAATTTTGAAGGGTATGATAAAATGTATTTCCTGGGTGGAAGTCCTGAGTTCAATAATTTTCACGGTCTTTTAAAAAATATCGATGGCCTGCAAATGCATGTAGAAGGAACTTTTAGATCCCCCAAAATGAATGTGTGGGGTATCAGTGATAAAAATCTTTTCCTCGAAGCGAATAATACTTTTAAACAGCAGCAAAAACCTTTTTTTGCTATCATACAAACAGCAGATAATCACCGGCCGTTTATGATACCAGTGGAAGACAGTGATTTTGAAAAAATAATTTTACCAATTGATACATTAAAAAAATATGGCTTTGAATCGGTAAATGAGTTTAATAGTTTCCGTTATTCCGATTATTGTATTAAAAAATTCATTGAATCAGCAAAAGCGGAATCTTATTTTCACAATACAATTTTTGTTTTTGTTGGTGATCATGGTATATCGGGAAATGCAACAGCTATGTATCCATCTGTATGGACCGATCAGAGAATAAGCGATGAACATGTGCCTTTGTTATTTTATGCGCCTTATTTATTAACCCCGCAAAGAAGAGCAGAAACGGTTTCACAGATCGATGTGATGCCAACTATCGCAGGAATGGTGCAACAACCTTATGTGAACACAACTCTCGGTAGGGATCTGTTGCAACCGGGCAAGCAAAATAACTATGCTTTCATCATTTATCATGATGAAGGGAAAATTGGTGTAGTAACTGACAGCTACTATTTTACCAAGAACCTGAATTTTCCGGAAGAACATTTATATCCTGTAACAAGCGATGTATTACCTTATACACTTGTTCAGCAAGATTCTATTAAAAAGAAATTATCTGGTGTAACGACTGCTATTTATGAAACGGGAAGATGGATGCTGATGAATAATAAAGAAAGCAATTAAGTTCTAACCACTTTTTTTGCGATAATGATCAGTCGTGGCTTAGTTCTTACATCATAATTCCCCAATTTGTAGTCGCCAAATACTTCCTGCACCTGCAAACCGTGGTAACTAAGCATATCATTAAAATCACCGAAGGAAAATTTGGAGACTTTTTCTGTGTATTCAATTGCATGCATTAATCCCGGGTCGTTAATAATTATTTTTTTGTAGAAATGTGTTTCATCATGCCAACGGTGGATATCATACGTGGTCCCATTAAGTTTTTTTTCTTCAGTGTAAACCAAATGATCTTCGGAATAATGAACATTCAGATAATCGATAACGAAAATCCCATTTGGGTTTAATCCATTGGCGATCGTTCTTATTGCATCATCATGTTCTCTTCTTGTTTTAAAATAACCAAAACTTGTAAAGAAATTAAATGCATAGTCAAAATAGTTTACCCGGAATGGCAGGCGCATATCATGCTGGTAAAACTCAAGGGTTTTATTTTCATATTTTTTTGCAAATGCAATGCTGTCAAAAGAAATATCAATACCAGTTACGAAAAAACCTTTTTCTGCAAGTATACGGCTGTGCCGGCCCCGACCACAGGCAATATCCAGCATATAGCTGCCGGGAGCCGGTTCCAGGTGATCAATGAGTGTTGAAATAAATGCAGCTGCTTCTTTCTCATCCCGTTCAAAATATAATTTGTGATAAAAAGGAGAATTAAACCACTCTTTGTACCAGGCCTGTTCTGACATTGAGCAAAAGTAATCATGAACTAATAAATCGATTGGAGGTTAAAAGCTTATTTTTGCATCCCTGCCAAATTTTACAGGTGGAACCATTAAACAGAAAACAATATAGCGTGGCACTCATTAAAAGCATATCAGGTATACGAGGAACGATCGGTGGCAACTCTGGAAATAATTTAACCCCGGTTGATATTATAAAATTTACTGCTGCCTTTGCAAGTATCATTGCAGGCGGCACAAATGCAGAGGTTTCTTCATCTGACAAGAAAACAAAAATTGTGATCGGTCGTGATGGCCGTATCAGCGGACCAATGGTTCGTGATCTTGTCGTAAGCACTTTAACAGGTATGGGAATCGATGTGATCGATCTTGGACTCTCCACTACACCTACTGTTGAAGTTGCAGTGAAAGCAGAAAAGGCCGATGGCGGAATTATTATTACCGCCAGTCATAACCCTAAAGAATGGAATGCTCTAAAACTTTTGAATAATGAGGGTGAATTTATATCAGCAGAGATCGGTGAAAAAGTTTTGGAGAAAGCTGCGAAGGAAGATTTTGTATTTAATACCGTTGAACAACTTGGTGAATTGTCAATAGATGATTCATACATGCAAAAACATATTGATGCCATTTTAGATTACCCGCTGGTAAATAAAAATGCAATTGCCAGCCAGCAATTTAAGATCATAGTGGACGGTATTAATTCTACCGGCGCCACATTTGTACCTGCATTGCTTAAAAAAATGGGATTAAAAAATGTAATTGTGTTGAATGAAGAAGTAAATGGAAATTTTGCACACAATCCCGAACCATTGCCTCAACATTTGTCAGAGCTAAGCCGTGAAGTAGTAAAGCAAAAAGCTCATCTAGGGATTGCTGTTGATCCTGATGTGGATCGTTTATGTTTTGTTTGTGAAGATGGATCTATGTTTGGTGAAGAGTATACGCTGGTCGCTATTGCTGATTATGTATTGAGCAAAAGAAAAGGGAACACGGTGAGCAATATGAGCAGTACCCGAGCTTTAAAAGATATAACAGAGAAACACGGCGGCGAATATTTTCCATCAGCAGTAGGAGAGGTGAACGTGGTAAAGAAAATGAAAGAAGTAAATGCAGTGATAGGGGGTGAAGGAAATGGCGGCATCATTGCTCCTGATTTTCATTATGGTCGCGATGCATTGATCGGTATCGGTTTGTTTTTAAGTCATTTGGCCAATCACATGTTTGGAGCAAAATCCTTGCGTGGTCTATATCCTGATTATTTTATTTCAAAGAATAAGATCGAATTAAATAATGGTGTTGATGTAAAATCGATTTTTGAAAAAATAAAAAAGAAGTATAAAAAACATCCTATCAATACGGAAGATGGATTAAAAATAGAATTTGATAATGACTGGGTCCATCTTCGTACTTCAAATACAGAACCTATCATCCGCATTTATGCTGAGAGTGATTTTGAAACAAAGGCCAATCATATTGCCACAAGGATCATGCAGGATATAGGAGAATTCATGTAAACTTTTATTGAGCGGGATCAATGCAATTTTGTTTATCTGGTCTTTAAACGAGGAAAAATTGCCGGGTAATTATTGCACACCTATATTGCATCCCTAAGATATATCTTTTGTAAGAGCATTTTATTCTAGCCACCACTGATGAGAACACCTTTTATTAAGATTCTATTTTTATTTTTTATTCCTATAATTTTTTTTGGATTCACTGATCGTGAGAAGGAAGATCGACCAGGGCCGCCCAATATCATACTCATTATTGTTGATGATCTTGGTTACAGCGATCTCGCTTCTTACGGAAACGCAAATATCCATACTCCGAATATTGATGCATTAGGTAATGAGGGCACACGATTTAGACAAGCATACGTAACATCTCCGGTTTGTTCACCTTCACGAATGGGGATCATGACCGGACGTTATCAGAATCGTTTTGGCAGTGAGTTTATGCCATATGATAAATTTGATCCTGTTCTTATGAAAAAGATGCGGAAAAATTTTCTGCCTTTTGCAAATAAGGATGAGAGTTTGCGGTCATTACATCCGTCATTAGCACTGAACAGGAAAAAATATCAAACAGGGCTTAGTTTGAAGGAGATAACACTTGCGGAATTATTGAAGAAAAACGGTTATGCTACAGGACTTGTTGGAAAATGGAACCTGGGTGATGAAGAAGGCGATCACCCTTATGAGCGGGGCTTTGATTATAGTTATTATTTTTCCGGTGCCCTATCAAGATATGTTGATGGTCCATTTGACAATGGCCGTTATATCGATCAGCATTTACCCTGGGCTATTTCTGAATTACCTGCATGGACGCCAAGAGCAGGTTCTTCGGCAATTCGTGAAGGAAAGAATGTCGTTATTGATACAAGCTATCTTACATTTTCATTTGCCAATAAAGGAATTGAATTCATTGAAAAGAATAAAGCACATCCTTTTTTTCTAACACTTTCTTTCAATGCTCCCCATGATCCTTTCCAGGTGCCAAAAGAATATTTTGACAGGATACAAAATGAAAAGGATAGTGTGAAGCGGGTCTACTATGGAATGATAGAAGCATTGGATGATGCAGTGGGACAGGTGAAAGAAAAGCTTAGGTCTGCCGGGATCGAAAAAAACACGGTTATTTTTTTTATCAGTGATAATGGCGGCGCAGCATATACAAGAGCTACTGATAATGCACCGCTTCGCGGAGGTAAGTGCACACATTTTGAAGGTGGATTGCTGGTTCCTTTTTTTATTAGTTATCCCGGAACTAAAAATGGAAATTTTGTTTACGATAAACCTGTTTCTTCACTAGATATTTTTTCCACCATTGCTTCCATTACAAAAACGACTCTTCCTGCGGATAGAGTATATGATGGCGTTGATCTGCTGGACTATCTTACCGATAACAAAAAAGATCCTCACGAGATTTTATACTGGCGAAATGGTTATTCAAAAGCTATCAGGAGCGGGAACTGGAAACTTTATATCAATGAAAAAAGTAAAAGTGAATATCTTTTCAACCTTGAAACTGACAGGGAAGAATTACATGACCTGCTAAGCAGCGAACCGGCAATAAGATATCAATTAATGAAAGAATTAAATAATTGGGAAAAAACGCAAACCATCAACCCGGCATGGCCTAGCATGGGTGATATATTAATTGACGTAAGAGGTAAAAAATATTTTTTTCCAGGGTAAAATTTAGAGCTCCAAGTATTTATTCTAATCTTTCGGCTCCCACAATTGAATTTTATTTCCTTCAATGTCTAAAATATGAACAAATTTTCCATAATCATATGTTTCAATTTTGTCAACAATAGTTACATTTTCTTTTTTTAATTCTTCAACCAATGCTTCTAAATTCTCTACTCTATAGTTTATCATAAAGTCCTTTGTTGATGGTTCGTAAAGTTTTGCTGTTTCAGAATTCACATTCCATTGTGTAATTCCTTTTTTTGAAGGGTCCTCAGCTTCACGCCATTCAAAACTTGCCCCGTATGGACCAGCATCCAAACCAAGATGTGTGTTATACCACTCTTTTATTTTGTTTGGGTCTTTGCATTTGAAGAAAATACCGCCTATTCCTGTTACTTTTTTCATTTTTGTATTTTTTTTGTTAGATATTATTGTCTTAAAAGTGAAACCAAATAGAAATGAAGTTGCAATTAGTGTTATTATCATTGTCGTCCGTTTCATTGTCTATAAAATTAAATTTAAAAAAATAAATTTTTTCTATTTTATCATTAACATTTAAGGTCTGTCTTACGCTTACCGTTAACGGTTCGGTGTCCCGATAACTAGCGGGATTAAGTTTTGTAATTATTTTTCGAGAATGTTTTTCAGAGTTGACAAACTAGCATCCATATCTTTCGGAAATTTTTTTTCTGCCATTGGTATCATCATGTTCAAAGGATATTTCAATGTGCCTGTATTGATCAGGCTTACTTTGGTTTGATTTTCGGACAAAGATTCTGTTTCGAAAATAACACTGGCAGAGACTCGCATTGGTTTTATAAAACGAATTTCTGTTTCAATCCTTTTACCTTCAACAATATTCTTAATCTCCTTTTCTCCTTCACCGGCGCTTTTATCTCCGCTCCAGGAATAAATAAATCCAATTGTTCCGTCTGTTCCTTTGAATTCTTCTTTCCTGTTTTTTTTGTCAGCCGTTGCCCATTTGTTGAACTGGTCCTGGTTTTTGAGCAGTTTTAAAAAGTCAAATACTTTTTGCCGGGGCGCATTGATGATAATTTCACGATTGACATAATGTTCCTTCTTCATGAAAAGCGCCATGATCAACAGCAAGGCAATGATACCTGCCACTACAAGTAGAATTGTAAGTATGGTATTCATTTTATTTTAGACTGTTAAGTTATAATATGCCAGACATTTGAAAGTTATTCTTTTGCATAGAGTTCGCAAACCACCATCGCTTGCTGCCGTACTGGAATTTTATAATGCCAGCCCCGTACTGAAGCCCAATAAAATACTAATGATGAAGATAAGAACAAAAGCACAATAGAATTCCGCCTGCCCGAACTGCTGCTGATAGCGAAAAAAAATAAGGATTTATTCGTCTGCCAGCATAGTAGCAAACCCACCTGTTGTGTGCCGGTTTGATTATTTAGCCATTTGACTTAGAATGAATTTTACCCTGTTTTCAATTGTATCTTTTGGTACGATTACAACATCATAATCGTGTTGTCTATACCATTTGTCGATCCACTCATAAACTTCAATTCCTTCTTCAAACGATTGATCCCTTTCGGTATCGTTGCGATATATTTCTCTCCAGGGAGGGATGATAAATACTTTGTTGTTATATCTATTTTTAAAAAGTGTTTCCTTGATTTTATTATAGCCGACCCTGTCACACTTGATTAACATACCTGCGCTGTCCATAAAGGATCGATCAAAAAATAACAACGATGACAAACGTGAATTTGCAATAAAATTTATCCAATCTTTTTCGAAGATTTCTTGGGCAAATGTCTTTGGGTCTGGCCTTGGTGTGAGACCCTTTGAGAGTCGTTCCTTAATTATTTGTCGGGCTGTTTCCGGAATATAGTTGTATCCCTTCGACGCTAAACTTTCCAGAAGACTGGTTTTACCACCACCGGGTCCACCTGTAATTATATAAAAGTTGGACTTTTGCATTATGTAAAGGTGATTGACAGTTTGGGAACTACAAATGGTACACAACGAACAGGTATTTGCGATGGTGGAGGTTGTGAAAACGTTAGCCCAGCCGTTGCAAAAATGTTAAGTAAAATTCCCAATGCTCAATCGCTTCCGTCTATCCCACTATTGCCATGTTGTGTGCAGTTTTTCGTCCTTAGTGTAGTTGATATTTTCCCTCAATTCGTATAATGGCGGCACCTCCAAATAAAATTCTAGTATTTCCATTTTCGTCAATTTGCTTTTGCAACTTAACCACGTTGAAATTATTTTTCAGTCCATTTTGTTCAATACTAACCGTTTCGCCTTTCCATAAATTATTTTTGAGTAAATAATAACCAAATGCAGAGTTGCCTGAACCAGTTGCAGGGTCTTCGATATACCCAAAAGTCGGAGCAAAAACCCTTGTCCTATAATTATTGTTTTTATCAGCCACTTCACTGGAAAACACATGGATAATGTCTATATGATTAGCAAAACAAAAGTCCTTCAGTTGCTCTAAGTTGGGAGAAATACTTAAAATTGATTCTAAATTTACTATCGGCACAAGCAATGTCGACAAACCCGCATTGATAATGGAAATAGGAAATCTATTATCAATTAAATTAGATGTAATATTTAAGTTGGTCGCAATGTCTATTAAAGTAGGTATCGTTTCATTTTCGAATGGTTCTGGCGAAAAAATGAATACTGCATTTTCGGATTTTATTCTATTTTCTGCTTTTAAAAGTCCTCTGTTCGTTTTTATTTTAAGTGTCTCAAACTGCTGTAAACTTGCATCATTAATTAGCAAGTCATACATAATGGCAACCGTTGCGTGTCCGCAAAAATCTACTTCCCGTTCAGAAGAATAATACTTCATGTCAATTTGGTTTTCAGACGATTTGAAAACGTATCCAACCTCATTGACAAAGCCTTTTAATTCCCTTGCCATGTGTTGCATTTCGTCCACAGAAATGTCTTCGGCTGAATTTAATAATACATAACCTGCTGGGTTTCCTCCCGAATTGATTGTAGCAAAAGCATCTATTTTTTTGAAATCAAATTCTTTCATTCTTTCTTTATTTAGTTGTTGTCAATAATATGTCTGTCGCTACCAACGTGCAATTCGAGATAAGAAAAAAAGCTAAAAATTCGTTTTTGTCAAATTGTTAGGGGTTTTAAAGTGGCACACGACACGTAAATTTATGTATTATACGTCATTATTAAAAAAGCCTGCCCTTTAGATTCAGCGACTTAGTGTTATACATTTTGTATTGTTATTGCGTCAATACAATTTACCAGTCTATCTATTCTTTCTCAAATAAATTATCCAATGGCTTATTATATTTACCAGCTTTTGCCGGGGCAAGATGGAGTGTCTCGTCCTAAAATAAATGTCCAGGCAAGACTCCGTGAGGACACAAGCAAGAGGTAACGACACAGGTTATTCAGGAGGAGGATTTAGATTCTCATTATTGGGTTCTTTCTCTTTTTTGAATTCTAATCTCCCAAACTTCCAGGTGAAGTTGATACCGATAGACCGGGAAGGAACCTTTCGAAGATTACTGGTTACAAAACCAGGACCAAAAAGATCGGTCTGTTGACTGATGTATTTACCAAAGAAGTTGTTTGCTGTAAGAGCAATACTTGCTTTTTTATTCCATAACAGTTTTCTTACAGCCAGGCTGTATGATGTGAAGGAGGGATAACGACCCTGCGCTTCATGACGCTGTGAATTGAAATTTCCAAAGAACTCTGCTGCAAGATCTTTATTAAACTGGTAAGTAGCATTCAGGTTAAAACGATAATTAGTGCTGTTTGAATTGTACCCTGTATCCACCTGGTTGATCGTATGCCTGTAAAAGAAGAAAAGATTACTTCGGATGTTCAATTTCGAATCAATATGAAGATCACAAAAAATATTTGTGCCGATATTTTTCTCAATACCAATGTTCTCACGGGTAGTAACTGCAACATTTGTATAAACAGTATCACCCACCTTTATAGAAGGATAATAAACGATGAAGGGCTGTATATCATTTTTATTTTCCCTGTAAAATAGTGTCACCATAAATGATCCGGATTTGCCCAGGTCGTGGTTGTAGGTTAATTCATAGCGGTTACCGATCTCCGGTTTTAAATCCGGATTGCCCGTAGAAACATTTTTGGGGTCACTTGTATTGATGTAAGGATTCAGATCACCGTAATCAGGCCGTTCAATTCGTTTTGAGTAATTAAATTTCAATGTCTGTTTTTCACCCAACCTTCTTAAAATAAAAAAAGAAGGAACAAAAGTGTTGTACCCGTTACTGACTTTTTGCGGCGTATTCGAATAAAATGAGCTGACCTGTGTGCGTTCATATCGTCCACCAAGCTTAGCATCAAAAAGGTTACCCACAGGAAAATTCATTTCAGAATAGAATGCATAAACCTTTTGATGATAGTCCAGCGAATTTGATAAGGTTGAATCATACAAATAGTTTTTCGGTGGATCTTGCCAAACAAGAACATCGGATGTACTGGAGATGTCATAAGAACTCAGTTTTCCTCCAACACCAAGATTCACATCTTTACGAAGTGGTTGTACATAATTTAATGCAACTTCAGTTTCATTTTCCTTTGCCGGGTTGTTACCATTGGTTCCGTAGACCAAAGAATCCTGGGGTTGCAAAAATTGATCGTTGGCTGAAGCCCTGCTATTATGAGCAGTGCTTGAATTAATATCGATCTCCAATTCCTGGTCTTCTTTTGAAAAACTTCGTTTGTAATTCAACCCTGCATCAATGCTATGTTCGCTGAACTTATTGCCTGTATGGTTTGTTGAATTAATTTCGGATAGTATCATCGCGGCATCGTTCCGGATAATTTCTGATTGGTCAATAAAACCGTTTCCTTTATTGCCAAAATTGTTATAACTCAAAGCGCCTGAAAAATTATTTTTTTCCTTGTATGTCCAGTCAAAGCCAAGACCTGATTGATATCCATGCCTGCTGAAATCACCGCTGCCGTCCTGTTGTAACAACGCATTTAATTTTGTAGCAGTGTCAGTTGAAATGCGTTGAGAACTCGTCGGTGTAGTAGTAGTAAGTCTTGCATTGCCGCTTAAAAAAGCATTTACACCGAATTTTCCTTTGCGGGCATTAAAATTGAACGATCCGTTTTGCATGATGGTTCCTGCTGTTAAAGAAACATTTCCGTTTATACCCTGGGCAGTACTTTTCTTTAATATGATATTGATGATCCCTCCCAATCCTTGTGCATCGTATTTGGCACCCGGGTTTGTTATTACCTCAATACTTTTTATTTGGCTTGCGGGTATTGATTGTAAAACATCAGTAACACTGCTGCCAAAGGCGGTGGAAGGTTTTCCGTTGATCAGGAATCGTATACTCGAACTACCTGCCAGCTCCACATTTCCATCCACATCAACAGATACCTGGGGCACTTTTTTTAGAACATCTGTTGCAGCACCAGTCTGTGAAGTGATATCCCTCTCCGCGTTGAAAACAAGTTTATCAATTTTATTCTCTACTAGTTTTTTTTGTGCGACTACCGTAACATTTTGCAACGTTTGTTCGCTTTTTGAAAGCAGGATTTTTTTCAGATTGACAGCTTCATGTTTCTCATTGATGATAACATTCTTTATTGAAAATGGAGAAAAACCTATAGACTCGATGACGATGGTGAAAGTACCTGGGGACACGTTCGTTACTGTAAAATTTCCAATCTTATCAGTAGTAGCACCATTGAATGGTTTTGTTTCTCCCTGTCTAAATAAAGTAACGGTAGCATATTCAATGGGCATGTTGGATGAGGAATCAATTACAGTTCCTGTTATCTTAGCTTTAGCATCAGTATTTGCTTTTGTTTGTGATTGGGTAGCAGAAAATATGCACAACAGTAATCCAATAAGAATGCCTTTTTTCACATTGCATTTTTTGTTGAGTCGCAAAGATATTTGCAGATTCTGAAGTAATTATAGTTTTGACAAATAGTTTCGCTATCAATTTATTTCAACCTTGTGTGAAAAATTAACTTTGAATGAGAATTGAATTTTATCGGCATTTGAATAAGTAGGTATATATATTATCTGTTTTCCAAGTACGCTATTTTTCAGAAACAGTTATTCCAGCTTTTGAAGCAACATAAAATAATCTTAAGTGTATGTCTGTTCTCTTGAAGTCATTTTTTTCCAAACAGAAAATTATTTCTGTAAAATCATCTTCCTTATTAATGAAACCTGGCCTAAATGATAATAGCTGTGTTCAATAACTCCTTCAATGTTTCTCAAATAACTCCCATACTTTTCGTCTGCAAATGGTTGGTCTAACAAACTTTCATCCATTTGTTCAACTTGTTTTGCAAACATTTCAGAATTACTTAAAAAATCGTTGACTAATTTATTCCAGTCTTTTTCAGATTTAATTTCTGGAAGATCAAAACTGTATTTGTCTTTAATTTCAAGTCCCCCACCATTAAAAACATTTAAAAGACCAGCTAAATAATAGTTTATGTGAAAGGTCAGTAAAGCAATCGTATTCAGGTTACCTACTTTTTGAATTGCTTGTTCCCAATTGACACCTAATATTTGTTCTTTAAAGTTTGTGTTAGCGATCCATTTTCCTTCGAGGAGTACCTCCCGAAGCCGGCTTGCAATAGCTGAATTTCTTGTCATTTTATTTTTCCGTCTAAATGTTCCTGGTATGCTGGTTAGGTCAGTTGTCGCTAACAGTCAAACTTGGCGATGTGACGGTATTGAAAAAACGACCATCCAGTAACTGCGGCCAAATAGAATTACTAATGATGAAGATAACAACAAAAGCCCAATAGTAAAAGTCAAGCCTGGAACAACATCGTTATTTTTCACACAATGTAATTATCCATTGAAACATTTTTTCATATGCAGCTCTCGCCATTTGTGAAGGAAACAAATTAAAACTATGTGAACTTCCGGGATCGGCTGCTAGAAAGGGTTTATTGCCTGCCACTCTTCATCTTGCTTCTATGAAATAAGTATATCGTTTGAAAATTTATTTAGTCACAAGAAAAGAACCTACCAATGCAGCAATAGCCTGCGTGTCCATCATCAACGTTCCATGCCCTTTGGCGGGAAGTATTGCCAATTGTGATTTAGGTATTCCAACTACATCTCCGAAAACATTTCCGCCTAATAAACTGTATGTTTCTCCCAGTACTTTTTTATCTATACCATCATTATCTCCCATGATCAATAATACAGGCGACTTTATTTTTTTGATATTGTCATCACCCAAATTAAATTTCTCTGCACTGAATTTGAGCATTGTTGCAATAAACTTATGCCAGTTGGAAGTATCAGGAGCTACTTTGGTATATTCAGATTTGATCGGTGTATTATCAAAAGCATCTGGTTTGACGCCAGCGAGCATGGTGTACATGATACCCAACCAACCATCGGATTTATAGGTTGATGAAATGATGATCAGTTTCTTTGTCATAGCCGGCTGCTGAATAGCAAACTGGTAAGCAATAGTGCCTCCATAACTAAACCCGAGAATATCTGCACTATCGACCTTTAAATATTTCAATACACTGGCTACATCACCAGCAAATGTTTGATAACTGAATGGGCGTTGTGATAACGGCGTATGTCCATGACCATCCATTTCCAGTGCAATAACTTTTCTTGTTTTTGAAAGAATGGGTATCAATTCACTCCAGTTCGAGTTAATGGTCATGTAAGCGCCATGTAATAAAACGATGGGATCGCCTGCACCATGAACTTCATAATAAACTTTTGAACCATTTACCGGCGCATAGCCGGATGATGCAGGTGTAAGCGGTTGTTGCGCATAACTATCCAGTTGAGGCAGCATACTTACAACAAGCAGAAGGGCGAAAATATTTTTGTTGCTCGTAGTAGACATATGATTTTTTATTTTTCATTCGTTAACTCAACTCCATCCCGTATTGCCGCCTGAAGTATATCAATATTTATATCTTTTACAGTTTTGAACTTGATGCAATAGCCGGTTACACTCGCCTTGCCAAGTTTTTTCTCATACGTATTGGCTAAGTATTTTTTATCCTTGATACCCATGATGTAGACAGAGATGCCGGTTGTGTTTGCGCTCAAACCAATTTGATAAAACTCCCTGGTTGTTCCATCCGCATATTTTATGCTGTATGACCCATATCCTATATTAGGGTTAGAAACAATTTTACCTTTATCGTCTTTGCCATCCAGGAACCATAATTTACATTTTGGCAACTCTTCAAGTATCTGTTGGTGCAACTCCTGCATGTCGCTGCGTTTTGGTTCGGGCTGGCTTGTAATATGTTGTTTGATTTGTTCTTTTATGTTCATATAAATATAAAATTACAGATTGCTTATTTTGACTTTTTACTTTTTGATATGCTGAGCCCTTAAGTTATTTTAAAAAACCATTTAAGTAATTCAAAATCGTTGTCGTTTGCATCATCAGGCTCACATGTCCTTGTGAAGGAACAATAGCCAATTGCGATTTTGGCATTGGCTGCAGATCAGCAGAAACACCACCTCCCAACAATTGATACGTTTTCATCAGCTCTACTTTATCCGTTCCGTCATTGTCGCCGGATATGATCAGTACAGGCGCAGCAATTTTTGAAATATTGGAGTCACCTACGTTGAATGGTACCGCGGCAAAGGCAATCATCTGTTCCAGGAACTTTCTCCATTTTGTTTTATCAGGGGCCACTGCATCGTATCCGGTTTTAAGTGGTGTATTATCAAAAAATTCAGGCTTAAAATCTTTAAATCCACCGTTTACTATGGGTAGCCAACCACTGGTTTTATAAGTAGAAGAAATGATCACTAATTTTCTTAACCGTTTAGGGCTTTGTATAGCAAACTGGTAAGCTACAGAGCCGCCCATACTAAATCCCGCAACATCTGCACTGTCTATTTTCAGGTAATCCATCACTTTTTCTACATCACTTGCTAAAGTAGTAATCGATAATTCTCTATCTGAAAACGGCGTATGCCCATGTCCCTGCATTTCAATTGCAATTACTTTCCTGGTTTTTGACAATTCAGGTATTAATGAAGCCCAGTTCATTTCAATGGTATAAAAAGCACCATGCAGCAAAATGATCGGCCTGCCCTCACCATATACTTCGTAATAAACTTTTATGCCATTAACAGGTGCGTACCCACTATTGGAAGGCTTGATCTGTTGCCCGCTTGATGAAGTCGCTATAAACATAATTGCAATTAGTGGTATTAATCTAAACGGATCATATGTTTTGGGTAAATTTTTCATAACGATGGTTAAATTTTTAATTTATTGACAATACAAAGCCGCCAATTAGTTGCTCCTTAGTTTTGGGTCAAAGTTCACCATCCACTCAATACCGTATTTGTCTCTGAACATCCCAAAATATGTACCCCAGGGGCTGTCCCCGATAGGTCCTTCAATCGTTCCGCCTGCTGATAACCCGTTAAATATTTTGTCGGCTTCTTCACGGCTTTCTGCATGAATAAATATTTTAGACCTGTTTTCATTCTCATTTGTTTTCCCCATAAATTCCGGAACATCATTGGCCATTAAAAAGTTTTTGCCCACAGGCAATTCAATGTGCATTATTTTATTTGCATCATTTTCTGCTATTGGAAATTCAGGACTTGAGAGGTCTTTGAAACGCATGATCTTTGTGAATTCTCCGCCAAATACTGATTTGTAAAAATTGAATGCTTCTTCGGCATTTCCGTTGAAGTTCATGTGAGGATTGATAAGTGCCATAATTTTTATTTTTTAGTTGTTAAATTGTTTACTTTCTTATTTTTTTTGAAAGAAGTTCTGAAAACGGGAATCATTTTTTAGATAAAGTCGCCAATAGATTTTCCAGGTTGCTTAATGACATTTTCATTCCTTGTGTGAAGCCATCAAGTATCCTCTCTAACCTTTCAAGAGATTCATTGTAAATAGTAATGTTCACTTTTGTTCCCCGATAGCCATCGGGGCCGTTTTGTTCGCTGAAAGTATGATCCCATTCAGAGCCAGGTAATTCAGGGTTTTCATCCTTGTCTGCAAAAGCATTGTACATTTTGAAGTTGGTTTTCGGAGTAATGGAAGTGTATTCCTGGATCGCCCAACGCTCTTGCCCTTCAGGACTTACCATTGCATAAAATCTTTTGCCACCAACTTTGAAATCCTGGTATTTTGTTTTTGAGATCATGGGTTTTGGTGCAATCCATTGGTCAATCAATTCTGCTTTGGTGAAGGCATCCCATACTAGTGAAAGCTCCGCATCAAATTCTCTGGTTATGAATACCGTTTTTGTTGCCTTGTCTACGGTAAAATCAAATAACAAACTGTTTGTCATTTTTTCTGTTTTTTAATTGTTGATAATACTTTGTCAAGTTGATTGAAACGGGTTTCCCAAATTTTGCGAAACTGCTCGATCCATTTATCGATCTCTTTCATTTTTTCAATTTCAAGTGAATAATAAATTTCTCTGCCTTTGTATTCCTGTTTTACCAATTCGCATTCGGTGAGGATACGAAGGTGTTTAGAAACAGATTGCCGGGTAGTGTGGAAGTTGTCTGCAATGGCATTCGGTGTCATTGCCTGCAATGCAATTAAAGTGATTATTGCCCGCCTTGTCGGGTCGGCTATTGCCTGGAAGATGTCTCGTCTCATTTTGTTTTAATTTTTACTTGTGCAGCTAATCGGTTGCAAATATATGTGCAACTATTCGGTTTCGCAAATTTTTTTTGCAACTTTTTTTTCAAAGAGAAAATGTAGGGAAGTTTGAATCCGGTAGCTATCGGATCTGTTAATGTTTACGGGTAATTAAATCAACTGTGGATATTTTCGAAAAAGGGCGATTTAAAAAGTCTGATAATATCATATTAAACAGTTCGGGTTTTTCAACGGTTCCATAATGAGTTGCCCCCGGCATTACAAAGAAATTAGAGTTTGGTATGTTGTAGAATATTTTAATTGAATGTTCAAGCTTGATAGCGTCTCTGTCGCCCGACATAATTAATACAGGACATTTAATTTTTTGCAAGTCCTTCTCGGTGATATCAGGTTGATAGGCTAATAGTGAATAAAGTCTTTTTGTATTAAAGTTCTTTGTAACTTTTAATGTGTCCAATATCAAATCATCAATTTCATCAAAGATTGCAGCCTTTCCCGGAAATATATTGGCGCCATAAGTGGCCAGTTTCGCTATTTTATCCGGATAATTTATTGCAAGCAAGAGCCCTAAAATAGCTCCATCACTTTGTCCCTGGACAAATGCACTGTCTATATTTAATGAGTCCAATAAAACTTTAATGTCATTGGCCATTTGTACGTAAGTCAATTGTTTTGTTGTTGTGTCAATTGATTTTCCGTGTGCACGGCTATCAATGGCAATTACCTTAAAATACTTTTTAAAGTATTCGATCCTTCCACTTGCACCTCTTATTGAACCTCCGCTGCCGTGCAGAAAAATTAGTGGCTTTCCTGTTCCATAAATTTCATAGTATAGATTTATACCATTAATTTTTTTGTAGTTTCCTGCCTCCTTGTTATCTCCGTATTTTATTAAATATTGAGTTTGCGCATGTAACAGGCTGTTTGTTGAAGTAACTATTAAAAAAGCTAAAAGATGCTTTATTATATTACTCATGGTTTCGTTCTTTTTTAAATTTTCAGAGTGATGGGTTTTAATTGTCACCAACGTTCAGGCATTTGTGCTGTTGGGGAATTTGAAATACTTCAGTTCAATTTTAGTACAAAAGCTGATTAGTATTACAAATGTCCAATTTATTCCGTCTGCCCCACTTGAACAAAACCGATGTTAGGCGAATGTGCTTTTGTCTTCGTTATTGTTTTTAAAAATGCCGTTACCAATTTATGTGGATTTTCTTTTGTTGAATTGTCTTGTGGCACAAAAAGTGTCGCAATAAAAAACAAATGATTTTCTAATTCTAAAATTCTCGCTTCTTTTAGTTTGTCTGTTCCAACAATTTTAAATCCTTTTCCGTCAAGTTGGTTTTGATATTCGGGATTGAGTCCAAAGTTGCAATAATATTTTTCGTTTATTGTTTCTGTACCGAAAATTTTAAAAGTCTTTGACGATTTGTCTGTAAGTTCGATTTCAAGAGTTTGTCCCGCTAATGAACAACTTAATGGATTTACAACAAGTTTAGAAGAATATGGGTCATATTCAGCGTGTTCAGCGTCGGTAATACCTAATACATTTCTTGCAAATTCAATTACCATATGTTGGAAACCTCCACAAGTCCCTATTGTCGGAATATTATTCTCTCTTGTGTGACGAATTATTTTTAAAGCACCTGTCATACTTTTGTACGGACTTCCTGGTGCTATCCAAAATCCGTTATGTGTCGAAATGATGTGTTCAAAATTAGTTTCAATGGTGTCTGTTGAAAGCCATTCAAAGTCAAGTTCGATATTATACATTTCAATTGAATGTTTTATCGCCTCATTTGTCGCTTGATGTGGTCGAAAATGGTCATTATAGTCTCCAATAATTGCTAATTTCATTGTCAAAATAGTCGTTCTTTTATTTGTTCTTTTTTGTCAAATTTCAATAGGTTAAGGTCTTGGTGCATTACGCCTAACGTTCGCAGCTTTGCGGTCGGCGGGGCAATTCTTTTACGTCGCCCCTGGCGACGAGTGCTGAACTGTGATAATAAAGATAAAATTTTATTCAAAAGCCAAATAGATAAATGTTAGCCTGTACAAAAACTAAATAGAATTACAGGTGATGACCGACGCTTTGCGTCGCCCTCCGCTACCGCAAAACTGCTTGTTGGTGCAGTTTTATTTCTTTTCTCTATTTTTCCAATATTCTAAAAATTGTTCTTCTGTCGTGATAGTTTGATTACCGTCTATTAGAGAACCTCCTCTACGAATGTTGTCAAGCATATTGTCATGCATAAGCTGGTCTTTTTCTTTCTCTGACTGATATTCTATAGAACTAATTTGTTCTTTGTATTGTTCGCAAAGATTTTCCCAAAGCTCTTTATCATGGTCAACATTTATAACGACAATTGGTTTTTCTTTAGTTTTCTTATTTAAGAACTCAACAATGTCTTTAAAAATAACTTCTTTGTCGGAGCTTGAGATTATTTTATTGCTTTTCCAATTCTGAAGATTGTCCATATAAATTCTTCGTCCATTTATCCATGTCGAGCTGATGTCCAATGAGTCATTTTCGGTCACATATTCTAAATCTTCACCTCTAAATCCTAAGGAAATTTTCGGAAATGAAGTTTTGTCTGTTTTTGTCGTAAAGAATCCTTTAAAAAAACTTAGCATTGTCGCAATTGAAATTGTCGTAGTGAATTGGTCTGTAAAAATTGCCACCAACGGCTCCGGCTTTCTGCTGTGCTGGCAGTAGCATTCCGTCAGCCGAATCACTTGCTAAAGGTAAATAGAATTACAAATGATGAGGAGAGAAGTGTCAGCCAGCATAGCCCTTAGGTTTACATCAGTAAATCTTATTAATTTTCTGAAGGTAGAGAAGGAGACCTATCAGCATAGCAAGATTAAAGATCTATTTTCTGAATGAGTTCCTTCTCCACCTCTCAGAGTTAACAGAACCAGATAGAATTGTAGGCTACCTCAAGGCCTGTTAAGGGTATTAGTTTTTAACTCTTAAATACTAAGTTATGAAAAGCTATTTATTCATTGGCATTGACATTTCAAAAGTCACACTCGATGTATGCGTTCTTTTAGTTTCCGGAACTATGGAGATCCATTATCATCAATTTTCAAATAGTTCAAAAGGTTTTATTCATTTTCTTAAATGGATCAAAGAAAAAAGCGAAGGGATCGCAGTTGAAGACTGGAGAGTCTGTATGGAAAACACGGGTATTTATAGTTTAGCGTTGAATTGTTTTTTGCATGAAAAAGGTATTTGGCAATCGATGGAGAATGCATTGCAGATCAAACGAAGTATGGGCGTTGTAAGAGGCAAGACCGACAAAGCTGATTGCAAAACCATTGCTTTGTATGCGTATCGCTTCTATGATAAACTAAAGCCCTATATCCTGCCTGGTGAAACCCTTCTGCGGCTCAGAGCTTTATTTTCCCAGAGAGAAAGACTGGTGAGTATACATAGCCAATTGCTGGTAGCCAATCAAAGTATGAAAGGATATGCAAGAGAATTGGTCAAGGACATACAAAGCCAGAACGAAACATTGCTCAAAAATCTTGCAGAACAAATCAAGTCGATAGACACGTCACTCAAAGATTGTTTACAACAAGATGAAGAACTTAAGCGCAAAGCCAAACTCATCCAGTCTGTTCCAGGTATCGGCCAGCAAACTGCAAGCTACCTTCTCATCGTTAGTCGTGGTATGCAAAGCTTTGCTACGCCACGAGAGTTTGCATGTTATAGCGGATGTGCTCCTTTTGCATATACATCGGGAACAAGCAACAGAGGTAAAACCAAAGTACATTTTATCGCCAATAAAAAAATGAAGATGCTATTGCATATGGCCGCCATGAATGCAATTACTTTCAACGAAGAATTAAAAACTTATTATCAACGTAAAGTTGCTGAAGGTAAAAATCCAATGAGTGTTTTGAATGCAGTCCGATTCAAATTGATCTGTAGGATCTTTTCAGTAATTAAAAGAAATGAAGAATTTCAAAAGGAGTATAAAAAAATTGCAGCTTGATAATTTGATTTAACCATAGAATTCAGAAAACCAATGTAAGCCGCCGTTATATTGGTTTAAGTTGTGGTTTCACTTTGTCAAAGAATGCGTGATAATCGTTTTGCAGGTCAGGTCTTGTAATGCCAGGAAACCCACAGTTGTCAAAGCATATTCTCAGATAATTAATAAACGTTGTGTCGTTCGGTTCGTTCAAAAACAAGCTGTCAACGCTTGGCTGTTTTGTCATTTCTAATGAGTAAGGTCCGGCTCCGCTGATGTTGTCTTTATGTAAGTCGTCTGCTGCTAACTCCAAATAAGAGACATCTTCCTCATCAACAATTTCCTGCATTTCCTCTCGCCAATACTTGTCCGTCACTGTCTCAACAACTGCGTCAATACTTGCTACTTGAATCGGGTCAGCCAGTTCCCACATAAAGTCATCGCTGGTTTCATAGTCCCAAACAAAATTGACACCGCCGGCTATTTTGTAGAAGTATTTCAATGAAAGAGGAACAAACCCAAACGGCTTAACGGCTTTGTCAAGTTTAGTAAGCAAGATGTCTGTGTCTGGTAATGGTTTATGCAACGGTCGCTCAAAGTTGTGTTGGAAGTCGGTCTTGAAAAGATAACCAATGCTGTTTAGTTCATTGTAAATGATGTCAAGATTATAAGTTACCCGTTGAAAGGTTTCTGTCAGCACTTTGTCTATGTCAGAGAAGTAAGGCTGCGAAAAAGCAGATTGTCCCAAAGCAAGTATGTCCTGATAAACTTGTTCTGTCTGCCCGCTAATGTATCTGTCGTAAAGTGTCATACTAAAAGGTGTCCGATAATGGCGGCTAACGTCTACCGGCTTGGCGTCAGGCAGGGATTTAGTATTCCGTCAGCCTAAAGCCTTTACCGAAGATGAATAAAGATATAAAGTTCGGCTTATGTTCCTCAGCCCTGCTTGCACCAAACCGATGTTACCGGCATGTGCTTCGGATGCTATTCGTCTTCCCACCCTTCATGGTCTTTAACTATTCTATTCTCATAAACCTCTTGCCAATCTTTATATGTTTCAGTTCTTGGATACCTTGAGTTCTCTACTGTCCTTTGTGCCCATGTGAGGTGAACCATTGCATACTTAAAATCAGCGTTGTCCACCTCGAATAGGACGTCGTCATTGTCCTGCCGCCGTGCAACTGTCTTGACGGACTTGCCGTATAAAATGTGCTTCTTGTTAATTTCTCGGTGAAGTTGAAGGGTCAGGTCGGTGTTGTCTGGATGCCACGGTTTAAGATAGTGAAGTGTGTCGCCCGGAACTAACTCGACAAAGGTCTTTGGTTTAAGTTTTAAACTGTCTTCGTCGTTTTTTAGTGCGAAAGCAAATAAGTCGTATCGCTGTTCTCCCTGGCCGTCCAAGGCCCGTGGTATGTCCAAATACTTCGCTAACTCTACACCTCCTAGAAATGATTTGTCTGTCACGACAAAGTTTTGCCCAGATGTTAACTGCCTTGCGAAAACATAATAACCACGATTGGTGATTTTAAATACTGCTTCTATTTCAAATTGAACAGCCATCAATTATGTGAAAAGTCTCGAACAGAGGTTGTCAGCATTGCCGGTAACGATCCGGCATTGCCGAAGTTCGAATGAAGGAATTGAATAAGCAAATTTGAGTTTACGAAAATAGTTCTCCTGCTTGCTTATTTAATTCCGGGAATGAGAACTGAGGTCAAAACGACTGCAAATT
>Ga0207641_10001299_pt1 | contig 24787 bp, 24 predicted proteins | sample KBSSwiS62_FD_184306 | JGI IMG/M metagenome (GOLD analysis project Ga0207641, IMG submission 184306) | Switchgrass rhizosphere microbial communities from Kellogg Biological Station, Michigan, USA - KBS Switchgrass S6-2 (SPAdes) (version 2) | ecosystem: Host-associated > Plants > Roots >... | reverse complement strand
AGGTATTCCGGAAGCAGAACGCCCTGCCGCCGATCCTTGCCCTCGACAAAGCGCTTCATCGATCGCCCCAACCCTGCGTCGACGTCAAAGTCTAAGCCGCTTCGCCGTTTTCACACAGCCTCGGTGGTTCCCGGACCTTTGTGCAGGAGCTAGGCTTTCGCCATGACCAACCTAGCAGCAGCGGCCTACGAGCTTTGCGAGGAGATCCGAGACGGCAGATGGGCCGACGCTCTTAGACACGCGCCAAATGACCAACCGGCTGCGTCTGTTGAAATTATCGAGGTTCTACGCCGCCGTTGCCCCGGTCACACGACCGAGGCGTATCAGGCCGCCATCGCCAAGGGCATGGTCGCCACTCGCTGACCAGTGCGGTCATGCGCAATGTCCGCGATGGGTCGTGAGCGCTGGTTGGCGCGCCTCCGGCATGCGGACCTTGGGGCCAGCGGTTCGGGGTGGATTGCGGGCACGTGGCACGGCTAAGCTAAAGTGCATCATTGTCGGAGGGGCCGTGCGGATCACTGCTGCAATTATCCTGATTGCCGGGGCCGTCACGCTCAGCATAGGCCTCGCGCACGCCGCCGCCGGATCCACGGACATCCAGTCGCGCTACACCAACGCCTACCGTCAGTGCCCCGGTTCAAGACCGCCGTCGTGCCCGAAATGCTAGACTGCATCTCTGCTGAGTTCGACATCCAGGACAAGCGCCTGAACGCGGCCTACGCGAAGGCGATGGCGGGGTTGAGCGCTCCTCAAAAGGCGAAGCTGCGCAGTGCGCAGCGTGCCTGGATCGCGTACCGAGACGCATGGTGCAGCGTCACCTACGACGCGGACAGCGGGCAGCAGGAGCACGTCGACGCTAACCAATGCATGCTCGACGAGACAATTGCGCAAACGATGAAGCTTGAGGTCCTCGCGCGATATTCGGAGTAGGCGGCGGGCGGCGTCCGCTAGGGTCGTGAACTGGCTCTGATCCATGTCCGGGGACCAGACGTTCGCGCCAGCGGTTCGGAGTGGAAATCGGACCACACTGGTGCGAAGCTCGGCCATGCCGTTCTGGGGCTTCCGTTCAACGCTCGTAATCGGAGCCGCATTAGCAGTGCTGGCTGGCTGCACACCCGAGGCGGTGCCGAACGCCGCTGGGAGCGGGAGTTGGCCACCCGCCGAACCGGTTCCAGTAGGATGGAAGCGCATCCGGGTTGGCGACGCATTTAGCTTCGAAGTACCAGCGGACACGAAGCTGGTCTCAACCCAGGGGATAGACTCGACGGTGGGCTGGTACTCGAACTCCCGCTTCAACCTGACTTTCGACTACGGCGCATATGCAAACAGCCTGGGTGACGAGACGCCCTGGACTACGATTCACGGGTACAAGGCCCGATTAGAGCTCGGAACTGGCGAGTGTCAGTTGGTTCCCGAGGACACTGATAAGTGGCCCTATGTCGGATATGTTCATGTGCAGCTCAGGCCCATGCCCGACTTCTGGGGATTGACCATGAGCGGCTGCGCCGCAACCGAGACGGGGCTAGAAGAGCTGCGCAGAACTTATGAGTCTTTGCGTTTCAACGCCAAAGCGGTTCGCTCGGATGCCCGCTGAGGGTCGCGAGCAGCCTCGGGTCCACTTCCGGCGATCTGACGCTCCGACCGGCCGTTCCGAGGTGGACGGCGGACATTGACCGCCAGTCCGCGCACCATCTCTAATTTGATATGCCCAAGCTTCTGACTTTCCAGACCCTCAGCGTCGCCCTTCTTGCGGCGAGTGTTCCGGCTGGAGCACTCTGCGCCAGCGCTCATGCGCAGGCTGGAACCGGCTACGGCGACAAATCCGCCAAGTTAGAGCGAATGCCCTACCAGCAAGCGAGGCGGATCATCTTAGGTTACGGCTGGAAGCCATTTCCTCCGAATGGGTGCCCACTAGCCGTTGGCGAACGCACGTGCGCGCAATTCCCTGAGACCGGCGCGTGTTCAGGTGTCGATCCGGGCTATTGCGGGATGACGTTCAGCCTTGGAATGCAATGCTTGTATGTCGTCACGCGCGGCGGCCCTCCCGAGAGCGGGGTCGAGACCGAAACACGGGTGGACCATGTCGCATTTCGCCCGGGACCCTGCGTTAACGAGTGAACGAGCCGCCCCAAAGGTCCGCTAAGGGTCGACAGCGCTGGTTCGTCCGCCTCCGGCAAGCCGACCTTCGCGCAGGCAGTTCGGGGTGGTTAGCCGACTTTGGCGACCGTGGCAGCCCACAGCACAAGGCCGACCACGACGATTGCATGCGATATGCGAGCGCGCGTGACCAACGGTTCGAGGGCAAGCCCCAGCGGGTATCCGGATGGCGGACGTCCAGACGCCGGTGCAAGCCAGCCTATTTTCCTAGCTGCATCATCGACGACTTTACGAGGTACGCGGCTCTGGCGTCTTTGATCTCGCTAAATCGAACTGCTTCGCCAGCGGGCGTTTGGCCTTGGCAAACGACGGTCATGAGGCGATCGGTCGTTGGGTTAGAACTGACCGTCTGCCACTCGCCCATTCGCTTGGTTTTTAGGAGGATGGAGCCGACATCGGAAAAAGCTGTCATGCTGAGGTCGCGAACCCGCCGCGATTGGCAGTCCACCTCCTTGTCATTCGACACATAAGCGACCTTGCTGCCGCTGATGTTGGGGAAGCCGAGCGAAAACGTTATCTGCGTAATTGATTTATGGTCGGCGGTCGCCATCGCTTGGATTGACGATGTGTCGACAAAGACGCCGCGATCCGGCCCGACGTAAACTTCCCAATATTCGGCGGCAAGGCAGGGACTTGGCCCTAGGGCAAGGCCGCTGAAGATGGACGCTGACAGCACAGCAATGCTTCGCCAACCCATGGTTTTCCAGCCCCCTACCGATGGGCAAGACACTAGCTTGTGCAGATACGGGCGCAAAGTCCGCTAAGGGTCGCGAACGGTCTCGCGCGCCCCTCCGGCGAGGCGACGTTCGGATCGGCGGTTCAGGGCGGTTAGCTGCCCTTCCAGGCGCCGGCCTCAACAGCATCGAGCAAAAGTTGAACCGTTAGGCTGCGATACCGGCGCGGCCGACCCAACCATTCACGGATGGGACCCAGTGAGAAGATCGCTTCGGTTTCTCCCGGCGCGTAATGCCGCAAGTCCATCGAACTGAAATCCGTCCCGAACCGGTCGTGTATTGCGGCGATCGCCTCATAGAGGTCATCGCCCGCCAGCCCGAGTTCGTAATAGAGCTCCGTAGCTCCGGTGATCGGCCGGCGCTCAGGCGAAGCGATGTGATTGAGCAGATCGAGGATGACGTCGAGCACGCTCTCGTTAGGACTGTCCGCCATGCCCCAGCGGAGCATGATCGTCCTGAGTTCTGCAATGGGGTCGCCTGCGGTCGTGGCCCGGCCTCTGGGAAGCGGACCTTCGCGCAGGCTCTTCGGGGTGGTTCAGGGACATTGGACGGGGTTCTCTAGTCGTAGTGCAGGGCTCCCGTGCGGACGGAACGCCATTGCGCGTCATCATGCCCGAAGAGCACTGACGCGCCTTCATCCGCATGGCGCGCGATCTCATCGAGCGATTGTAGAAAGAGCGCCGGGTCCCAGGTGTTCTTCGGCACGGTGCGTCTAGCGAGCGAGGCGGCGACCGGCGCCGCGTCGGAGGCGAGCAGGAATGAACCTGACCAGTCCAGCACTGCGTGGACGCCCATGCTGCCCGGCGTATGCCCGGGAAGAGGAATGAGTGTGAGGCGGCCGTCGCCGAAGACGTCGTGCTCCCCATCGATGGCCTGGATCGCTGTGCCCACGTCCCACTCTCGTTGGAGGAAACCTTGCCGCTGGGCGTCTTCAGCGCGGGCCGCTGCCAACTCTCGTGCCTGGCAGATGACCGTTGCCCGATCGAAAAAGCCGTTGCAGCCGCAGTGGTCGTAGTGGAGGTGCGAGCAGATCACGAGGTCAACGTCGCGGGCGGTGAGCCCCGCCTGCGGGAGCTGGCCGACGACAGCGTCCTCCCGCCGAAATATCGGCTTGGAATATCGAGCCGCCGAGCGTCCCCACCTGTTCTCTCCATCGTCGGCGGCGTCCGGATGGCACCCGGTATCGAACAGCGCCACACCCTGAGGATGGCGGAATAGGGCGCACGAGACTGGCATCTCGAACCATTCCTCGGAACGGGCCTCCGGATAATAGACCGCCCGAGGCATCGAGAGCCGTCCGCCTGAGAGCAGGTGCATGCGCATGGCCGAAGCGTAACAGCGTCAGCGTGACCGGTGGAAGTCTGCGGTGAACGTCCGTGTTGGGGCGCGAGCTCGCCTCGAGGGCCGCCAGGTAGCGGACCTTGCGAACCGCGGTTCAGGGTGGAAGGCGGGCCGCTCCTCGTCTACGGCGCCAAGCCTTCTTGTCTCGTCGCCAGGCGCTGCACGACAGGCTGAATTTCCATGTTGAAGAAACTCATGTCTGCCGGCCCATCCAGCCCGGCGAGCAGGTCCGCCCGGGTCAGACTAACGGTCGGGACCCCGGGGCTCACGTCGGCGATGAAGCGCGGACCACCATTCGACAACACCAGCCGGCCATCCTGCTTGTCCGCATCGGGAGCTAAGCCCGCCAACGGAGCCTCCAATACGAAACTGAGCTCCACGTCGAATTTATCAGGGTCAAACATGAAGACGTCGATCCAACGCCGGTCCGCAGACACGCGGAGCCCATAGGGATGTTCGGTCAGGCCCTCATACATCTCGAAGATCGCCCGAGCATTTACCACAGGGGCGCTGAGTCTGCAGGAACGGGCAACGGACGTGCGAACCGGCGTCACCGACTGCCCAGTAGATCGATCGACCCAGACTGTCTTTGTGCTCTCCTCCTTGTATTCCAACGATCCCGCACCTGGTCCGGGAAGGTCCCACCCGCGGAACTCTGTCACGGTTGTCTTTGTGCGCTGATCATTGCCCGTCGCAGCCTCCGGATAATTGACGGTGCTCGTCTTCAGCTCGCGCTTGCGGCGCGTATCCGAGTATGGCGTTGCGCCCACGGCTACAGCCAGCTGTGCGGCTGCCTGCTCGCTGGGCGGCTTCAAGCACCCCTGAAGGAACTCGCGCGCCGCACCCGGCCTGCTAACTGAAGGTTCCCCTGCCGCCGGATGTGTGCCCAGTGCGAGCACGGTGAGTGCAAGCGCCCATCCAATCACCCTGCCCATTACGGCTCCCCCCGTCCGGCCTGAAGCCTTGGACAGCGAAGCGGCGCCGTCAAGGTTGCGAGCAGCCGGCGAGAGCGTTCTGCCGCGCCTTGCTCAGTCGTCCACAATTCGTCGGTCTCCAGTTGCGGCCGCCCGAAAGGGCGCAGTGAGCGGACGGACAGCGGACCTCGCCAACTTCCGACATGGGTCGTCAGCGGTCGCGAGGCCCGATGCAAGATGCCGACCTTCGGCCTGCCGGTTACAAGCCGTCTTTCGCACCTCGCGCCAGGCTCGTGTCAGTGATGTGCGCCGCTTGATCCGCCAGTCCGACTTTGCTGAGAATTGAGATCATCTTGGCGCGGTCCTGCGCTTTCGCGGCTGCGTCGAACGCATCCAGGAGACCGGCCTCGAACAAGCGCTCGTTCACGGTCATTCCGGCGTAGCGGCTCTGACTATCCATCGCGTGATGATAGCGGCTAGGACAATGTCCGCGAAGGGTCGTTCTGCCCCGTCGACGCCCATGCCAACAAGCGGACGTCGAAGAGGTCCGGTCCGCGGACGGGTTCCAATTCGCCTGAACGACCCAATGGGTCGGCCTTTTGGCGCGGGAAGATGCCCGGGGAGACTGCCGCGGCCACCCGCCGTGTTGCCCGCACGAATGGCGCCGGCTCCCCACCGGCCTGCATGGGCTCACTGCGAAAAAGTGTGCGAAATGTCCTGTAAGGTCGAACGAAGCTGGAACACGGTTTTCATGCGACTCGGAGGGATGGCTTTGTTCTGAGCGGCCGTAGGGTTCCAAGTTCAGGTGGTCGGGGGAATCCCAGGCAGCCCGAACAGATGGTCGGAAGCGCCGCCAATGTCGACCGCATGCCGGGGCCAAGCCTCGCTGACCGGTAGCTACGCGGTTAGTGCGCGGTAGCGCGCCTTGCGCATCCGAGCAAGGCGCAGTCGCGCAGGGTGGGGGAGGGTGCTGCCGGGGCCGGGCCGTCGCGTAGGCGCCAGTCCAGGAACTGCACGATCCGGTCCCTAGCCTCCCGGGTGGGTTCGCCCACTTCGTCGACCAACTGCAGCGAGATGACGCTGTGGTGCTTCGGGTGTGGGGTGGCCGCGGTGGGTTGGTTGGTCGGAAGGCAGCGCGCGTCGAGGCCGCCGCCCAGGACCGCTGTGAGCTTGCGCATGCGGTCACAGGGCGAAATCCCGTCCTCCATGAACCGGTAGCCCTGGAGCCGGAGGTCGCCAGCGTCGAGGCGATGGCGGAGGATATCGAGATCGCCCGCGTCCAGATCGATCTCGTCGTCGGCTCCGGTCACGGCGCCGATCACGGGGAAGGCGCCGACCAGCGGCAGGGCCGGCTGGCAGGCGACCGCCCCGGCGACGGCCGGTTCAGTGGCCGCGCCCAGCGCGAAACCGCCGCTGAAGCACATGCCGATGACGCCGACCCTCTGGCCGGGCGCGAGACCTGTGACTTTCTGGACCAGCGCCCGGATCCACATCACCACGGGCCGCGTCGAGCTTCCCACGAGGCCCTTGAATGCCTTGTTCAGGCAGATCTGGCCCCATTCCGCTAGGTCGACGCCGCCGAACGGATCGCCAGCATTGCCAACCAGGGACGGCATGTGGACCCGGAAGCCAGCACCGACCAGAACGCGGGCGAAGCTGGCCACTTGGGGCGTGAGGTTGGTGGCCTCATGTAGCACGATGACGGGCGGGCCCGCGTTGCCGGACGCGTAGACGTCGAACGTCAAGCCGGCGGCGCTGAAGGGGGCCTTGTCGAAATCTTCGAGCTTGTCACGTTCGGCCACGTCAGTCTCCATCGGGAATGGTCACGGTGGGGTCACCGAGGATGACCAAGCTCTGCCGGTCGAGAGCGGCGACCTGCCGGTAAGTGGCCGCGTCGAGGGCGTTGAAGTCGCCCTTGTTCACCCGGGCCATCGCCTGATTGTAGAGGGTCAGCATGGTTCCCGCCTCGTCGTAGATCCTGGCGAGGGCGTAGCCGATCGGCTGGCGCTTGCTCTGGTGGAGACGCGTGTAGAGGCACTCGCGCAGGGCGCTGGTCAGCACCTGCCCGGTGCGCGGATCGCGCAGCGTCCAGTCGAACGTCGGCTCCACATGGCCCACGAAGGCCCGCAGCGGAGGATCGGCCCCCAGCAGGGCCTGGGGCAGGGGCGCAATCATGTCGCCCGCCGCCGCCGCCACTGCGCGTAGGGTGTCGCCGATGTCATTGCCGGGCTTGAACAGCGCCTCGAACTGCGAGGTCCGGTCCGAGCCTGCCGAGCAGCAGGCGTGCGCATACCAGATCGCGCCGGCGAAGCTCTCGGGCTGCAGAAGCGCGGCGGTGAGGACGTCGCGCTCGGCGTCGACCAATCCGCCCAGCTTCGCCTGCAGGCCTGCCGGGTCGGCCGCGGGACCGGTCAGGCCGTGGCTGGTGGTCACGATTAGCGCGGGGCGCGCGGCCTTCAGCGCGTCGGCGAGGTTGGCGAGGGTGGCATCGCCGTCGGCCAACCGCGTCGGGGCGAAGGCGCCCCCTCCGGCGAAGGCGCGCTGCACATCGTCGGCTATGGCCTGCTGCATCAGGCTGGTGATGTCCGATCCGCCGAAGTTGACGCTCCAGATCACCGGGCGGCTGACCCGCGGAGAGGTGGCCGAGAACCCGTTCATCAGTGCCTCGACATATCTCGCCAGGGCGTCGCCTTCGAGGTGAAGCCGACCGACGTAGCTGGACATGTTCAGCGCGTACTGGAAGCGCCACGGAATGACCTGGGGCGCTCCGTATATCAGCAGGTATTTCGGCACCACCAGATCGCCGACCCGGCCTCGGGTCGTCCCCGCGGGATCCCAGTCGGATTCGCCGCCGTCCGCGTAGTAGCGGCGCACCGTACCGTCATCGCTCGGCACGTAGCGGAATAGCAGGCCCTGGCGCGCGTCGAGAAGCGTCTTCAGAGGGGCCGGCAGATCGACGCCGGCGGCCTTGTCGGCGTTAGACATGGCGGGATCGTCCGCGACGACCAGGCCCCAGCCGACGTCGGGATGGCGCCAGTCCGCGTCATCGGGCAGGTCCACCGGGCCGGAACTCAGCACCCGGTTGGTTGCCGGCGCCGCTCTCTTCGCTGCGCCCCAGTCTCCGTCCTCAGGCCAATTCGCGCCGAACACCCCGGCAGGCCCGCCGGTCCAGGCGTTGATGTGCAAGACTGATGGCCGGTCGAGGAAACCCACGATCAAGCCGGCGTCTGGGGGAAGTCGCCCATCAGGTCAGGTCGGAAGGCGTTGGGCACTACCGGTTCGCTGTCGAACATATTCCAGATCAGCTGACGTAATTCCTGAGGAGTTTCGGGCCCGAGGGCCTTGAGGTGACCTGTGATGGTGCGCAGCCGCGCCTCGGCCTCTTTGTTTAGGGCATCGAGCGCCTTCTCGATGATCAACGGGTCGCGGTGCAGGTAGATAATGGGCAGCGACCAAGCCGTGCAGCCGGTCTCCGACGCACGTAGAGCCGCATGCATCTGCATCCGGGCCTGGGCGGTCGCCTCTCCGAAGTCGAGCTCCGCGGGGTCGGTGCCGGGATTGGCGTTGAGGGCAGCAATCTGCGAGAGCAGACCCTGGTAGAACGATTTAGCGAAGATGGCGGCCGCCGCCGCCGGAATGGGCGCACCCATTCCGATCGCCGCGGGGGCCCCGCCCTGGGCCACCGCGCGGAACGCCATGGAGTTGAGCCCGGAGGTGGGCCGGCCCCCGTCGCAGCAGTTGAAGACGACCGCCCAGGTAGTCTCCAGTACCCGGCAGTCGGTGAGCCTGTCTATGTTCAGCAAGACTGAGCCGTCGGTCTTGGCCAAGTGATCCTGAACGGTCGCGAATTCCAGCCATTGCGATGGCTCGGACGTGCCGTGGCAGAAGAAATGGAGCAGGTGCGGCTTTGTCCGCGTCAGCTCCAGTTCGATCGACAGCGTGCTGTCGGGAAGAACCTTGCGCTCCACGTAGAAGCGGTCGGTGAGGTCGTCAGCCAACACCTCCCGCTCGGCAACATAGATCGTTAGTTGGATATCGACACCCTGGGCGCGGGCTTCGCCTACCGCCTCAACCAGGTTCTGGAATTCGGACAGGGCCGAAACCTTCGCCGCCGACAGGAAGGCGGACATCCGCAGCGGCGTCGGTAGGGCGCGCCGGGCAAGGGGCGGGCTAGCGGACTCGGCGGCGATCCGGCACAGCCGGGGCGACAGGCGCAGGGCCACATGGGCGGGCTGCGGGTCCTGCAACGCCTCCCACCGGATTGACTCGCCGAGCGCGCCGGACACGTCGAACACCAAGCTCCAGGTCTCGTTGGGGGGCGCGGCGAAGACCGCGCTCAAGGCCTTCTTCACGTCCGGGTGGCCGTATAGAGTGTTGCGCAGTTGCTCGCCGTAGTCGGCCAGCGCCTTGTCGCTGTTGAGCGGCTTAGTCCATGGCTGCCACGCGAGCGGGAGCGTGCGGCGCGGCATGGTCTGGGCGGCTTCTTCCACCCGCGCGTTGATGGCGTTGTCTACGTATTGTTCGATCGCCAGCAGGGTGCGACGGGGCCTAGCCATGCCCCGACTCCACCTTGTTGGCGAAGTCCGCGACGATGGACTGGATCTCTGACAGGGTGTCGTGCACCGTGGCCGCTTCGCTGTCCTGCGCAGCGGTGAGCGAAAATCGAGCGGCCGGCTCAATCCCGTCTGGCGAGCTCCAGCTGGCACCCTGGAGCGCGTCGCTCGAATGGGCGCGGACCGCCTCCAGTGACGTGGTCTCCACATAGCGCTGGGTGGCGGCCAGCCACACAGGCGTGTTCGCCGTCGAGGCCTGCGGAGGCGCAAGTCCAACGACGGAGAACAGCCGCTCGGTGAGGGACGGCCTAACCTGGAAGCTGGCGGCTTCGCCGAACAAATGGGCGTTCTGCAGCGTCGGACTCAGCGGATCATCCACGCCCATCACCTGCTCCGGAACCCGGCTGGGATGGCAATAGATCATCGCCTCCCGCAGGCGCGGCGGCCAAGCGACGCGCGGTGCGAAGAGGAACTCGCACGCCCGCCCTAGCTCGGCCACATCGCGGGCGTAGATCACGCCGCCCGGACGAACCTGGGCCAGGGCGTCGCCGAACTGTCGCAGGGTATCATCCGGCTGGTCTCTACTCGGCGAGAGGCCCAGTGCCCACGCGCCGAGACTCATCAGCCCCGCGGCCAGAGCCTGCGGCGAGCAGAGGCGAAGGCGCTTGCTCTCTCCTGGCCGTAAGCGCGGATCGGCGAGCGCCAGGGCCGGCCCCCCGAGCGTATAAGCGGCGCGGCCCAGGAAATGCACATAGTCGACCGACCGACCTTTAAGCCCACGCTGCAGGCTTTCGATCCACGGCATGGAGTCTGAGGGCTGCACCTTGACAGCCGGCGCGACCCATACGCGGCGTTCCGAGGCGAAGGCGGCCTTCAGCGCGCGCTGAGCGAGAGGAGGCGAGAACACATAGATCTGGGTCTCGGTCCGCGACGACCCGCCGAGGATCGCGCGGATGATTGCCTCGGCGCGCGCGATCTCGGCGGGCTCATCGCACACGTCGCAGCAGACCGCGGCGTCCAGGGTGCGCGTGTTCTCGGGCGGACGCTCGGTGTAGTCGGGCAGGCGCAGCACAGGGCGGCCAAGCAGGCGATCCAGCGCGAATTCCCACGGCAGCGCGCCAAGCGCGCCGTAGGGCTTGACCAGATGGAGCCAGATCGGCGTCAAGGGATCGAGGCCGGCGGCGGCCATCTCAACCGAGATGCGATCCGCCTGATCGCCAAGCGTGGCGGCCAGGCAGGCGTCAAGGTCGAAGGGGGCGGCCGCGCGGTCCGCGTAGTCCGTGCCGCTCGGGGGCGGCTCGCGCCGGGAAACTGGCCAGCGGGCGTTGGCGAAGGATTGCCGATTCTGCCCGGTATGGCGGTAGAGGCGTAGCTCGATCCGATCTTCGTCGTGGCTCACCTGCAGCTCGGCCCGTGCCACCAGCAGGTGGAATTCCGCCATGAGCTGCGCGGCCATGGGGCTAGACCTTCATCTGCTGGAAGAGGGCCCAGGCCGTATAGGGATTGGCCACGTCGCCATGGCTGGCGACGCGCCGGACGTTGGAAGCCTCGGGGTAGTCGACCTTCGCCGAGCCATCGAGGCCGGCCAGCGGCTGTTTCAGCAGGGAACCGTAGCCGTCGCCGGGCTTGTGGATAGGATCTTCCAGGACCTGCCTGGAGCCGCGGGGCCCGTACCCACCGAGGGCGCAATAGACGCTCGGCGGCTCGCCCGCCTCCGTGGCCATCCGAATCTCGCCCAAGTCAGCCGGCCGCCGCAGCGCCAGGTGGAAAAGGTCGTGCAGGGGCGTGTCGCCGCGGCTGTAGGTGGAGAAGATCGAGCCCGCGATGCGCCTTTCGTCGAGCACGGCGAAGTAGCCGCCGTGCCCGTCACGACCCTTCACCTCAGTCGCGAAGCACAGGTGCGAAATGGCCGGTTGCAGCAGCAGGGCGGTCGCCGGCTTCGGATCCGGCGGCGCGCCCGCCGCCACGGCCGAGAGCATGACCTTGGCCCCGAACGAATGGCCCGTCAGGTGCACCGGCGGACCGATCTTCGTCAGGTCACGCAACAGGTCCGCCACGCCATGAGCCCCGACCTTCCCGGCCCGATCCTTCATCTTGTAGACCGAGAACAGCCGCAGCAGATGCTTCGGATCCAGCATGTCGAGCCCACCGGCGATTTGCGCTTCAGTGGGCTTTTGACGATCCGCTTTGATGGTCCCGGGGCGGCCCGAAACGTCAAGGGGCTGCTCGGCGGCCTGCATGTGCGCGACTGCACGAACCACTTCCTCGGCCTCGACGGGCTTCGCATCCCGAAGGTCGCTGTCGTCGGCGGCCTGGAGGGCTGGTAGCGCCAAGGCCACGGCCCGTTCCACCTGCGCGCGGGTGAGTCGCGGCTGGCGCAGGAGCGTGTCGAGTTCGGCCGCCGCCGCGCCCTCCGCCACCGCCTCTGCGACTGGGCCCACTAGGTCCTTGCCAGCGTCGTGGCCGTTGAACTCCGCGAGGACTGGACCCTTGTCGAGCGGGAACCAGACGCTGGGCCAAGAAACGCCGACGAAGACGGGTTTGAAGCCGGCCTGTGCGCCTGCGACTTCCTCAAAATTTTTCAGGAAGGCCCCGTACTGCTTCAGGGCGGCGGCATAGTCGGTATTCCAGCCGTGGGACATGAAGATGATGTGGCTGAATCCGCCGTCGCCGATGCTTCGCAGGACGGCGTCACGGGTTTCCGGCGCCTTGCACGTTCCTTCGATGTCGAAGGGAATGATCGCCGTGGGCATCTGCACGCCCGGAATCTCTTCGCCGCCAAGCGTCATTCGCGTCCCCCAGCTTTGGGGGTCTGCGCACTCTCGCGCTCCTGCGTGCCGCCGCGTTCCCCAAAGAACCGTGGCATGCGAGCGGGGAGTCCGCAACTCAACATTGCGAAGCTATCCGTGCCTGGCCCTCCTGCGTCCTTAGCAGCCAACCATGACGGGTGGGACCGCCGGATGGATGCGTGGTTTCAGCGGGAGGGCCACCGGCGACCAGATTGGCATCCGCTCTATGTCATATGGCACCGGCAACTTGGCGTTGAGGGCGAGAATGCGCCGAAGCCCCAGGTCCGCATTGTCAACGGGCCAGGTCAGCGGGGGAAGCGGGTCGTTGATCGGCTTGGTGAAGTCATCCCAGTGGATCGGGATCACGAGGGACGGCTGCGTCTCCTCCACCACCTCGCGCCAATAGGCTTCGGTCTCCCCGGCGTGGAACAGCCGGCCGGTCCGGGCCAGACCGAGGAAAAGGACGTCGACGCGCAGGCCACGGTAAAGTCCCGGGCGGTACCCACCGCTCGGATGCACCAGCAGGCGCACGCCCTTGTATTCGATGAGATAGGAGTAGTTGGGACCGGCCGTATAGGCCAGCGCCCCGGCGTTCTTGGGCAGGTCTTGCGTGAGCGGCTTCAGAGAGAACCACGTGGCCGAGTGCGGCGAGCAATAAGCGGTGATCCTGAATTGGATCGCTTCGCGCCCGATCCCGGCGCGAACGGGGACTTCGATCGTCTGGCCGCCCTGGATCTCCTGGAAATGTATCTTACCCGCGAAGCCCTGGCCGTTGGCGACGTGCCTCACCGAGTCCGAGCCCACCAGGACCGCGCCGAGTTGGTGGGCAATCCAGGCTGAATCCATCGCGTGGTCATGATGAGCGTGGGCGACCAGGATGGCCTTCAGCTTGGGCTTTTCAATCCCGGCCCGGGCCAACGCCTGCCCGATCACGCCGGTCTTCGGAGGCATGGTGGGGCTCAACATCTCGCCCAGGGTCGGGCGGGAGAAGAAGCCGTCCACTAGGACCTGCGCCCCGTCCGCCTCCACGAGAATGGTGCTGGTCCCCATGAAGCGTACGCTGACCTGGCCGGGGCCGGCCGCTGACTGCGCCAGGCGGGAAAGCCGGCTGAACGCATCCGCAGCCGCAGCGAGCGTCGGGCTGGCGGCGATCGCCGCCGCCAAGACGAGCCGCAGAACCAAGTGCGACGGGACCCCCGCCAGGCTCGGCCCCCCGGTAAACAGCAACGCTGTCCGCCTTCCAACCGACATCTAGGTGCCCCCTCAAATGAAGCAAACTGTAAGTCACGCGCAGCTGATCGGCCGCCGCTGCTCGGTCTTTGGGCGTCAGCCTCTGGCCAAGCTCAGCAGCAGCCGCGAAAGCTGCCTAGGCCTTGTTCGCTGTTTGATACGCGGATCGTTGCGAGCTCCTTGATTTCGGGCAGCAGTGGCGTGATCAGTGACCCGTCGCGGACTCAGATGATGCGGGGCCCGTTGGGGGCGCTGCAAGGCTCTCGCCTCGAATGGCGAGATCGAGCAGCAGGTCGAACTTGCGGGCGAGGTCGAGTGCATCTTTCGCTTCGGGCAGGTATTCGGCCCTCAACATGATCGCCTGCGATGCATCTCGTAGATAGCTGAGAAACTGCTTCGGCAGGGTGTGCAGCGACTTAAGTTCGACGGCCCGCGCTTCCAGTCCCTACAAAAGAGCCTCGAAAGCCCGCCGATCGCAGAATTCCGCCATGAGAAGTCGGTCGGTGCTGCGCTCCTTGAGCGTCTGCAACTCCGCATCGAAATCGAGTAGGTCCATGCCCGAGGATGAGCACGCGCGAGCTCGACAAGCAACGTCCGCGAACCACCCCAACCGAAGTTCGGGAGGTCGTGTGTGGACGTCCCTCCGGATGCAAGAGGTTTTCGAGAAGTTGAGCGCGCAGGTTCAGGTGCTTCCGTGTGTCCGGCCTGTTGGTGCGGCCGTTCACTGCCGCTGGCCTGTATGGAGATCGCGGATCGGGTCCATACCGCTTAGGCGCGCTCGAGGCGCTTGGACCTTTGACTGGCTTTCCCGACCCCGTCTCTGACCGTTGCGCCATACCTCTCGTCTGACCTTCCTGCCTCCCTGACGACCTCAGACCGCGACGGGTTACGCCGCCGCGGCCGGAGCCCTGTAGGATCCGCCGCGCGCCATCAGCGCCCAGACGATCCTCGCCATCTTGTTCGCCAGCGCCACGGTCACCAGCATGCGTGGCTTCCTGGCCAGCATCCCGACGAGCCACGGACTCGCCCGTGATCCATCGCGCGCCGCGGCCTTGGCCGCCGAGCTGGCGCCCAGGATCAGCAGCCGTCGCAAGCTGCGCTCGCCCATCTTCGAGGTCCGGCCCAGCCGCTCCTTGCCGCCGCTGGAATGCTGTTTCGGCGTGAGCCCCAGCCAAGCGGCGAAGTCTCGTCCCCGGCGGAAGGTCGACGCCGGCGGCGCCAGGGCCACCAGCGCGGTGGCGACGACCGGCCCGACGCCCGGGATGGTCATCAGGCGCTTGGCGAGCGCGTCGGCCTTCGCGCGCGCCGCGATCTCGCGATCCAACACCGCGATCTTCGCCTGCACCGACTGCAGGCTCTCGGCGATCACCACCAAGACCGGACGCGCCTCGACCGGCAGGTCGGAAGAGGGATCAGCCACCAGCTCGATCAGCTTGCTGACGTGGCCAGGTCCCTGCCGGACCACGAAACCGAACTCGGCGAGATGGCCGCGCAAGGCGTTGATCAGTTGGGTCCTCTGACGAACCAGCAGATCGCGCGTGCGGAAGACCACAGCCGCGCCTTGCGCCTCGGCGCTCTTCGGCTCGACGAACCGCATCGTCGGGCGTTGCGCCGCCTCGCAGATCGCCTCCGCATCGGCCACGTCGTTCTTCTGCCGCTTCACGAAGGGCTTCACATAGGACGGCGGGATCAGCCGGGTCTCATGCCCCAAGGCCGCTATCTCGCGCGCCCAGTAATGGGCGCTCGCACAGGCCTCCATCGCCACCAGACAGCATGGCTGGCCGGCGAAGAACCCCAACAGCTGGTCGCGCCTCAGCCATCTTGCGGAAGACTACGGCGCCCGACGCATCAGCGCCGTGCGCCTGGAACACCGTCTTCGCCAGATCCAGGCCGATCGTGCTAACTTCACCCACGGACGCCTCCTTCAAGTGGTGTGCTCAACACCTCCACTTTGGCACTTCGATGCCGTCAGGGGGCGTCCACCCCATCGCTCAGGGTCGTTCTTCCCCGTCGACGCCCATGCCAACAAGCGGACATCGAAGAGTTCCGGTCCGCGGACGGGTTCCAATTCGCCTGAACGACCCTAAGCGGTCGTTCCTGATCCAGCCCTATGGTCGCCAAAAGAAGCTCACACCATCGTTTGATAGGTCCATTTGGGTGGACACACGCCACCGTGCCTATTGCTTCCGGTTGGACACGGCGCGCTTTGATGCTGGTGTTGATCAGAAAAGTAGAGGTCTCATGGGCGACCTTAGCGCCATCGGCGATTACTCCTACTTTGCAATCTGCATCGTCTCGGCCTACGCTTTAGTGCTTATTGTATGGAGAAGATCTAACCGTTCGAACGACCCGAGGTTTCGCGACGGCGACCTAAATCTTCGGCCGATGGTGAAGATATTCTGCTTAATCATCTTCGCGATTATAACCGTGTTCCTTATTGCGGAGATGGGACTCGCTTTGCAGTTTCAATTCCCAGCGACTAAGCGCGAGATTTCGTCGGCTTTCGCCGGTTGAAAGATGGCTGGCGCCGCCCACCTTCAAGCCACCCTCAGAGGGTCGGCTTCTCGGCCGCAGCCCCAAACGCGCCAGCGACACGTTGATGCGGCTGGCCGATGTATGCAGGTTACCCGCATGCGCAGAACGGAAGGAGCCGATTCAGACGTCCGCGTCGTGATCCTGTGGGTGCTCGGCGCGGTTATCGTCTTCATCGTTGTTGCCGCAGTCGGCTGGGCAAGCCTGCGCCCGATCAGACCGTCGGACATAAAGCTCCCTAGGAACTGCAACGTGCATGATCGACTGTGTGGCCCTGAGGACCTGAAGCCGCGGCGGTGAATTTGGCTGCGCCATAGGTCGCCTTTCCACACCCCCCAACTGCAGATCTGAACGTCAGTTCGCGGGCGGGGGACCAGGATCCGCTCGCGACCCCCTTGTCGGCCGTTCCGGCGGGCTGGCGCCGAGTACCGGACTGCAAGCTAAGCTGGCATCGACCGAAGCCGGACGCCAACGATGCTCTATTGGATCGCTCAGGGCCTATTCGCCGCTGCTTTCCTCGTTGCAGCTACCGTCGGAAGCCTATCGCCGTTCGTCCTGGCCGCCTCAGCAGCGATTCAGCTAGGTCTAGTTGGCTGGCGGCTTTGGATCGCTCGGGCCAAACCTTGGCCCGATCTACACCACTCAGGTGTACGTCACCGCGGCGGGTCGAGAAGGGCTCTCTTCTACGAATTTTCGCTAGAACGGCACGTTCCCTAAGATCACTTGCTCCGAGCGATCGACCGGTTCGTCGATCTGGAAGAGGTGCGAGCGCACCTCGCCTCGTTCTACAGTCCGATCGGCGGCCCCTCGGTGGACCCGGAGCTTCTGATCCGGATGCTGCTGGTAGGTTACTGCTTCGGCATCCGCTCGGAGCGGCGACTGTGCGACGAGGTGCATCTCAACCTGGCCTGGTTCTGTCGGCTGGGGCTGGATGGGGACGTGCCCCACCACTCCACCTTCTCCAAGGCCCGGCACGGCCGCTTTCGCGACAGCGACCTGCTGCGGGTCCTCTTCGAGGAGACGGTTTGGCATGCATTCGCGAGCGTCTGGTGGGCGGCGAGGGCTTCGCTGTGGACGCCAGCATGATCACAGCCGACGCGCACCGCCAGCGCGGGCTGGCGAAGGTGGCGGCGCTGGATCAGGCGAAGGCAAGCCGGGCGGTGCGGGAGTACATGGCGGTTCTGGACGAGGCCGCCTTTGGCGGCGCCAGCCATACGCCGCCGAAATACGTCTCGCCGGTCGCGGCGGCGCGCTGGACGGCCGCGCCGAGCGGGCCGGCGACCTACGCCTGCGCCAACTAGCTGATCGACCTCAACCACGCCGTCATCGTGGACGTGGAGCCCTCCACCGGCATCCGTCAGGGAGGTGCAGGCCGCCAAAGCCATGATCGAGCGGACGGCGGAGCTCCGGGCCGCCGTTGAACAGGCCAAGCCAAAAGGCGAATGCCACCGAGCCCGGAGCCAATCTGGCGAAAAACTCGAAAAAGGACTGCGGTATAAGCTTCAGCGCATCCATCGGCTCCCCCCCTTTTCGCGCGCTTTCGCGCCTGCTCAAGCGGTTATCAGCCAACCTGTTGTAAGGCCTGCCAGTTGAATATTTCTGAGAATGACATGCCCGCCGTTTGAGAGGTCGACGTGTACGTCGGCGTCGGCCTGGGACAGCTGGTAGACAACGCCAGGATCGACCTGCACGCGATCGTGCTGGCTGGCGGAGAAGTCGGTGACGATGTCTGTCCCGGCGGTCGCGTGGAAGGTGTCTGCGCCAGCGCCCCCGGTGACGGTGTTGACTCCCAGGTCGCCGGTGATCCAGTCGCTCCCCGCGCCGCCCACTATGATGTCGTCACCCTGACCTCCGCGGAGGGTGTCGCCACCAGATCCACCGATTAGGGTGTCGTTCCCCAGGTTGCCGTTGCAGATGTTGTGACCGCTAGAAGCAGTGGCGTCGATGCGATCGTTTCCCTGCCCGCCGAGGAGCCAGTCGCCGATGCTGGATCGACCAATGATCCAGTCCTGGCCCTGGTTGCCGTTCACCTTGTTGAAGGCGTCGCCGCCGCCGGTGATCGAGTCGTTCCCGTCGCCGCCGAAGAGGGTGTTGCTGCCACCGTCGCCGAGCAACCGGTCATCTCCTGCGCCCCCCGCCAGCGAGTCCGCACCGCCCCCGCCTGAAATCGAGTTGCCGACAGCGTTGCCGGTCACGGTATCGTTCCCATCGCCACCGAGCACGTTTTCGATCGTGGTTCCGTAGGCGATCCCGAGATCATCGTTCCAGGTGAATGCCGTCGTATCGATATCGGGCGTGTTAAACACCGAGCTTATGAAAGTATCGTGACCGGGATAAAGCGTCTTCCAATGGGCCTCCTGTTTGTCCAGGGCGTAAATATCGATGCTGCTGTAGGCGCCGGGGGTGAGGTCGACGCGAGACGGCCGCTGGTGGCCGCTCAGGTCGATGGCGTCGACCCCGCCCGCGTCGTAGATGGCTCGGACGTAGGGAATAGTGGGATCGAAGGTGTAGGTGTCGTCGCCTGAAGCCGTATTCGGATTAGCGCCATACTTCGCCTGGATCGCCAGGATGTCGTCGATGAGAGGACTATTGATCAGAGCAGGGACAAGGCTTTGCTGCAAACCCCCGTAGATGTTCGCCGGGGCGAACATCTCCATGTTGAGGGCGGCCCCGCTGTAGGCCATGACGCTGTAACGGGTGTCGATGGCCGGCTGTGCGGCAGGCGCGTCGAATGGATGCTTCAGGCCGAGCGCATGACCGATCTCGTGCAGCAGCAGACCATACCCCTGGATCGGCGAGGTCGGACCTGAGTCGGTAAAGGTGAGCGTGCTGTATCCGGCATAGTCGATCTCGACCAAGCCGTTCGCGGGATCCCGTGGCTGACCAATCAGCGGTGGATAGGCTGCGGTCCCGGCGCTTCCGCCAAGGTCGTCGTTGAAGACCACTCGTATCTCGCCGGGGTTCGTCCGGTCATTGGTTTCCACGACATCGACGGCGATGAGCCTGCTCCAGGCGTTCATTGCCAGGCGGAATTGGTCGCCTTGGGCGGCGCTCAGATAGCTGAAGGTCCCATTGTGATGCAGGCCGGCAAAATCAGCGCCCTCCTGCGGCACGCTGAATGTGATTGTCGATCCGGCCCACGCATAGTCCGGGTCGGACAGGGCCTGAATGATTTGCATCTGAGTCAGGTCGTTCATATCGGCCCCCGGATCGCTCGCTCGCACTGGTAGTGATCGATGCGCAAAACAACCGACCTGTCGACGACTTGTCGAGCCACGGCCGGAGGCGGCCGTGGCAGGCTTCACCTTGCAGCAGCGGTCGCCTTCAACTGAGCAGGCAGCGCGCCGCGAGCCAGCGCCAGTCGACGCCGCTTGGGAGAGCATGTGGATCGACTACCTTGAGCGTGCAGGTCGAGCCGACGAGGCCCAAGCGGTGCGCTGGGCGTCGTTCGAACGGACACTATCGATCGAGCGCGCGCGCGTTCATCGGCCAGCTAGCTGACTTCGACGACGTCGAGGCCGAGGCCTCCGCGTTCGCGGTCGCGGCGGGCTATCCGGACTTCGCGACGGGCCTTCGCTTTCTGATGGAATGGCCCTCGCTGGTGGAAGCGGCCGGCATGATCGAACGGCGTAGAGACGAGGTTCAGGCAAGGCCGGAGGAGGCGGAGCTGTGGGCGGCGAAGCTTCGGCGTCGTCACCCGCGGGCCGCGCTTCTGTTGCTACGCAAGGCGGCCGAGGCGGCATTTCGGAGGCGAGACTTCAAGACCTGCGATCGGCTGACTGCGGAAGCTGAGACGATCGGGCTGTAGGCGCCTGCCAATTCGGGCTTCGCCAGCCGGGATTCCGCTGCGCAGCTGATCGGCGCTGCATTGGGCTCTCCGTGGTCGGCAAAGCTGAGGCCCAGGTCAGGAAGTGTAGCCCGGAGATCAGCCAGAGGATGTCCCTGTCGCGATGTTGGCGTTGCATGACGATCTCCCTCTGACCGGATGTTGCTCCGCCTGGCCTGAACCGGCAGTGGGAGGATCACTTATCGGCCGTTCATAGGGGCAGGCTGCGCCTCGAGCCCCCTCAGCCCATCGGAGGGCGAGACGGCGTCGCCCCGTAAAGGCGCGCCGTTGCCGCAGACGTGAGATCTGCAACGGCGAGGCGCGCGTCTAGAGGATGTATGTATCGGGCCCTTGTTGGCCGGAGGGCTCCTTCATCTCCGACGTCCCACGACTCCAGGTCGCGCAGTACCTGCGCATGTCCACCGAGCACCAGCGCTACTCCCTGGCCAATCAAGCGGAGGCGATCGCGGAGTATGCCGCCGCGCGGGGCTATGAAATCGGCCGCAGCTACGTTGATCCGGCGAGGAGCGGCCTGACGATCGAGGGACGCCCCGGCTTGCAGGCGCTGCTGAGCGATGTGCTGATCACGCCACGCGGCTTCGCCGCGATCCTGGTCCTCGACGTGAGCCGATGGGGGCGGTTTCAGGATCACGACGAGGCGGCCCACTACGAGTTCGTCTGCCGCAGCGCGGGGGCGCCGGTGATCTACTGCGCCGAACCGTTCGAGAACGATCAAAGCGCCGCCTCCAGCTTGATGAAGCTGTTGAAGCGGGTCATGGCGGCTGAGTTCAGCCGCGAACTCTCGACGAAGGTCCGGCAGGCGCAGATCCGCCGCGTGCGACTAGGCCACCATCCCAGTGGTCGCGCCATCTACGGTCTGCGCAGGGTCGCACTCGATGCGGATGGCGCTGTCCGGCAGGTCTTGGCACCCGGCCAGCGAAAGGTTTGCGCCACCGACGCTATCGTCTTGCGACGGGGTCCGCCTGAGGAGCTGAAGGTCATCCGCTGGATCTTCCGCCGCTTCGTCCAGAACGATTGCGGCGCTGGGGAAATCGCCGAGCAGCTGAATCGCAACCAGGTTCCGTCCGCCTCGGGCGAGCCGTGGACTCGCTATGTCGTCAACGGCTTGCTCCGCAACGAGCTGATGCGGGGAGTTCGCGTGTTCAGCCGGACATCCCAGACATTGCGGACCAGGGCCAAGCCTACGCCGCCGGAATCCTGGATTAAGGTGAAGCTCTACCCGTCGATCGTCTCGGCGAGGGCTTTCCGTTCAGCTCAGGCGAAGGTCGCGAGCGGCGCGCGCCTGTCTCGCAAAAGCATGCTTCGGACGCTGAAGCGGGTATGGCGCCGGCGCGGCAGGCTGAGCGCGGCCATCATCAACGCCGCCACCGACGCGCCGAGCGTGACCAGCTACGCGCGCTATTTCGGATCACTCCGGAGCGCCTATGCGGCGATTGGCTACGTCTGCCCCGGCTCCGACGCTCATCAAGCCCGTCTCGAACAATCCCTCATCAGCGCGCTCCGTGACGCCTATGCGCATCAGGGCTATCTGACGGGCCGGCAGATCGACCGCGATCCCAGCTTGGCGAGCACGGCAGTCTACTGCCGCTGCTTCGGCACGCTCACGCGGGCCTACGCCTCGGCGGGACTGCCCTGCGACCTCGCCACCCGAAGAGCGGCGGCCAGCGTGCGCCTGGCGACGAGCCGGCGCGCCGGCGAGACACGTGGGCGAACCGGCCTCAACGACGCTGAGATCCTTGCGCGCCTGCGAGGTGCGCACGCCGAACGAGGCTATGTCTCTGCCGCCGCGCTGCGGGCGGATCCCCGCTACCCACATCCAGCCTTGCTGAGGTACCGCTTCGGTTCGTTGTTGCAGGCTTACGCGCGGGCCGGACTTCCCAGCAACGGGGCGGAGCTTCAGGCCACGGGCGTGCGTCGATATTGGGCGACCGCCTCACGCGCCTCACGGCCGCGACCATGAGCCCCGTTCCCGTCGCCGCGGCGCAGTACCTGCGAATGTCCAGCGAGCATCAGCGCTACTCGCTGCATAACCAAGCTCAAGGCATCGCGGCGTACGCCGCTGCCAACGGCTACCAGCTCGTGCGCTCGTATTACGATCCCGGTCGGAGCGGACTGACGCTGCGCAAGCGGATTGGCCTCCAGGCGTTGCTCTCCGACGCGCTGCAGCCGGACCGGCAGTTCGAGGCCGTGCTCGTCTTCGACGTCACGCGGTGGGGACGTTTCCAGGACCTCGATCAGTCCGCTCATTACGAGTTCGTCTGCCGCCAGGCTGGGGTCGCAGTCATCTACTGCGCCGAGGCGTTCGCGAACGACGGGAGCGCGTCGGCCGCGCTTGTGAAAGAGCTCAAGCGGCTGATGGCGGCGGAGTACAGCCGAGAACTCTCCAGGAAGGTGGCCGCCGCCAAGCGCCTCCAGGCTCAACTGGGCTTTCGAATGGGCGGCCCGCTCATCTTCGGCGTCGATCGAGTCCTCCTGGATGTGCGCGGCCGTCCCCGCGCTACTCTGCAGCGGGGCGTGCACAAGGCTCAGGCCGACGAGCGCGTGATCCTGACGCATGGGCCGCAAGCCGAGGTCAAGACGGTCCGCCGCATCTTCCGCCGCTTCGTGGTCGACGCGCACACGCCCTCGGAAATCGCCCGCGAATTGAACAGCGAGGGTGTTGCGTTCATCGGCCGCCGCCTCTGGTCGCGCGACGCGGTCGTGAGGCTTCTGCGGCATGAGCTGATGATTGGCGTCTACACCTACAACCGCACGTCGCATCGGCTGCAGGGGCGGCTCGTCGAGAGGCCGCCGGCAGAGTGGGTGCGGGTGAAAGTGTTCGATCCGATCGTGCCGCTCAGGGAGTTCCGGCGCGCCCAGGCCCGGCTGGGCGCGGTCCGCCGCCGTCAGAGCCCGCATCAGATGCTGCTGTCCCTCAAGTCTCTCCTCCAGGCGCAAGGGCGGCTTTCCGCCGCGCTTATCGACGCCGCGCGAGAGACCCCCTGCGTCAACAGCTACTTTCGCTACTTCGGGAGCTTGAGGGGCGCTTATGCAGCGATCGGCTATTCCGCCGCGGTCGGCGGGCGAAGAGGGGAGCCATATCGAGAGCGATGAGCCCCCCCTTGTTGACGGGCGGTCCTCACGCTTCGAGCATGTCATCCGCCAATCCAAGTCCGCTTGGGAATGCACGGGGACCCGCGAGCAGGGCTTTGGCAAGAAAGCACGGCCGGCTGTCAGCCGCGTTGATAAAACAGGCTCCCCATACGCCCTGCGTCAACGTCTATGAAGCATTTCGGCCGGCTTACCGCCGCCTACGAAGCCCTGGACTACGTGCCCGCGCCCAGGTCGACGCGGGCACGCTTGGCGGCATCCCAAGGTGCGAATGTGTCTACCTAACCAGCCCAGCCGCTATACCCGGAGAACCTTAACGGGCACCGACCAAGCGTATTCACCGAGAGCCGCGCCAGAGTCCGGTTCGGCGCGGGGCACGCGCGGTGAGTACGGTCCTTCGCAATAGTCAAGGTTCTTCAGTTTTCACGTTAAAGTAAGCTCATCGGCGCGCCTTGAGCGGTTCCTCTGGCGTCGGGCGCGCCGCATGGCCTCACCTTTGGCGGTATGCCCGAATGACGAGGGCCACGGCCCTGCCAACCGCTGTCACCACCACGGCCAATGCAGCCGCCCATCCAGTAACCTCGGAAACGTCGACGTCCATGTTCGCACCTCCGCGTTTCAAAGCGGCGGCGGACTCGCAGGTGGTTCGGCTTCGACCGCAAGTTCAGTGACCCGCGTGGCTCGTGTGGGCAGAACGACAGCTCGTGCAGGAGCGGCCATGGCTTCAAGGCGCGCAGTGACCCGAACTCAGGAGACGCTCGGAGACGGAACAGGCAAGGCTACCGTAGCATCGCTATCGGTGAAAATCGTGAGCTGCTGACCGGTTTTGAGCTCGACGTCCTTGCCGTGCTTGATCAAGCCGAGAGGCCCGAAGAGTACCGTCAAAGTAATCGTCGTGCCGTAACGGGCATCGCCTTCGGTGCCCTTTTGACCGCGCAGCCGGATCTTTGTCGCGCCAACCTTGAGATAGTCGAAGCGGACATTCAGTTCGCCAGGCTTCCCCATCATGCCCTTTTTCTTCGCGTGTGTGACCTCGCCAGCGCCGCGGAGTCCTGCCGGAAGCGTCATGCCGTTCGATAGTGTCACCGGCTCGGCCAGGCTGATTGAAAAGCGATCGCCCTCATGACTGGTCTCGGATGACAGATTGTCTTCGAGCCGAATGATCATCTCTGTGCCCTCCGGCACTTGGACGGTGGCCTGCACCGGTGCGGATACCGCCGCCGGACTTTGCTGACCCCCGGCGGGCGGGGTGAGTGTCTGAGCGCAGACCGGTTGGCACACGGCCACGGCAGCCCCAATGGCAGCTGCAACTAGTATTTTCACGAAGTCCCCCCAAACGGCGCCTACCGCCAACGCACAGCTAAGCTTAGACAGCCTTTTTGTGAACCGTCCTATCCTCCTGCGCGACTAAATACGGGGCCACGGCCGATTGCTTTTCGGGCAGGTGCGCCCACGCGCCAGGTCGGGCCGATCTCCTAAGTTCTGCGACAGATGCAGGTAGCTCTACCGCTGCCCTCATGGATCGATGTCGCAGAAGACAGCTGCAGAATGACTAGGTTCTGCGACTAGAATCTGCGACGCTCCCGGCATGCTCATCGGC
>Ga0207641_10001296_pt1 | contig 24871 bp, 19 predicted proteins | sample KBSSwiS62_FD_184306 | JGI IMG/M metagenome (GOLD analysis project Ga0207641, IMG submission 184306) | Switchgrass rhizosphere microbial communities from Kellogg Biological Station, Michigan, USA - KBS Switchgrass S6-2 (SPAdes) (version 2) | ecosystem: Host-associated > Plants > Roots >... | reverse complement strand
TCAGCCCGGTGCACCAGATTCTCGTCGAGGAGTCGGTCATCGGCTGGAAGGAGTTCGAGCTCGAGGTGATGCGCGACGTCGCCGACAACTTCGTCGTCATCTGCTCGATCGAGAACATCGATCCGATGGGCGTGCACACCGGCGACAGCATCACGGTCGCGCCGATCCTCACGCTGACCGACAAGGAATACCAGCGGATGCGCGACGCCGCGCGCAAGATCATCAGCAAGGTCGGCGTCGAGACGGGCGGATCCAACATCCAGTTCGCGGTCAACCCTGCCGACGGTCGGATGGTCGTGATCGAGATGAATCCCCGCGTCTCGCGCTCGTCGGCGCTGGCGTCGAAGGCGACCGGGTTCCCGATCGCGAAGATCGCCGCCAAGCTTGCGCTCGGCTATCACCTCGACGAGATTCCCAACGACATCACGCGCCTCACGCCCGCCTCCTTCGAGCCGACCATCGACTACGTCGTCGTCAAGATCCCGCGGTGGAACTTCGAGAAGTTCCCGCAGGCCGATCGCACCCTGACGACGCAGATGAAGTCGGTCGGCGAAGCGATGGCGATCGGCCGGACGTTCAAGGAAGCGTTCATGAAGGGCGTGGCGTCGCTCGAGCTCGGGCGCAGCGGCCTGCTATTCGCGCCCTCGTCGATCGACGACGAAGACGATGTGGCGCTGCGGAAGCGACTCGCGATTCCGAGCGATCGCCGCATGTGGGATCTGTTCCGCGCCGTCGATCGCGGCTGGACCGTCGAACAACTGCACGATGCGACCCGCATCGATCCATGGTTCCTGCGTCAGTTCCTCGAGATCGCCGCGATGCGCAACAACGCCATGTCGCAGGGGCTCGAGGGGCTCGATGCCGTGGAGCTGCGCCGGTTGAAGCGCGCCGGATTCGGCGATCAAGAGCTCGCCCTGTCGTTGAAGACGACCGAGACCGCAGTGCGCGAGCGCCGGCATGCACTCGGCCTCAAGCCGGTCTACAAGCGCGTCGACACGTGCGCCGCCGAGTTCGAATCCTTTACGCCGTATCTGTACAGCTCGTACGAGCCGACGTGCGAATCGAACCCGAACCCGCGGAACAAGGTCGTGATTCTCGGGAGCGGACCGAACCGCATCGGCCAGGGCATCGAATTCGACTACTGCTGCTGTCACGCGGCCTTCGCGCTCCGCGAAGAAGGCCTCGAGACGGTGATGATCAACTGCAACCCGGAAACGGTGTCGACCGATTACGACACGGCGGATCGCCTCTACTTCCAGCCGCTCACGTTCGAGGACGTGATGGCGGTCATTGAAACAGAGCGGTCGGCGGGCGGAACCGTGTCGTGTCTGGTGCAGTTCGGCGGCCAGACCCCGCTGAAGCTGGCGCTGGCGCTGCAGCACGCCGGCGTGCCGATTCTGGGCACGTCGCCCGATTCGATCGACCTCGCCGAGGATCGGAAGCGGTTCGCGGCGCTGTTGTCGAGCCTGGACATCACGCAGCCGGCCAGCGGCACTGCCACGTCGCGGCAGGAGGCGCGCGACGCCGCGGCCTCGATCGGGTTTCCGGTCGTCGTCCGGCCGTCGTACGTGCTCGGCGGACGCGGGATGGCGATCGTGTACGACGTCGGCACACTCGATCGCTACATGACGCAGGCCGTGGACGCGTCGCCCGAACATCCGGTGCTGGTCGACAAGTTCCTCGAAGATGCGTTCGAGTTCGACGTCGACGCGATCGCCGACGCCGGCGGAGACGTCGTCATCGGCGGCATCATGGAGCATATCGAGGAAGCCGGCATTCACTCCGGCGACAGCTCCTGCGTTGTGCCGCCGTTCATCTGCCCGGAGCGTCACCTCGCGACCATTCGCGACTACACCCGTCGGATCGCTCGGGCGCTGAAAGTGGTCGGTCTGATGAACGTGCAGTACGCGATCAAAGACGACGTCGTGTACGTGCTCGAAGTCAATCCGCGCGCGTCGCGGACGGTGCCGTATCTCTCGAAGGCCGCCGGCCTCTCGCTGGCGAAGGTCGCCGCGAAGATCATGGCCGGGCGCACGTTGCGCGATCTCGGGTTGACGGAGGACATTCAGGTCGCCGGCGTGTTCGTGAAGAGCCCCGTGTTCCCGTTCGTGCGCTTCCCAGGCGTTGACACCATTCTCGGACCGGAGATGAAGTCCACCGGCGAGGTGATGGGCGGCTCGACGAACTTCGGCGTGGCGTTCGCCAAAGCGCAGTTAGCGGTGGGGCAGCGGCTGCCGCAGCAAGGCACGGCGTTCGTGAGCGTCAACAACGACGACAAGGCGAACCTGCTGCCGATTGCGCGCGACCTGGCGGAGCTCGGCTTCCGTCTGACGGCGACCCGCGGCACGGCGGCCTATCTGCGTGCCTACGGTCTCGACGTTGACGTCGTCTACAAGGTGAACGAGGGGCGCCCGAACATCGCGGATGAGATCGTCAACCGCAAAGTCGATCTCGTCATCAACACGCCGCTCGGCCGCGAGTCGTTCTTCGACGATCGCACCGTCCGCCGCGCCGCGATGATGCACGAAGTGCCGTGCATCACCACGCTGACCGGCGCTGCCGCCGCGGTGAGCGCCATTCGAGGCCTCCGCCAGGAGGGGCTCGGCGTGCGGGCGCTGCAAGACTACTACGCAGAAACTGCCACTCAGCGGACCTGAGTCGCGCGCAGTACCAGCCACGTTCTACGGTTCTTCACGATGACGCGAAGAACGACGAAGAACACGAAGTTCTTTCAGTACTGATTCTTCGTGAGCTTCGAGCCTTTCCATCCTTCGTGATGAGCCGTCGTCCCGGGTTTTGCAGCGTGGCTCTGAATGCGAGCCATCGCGACGATTCCTGCGGTTGGTCTCCTGACCGGCGCCACCGCCGGTCTGTTCGTCCCTGACGTTCCTCGGCTTTTCCTCTGCGCTCTCCTGATCGCCGGCGGCGCGCTCGCGTGGCGCGCGTGGCACGTCGCCGACCCACGCCTCCTGACCGTCGCCGTCGTGTCGGCGTTCTTCGCCGGGGGCGCCCTCCTCGCTGCCGATGCCTGGCAACGCGCGTGGCGCCCGTCGTTGTGGACGGCGTTCGAGGCGCTTGCACGGGTGCAGCGGCGCGATGCCGACACGGCTGGCCGCTGGCTGCCGCTCGATGACGAGGCGTTTGCCGTGGTGCGTGGAAGGCTCCGCGCGGATGCGGCGCTGACGCCGAGCGGCGTGGCGCTCAGCGTGGACGTCGAGGGGCTGGAGGGGCGGGATGGGCTCGACCGGCAGGAGGGGCGGGAGGGGCAGGATGGGCGGGATGGGACAGTACGTAGCGCGGCCCTTTCAGGGCCGCGAGTGGGGGGCGGCATCACCGTCACCGTCGCCGGATCGCTGGCCACCGATCGCCTGGGCGAATGGCGCGCCGGACGGCTGGTCCGAATGCCGGCGCACTTGCGACGCCCGTCGCGATATCTGAATCCTGGCGTTCCCGACCAGGAGCGGGCCCTGGCGCGGCGGGGGACGCGTCTGGTTGGCATGGTGAAGAGCGGCGCCCTCGTCGACCTCCTCGAGCGTGGCAGCGTGCTCGACGAAATCATGAGCGCCGCCCGCGCGTTTGCGCGGCGCGCCATCGCGCAGTCTGTCGGGCCGTGGGATCCGCGGTCGGCCGCGATCGTGGCCGCCATCGTGATCGGCGAGCGCGCCGGTTTGACACAGGAGGTCCAGCGTCGGCTGCAGGAAGCGGGCACGTATCACGTGATCGCGATCTCGGGCGGCAACATCGCCATCCTGGCCGGCTTGCTGCTCGCGATGTTCAGGGTCGCCGGATGGCTCGGGCGCAGCGCGATGATCGCGGCGATTGCAGCGCTGCTGGCGTACGCGCGTCTGGTCGGCGACAGTGCATCGGTCGACCGTGCCACGCTGATGGCCGTCGTCTATTTCGGCGCTCGTGCCGTGGATCAGCGCAGCCCGCCCCTCAATGCCCTGGCCGTTGTGTCGGCGGTTCTCGTCGCCGCCGATCCGCTCTCGGTGGCCGACCCGGGGTTCATCCTGACCTTCGGCGCCACCCTCGCGATTCTGATCGTCGCGCCGGTTCATCACGAAGACACGAAGGACAATGTTCCATCGTGCCTTCGTGAAAAACCGTTCGCGCAATGGGGTGCACGAATGCTCGTTTCGATGTTCGTCGCCTCAGCAGCCGCCGAAGCGTTGCTGTTTCCGGTGAGCGCGGCAATCTTCTCGCGGATCACCTTCGCCGGTCTGGCGCTCAATCTGCTCGCCATTCCGATGATGGGCGTGACGCAGATTGCGGGCATGGCGGTGGTGCCGCTCAGCGCGCTCTCGAGTCGATGCGCCCTCGCCGCCGGATGGATTGCGCACGCCGGCGCCTCAGGGCTCGTGAAGTCGGCTGGCCTGGTCGAGTACGCGCCGTTTCTCACCTATCGGTTGGCGCCGCCATCGTGGGCGGCCGTGGCTGTCTACTACGTCGCGGCGGCTCTCGGGTGGGCGCTCTGGACGCGGCGGACGGCCGTCAGCGGCAGCGCTGAAGCGAGAATGATTCGCGCGGTGCGGCTCGGTGCGACCGCCGCTGCAGTGTGCGCGGCGCTCTGGGTGCTGAGCGATCCCGCCTCGCTGGCCGCCGCGCGCGGCGACGGCCGGCTGCACATCACGTTCCTGGACGTTGGCCAGGGCGACGCGATTGTCGTCGTGTTTCCGCAGGGTCGTTCGCTGCTCGTCGATGCGGGCGGGCTGCCGTCCTCCTCGTCCTTCGACATCGGCGATCGCGTGGTCGCGCCCGTACTGAGGGGGGCCGGCGTCCGCCGGCTCGACTATCTCGCGCTGACGCACGGCGATCCCGATCACATCGGTGGCGCGCCGTCGATCGTCCGCGAGTTCCGGCCGCGCGAGGTCTGGGAGGGGATTCCGGTCCCGCGATTCGAGCCGCTCACATTGCTGCGGATGGCGGTACAGGCTGACGGCGCACGGTGGGCGAACGTCCACGCCGGCGACGCCACCGGGATTGATGGCGTACAGGTGATCGCGCACCATCCGCCGCCCGCCGACTGGGAGCGGCAGAAGGTGCGGAATGACGACTCGCTGGTGCTGGAGCTGCGGTGGCGAGACGTCTCGGTTCTCCTGACCGGCGACATCGGAAGGGTTCCCGAGCTGTCCGTTGGTGCTGCGCTCCGCTCGTCCCGGATCCGGATCCTTAAGGTGCCGCATCACGGCAGCCTCACATCCAGCAGCTGGGAGCTCCTGAACGCTGCCCACCCACGGATCGCGGTCGCCAGCGCGGGCCGCAGCAACCATTTCGGGCACCCGGTCCCGGACGTGCTCGAGCGTTACCGATCAGTGGGGGCCGAGGTGTTCAGAACCGACGCGGATGGAGCGGTGATGGTGGACAGCGATGGGTGGAGTCTGAACGTGCGCACATTCACCGGTCGATCATTCGCGTTGCCACGAAAACACGAAAACACGAAATCAGAGGATCAGTAATGCTTCGCAAACACTTCGATCTAGGCGAGAGCCTCGAACGGCTTGCCCATCAAGCCATCGGCTGTTGTGTCAAGGTTCATTGCGAGCTCGGACCAGGCCTTATCGAGAAAGCCTATGATCGCGCGCTACGCTTGGAACTTTCTGCGTCAGGAATTCCATACGAAACTGAAAAGAAATACCCAATCGTTTATCGAGGGAAGACGGTCTACTTTCACCGCCTGGACTTGGTGGTCGACCAAAAACTCTTACTTGAGCTGAAGTGCGTCGATTCTTTCCACCCAGTTCACACTGCGCAGGTGCGAAGCTGCCTCAAGGTGTCGAGTCTGAGACTCGGGCTGCTCATCAACTTCAATGTTGCGATTCTTCCCCATGGGATCAAGAGAATCGTGCTATGAGGTGTTTCGTGTTTTCGTGTTTTCGTGGCCAGCCTGATGCTTGTATTGTTGCCACTCCCGTTCGAGTTCTGCGAGCGTCATCTCTTTCATCGCGCGCCCGGACGAGGCGATCGTGGATTCCATCGCCGTGAACCGCCGCGTGAACTTGTCGTTCGCCTTTCGCAGCGCCGTCTCGGGCTCGATGTTCAGCTTTCTCGCCAGGTTGGCGATCGCGAACAGCAGGTCTCCCATCTCTTCTTCCGCGCGATCGTGATCGGTCGGACCGCCGGCGCCGGCGTCCACGACCTCGCGCAGCTCGTTCACCTCCTCCTGGATCTTCTCGACCACGTCACCAGCGCCCGCCCAATCGAAGCCGACCGACGCGGCGCGCGTGCCGATATGGAACGCGCGGAGGAGGGCCGGCAACACCGGCGCGATGCCGCTCAGCAACGTCTTCAACTTGTCGGCCGCGCCAGCCGAGCGCTCTTGTGCCTTGATCTCCTCCCACCGGGCGCGCACCCGGTCCGCCGAATCGACCGCTGCGCCTTCGGTATCGCGCGCGAACACGTGCGGGTGGCGCCGCACCAGCTTGTCGGCGACGCTTTTCAGGGAGTCGGCGATGGAGAAGTGCCGCGCCTCGGACTCCAGCTGGGCGAGGAAGACCGCCTCGAAGACGAAATCGCCGAGCTCCTCGCAGAGCGCCGCGTGATCGTGGCGGTCGATTGCGTCCAGCACCTCGTAGGTTTCCTCGAGGACGAACGGCTTCAGGGTATCGATCGTCTGCTCGCGATCCCATGGACACCCATCGGGCCCGCGAAGCGTCGCCATGATGCTGACGAGCCGCGAGAATTCCTCGGCGGCACGGTTCGATTCGGACATTTGATAATCTTAGTCAATGTCCGAGCCGGCTCTGTCGTTTACGGCCTTCGTGCTGTCGCTGGCGAGCACGGCCGCCATCCACTTCGGCGACCTGCCGGACCCGGTGTCCGGCAAGCCTGGCGAGAAGAACCTCGAAGGCGCCGCGCAGATGATCGAAATCCTGGCGCTGCTCGATCAGAAGACACGCGGCAACCTGACGGCCGAAGAGCGGCAGGTGCTCGAGCAGGTGCTGTACGAGCTACGCCTTCGTTTCGTCGACGCCTCCAGCGGCGGCAAACGCATCATCGAGCCGTAGCGCGCCTTGTCTTCGACCCTCAGGGCTCCGCTCCGCGTGACGGTTCTCGGCAGCGGCACGTCGCTCGGCGTTCCCGCCATTGGCTGCGACTGCGCCGTCTGCCATTCATCCGATCCGCGCGACCGCCGCAGCCGGCCGTCGATCCTGATCCAGGTGAACGGTCTGTCGATCCTGGTCGACACCTCGACCGATCTGCGCACGCAGGCCCTGGACCGCAACATCCGCCGGGTCGATGCGATCCTGTTCACGCACAACCACGCGGACCACGTGTTCGGCCTGGACGACGTCCGGCGCTTCAACCAGATGCAGCGGTCGTCGATCAGCTGCTATGCGGATCCGCCGACGGTGGCGAGCCTGCGCCGGGTGTTTTCGTACGCGTTCGATCCGACGGTTCAGCCGGGCGGCGGATTGCCGCAGCTGACCCTGTTCAGCATCGCCGGATCCTTCTGCCTCGCCGGTGTGGAGATCGTGCCTGTGCCGCTGATGCACGGCCGCTTGCCAATCCTCGGATTCCGGATTGGATCCTTTGCCTATCTGACCGACTGCAATCAGATTCCCGACGAGTCGTGGCCGCTGCTCAGCGCCGATGGCGGCGTCCACACCGTGATCATCGACGCGCTGCGCCAGCGTCCGCACCCGACGCACTTCAGCGTGTCTGAAGCGATCGACGCTGTCCGTCGGATGGGCGCGGAACGCGCGTACCTCACGCACATCTGTCACGACCTGCCACACGCCGAGACGTGCGCGCAACTGCCGCACGGCGTGGAGTTGGCTTATGATGGCTTGGTCTTGGAGATTTCGTGAAGACCAAGCACAGAGGGCACAGAGGAAACACAGGCCACAGAGGGAAGAGCGATTCGGGATGGATGTAATTCACTTCCCCGAAGACGTTCGGCCCTCTCGGTGGTCGCATCCCGTGCTGGCCTTGGGGAACTTCGACGGGGTTCATCGGGGACATCGCAAGATTCTCGAGCGCGTACAGCGGGTCGCCACGGAGCGCGGCGCCACGTCGGTGGTGATGACGTTCGACCCGCATCCGCCACGCGTCGTGCGGCCCGACAAGGCACCAGCGCTGCTGATGACCAAGGAGCAGAAGCTGGAGGCCATCGCCGGCGCGGGCGTCTCTGGCGCGGCGATTGTCCGCTTCACGCCGGAGCTGTCGCGGTGGGATCCGGAGACCTTCGTCCGCACCGTGCTGGTCGACTGGCTTCACGTCGCCGAGGTCTGGGTCGGCGCCAATTTCCTGTTCGGTCACGACCGCGCCGGCAACTTCTCGCTGCTGCGCACCCTCGGCGGCCGCTACGGCTTCAAGGCCGAGAAAATCGATCCGGTGCGCTACAAGGACTTCGTCGTCAGCAGCACCCGGATTCGCCGGCTGGTCACCGAGGGACGGTTGGACGAGGCGGGCGCGCTCTTGGGCCACCAGTACTTCCTCGACGGTACGGTCGTCCTGGGCGATCAGCGCGGCCGGACCATCGGCTTTCCCACGGCAAACCTCTGTACCGCCAACGAGCTGCTGCCGCCGCATGGCGTCTACGCGACGACGACAAGGATTGGGGAGATTGTGTATCCCTCGGTGACCAACATCGGGACCCGGCCAACCGTGGACCAGTCCGGGCGCGCGACGATCGAAACCCACGTCTTCAACTTGGATCGCGATCTCTACGGCGCGGCCATTCGTCTGGGGTTCGTCCAGCGCCTGCGCGACGAGCGGGCGTTCGAGTCGCTGGACCTCCTGCGCGCTCAGATCGACACCGACTGCCAGCGGGCGCGCGTGCTCTTCAATCGGCTTTCACTATAGAATCCCACAGCGTGTCCGATCACGATTTCGTCTTCGCCCTCGATCTGTCCGACCCGGCGCAGCTGGACTCCATGCTGGTCGAGGTTGCGCGCGCGGTCTTCGTCCACATCGGCTATGCCGCGGAGGCCACTGGCGAGTTGACTGCCGCGTTGCGGAGCGCCGTGATCGAGACGACGATGGCCGAGCGGCCCTGCGTGGTTCGATTCGAAGCCAGAGCCGGGGAGCTCCGGATGCTGGTGTCGTGCGATGGCGGCGGCGAGTGGCGCGCGTCGCGTCCTCTGCCGTGACCGCGATGCGGCTGTATAACACGCTCACGCGCAGTGAGCAGGACTTCGAACCCGGCCCCGACCAGACGGTCCGCATGTACACCTGCGGGCTGACCACCTACGCGCGCGGCCACATCGGCAACTTCCGCACCTTCGTCTGCGTGGACGTGTTGCGCCGAACGCTGAAGTACCTCCTCGGCTACCGCGTGCAGCAGGTCATCAACTTCACCGACGTCGACGATCGGACGATTGCCGGCGCTCAGAAGGCCGGCATGGACCTCCGCGCCTATACGGACCAGTACATCACCGCGTTTCGCGAGGATGCGCAGGCGCTCGGCCTCGAGCCGGTGGAAGAGAATCCGCGCGCGACCGACGAGCGGAACCTGCGCGCCATGGCCGAGATGATCGCGGCCCTCGACGCCCACGGACACACCTACCGCAGCGACGGGTCGATCTACTTCAAGATCTCGACGCTCCCCGGTTACGGAAAGCTGGCGCGTCTCGACGCCGAGGGGATGAAGCCGGGCGCGCGCGTCGATTCCGACAGCTACGCGAAGGAAGACGCCCGCGACTTCGTCCTGTGGAAGGGGCAGCGCGACGGCGAGCCGGCGTGGGAGTTTCCCGGCACCGGAGTCACCGCCGGTCGCCCCGGCTGGCACATCGAGTGTTCGGCGATGGCGCTGCGCCTGCTGGGTGAGCCGCCGATCGATATTCACGCCGGCGGCATCGATCTGATTTTTCCGCATCACGAGAACGAGATCGCGCAGAGCGAGGGTGCGACCGGCAAGCTGTTCTCGCGCTTCTGGGTCCACGTCGAGTACCTGATCGTGGACGAGCAGAAGATGTCGAAATCGCTCGGCAACACCTATACGATTCCGGACGTCGTCGCGCGCGGCTACCGGTCGTCGGCGGTGCGGTACTTGTTGTTGTCGGCCCATTACCGGAAGCAGCTCAACTTCACGTGGGCCAGCCTGGGACAGGCCGAAGAGGCGCTGCGCCGCCTGTCCGACTTCCTCGCGCGCCTCGACACCGTGTCGCCCGAGGGCGTGAACCCGGCCGCGGCCGCCCGCGTCGACGAGGCGCGACAGGCGTTCGCGACGGCGATGAAAGACGACCTCAACACCGCGGCCGCTCTTGGGGCGATGTTCGAGCTGGTGCGTGCGCTCAACTCGGCGATCGACAAGGGAGAACTGGGGAAGGGCGACATCCCCGGCATCCGCGCAGCCTTCGAGGGGTTCGATCGGGTACTGGGCGTGCTGAGCTTGCGGCGGGCGGAAGACGAGCGGCCGCCAGTGCCGGTCGACGAGATCGAGCGGCTCATCGAGGAGCGCCACGCCGCTCGACGGCGCCGCGATTTTGCCGCCGCCGATCGGGTTCGCGACGACCTTGCGGCACGCGGCGTGCTTCTCGAAGACACAGCGGGAACGACGCGCTGGAAAAGGAAATGAAAGTTAAAAGTGAAAACTTAAAAGGTAAAAGTCAAAGTTCACAGACAAAAAAGGCAAAACCAGGAAATCACGGACAGAACCCAATTGCCTCACCGGGTATTCTGGTTTTAACTTTTAACTTTTAAGTTTTAACTTTCCCAATGTCCGTTCCTGTCATTCGAACGCCGCTTCCCGGCCCCAAAGCCAGAGCCATCATCGACCGCGACTCCACTGTGGTGTCGCCGTCATATACGCGCGGCTATCCGCTGGTCATCGAACGCGGCTCGGGATGCATGGTCGAGGACGTGGACGGCAACGTTTTCCTAGACTGCGCGGCCGGTATCGCCGTCAACTCCACCGGGCATGCTCATCCCGACGTGGTCAAGGCGATCGTCGAGCAGTCGGCCAAGTTCCTTCACATGTCGGGCACGGACTTCTACTACGAGCCGCAGGTCCGCCTCGCCGAGGAGCTTGCGGCGGTGACGCCGATCGCCGGCGGCGTGCGATCGTTCTTCGGCAATTCCGGCACCGAGGCGGTGGAAGCCTGCCTGAAGCTGTCGCGCTACGCGTCGGGGCGGCAGAACATCATCGCGTTTCTCGGCGGCTTTCACGGCCGCAGCATGGGATCGCTGTCGCTGACGGCGAGCAAGGCGATTCAGCGCCGCGGCTTCGGGCCGTTGATGCCCGGCGTGTATCACGCGCCGTTTCCGGATTGCTATCGCTGTCCGCTGGGCCTCACGACGAAGGACTGCGCGGCGGAGTGCCTGGACTTCATCGACCATCAGATCTTCGCGCACCTGGTGTCGCCCGACGAGGTCGCGGCGATCGTGGTCGAGCCGATCCAGGGCGAGGGCGGCTATGTCGTCGCGCCCGATCAGTTCATGCAGCGGCTGCGCGCGCTCACGAAGACGCACGGCATTCTGCTCGTCGCGGACGAAGTGCAATCCGGCATGGGGCGGTCCGGAAAGATGTTCGCCATCGAGTTCTCGGACGTCGAGCCGGACATGATGGCGCTTGCCAAGGGAATTGCATCGGGATTGCCGCTCGGCGTCGCCGTGGCGCGCGCCGGGCTGATGGCCTGGCCGCCGGGCGCGCACGCGAGCACGTTCGGCGGGAATCCGGTGTCGTGCGCGGCCGCGCTGGCGACCATCGGCCTCCTGAAAGAAACGCTGGTGGCGAACGCCGCGGACGTCGGCGCGTATTTGATGACCGGACTCAAATCGCTGTCGGAGGCGCACTCGCTGATTGGCGACGTGCGTGGCCGCGGGTTGATGATCGGCGTCGAGCTCGTGCGCGATCGACAGACCAAGGAACGCGCCACGACCGAGCGCGACGCCGTCGTCAACGCCGCGTTCCGGCGGGGACTGCTGGTGCTCGGCGCGGGTAAGAACGCGATCCGGTTCTCGCCGCCGCTGGTGCTGACGAAAGCGCAAGCCGATACAGCGGTGAAGATCTTCGGCGAGGCACTGACGGAGGTCGAGCGCGGGCGATAAGTGAGCGCTTTATCACGAAGACTCGAAGAGTACGAAGCTCACGAAGCCTTGTGTGCAAGATTTCTTCGTGCGGTTTGTGTTCTTCGTGCCTTCGTGATCGCCCATAGGTGGTAGAGCTTTTGCACGTGCGTGCACTTCATGACACACGCACGCATCGCGCTCGGAAACACTGGCGAAGATCTGGCTTGTGAAGAACTCGAGCGGCGCGGGTACGCAATTATTGCCAGGCGTTACCGTCGCCGCGGTGGAGAATTGGACATCATCGCTCGTGACGGACAGACCATGGTGTTCGTGGAAGTGAAGGCGAGGGAAGGACGTGCGTTTGGAGAGGCGTGCGAAGCGGTCACCGCGTACAAGCGGCGCACGATCACGCGGCTGGCGCTCGATTACCTGGTGCGGCATCGGCTCACCGAGTGCGCCTGTCGTTTCGACGTCGTGTCGATCCACTTCGAGTCCGGCACGCCGGTGATCGACGTGTATCAGAACGCCTTCGACGCGACGTCATGAGTCTCGACGACCGACCGACTACCGACTAGCGACTGTGACTACCGACTTCCGACTATCGACTCCCGACTACATTGCCCGAACTACGTAGAGATCCGGTTTCCGGCCGTTGGGTCATCATCTCGACGGATCGTCGCAAGCGTCCGAACGATTTCCGGTTCGAGCGGGCTTCGACGCTCGGGCGCGATCAGTGTCCATTCTGTCCTGGCCACGAGGACCTGACGCCGCACGAAGTGCTCGCGTATCGGCAGAACGGCAGCGCGCCGAACACGCCCGGCTGGGAGTTGCGCGTGGTGCCCAACAAGTTTCCGGCGCTGCAGGTGGAGGGAACGCTCGATCGCGAGCCCGACGGGATGTTCGATCGGATGAACGGCATCGGCGCGCACGAGGTGATCATCGAGACACCGCATCACGACCGGTCGCTGGCGGTGATGTCGGAGCCGGAGATCGAGCGGGTGTTGTGGGCCTACCGCGAACGGATTCTCGATCTCAAGCGCGACGGCCGCCTGCGTTACATCCTGGTGTTCAAGAATCATGGCGCCGCGGCGGGCGCGACGCTGGAGCACACCCACTCGCAGCTGATTGCGCTGCCAATCGTGCCGGACTTCCTGCGTCAGGAACTGTCCGGCGCGCGGCGGCACTTCGAGGTGAAGGAGCGCTGTGTGTTCTGTGACGTCGTCCACGAGGATCTGCTGGACGGACGCCGCATCATCCAGGAGAACGCCGACATCGTCGCGCTGGCGCCGTACGCGCCGCGGTTTGCATTCGAGACGTGGCTGCTGCCGCGGCGGCACGGCGCGCGGTTCGAGGAAGCGCCACGGCACGAGTATGAGAGCCTGGCGCGGATGCTGAAGTCGGTGCTGCAGCGGATGGATCGCGCGCTCGAGACACCGCCGTACAACCTCATCGTCCATACCTCGCCGTTTTCGGAGGACACCGGCGATTTCTATCACTGGCACGTGGAGATCATGCCGAAGCTGACGCGCGTGGCGGGCTTCGAATGGGGCACCGGGTTTTATCTCAACCCGACGTCGCCGGAGGAAGCGGCGCAGGCGCTTCGCGTGGCGAAGATCTGACGATCTCGTGGAGCGCGAAGGCTTTAGCCGAGCGTCACCGCTTGAAAGCCGGATGGGCCGTGTGGTACGTTGATCGTTCGGGCGGGAATAACTCAGTGGTAGAGTGCGACCTTGCCAAGGTCGAAGTCGCGGGTTCGAATCCCGTTTCCCGCTCCAACCTTCGCTCGCCGCACGATTGGTTTCGCGGCGAGCTTCGGTTGGCGAGCCACCCTTCGCTCTTCATCGAGACGAGCTTCGGCTGGGCAAGCCACCGTCGGTCGCAAGAACGTTCGTCGCGCAGGCCTTCAGGCCTGCCGGAGACAGCGCGGGCCTTCGTGGCCCGCGTGCCATTTTGAGGCGCCGTCGCCAAGAGGTAAGGCAGAGGTCTGCAAAACCTCCACCCCCGGTTCAAATCCGGGCGGCGCCTCCAATTTCATTCAGCAAATTCGAGAGTCCTGAACGGTGGGTCGCCTGAAAAGCGACCGACTATAGCCGTTCTATAGCCGATCGCTCGGGACGGCTTAGTTGCTCGCGCGCTTCGTGCGCTGCAGGTGTGCGACGTCGTCGAGCCGACGAGCCGCGTCCGAGCAACGTGCGCAGCGCCGCCGTGAACGGAAACGTGCGCGGCTTCTTGTTCTTCGAATTGGCGGCGTCAAGTTTCACTTCACGACCGTAGAAATCAACGTGTCGCCCTTCGAGCGTCAGCACTTCGCTAGGGATGCGCCAGCCTCTGAGGTAGCCGAACTCGATCACCAGCTGAACGTCGTCAGGTAGATGCGCCAAGACTGACTGGTATTGCTCGCGCTCGAAAAATCCCGTGCGCACGTTGTCTTCTTCGAGCATCGGAATGTCGGGCCGCATAGCGATTCGTCCGCTCGTGATCGCCAGCGAGAAGGTGCGCTTGAGGATCTGCAGCTCGCGATTGATCTCGCCGTTTGACACATCTTCAGGCGCTCGTCCTTCTTGTTAAGGATGCCTTGCGGCTGCCGGTGCCTGATGAAGCTGACGACGTCGTCGCGTGTGAGACTCGCGAGCCGACGATTGAGAAAATGTCGCCTCCTGGCAGCATTGAGACGTGAGGAGCACGAAGAGCGACCCGCGAGGATGACGCAGGGCGGACGACCCAGCAGCGAGTCGAGCTGGGACATGGGCCGTCAGACGACCTGCCAAACGCCCGGGGAACGCGTCGGAAATCGCTATAGCCGAACCTCTAGTCATCGCGGCACTGACGGGCACTCTTCAGCACTACTCAGGAACACGAGACGTGCGGAGTCATTGAGCAAATCCGTGGAGTTGTTCGATAATTGAGGCGCCAGGTCGAGCTGGGCTGTCCAACCCGTGTTAGGCGTCGTTCAAGACAGGAGATGTGATGGCCGAGAGCGGTATTCGCGAGTTGATTATCGAGAATCGGCATACCGGCGAGCGGTTGGCGATGCGGCGTGTAAAGCGGGGCGACGAAGTGTGGCTGGAACTGAAAGGTTCGCTCCCCCCACATCGGCAAGGGCCTCCTCTCCATATTCATGTCGCGGAGGATGAAGAAGGGGTCGTCAGATCCGGCACGCTGTCGGCTGTGCTCAATGGTCGCCAATTCACCGCAGGCTCGGGAGAGCGGGTGTCGCTCCCTCGCGGATCGACCCACCGGTGGTGGAACGACGGGAATGAACCCCTGGTGTTCGAAGGCTCTGCGCGGCCCGCAGTGGACTTGGACCGATTTCTTCAAGCGATCTTCGACGTCCTCAACGCAGGCGCGGCCGGCCGGCCTCCGCTCTTCTACATGGCCCATCTGCTCTTACGGCATCGTCATACGCAGACCCTCCTCATCATGCCGCGACCGATTCAAGCCGTGCTGTTTCGAGTGATCGTCGCAGTGGGCACGCTGCTTGGGCGCTATCGCGGGGAGGACTGGCCCGGGTGTCCATCTCGCTGTCTCGGTGCGCCGTTGGATGCTGAAGGAGCCACCAAGTCAGCGCCTGCGCAGTCCCCCGAGAACGCGTCTGGAATCGCTATAGCCGGACTATAGCCATCACAGCACTGACGGGCACTCTTCAGCACTACTCAGGAACACGATACCTGCAGATTCATTCAGCAAATCCGCAGAAGTGCTAACGAATCGACGCGCCAGGTCGAGTTGCAAAACCTCCACCCCCGGTTCAAATCCGGGCGGCGCCTCCAAATTTTCACAACAGCAAATGTGACCGTCGCGAACGTCGTGACCCGCCCCGCAAATCGAGTACGGCGACATAGTCACGAAGCGACCTGTTGACGTGCGCGTCCTGTTCGTTTCCGACACGCACTTGGGTTCGATTTACCGAGCCGCGCGTGGGGCGGCTGGGTACCTGACGGAAAGCTCATCAATGCCCGGTACGACATTCGCTAGCCTCAGGCCAGGCGCGCCCGTCGTCAAGCCGCAGCTGTTGGGTTCAGTAAATGCGCTTACGAATATGAAAAGACCGATACGATATTCGCGCGGCCGGATCCGGTACACGGGTCGAATCGACCGCGGCGCATTTATCGCATGGTGCGAATCCTCAGACGGCCGATCCGTTCTCGATCCCATTATTTCGACGATGCGCGTCGTTTTTTTCGGCAAGGCGCGGGCGGCGAGGCGTCGCCTGTGGCGAGGGCTGACCGCAATGGCACGTTCCGGTCCGGTCGTCGCCGCGGTACAGCGAGAGATTGATTCGTATCTTGCACGTCTTGATACACTCGTTTATGCGCGCGACCTGCCGTGTGTCGGCATCGATCTCCACCGACTGGTCGTCGTCCCGCGCATGTTCGCCAACGCGATAATCGATCGTCGGATCGACGCGTCACTCAAAGCGGAATCAGCACTTGCTACGCTGGACGGATGCCAGCTCCTGCGCGATTGGTTTGTGCTCACCCTGATCGACGGGATTGCCGCAGCTCTGATGGACGCGCGGCCATCGCCGAAGCGGCCGTTGCCGGCAGGCCGTGACTGGATGATCGTGGGTGTCAACGACCAGTTCGAGTGGCGTGTTCCATTCAAGGGTCCGGCGTGGCCGGGACATTACTATCTGTTAGAACTGACGAGTAGACCGATTACAAGGACCGTTCGCAAGGCCGCCGTCGACGCGATCACGCAAATGGAGACATCGTTGCCGTCGCTGTCTCGCTCGCATCGAAACCAAATCCTGAGGCAAGCTGGCTTGTCGCTGGAACAACTGCTCGCTCACGCCTGACGCTTGATAAGTCCCCTAGCGAGCCATCAGTATCGAATCGCAAGGGCAAGCCCCGCGCCGTTGGCAGCAAGCCGTGGGGAATCGATGTAACACGGGCCGTGCGCCCGGCGGGCAAGAACGGCGTTTTGCCGCCGCCGGTTGCCGCACCGACGCTCGCGCCGATCGCTGGCAGCAACCACGATCCGACATATTTCGCGCAGCACGAAGCGAAGGCGAACGATTGAACTGAACGCCGCCTTCGCCATGAGAATCCAGCGTGGCGAAGTGTCACCTATGTCTCCGGAATAGGCGTATTACCTATGTCTCAGGAAGGACATCAATAGAGCTGCCGACGCCCGCGGGCGCGAACGTCGGCGATGTCAACAGGACCGCAACAGTTCACAGGGGCGTCTTTGTCAGGAGTGAGAATCAATCACCTGCTGCGGCATGGGGCCGGGCGGAGGCGCGCCGAGGTCTATGCCGTGGATCTCGCTCACCTGCTGTTTGAACCACACCGTAAAGGGATCCGTGCGCTTGGCGAACTCCGGGAACGCCGTCTCCGGATGATCGCCTTCGAGCGTGACGAGGACCAGATCGCCTTGGGGTGTGTGCTGCAGGAACGTCCGCTCGCGCACGCCGAGGCTGCGTCGAGACGCCGCGAATTCGGCCTTGCGGGCTCCCGTCAACTCGCTGACAAACTTCTTCCACTGTTCGGTCTTGCCCGCTGGAATCGGAAACGCCATCGCCAGCATCGCCATCACATCCTCCTCGTTTCGTGCCGCCACTTCACGGCTCCCGTCAGTTGTTGGAAAACCGTCGCCGCAGATTATCGCACCCGGCGGATCCCACCCCAAGGCGCGACAAAAAACACTGGGCGCCATGCCATATGTTGGCGATGAGGAGGTCATGGGACTGGCCATCGTCGTCGCCGGTGGACTTCACTCACGCCAGGGGTGATAATCGGCGCCGCCAGGCAGCCGCATGTGAGGAGGGAGTACGTATGAGAAGGCAAGCCGCAGTCAAGCACTTGATGCTGGGGGCCCTCGTCGCGGGGGCGATCGCGCTGGCGCTGCCGGCGCCGGCGAGCGCTGACGCGCTCGTCGAGACGCAGGTGCCGTGTGTCGCTTTCCCCGCCGGTGGGAACGTTTATGCGGGGTCTGGTACGAGCGTTGTGACCGCGACTGGGCGAGCGGTGCTTACGTGCCACTTGAGTCTCGTGTCCGGCACGCCCGTGGCCGAGGCGACCAGGACGACGACGACCGGCGGCTGCGACGTCATCGAAACGCCCAGCGGCCTCGCGGTCATGACGTGCTTTCACCAGCTCTGACGGTCCTTTGGCGTAGCGGCACCACGAAGCCTGGGGAGACGGCGATGGCGTCATTCTGGCGCGAGGCTGGCGCCAACGTCGGCCGCTCAGTGAGTGCTCAGATCTGCTGCTTTTCGATACTGGGTTTCTGTTCCGCTGCGGCGATCAACGTCATTTCGAGCACGCTCAGGTGCTCGGCGTAGGCATCTATCAACGCTGCCTGATACCTGATCTGGGCCTGCCCGCGCTTCACCGTGTTCAGCGCCTGCTTGATCCACGCCGTCCGCCACGCTTCGTCATCAGCGCTCGTAATCGGCTCCGCAAGCGTCCGTTCCAGCCATTTCTGTTTGGCCTGGGCTCGCGCCTTCCACAGTCGCGTCTGCATCTCGAGCAAGGGTGTCTCGGTCGACGAAGGCATCCTGGAACCTCCCGTATCGTTCCGTTCGTTCCGTTGAGTCCGTTCTTTCTGTCGAGTGCGCTTGCTCCTGCTGACCGCGTATGACCGTCGCGTCTTGTAAGAGTCTCCCCCAATGCTTCGTTCTTCGTCCGCGGTCCGAGTCCGTCCTCGACCGGGCCCTTTGTGCGCTCCCACAGTCGATGCACGAGGAACCACGAACGAAGGGCGGACTCAGAACCAGGAACGAAAAACACTACGGACCGCTGTTACGCCGACTGCCGGAGTTTCGCTCCGATCGCCGCGCGCTTGATCAAGCGGTTGCGACGCTTGGCGCGCACCGCGGCGACGGTCAGCAGACGCGCTCGCTTCCGCGCGCGGAGAGCGGCGACGCCAAGCGCCCGCGTGCGCTTCCGGGCCCGCAGCGCCGCGATGGCAATGAGACGGGAGCGTCGTCGCCGCTTGACCAGCGCGGTCGCAAGCAGCTTCGCCCGTCGTCGCGCCCGAATCGCCGCGACGGCGAGCAGGCGAGCGCGCCGTTTCGCCCGGACGCCCTGTGCGAGACGCAGGCCCGGGGCGCGTTGGCGGCCGGTTTCAGGGGCTTCTTCGCCCTCTTCCTCCTCGTCGTCCTCGTCCTCGAGACCCATCAACTCCATAGGGTCTTCGTCTTCGTCATAGCTCGCCGATTCGGTCGGCTCTTCCTCGTCTTCGTCCTCGTCGCCCAGACCCATGAACTCTCTGGGTTCTTCGTCTTCGTCTTCTTCCGACCCGATCAGTTCCATCGGATCGTTTTCTTCTTCCAGTCCCAGGATTTCAGTCGGATCCTCTTCCAATAGACTCCTCATGCATGTCCTCCTTGTGCGCCTGTTCGGCGTTGGGAATCAGATGGTGGCGGTGAATCGATTCCCGGTCGGTTCAGCAATCAGCATTCCCATACAACTCGTGTACGGAATGTCCCCGGCCGTCGTTCTGTTTTTGGATTCGTGGTGATGACTTCGAGACACACCCGTCACAAGGTGTTGTGAGTACTCACAACATGTCGTGAATCAGGAGTCCGACCTTAAGGCCGCTTCCTCGATAGCGCCGACCGTCAACGTATATCTTCGCAAGGTGGATGCCCTAAACGGCGGGGAAGAGCTGAGCAGGGACTGAGAACCGACGTCTCAGCGACCTTTCCACTGCCGGAGCAGTTCCAGAGCGCCTGCATGATTCGGATTCACCTGCAGCAGCCGCTGGAGCACTGCGATCCCCTCTTGCAGACGGCCGGCGCTGAGGTGGATCTTTGCCAGCGTCACGTAGGCCGCCTCGTACTTCGGTATGCGGCTCAGAACGGCTTGAAGAAGGTCAACGGCCGCGTCCACCTGCCCTTTTGAAACGAGCACGAGCGCGAGGTTGTTGGCAGCCTCTCCGTAGTCGGGGCGGCGGCCGAGCGCGTCGCGGAAATAGCGCTCGGCTCGATTCATGTCGCCCGCCCGGCCAAACAGCAGGCCCAGGTTGTTCAGCGCTTCCGGAAAATCGGGCTGCAGCGCGAGGGCCCTTTCATACAGCGTGCGCGCTTCCTGATCGCGGCCAGTCAGAAGCAACGCGTAGCCAAGATTGTTCAACGCATCGGGATAGTCGGGAATCGACGTCAGCGCCGCACGGAACCGGCTGATGGCTGCGTCGAGCTCGCCTTGCTGCGCGAGGAGCGCTCCGAGATCGTTGTTCGCCTCGGCCAGATCTGGTTGCATGGCGAGAGCGCGCTCGAAGGCCGCCCGGGCGCGAACCGTCTCCCCGCTTCTGGTGAGCAGCGTGCCCAGACGATACAGCGTGGGGGCGCCCGGATTTGCCTGGACCGCGCGCTCGAACGCCGTCACGGCGGCACGCTCCAGTCCGTTGTCGAGAAGTTCTCGACCATAGGGCAGATAGTTGCGAAGTGGCAGTCCGGAATAGAACGTTCCCCGAAAAGGCACGGCTCGGTTGAGTCGCTCGGTCGGAGACGCGTCGATCGTGCTCGCGTCCGTCACCATCTGGTCGACGTCGATGCGATCGCGGTAGACCTTGACGACGTTGCCGGCCGCATCGAGCAGCAGGCACGTGGGCAGGCGCAGGTCCTGTCGATTCATAAACAGATGCCGATTGAGGATGGCGTAGCCCAGGCTCACCTCACGAGTGGCACTGACCACCGGCGTCGCGCGCGAAGATGGGGCACCAGGCGCCCTCTGGCTCGGCGGCGTGTCGACCGCAATGGCGATGGATCCCAGGCCGGCACGCAGGAGCGCCGGTCCGCCACGCTCGAGCGTCTCGAGCGCGGTGCGTGCGGCGACGACATCCGACGACCAGAGGAGTACGATCGCCGGCTTTCCTCTCAACGCCGCGAGCGAACGCATCACGCCCGCAGCATCCGGGAGCGAAAAGTCAGGCGCCGGAAACGGTTCGTACATCCACGTGGCGGCTGGCGGCAAAGCCGGAGCGGGAGCTGCCGACGTCGTGTGCCCTGTCGATCGTGGCCTGAGAGCCTCCGTCTCAATGGCACCGCCTTCGACGATCCGAATGCGAGTGTTCAGCGGCACATCAGTGAACACCTGCGTTCCACCCGACGGCCAGTTGACCGTCAGCTTCGATACGCGTTCGCTCGCACCCAGACCAATGAGCAGCTCCTTCGAATGCTGCGACAGGAATCCGGAACCGGCCTGCACGATTCTGGTTTTGCGAAGTCGATCGGTCTCGACGGTGACACGGGCGCCGATCGCGTCCCGGTTGCTCCTGGTGCCACGCAAGCGCACGGCGAGCGACGCGGATGTCGTTTCGAAATCGTTTCTGAAGATCCGAAGGTGCGGCGCCTGGCGATCGGCCATCACGACGAGGTCTGGATCGCCGTCGCGGTCGATGTCGAGGACCGCAAACGATCGGCCGTCCTGATCGAGGTCCAGATCGAGCGCCCCTGAGATCTCATCGAAGCCGCCATGTCCGTCGTTCCGCAGGAACACGTTGCGCTGCCGGCTGGCGATCGAGCCGTGGACCAGCAGTTGGTTGATCGCCCGCCACGCGTCGTCGTACGGCGTACCCGGCACGCGCGTCAGCGGCGAGCGGGCCACGATTTGTCGCCAGAAAAATCCTTCGAGGTCCCCGCCGCGGGCCGCCGCCGCGTGCCGTGTCAGCATGCCGTTGACGATGTAGAGATCGTCCAGGCCGTCACTGTCGAAATCGAGTGCGTCCGACGACCACGCCCAGCGACCCATCGCGGCACGTGCCTCGATCGTCTTGTCCTCGAAGCGTCCATTGCCGAGATTCCGCAACAGAGAATTCCCCCGAGCATGTTGCCGGTAGAGCGCGCGCACTTCCGGCGTCGCATCGGGCATGAACGTCGGCGCCGACGTGACCCGTTGGCCGGGGGCGCTCCACATATTGCCGGTATAGATGTCGAGGAGGCCGTCGTTGTCGTAGTCGAGGAACGTGGCGCTCATGCCGGCGCCGTAATCGAGAACTCCCGCGGCTGCGGCGACATCTTCGAATCGCGACTTGCCGTCCGGGCGTCCGAGGTTGTGATACAGGTTCTTGGTCCCAAAGTCGTTCGCGACCAGGAGATCGGGCCAGCCGTCGTTGTCGTAGTCAGCCCAGGCGGCCGCGAAGTGATAGCGATTGTTGCCGACGTCGAGACCGACCTCCCGCGTCACGTCGACGAATCGACCACCGCCGTCATTCCGGAACAGCACGCCCGGCGGTCCGTTGCGTGCGTCGAAGTAGGGCGCCGGCGTGCCCGCCTTGTCCTCGCCGGCGCCGAAATAATAGGAATAGACGCACAAATACAGATCGAGAAAACCGTCCCGGTCGTAGTCCGCCATCGTGATCGACGTCACCACGCCCTCGAGCGGCCGCTCGAATCGGAAGGCGTCCTGTCGGAGCGCGAAGTGCCCTTTGCCATCGTTGATGAAGAGGAGGGGCCCACTCGACGTCGCCACGATCAGATCCTGATCGCCGTCGTTGTCGACATCGGCGAACAGCGATTGCGCGGTGTCGTCGAGGACCCCGACGCCCGCCTGGTCCGTGATGTCCTCGAAGGTGGAATCGCCGCGGTTGCGGAAAAGGCGATTCGGCAATCCGGCCGGCTGAGCGACGTACAGATCGTCGAGGCCATCGCCGTCCACATCCCCGACCGAGACGCCCTGGTGGCCGTTCGAGTCGCGCGTCAGCACCGAGTCGAACGTCGCCATCCACGAGTCGAGATCGATATTGAGCTGACGGCGGAACGAGTCATTGCCACCTAGCGCCGCCTGGGTAATCTCGGTGAAGACTGAGTTTCTCGCGCGGCTCACCAGGTGCGACAGGGCCGTCCATCGGACCACCTGCCAGCCGGACGCGTTCCGTCGCCAGACCATGTCCCACTCGCCGACGTGCTCGACGCGGTGCCACTTCGTCCCGGCGCCAACGATGTCGTATCGGACGATGGTGTGGAGGCCTGACCGCGGAGCAGCCGCACTTTCCGGTTCGATGGCGGTGATGAGGAATTCCGCAAGGGCTATCTCACGGACATCGTCGACGAGCCGCTTCAACTCCGCGTCGAACGTGCGCGCGTTGAGCGTGACCTCGCGGGGCAGATCCTTCGCCCTGTTCACTTCGAGCGTGGCTTGACTCGTGGGGGTGTCCTCGATCGGGCGCAGCCGAGCGCCCTGGAAGCCGGGATCGAGAAGGCCTTTGGCGACGCCTTCGGCCCCCGCTCCACCCCCGCGAAGTGCAGCGGACAGCTCGCGGAGCCGCGCGTCGAGCTCCTGCGCTTGATGCTCCAGCGGGAACGCGTCGGTCCCCGGTTCGAGCTGTTTCAGGAATGGTTCCAGCGTTTCCGAAACCGCGAGCTCGGGACGATAGGAGGCTCTTTGTTCACTTTGCGCGCTGCCATCTACCAGGGCGCACGTCGCCAAGACGCTCGCGAGTAGGAGCCGTTTCGCCCGAGGCATGTACTCGGAACTCATCGGGCAATGCCGGCTCGCGCGATACTGGCTGATCCCGCCAGCGTGAGTTCATGGAGACGGTTGCTCGGAAGTTGTTTGAATTCCCAGCGACGCCCGCCCGGCATTCGGATTTCCACGTCGACGGGCCCTGCGTAATCGCCGAGCCCGAAGTATGCCCGCAGATCGTTCTGTGAGAGGAAACTCCCGCCCGATCGGATCTCTCGCACCTGTCTCGTCCCGCCGCCGCTGACCGTGACCTTCGCACCGATTGCGAATCGGTTCCCTGTTGCCGCCACGGCGCTCACCGCCACCCAGTGACGTTTCATTGCCTGCCGATTCTCCAGCAGGGTGGGGGAGCCGTCGGCGTTGTTGATGACGAGATCGAGATCGCCGTCGTTGTCGAGATCTCCGACAGCCAGACCGCGGCCGACCGCGGCTATCTGCAGGCCGGCGCCCGCGCGCTCCGAGACGTCGCGAAACCTGGTGCCCATGTTCAAGAGCAGCTGGTTCTTCTGCCGGTACGTTTCACCAAGCTCAGGGAACTTGTCGATGTCGGAGAAAATGTGACCGTTGGCGAAGAACAGATCGAGCTTGCCATCGAGGTCGGCATCGAGAAAGGCTGCGCCCCAGCCCATGCGCACGAACGTGGGGCCAGCGATCCCCGCCGCCGTGCTCGCGTCCTCGAAGTGCCGGCCGTCGGCGTTGTGATAGAGCGTGTAGCGATCGTGCGCGAACGTCGTGAGCACCAGATCCATCCGCGAGTCGCCGTCGTAGTCGCCGGCGTCGGCGCCCATGCCAGCCTGGGCGCGGCCGTCGCCGTTGACCGCGACCCCCGCCGTCAATCCGACGTTTTCGAAGTGGCCGTTACCGCGGTTGTGATACAGAAAATTCGGATTCGAGTCGTTCGCGACGAACAAGTCGACGAACCCGTCGTCGTCGTAATCGGTCGCCACGACGCCGAAGCCATAGGCCGCGGAGTGATCCGAAAGGCCGTGCGCGTCGGTCGCCTCCACGAACCGTCCGTTACCGACATTCTCGAAGAACAAGTCGGACTGTCCAGGGAGTCCGGCTGGCCCGATCATGATATGGGGCCCGTTGCGCCAGATCAGCGTCCGCAGCGCTCCGACGACGGACTCCCACGTCGTCTGGACGTATCGCGCGACATAGAGGTCGAGATCGCCGTCGCCGTCGGCATCGAAGAACGTACATCCGGTGCTCCAGCCGCCAGCCTCGACGCCGGCGCGGGCAGCCACATTCTCGAACGTGCCGTCTCCACGGTTGCGGAACAAGGCATTTGGGCCCCAGTTGGTGACGTAGAGATCGAGGCGGCCGTCGCCGTCGAAATCACCGACGCACACGCCGCTGCCCCAGGCTGCGAGATCCACGCCCGCCTGCCTGGAGACGTCCTTGAACTTCCATCCTCCGAGGTTGCGATACAGGGCATTGCGATGATCGACCCGCTCACGCGCCGGCGTGAGCTCCGGCGCCGTCACCAGATAGATGTCGAGCAGCCC
>Ga0207641_10001295_pt1 | contig 24887 bp, 11 predicted proteins | sample KBSSwiS62_FD_184306 | JGI IMG/M metagenome (GOLD analysis project Ga0207641, IMG submission 184306) | Switchgrass rhizosphere microbial communities from Kellogg Biological Station, Michigan, USA - KBS Switchgrass S6-2 (SPAdes) (version 2) | ecosystem: Host-associated > Plants > Roots >... | reverse complement strand
GGGTCATTCGCGAGCAGCTCGCGACCGTCAACCTGCATCGCCGGCTCGGCGGTGAGCCTCAGGTGCCGCCGCACATGCTCTTCCTCGGCCCACCGGGTACCGGAAAGACCACCGTTGCCAGGCTCGTCGGCCGGATGTTCGCCACCCTTGGCCTGCTGTCGTCGGGACATGTCGTCGAGGTCAGCCGGCCCGACCTGGTCGCCGGCTATGTCGGTCAGACCGCGGAGCGGACCCGCCGGCGCATTCTCGACGCCCGCGACGGCGTGCTGTTCATTGACGAGGCCTACCAACTCGCCCCCCCTGGTATGTCGTTCGGCAACGACTTCGGCGCGGAGGCGATCGGAGAGCTGCTGAAGCAGATGGAGGATCTGCGCGGCCGCCTGGTTGTGATCGCTGCGGGCTACCCGGGCCCGATGGCCGGTTTCCTGGCCGAGAACGAGGGCCTGCGCTCCCGGTTCACCCTGGACGTGCCGTTCCCGCCTTACAGCGCAGGCGAGCTGATACGGATCCTGCGCGGGCAGGTGGCCGCGCGCGGATTCCTGCTCGGGCCCGGCGTGGAGAACAAGGCGGCCCGCTGGCTGAACGATCGGCGCCAGCGCGAGGGCAGTTCGTTCGGTAACGGACGGACCGTGCGTGTTCTGGTTGGCCGGATGGAGGGCGCGCTCGCGGTGCGGGTCGCCGGCCTACCCCTTGACGCCGACCCGGCGGAGCTCCGACTTTTCCGTCCGGGGGATGTGCCCGATGTCGGAGCATGACGGGCACGCCGTCGGAGGGCGGTACGGGGTAGGGCTGGTGGACGACCCGACGGCCGGCTGCCCGGTCTGCGTGACCCCGGTGGGCGACCAGGAGCGCTGCGCGCGCTGCGGCTGGCGACTGCGTGGCGAGCTGGTCCTCGGCGCCGTCGACAGCGCGCTTCGGACTGCGTTCGACGCTGAGCTCGGCGCGGCCTGCCGTCGTTTCGACCTGGCTGCCGCCGCGCTCGCCGCCGGGTATCCGGCCGCCTCGGGCCGAGACCCGGCGCGGATCGGCCAGTTCGCCTCGCTGGTGCGATCCGCGGATCGCGGCGGATCCGCGATGCCTCACCCGGAGGACCTGGCCGGGTGGCAGGACGCTGTCCGGTCCCTGCCGCTCGGTGCGGCGGTGGACGCGGCGCGCGCGCAGGGCACGATCCTGGACGCCGTCTCGGCCGCGCTCGGCCGGCTGGTACGGGCCGAGTCGGCCGCGGTGGTTCTCGCCGATCTCGGGCCCGACGGGATAGACACCCTGACGCTGGCCGCCGACCCACTGGGGGTCGTGGCCGCGGCCGGGCGGTCGACGTACCCGTGGTCACGCCTGGTAAGCGGGCTGCCGACCGACCACCTTCGCTCCGCGTTCACGCGCGCGGGCGGACGGCAGCCGGCCGGCGCCACACCGGGCCCGGCCGTCGGCACGGCCAACGACGACCTGGCGCGGCAGGCGGCGCTGGACGGACCAGACGCCGCCGGGCTGCTCCGGGCGCTGACCGACCCGACGACCGACCCGATCCTGCTGCTGCGGACGCCCGGTTGGGCGGTGCCCGAGGAGCTGGCCGCTCGAGTGGCCGCGGCTCGGCCGGCGGACGGAACGCACCTCGTTCGGCTCTACCCCGATGCCGACTGGCGGCTGGCCGGCACAGACGTCGCCAGCCTGGGCCGGCTGGCTCCCCTCCGCCACGGCTACGGCCTCCTGACCGCGGTTGTCGACGCGGCCTCAGGCGTTCCTCGGCACGGCATACTGCCGCTGTTTCCAGCCGGCACCCGCGCCGACGGAACACCGCCGGCGCGGGTCCACGTCCGGGTGCACCGAACAGCTGGAGCACCGGTCGCGCTGGCAGTCGTCGCCCAGACCGGTGCGTCGGCGGCCGACCAACATCCCCAGGTCGCGCGCGTCCAGACCAGGCTGCCGGCCGGCGCGGAACACCTCGTGGAGATTGTCCTGCGAGGTCCTGGCGAGGTGGACCTGACCAGGCCGGAGTCGGTCACCGAAGATCGTCGCCCCTGGTCGGAAGTGACCAGGCTGCCGGCGACAGTCGACCTTCGCGCCGCCGTCCCCGTCGACCTCGTCTTCGCCGTCGAGCTCGGCGGCGCGGCCCGCGCCGTCGCCAGACGCGTCCGATTGATCGCCGAGACGATCAACCTGGTCGACGAGCAGCATCCCAGACCCGCCACGATCCGCTATGGACTGCTGCCCTACGTGGACCACGCCGCCGACCTCGTCGGCTCACCCGTGCAGGGCGCCCGTTTCGGGATGACCGCGGCGCAGGCGCTCGCCGAGTCCGGCGCGCTCACCTCCCGTCGGATCGTCCACGAGGACGCGGCACCGGTCGAGGACGCGCTCGCGGCGGCGGCGGGTCTGCGCTGGGTCGACCCCGGCCACCGGGTGCTGGTGGTCATAGGTGCTCGCGCGCCCCATCCGAGCGGCGCGCAGGCAGGCGTCCAGCGCTGCACGTCCGGGCTGGAGTTCCGCACCCAGCTCGACCGGCTCCGGCGGGACCACCGGGTACGGATCGTCGCTCTCTGGGACCAGCCCGCGTGGGCCGGCGACAACCAGCGGCGTACCGACCGCTGGACCCGGACTCGCGATGGCTGGGGCGAACTCGCCGGCAGCCGGCGGATCCCACTGCTGGACGGCGTCAGCGCACAGACGCTCGCCCAGGGCACTGGGCTGCTGCCGACCACCACCGCGGACCTGCTCCTGCTCCCCTACACGCTCGCTGGCTCCACTCACGCGGCCGGCGCGATTTGACACGACATTGCCACCGCCGGCAGCAGGCTTCCTGAAGGGACATCACTGCCATGACCTATCCCGGACCACCGCCGTCCGTCCGGATCGGCCTCTGGGGCGCGACCGGTAGCGGCAAGACGACCTACCTGGCGGCCATTCAGGTCGCTGTGCACCGTCAGGGCGCCCGGTCGACGGGCGACAACTGGGTGCTCAACGGTGTCGACCCCGAGTCGTCCGAGTTCCTGCAGCAGCGCACCCATGAACTCGTTACCAAGCGCGTGTTCCCCCGGCAGACGAACGTCGCGTCCAGCTACTGCTGGCGGTTCACCGGCGAGGTCCGGGGCGGCCGGATGATCAAGCGGACCCGCACTGTGTCCTTCGAGTTGGACGTCTACGACGTGCCTGGTGTCCTCTTCAGCTCCAACTCCCAGGCGCCGGTCACGTTCGCCGAGGCTGAACCGCAGTCCGGTGGGCTCAACTTCGGCGAGGCGCCGGCTCCCGTCGGGGTCGCCCAGGTCGCCCCGTCGAACGACCAGGAGGAGCGGTTGCTCGAACACCTGGAGAACTCCGACGGCATCCTCTTCCTGTTCGACCCGATCCGCGACGCACGGACCGGCGATGCCTACGAGTACTTCCAGTCGATGCTCGAAAAACTCACGGCGCGCACCATCGGGCTGGACAGCCATGTGGGCGGCCGGCTGCCGCATTTCCTGGCGGTCTGCGTCACCAAGTTCGATGAGCCGGAGATCTATCGGCGCGCCCGCGGCTATCGGATGACCACGACCGACATGGAGCAGCCCTTCGCGCCTCGAGTCCCCGATGAGCAGGCCCGGTTCTTCTTCGAGCGGTTGTGCCGTGACACACCGGGCAGCACGGCTGACCTGGTACGCGGCAGCATCCAGGCGCACTTCTCGCCGGACCGGGTCGGCTTCTTCGTCACCTCCGCGGTCGGCTTCTACGTTGGCCCGACAGGGCGGTTTCAGCCGGCCGACCCGAGCAATGTCGAGCTCGGTCAGGGTGGCGCGAAGATCCGGGGCGGCGTCTACCCGATCAACGTCCTGGAGCCGCTGATCTGGCTGGAGGAAAAGATCCGCGCCAGCAAGCCACGCGGCCAGCGGTAGGCGGCCGTGTCGATTGAGGCAGGTTGGGCGTATTTCGCGAAACGCCCGGGGGCGTATGACGACAACGCGGTCATCGCCTCGAGCCTTGCGCCGTTCGCCGCGGCCGAGTTCCTGACCCTCATCCGTACGTTCGTGCCCGGCGATATCAGCGACACCGCACCGGTGGACGGCCCCGCCTGGGCCACCTTCACGGCCCGCGCCAAGGCCGGTCCCGTGCCTTACTTCGGGATCGCGGTCGAGGAGCGGACAGCCCACTACGACGGTCAACGGCGCCCTATCTACGCGACGACATATGCCTGCGTCCGGCTTGATGACGTGGTCGGGCGGGGAGTCGGCTACCGCGCGCTCTACACCGCCGTTCGCGAAGCGCTCGGCTGGTTGGATCCGGAGACCGCCGAGAACGGCGGCATGGTGCGGCTGGATGTGCCGCCCGCTGATCCGGCGGCCCGCGCGGCACTGGTCGACGGGTTCGGCTATGAGCGTGTGGCGATGGCGGCGGCCGCCGCCATGTCAGGCAGCCCGGTCGCGCTGACCGGCGCCGGGGGGATGGGTCTGGAGCAGCGGATCGATTTCCTCGACGCGGTCACCGCGCTGCTGCCGGCCGGCGCCCCAGGCTGGCTGAGTGCGGCGACCTGGATCGACCGTGCGGACTCCCATCCATTCGTGCTCGCGTTCCCGCTCCGGACCCGGGAGATCGATGTCGCTGTCCCCGTTCAGGGCGGCGCCGTGCCACCCGAGGTCCTGGAGAGCCTGTACTACCGGACCCTGACTGACGTCCGGGACAGCCTGGGAAGCACCCAGGCCGTCGTCGTGATCCTCGCCGGCCTCGGCTCCCAGCGAGAACCGGACCCGATGCTGGCGGCTCGGGCTCTCATCCGCGATGACCCGCGGTCGGTCGTCAGGAAGGTCCGAGAGGGCCGAGGTGACGGCGACGAGGTGCGAGAGCTGCTGGCGGTGGAACAACAGTGGAGCAGCCTGAGCCCGGACGAACAGGCGCTGCTGTTGGGCTTCCTGATCAGGACGCCCGCCGAGCTACACAAGACGAACACCAGCACGCTCGCCGCCAGGTGGGTTCCGGAACTCACCAGCGAGCTGCTCGGAATCGCCGGCCGGTCGCTGTGGCAGGGCCAGCAGACGGCGGTGGCGCTGGCTCCACTCGTCGCGTTGGGTGAGATCGTCACCCAGGGCGACTTCCTGGCCAGGATCATCGTCGCGCCCACGGGCGTGCGGCCGACCGTGGCCCAGCTCGAGAGGGCGGCGGAGCTCATTCGGATCTCGGTGCCCGACCCCGCCACGATCAGCCATCAGCTGGCCGCGGGAGTGACGGGACACCGAATGCTTTACGCGGTCCTGCTCGCGCAGGAGTTCAGCGCCGGCGGGCACCCGGCCCAGCCCGCGCCGGACCTGTCCAGGCTCGCCAGGTGGGGACGCCTCAACGCGGCCCGGCCGCGCATCGACGAGCCCGACCCCGCTCGGCCGTTCCTGCACCTTGGCGGCTGTTCCGCGACGGCGCCGACCGGCCCAGACCTGAACGCCCTGGTCAGCTTTGGACCGAACCTGCTGTGGCCGCTGCTCTCGCACCTCGCCGCGGCCGGTCCGCTCACGGTCGCCGAGGGCGAGCTGCTCATTGCCGTGCTCGATCTGGTGAATGGCCGCCCACCCGGCGGCGAGGACCACCGCGTCCAACTCGCCGCCATGCTGCGCCGCATTGACCCCGCCGCCGCGGACCTGCGTGCCCGTCTCGATCTGACGGTGCTGCGGTTCGGCGGCGAGCCCGGCACCGACTTGACCAGCCGCCTGGTGACTCCCGATGGAAACAACTACATTAATGCGTTCCAAAACGCGTACTGGTCCCTGGAATCCCCGACGGCGCGCCCGCGGGTGATCGCGGGAGTGACTCGTCTGTTGCCGGCCGCCAGGTGGGCTTTCGACCAGCGGTATTCCGACGCGGTCCTGTTCTTTATGCGGACGATCACCCACGGGCCTACCGGCGAGTTCCTGGTCACGCCGCAGGTGCTGGACTTCGTGGTGAGCGCGCTCGATATCAGCGAGTCGGTGTTCGGCACCGAACGGTTCCGTATCTGGTGGGAACAGGAGATCAAGCACGACCAACGGCTGCGCCACCGCGTCCTCGAGCAACAGCTGCGCCAGCTACGCCAGGGCACCCCGCGCCAGACCTTCCAGCCAGTGGTCATCGAAGCCCTGGCCAGGGGTACGAGAGTTGACCGAGTCCTCGAACATCTCCGCCGGATCAGGCCGAGTGAGGAGGACATGGCCGAGCTGCTGACCGCGGTGCTCCCCGAGCTCGCGGCGTCTGCCGACGAAGTCGACAATGCGATGGAGCGGGGCGTCGAGTTCGTCGAAAAGGCGCTCCACAAGGCCGACAACAACCTCATCAGCTACTTCATCGAGTACCTGCCGTCACGACTCTGGCAGCGCACCCTCAGCGACTCATTCCTCTTGGTGCGCGTCCTGGACCGAGCCAGCCCAGAAGGATTGCGTCTCTACACCGACCTGACGGACGAGCTGCGCAGCCGGGCCGGGGAGTTCCTGAAGCTGGCCGCCCGGCTGGATCACGCCGCCCGCGGCCAGCGAGACGGCGGCGGCGGGCGACGGCTGCCCCGCCTCGGCCGGCGACGACGGGAGGAGCGCGGCACTGAAGGCGGGCCCGGTGACGACACCGGCCCACTGCGGCCTCTCGACGTGCAGCGTCCATCGCCGCCGCGCGTGGACCCCGCCGATGGTCGGCCGGTGATCCGGGTCAGGTGGGACACGTGGTGAGCGGCACGGCGTCCCCGGTCATGTGGGTGGGGCCGCTATGACAGCGACGGGCGTCGATCTTGGGAGCGCGTTCGCGCGGGTGGCGCGGCGGGGCGGCGACGGTGCGCAGACGTTGGTCGCGCCGGCCGGCGCCGCGGTCGGCTGGCGCCGGCCGGACTGGGTGCCGCCCGGGTGGGCTGGGCACGGGTTGCCAGCTGACGATGCGGCGGTGCCCGTGGCGCTCGCCTACGCCGGACAACGCCGGCTCATCGGTGCCGCGGCACACGACGCGATCGCCGGGGGCACGGCGCTCGCGCACTCCGGCTTTACCGCCGCGTTGCCAACCACGGAGCCGGTGGCTCACAGTGGCGCGAGGCCTTCCCCGGGCACGGCGGAACGCGCGACCGGCGACTTCCTCACGGCGCTGTTCGCGGACGCGGACCTGGCAGACCCGGTCGTGCTGACGGTCCCGGACTGCTGGCTCGGCGCGGGCGACGCGGGCCTGGCCGGGCAGCTGGCGCTGCGCCGGCTCGCGACCCGGGCCAACGGCGGGCGGGAGCCCAGGCTGGTCGGCGCGGCGCTCTGCGCGGCCGCGGCCCTCGCGCTGCCCCGACCGGCCGGCGTGGGCGACAGCGGGATGTCGGGCGGTGGCCATCCCGGCGACGGGGTCTACCTACTGTGCGACGTGGGCGCCGCGACGCTCACCGTGGCCGTGGTGGCGCTCGAAGGCCAGCGTGTGCGGCTGATCGACATCGATCACGTGCCGGCCCAGGTGGACGGTTCCCAGCCACCGGCCGCGGGCGCGCTGTTCGGCCAGTTGGCGGCCCAGCGGCTGCTCGGTCGCTGGGCGGACGGCCCGGCGGCCGGCGCGTTCCGGCGCGACCTGGAACGGGAAGCGGTGACCCGAGCGCACCGGGCCTGGATCGCGGTGCGCCGAGCCGCCACCGACGAGCGGTACGGGGACACCCCGGTCTACTGGCTGGGCTCGCCCGCCGATCCCCGACCCTTGACCGCGCAGGCCCTGGTGGAGTGCTTCGCGCCTGTCGCCGCCGCCGTGCGCGCGGCGACCGCCCGTGTCGTCGGTCGGCTGCGTGAAGCCGACGAGGCCCTGCCGGTCGTCCTGGTCGGCGGCTTCTCCTCGTTCCCGATCGTGGAGCAGGCGGTGCGCGCCGGGCTGCGCGACGCCGGCCGCGCGCCCGGGCACCACACCACCGGACACGGTGCCACGGGGTACGACTCGGGCAACCGGCTCGGGCCGGGCAGTGACCCGCGAGTGCTGCGACTGGGCCCGGCGGCGGCCGCCGCCGGGGCGCTTCTGATCGCCGAGCACACGGTCGTGGCCGAGGACCACTACCCGCACACCCTGGTGCTCGCGATGCGCCAGATCCGCGCCGGCCGGCTGGTCGACGAGCCGGTGACGATCGCGACCGCCGGCCAGCCTGCCCCACACACCGTAGGCACGCCAGCCGGCCCGCTGGTCGTGCGGGTGGAGGGGACGCTGACGGCGCTCACCGTCAGGGTAAGCCGGGACGGCACCTCGCCCTGGGAGGAGCTGACGATTCGGATGACCCCGCCCCCGCCGGGGACCTACCAGCTTGGCCTGGTGGCCGACAGGTCCACCCGCCTGGGCGCGCTGGTGCTACGCCCCGAGGCTCCCGAAGGCGCCGGTGACGCCCTCGTCATCGCGCTTGTGTGACGCCCGCGGATGGACGGTGCGGCGGCGCGCGGGACAGCGCCACAGATGATCTGGAGGACAGGCTGATGGCACGAGGTCAGCGGTGACGACGGACGGGGCGTTCGGCGACGACGCGCGCGGCCGGCTCGCGGCGGCGGTCGCGCCGCTCACCGGAGCGCAGGGCGCCGCGGCGGCACTGAGGCTCTCGCTCGCCTGGTCAGTGGACTCGATCGAAGCGACCACGGCCGTGGCTTCTCCCGACGCCGCCCGAGCACCGGAAACCGATGACGCCGATGCCGCGGCGTTGGACACGGTGATCGCCTTCGACGACGCGTTCACCGAGCTGGAGCAGATCGCGGCCGCGCTGCCCGGGCTGTTGCGACTGGCCCGCACCGGAGCGTCGGTCGCCGATCACCTCTCCCGGCAGGTGGAACGGCTGACACAGCTCGTCGACCAGCTCAGCCGGGAACGCCGGGACGCCGAGGCGTTCGGGCGGACCGAGGACGAGCTGGCCCGGGTACGCGAGGAGTACCAGGCGCTGCAAAACCGGCGCGAAGAGCTCCGCGAGGCGGAGGACAAGGTGGCGATGCTGCCCGACCTGCGCGCCGAGACCGAGGCGCTCGCACGTCGATGGGACGCGCAGCTCGGCCAGGTCGCCGCCGCCGAGGCCGCGCTGCTGGAGAGCGCCCACCAGCTACGAACCCTGACCGAGGAGCAGTCCGCGCTGCTGTCCGACGAGACCCGCCGGGCCCGCGAGACGCTGCACGACCGGCAGCGGGTGTGGGCCGAGGAGACGGAAACCTATCGACGTGAGAAACGGGAGCTCGCCGAATGGCTCGCCCGCTTCGACGAACTCACCACCCGGCAGCCAGAACGTCTCGCCATCCTGCGGGCCTACGAGCTGGCCAACCAGGACGTCGTCGCCCGGCTCACGGCCGCGGGGCCCGGCGTGCCCGGCCTCACCGACGCCGTGGAGCTGGCCGAGTCCGCGTTGGGGCGGGCCAAGGAGCTGCTGCGTCAGACAGACGAGGCGCTGGCCAGGGCACTGCGCACGCACCGGGGACACGCCGAGGCTGCCCGCCGCCTCATCGACTGGACCGACTGAGCACGCCAGCTGGAGATGCCATGAGATCCATCAGTTCGGCGGGTCGGCGACGGCCGGTTCGTCCGATAGCCCTGGCCCTGCTCGCGGTGCTGCTCGCCTGCGGCCTCGCGACGGTACCCGCGCACGCCGCTACGCCGCCGCCCAGCGGTGGCCCGAGCGGCACCCCGACGCTCGACCAGGTATTCAGCGCCCTCGGCGTCGCCCAGGAACCAACTGACTACGTGTTCCTGGTCGACACCTCGGCCTCAATGGCGGGCAACAACTACGACCAGGTCCTTTCGATCCTGCGCACCTACGTCGCGAGCCTGCGCCCGACCGACCACGTCGCGATCATCGGATTCGACTCGGTGCCGTCGCCCGTCTACACGGGGCCGGCGAGTGGCGCGGCCGTTGGTGTCTCCCGGCTGCCGGACGTCCCCACCGGGAGCGCGACCGACATCGGCGCCGCGATCCAGTACGCCGTCAGCGATGAGGAACTGGGTCGCGACGGCGCCTCTCCGACGGCCGCGGTCGCGCTGCTCACGGATGGCGCCCACGACCCGCCGCCCGGCAGCGACTTCCCGACGGACAGCGGACCCGCCTGGGACGCTACCGCCCGGCAGGCGAGCGCCCTGGACCGGCCAGTCGCCGCGTACGCGTTCGCGCTGGGGAGCGACATCTCCGGAGCGCGCCTGCTCCAGCAGGTCTTTCCGAAGACGGTGGTACCGAGGCTGCCGGCCAGCCAGCTGCCCGACTACCTCGGCCGAATCCGCAAGCAGGTCGAGGTGACCGCCGCCGTCGACCTCGTTCGGAAGGATCTCGCCGGCGGCGTGGATGTCAGCTGGTCGCCCGCGCCCAGCGACCTCAGCCTTCCTGGTGGCCACCGCACGCTGACCCTGCGCCTACGCTCGACCACGTCGAAGCTCGCTCTCACGGTCAGCAACCTGCGCGTGGGGGGTACCGGCGTCACGGTCGACGACACCTCACTGCCTCGCACGATCGCCTTGGCTCCCGGGGCCACCTGGTCCGGGTCGGTGCGGGTGACCCTGCCGGCCGCGACCGGCTTCCACCTCGGCACCAGGACGTATCCGGTACGCGGCGAGCTGACCGTAACCGCCGCGGTGGACACGCCGTGGCGGCCGGTGATCAACCGTGACCTCGACCTCAGCCTCAGCCTGCACCAGGTCGCGGCGACGACCGACCTGGTCGGGGCGGCGCGCCGCGGCGTCCCGTGGAGCACCGTCGCGCTGGCGATCGCGGCGATCACGGCCGTGCTGGTGCTTCTCCTGATGCTCTGGGTCATCCGGTACCCCCTGCTTGCCGGCGTCGTGCGGGCAGAAACACCCGACGGACGGAGTTCGGCCCGGTCACTGGGACGCCGCCGCAGGGTCCCGATCGGCCGGCGGTTCTGGGGCCTGCGCACCGAGGGAAAGGGGCGCGTCTACGGGCGGCGGACCAAGACCGGACCGCCGGTCGTCTGGGTCCGGTTCCGGGCGCCGAACCACAGTAGGGCCGCGACCCAGCCGCTTTACCCGGGTACCAGAGTCGAGCTGGGTGGCACCTACTTCGTCCTCACCGACGCCGGTCCCCTCCCGCCACCGCCCGGCCAGTACGGCGGTTCCGGCACCCAGGCCTGGTCAAGCGGCCATCCGCCGGCCAGGACGACCGAGAACGTCCATGGCGACCAGGGGGATTCTACGCGGGCGCTGCTGCCGCGACTCGCCGCGCTCCAGCCGCCGAGCGCTCCCCAGCGGCCACCGATGCCGCCGCCGCCCGACCACGGCGACGCGGGCACCGGCCGGTGAGCGGCTTCGGCTACGCGGCCGAACCCACGGCGCGCTGATGGCCGAGTCACCCACGGCATCGCGACCCGCCAAACGGGCTTCCCCACGACCTTCAGCCCAGCCGACGACGATTCGTGAGCTGGTGATCCGGCGCGGGAAGTAGTGTCCGAGTCCAGGAGTACTAGCGAGTCGTCGCGGCCACGCGGTCGCGGTCACGCCGGGCGGCGACCGTCTCCGGGTGCGTCCGACCGTAGACCCGTTCGAAGACGGCAAGGGCCTCGGCAAGCACGGCCAGGGCCTCGCCGCCGCGACCAGCGCCATACGAGGCCAGCACGCGGGCGAGACCGGCCCGGGCCCGCGCCGCCGCCGGATGACCGGAGCCGACGGCGGTCTGCGCCTCGGCCAGGGCGGCCCGCGCCAGCTCCTCCGCGGCAACCAGCTGGCCGACGTGGGTCAGCACCGCGCTCAGCGCGAGCTGGGCCGTGACCGCGAGACGCGATCCGGCCGCCTGCCCGCCCGCGGCCACGAGTACGGCGCGCAGCTCCGCCTCGGCCGCGGCCGGCGGCCCAGCCGTCGCCGACGCTACCGCGAGGGTGGTCCTTAACCGCAGGACCAACTCATGCTGGTCGCCGAGCCGGTCCCGCCCGGCGGCATACGCGGGCCTGGCGAGTCGGGCCGCTGTGGCCTGGTCGTCGGCCACCAGCAGCAACTCGGTCGCCTCGGCGATCGCGCGCAGGCTCAGGTACCCGTCGTCCCCGGCGAGTCGGGCTCCGGCGGCGGCGGCTGTGCGCAGCTCGGCGACGGCGGTGAGGGTGTGACCCTGGTCGGCCAGCGCTCGGCCGAGCCGCAACCAGGTCAGCAGCGCGGCCTCGCCGGTCGAAGCCACCGAGACAGGCATGCCGGTCGGCCCGGTCACGCCGGCCCAGGCGCCCGGCGTGACGGCAGCGGCCGACTGCGCGGCCAGCACGGCGCGCAGCTCGCTCTCGGTCGCGCGGGCCTGGCCGCCATCCCGTCGAACCTCGGCGAGGTCGGAACGCAGCGCGAGTATGTCGGAGGCGTCGACAATTCTGTCCGGTGGCAGACCGGCGGACAGGGCATCGGACGCCTCTCCCCATCGCCCGGTCCGCGCGAGGAGCCTGGCCAGCTCCCGGCGAGCCTCGACGCGGGCCGAGGCGTCGTCGGGTTCACGAGCGACGGTGTCGGCGAGCGCTCGGAGGGTCTGATCCCGGTCGCTTGGCCGGTTCCGAGACCAGCGCAACAGCTGCGCCTCGCGCCAGGCGGCGGAACCGGCCGGCGCTCGGCCGCCGGGGCGCAGGAACTCGGCCGCCTCGGGCAGCCGCCCGTGTAGCCGGCAGATCCGGGCGAGCGCGACCCGCCATCGGGCCGACTCGGTGGACATGCCAGCAGGGTCGTCGGGCGTCGCGATCAGGGCCGCCCGCAGATCCAGCTCGCCCCTGCGCAGGTCGCCGCGGCGAAGCCGGAGCAGACCAAGCTCGCCGCGGACCGCGGCCGCGACCGCCAGGTCGGCGTGTCGTCCGCTGTCCGCGATCCCAAGGGCCTTGGTATAGAGCTCTTCCGCGTCCAGCAAACGGCCGAGCGCGGCCTGTGCCCTGGCCCGGCCGACCCACTCTCGCGGCTGCAGGTCGACGCGACGGGAAGCGGAACCTGAGGAGCCGTCCGCCGGCATGACGTCAGAGACGTTCCCCTCCACCGGACCGCCCGCGCCCGCGGCGACCACCATCGAGTCGGCCCCCGCGGCGCCAGCCTCCGGGCCGCTCTCCCGGCGCGCCTGCTCAGTGACCGCCGCGGAGCCGGCGCTCGACTCGCCGCCCGTTTCGGCCTGGGTCGGGCCGGTGTCCGCCCGTGCCTGCCATGACCTGCGCCGCACTTGGTCCAGGCCAGCGCGGGCCCGGTCGAGCCGGGCCGGCGCGACGTCACCCGCGGCGATCGCCGCCTGGAGGTAGCCGAGGTACTCACGCTCGGCGTCCGGCCATCTTCCCAGCCGTTCCAGAGCTACCGCGGCGCCGTACCGCGCGTCGAGGGTCTGGGGATCGGTCTCTCCACGTGCGCGCAGGACGGTGTGCAGCGCGGCGAACGCAGCCGCCGCGGTCGCGACCTCGCCCCGCAGGTACATCCGCCAGGCCCGCAGCAGCCCCTCGTCCGGACTGCCGGTGATCTCGGGGTCGACGAACACGGGGTGCGCCGCGCTCGAGTATGTCGCTTCCTCGGCTGCCGGCGCCGAAGTGGCCGCGCGATCCCGGGGTGCCTTGTCCGCCGGGTCGTCCGCGGGCGGGGCCGACGGCGCGAGGTTGGGCTCTTCCGGCGCCTCGGACGGCGTTGGCTCGTCCAATGTTGGCCCGTCCGGTGTTGGTCCGTCCGTAGCGGACGCGGCCGGCGACCGGTCGGCCGTCGGTGGATCCGACGACGCCGACTCAGCCATCGTCGGGTCGGACGCGGGCGTGTCCGCCGTCGGCTGGTCGTCCGAGCTGGGCTCGTCCCGCTGGCCTGGCGGCAACTCGGCCGGCCGCGGCGCTGAAGGTAGCTCGCGTAGCGCCTCACGGACGGCGAGCAGTGATGATTCCGCCTCGTCCGCGTTTTCCTGGTCCGCGTCCGGGTTCGCCGTCACCTCCTCCAGGACCGCCCGCAGAACGATCTCGGCCTCGCGGATCTGGTCGGGCTCGCCGGTGTCGAACAACGTCTGGCCGAGGTCGACCCGGGCGGCGTACCAATCGTCGTCGTCACGGTCCTCGTCGAGCTCCATGCCGTCGATGCCGAGCCGCAGCAGCTCGAGAGCCTCCGGCAGCCGAACGCCCTGCTGATGCAGCACCTCGCCGAGCAGCGCCCGCACGATCGGCACTCCGGAGTCGTCCGGGAAGTGCCGTTCCGCCCGGCCGAGCACGTCCCTGAAGGTCTCCTCGGCCTCGGTCAGGCGGCCAAGGGCCTGGAGTAGCAGTCCGAGCACCACCGAGGCACCCAGAACGTCCGCGTCGTCCGGTCCCGCCCGGCGGATGAGGGACTCAATCAGGTCGCGGGTCACGACCTCGCATTCGGTCAGCCGCCCGGCCCGGGCCAGGACCCGCAGCAGGGAGACTTGGATCTCCTGGGTCTCCTCGTGGTCGGGGCCGGCGTTTACGCGTGCGCCGGCGAGCGCCTGCCGCAGGTGCTCCTCCGCGGTGGCCTCGTCGCCTCGCTCGATCGCGAGATGCGCCCAGGCGTTATGGGTGATCACCACCTGGGGATGTAGCTCGCCCAGCGCGCGGACCTGCGCGGGGAGGAGCTGGTCCAGCTCGGTCTCGGCTTCCGGGTCGTCCGCGGCGGAGCGCATCAGCACCCAGTACAGCCGGGTGTTCAGTGTCGCCGGGTGGGCATCGCCGTGCAGCGTGCGCTGCGCCTCGAAGACCGCCTGGCACTCCGCGATCGCCTCGGCGGGGTCAACCTCGTAGTGGTAGATCGCCGCGTTCATCCGGGTCACCAGCACCATCGGGTGGCCGGGGTAGAGAGTCCGCGCCAACGAGTCGCCGATCTGCCTGGTTCGCCGCTCGGCCTCTTCCCCGCTGTCGACACCGTGCACCAGGCCGCGGAAGTTCTGCAGCGCCGCGAGTCCCAGCAGCGCCAGCGGGTGATCGGGCTCCAGCGAGTCGTGGCTGATCTTCAGCATGCGCTGCAGCTGACCCTCGGCCGCGCCGAAGTTGCCGCGGGTCGCGAGCACACCCATCAAGGTCACCCGGGCAGCCATCGTCTGCGGGTTGTCGGTGCCGAACAGCCGCTCCTGGACCGCCAGAACCTGCTCAAGCTCCCGCTGTGCCGCGTCGAGCTCGCCCCGGTTGGCGAGTATGTCCGCCAACAACGCCCGGGTGAACAGCACATTTGGGTGCTCGTCGTCGCCGTAGAGCTCGCGTTCCTGGGCCAGGACCCAGGTCAGTTCCTCCTCGGCTTCACCCATCTCGCCGAGCATGACCAGGATCTGCGCGCGGCCGCGCCGGGCCGCCAGCACGGCGTCGGGCAGCGACTCTGCCTCGGCGAGGTCGATCACCTCCTCGTACAGCTCGACGGCGTCCTCAAGCCGGCCGCGTTGAAACAACGTCTCGGCGAGCATCGTCTGGATCGCCAGGGTGCGTGAATGACTGGCCGGGAAGATCGCCTGGACGTCGGAGAGCAACGTCTCGAGCTCGCCCTCGATCGCGGTGAGGCCGCCCTGCGCCAGGTTCACCTGGGCGGCGGCCGCCCTGGCGTCGAACCAGGAGCCCCGGTTGTCGGCGGGCAGGCTTCCGCCGCGGGTGAAGGCGAGCTCGGCGAGCTGGTGTGCCTCGGCCAGAGCCCCGATCTGCAACAGGTGCATGGAGCAGATGACGGCACTCGAGATCGCGCCGGACAGCGAGTCGGACAGCTCGGTGGGCAGGTTGGTGAGCAACGCTCGGTGGACCGCCGGCAGCGCCACCCAGTCGAGCCGACGCGTCAAGCTCACCGGATCTTCGGGGGTGAATGCCTGCAGGCACTCCTGGGCGAGTGTCCACACCGGTTCGCGGTCGGTCGAGCGCTCCAGCTTCAGACGCGACACCTCGGCGACCAGGGGATGCAGCGCGAAGCACTCGACCGTCCCCGTGGGTGGTTCGGCGGGGGAGCCGCCATCGCCACCCGTCTCCGCCGCGGACCGTGACCAGGGACTCAGCACCACCTGGTCGAGCAGGCCGACGTTGGCAAGGCCGATGACGGTCGCCCGGATCTCGGCCACCATCGTGCGGGCCGCCGCGGCCGACGGCGCGGTTGAGCCCACTGGGCCGGCCGCGCCCATTGGTGGCGCGGCCGGGTAGCGGGCCCGGAGTGCGTCGGTACCGAGGACGGGATTGTCCGGCAGACGCTCGGCCGCCTCGGACAGCGCCGCGCGGACGCCGTCCACCTGCGCGCCGCCCGCCAGGGCCTGGGCTACCAGCTGCCAGAACTCGAGCGGGTTGTTGGCACTTGATGGGACCAGACCAGTCGGAAAACCGGCGGCGGAAAGCAGCGTTCCCGCGCTCGGCCCGGGCGCGAACCGCTCCGCGAGTTCGTCGATCTCGGCCGGGGTCAGCTGGTCGACCGCCTGCCTGTTGTCCACTACCGAGTCCACGAACAGCCGGGCGTCCCGCTCGCGGCCGACCAGCAGCTGGTACGGAATGGGATGCGGCGCGCCATAGCAGGAGAGCAACCGTAGCAACCGCCCGGCGCTGCTCAGACCCTTCACCGTCTCCAGGTGGCTGAGCGAGAGCTCCCAGGTCTTCCCGACCAGCTTGCGTGCCTCGGCCTGCCGGTCGACGCGTTGGTCAATCAGATCGATCAACGGCTGCTCGTCGAGCGCTCGCTGATAGTCGGCGAAGGTCTTGTACTCAGCGAACTTGTCGCGCAGATAACGTCCGGCCAGATAAAGCGCGAGCGGCAGACCACCGAGGCGCTCCGACAGGGCCCGGGCCGTCTCCTCGTCGCCGGCCGCTGGAGCGTGGCGCCGCAGCACAGCCGAGCCATCCGCCATATCCAGCGAGCGCAGCTCTATCCAGCGGGCGTCCTCCGGCCATTCTTCCCCGCCCTGTCCTTCCTGACGGGAGGTGACCACCGTGAGCCCGGCCTCGCACGGCCGCAGCCAGCTGGCGCCGGAGCTGGCCGTGTCGTCGTCCCCGCCGAGAACTCTCGGATCGTCGACGTTGTCGAAGACGAGCAGCCAGGTCCGGTCGCTGTTCCGCAGCGCGTTCCAGACTAGTTCCTGCGCCTCGCCGAGGTTGAGCCGCGCCTGCGTGATATCGGCGGACGGTCCAAGGAGACGCTCCGCGACCGTAAGCATTGCCTGTCGGATATCCACGTCGCCGCGAATCCAGAAGACCCAGGGCCGATCGAGCTGCATATCGCCTTGAACGCGGTGCGCCAGCTCCAACGCGACGGCACTCTTGCCCACTCCGCCGAGCCCGTGCAGGATGCGCGGCCGGCCGTCCGGTTTACGCATCGCTGCCTGTAGCTCGTCGAGCACGGCTTCGCGGCCGTACAGCTTCGGCATCGGAGAGCGATACGGCGGCCTGACCGAAGGCACCGGTGCCTGCTGGGCGCCGGCCGGGCCCGCGGCCCTCGTCTGGCCGAGATAGGACTGCCCACCAGAGAGCGAGGCCGTCCCCATCGTGGGCGGTGGAGGACTTCCCACCGGCCTCGATGACTCGTGCGGCATGGTCACTGTGCCCCCGAAAAGTCACCGCATGACGCCAAATCTTGCCGGCACTGCACTGTGCCAGTATACGCATTGACATCAGCGGGACGAAGCCCCCGAGAACTCCAGCTTCGCTAGGCCGAGTTGAATCCTGCATAACAGATCGTGACACGTGATCCGCTCGGCGTCACAGTCAATGCGGGAAAGAGTGCGAAGGTGCGACAGAGCCGTGTGCGGATCACTCTCGGGTTCTTGGCGTTGCGGGCCGTGGGACAGCGCCTGGTTCACCCGTTTGGCGCACCCGCGGATGGGAGCTCAGCCGGCAGGTGGGAACGGAGGTGTTCGAGAGGAGCCTGGGAAGAATGGTCCGGTGGTGGGCTTCGCTCGGCCCCCTCCGACGGCGAGCTTGGCTGCCTGAAGCAATGTCGTGCGTGCCTCGTCCTGGGGGATGCCGAAGAGGTCGCGGGAGACTATCTGGCCGAGGAGTCCTGGGCGGTCGCAGTTCTCGATCCGGAAGACAAGCAGTTTGCGGTCCGCGCCGTCTGGGTCTCGGGCCCAGGCGGCTTGCCATTCCGCGGCGCCATACACTGACCGGCCATAGGCGGCGGACAGCACGGCAATGGTTCGCCCGGCCTGGTGGACGCCGTTTTGCATACCGACGACCCAGTTTGATCCCCCCGGCATGTCCCAGGCCTGCAGGAGAACTCGGTAGCCGACCTCTTCGAGCGTCCAGGCAATCCACTCCGCCCACCGAGCATCCACCTGGGTATAGGAGACGAAGAAGTCCCAGCCGTTGTTGCCCTCCTGCGCGCTGTTTGGCCCGTCAGTTGCGGGCGCGTGCTGCTTGCCGGCGGGTGGGCCAGTGATCTGCCCATCGCTTGTCCCGACCGCGATCTCAGCCGCCTCGCCTGTCTGAATCGCCCCGGCCGAGGCACCAGGCGATCCGTCGGTTGTCGGTCCGGCCGCGGAGTCGCTACCGGCCGGCGGAAGGTCGGTGACACCTGCGGCGGCCGCTGCCGCGGCAATGACCGCGTTCGCGGGGCGCGCGTGGTGCGCTTCGCGAAGTACGTTGGGCCAGCCGCCGATGACCGCGCCGCCGACGAAGAGGCTGTGTACCTGCCACCAGAACAGCTCCGCGTTCGAGACGTTCCATGCGGGCTGGCGCCCGGGCGAGAGCCCTGCCGCGCTGACCAACCGCCGCGCCTCAGTGAGATCGAAAATCTCATTGGCCAGAACGCCGATCACCTGCCGGTCTGACGGCGGCTGCGCCAACCTCGGAAGCATGCTGGCCGACGTAGCGGCACCCGTATCGCCTCGTGCCGCGGGCAACGAGCCGCCGCCTGGCCGCCCGCCCGATCCTGCTCCGAGCGTGGCGCGCCGGAATTGGCTGACGACCCCGGCGAGTTGACGATTGCCGGGATTCACTGCCGCGGCCTCGGCGAGCAGCTGTGGTAGCCAGCCCTCGGCTCGCGCCCCCTCGACGACCTTGAACACGGCGTCCGGTAACGACATGTACTCGGCCGCATAGCGGGCCAGCGGCCTGTCAAGTATGTCGAGCAGCTCTTCGAGCCGCCCTCTACTCGGGTACGCGGCCACGAGCGCATCACGGACCGCTCGACGCTGTGCGCCGCTCATCCCCGCGACCTTCGCCTCATCAACCTCGGCCACCGACCACCCTCCCCGTGCCGAAGCCACACATAGCGGATATCGGCCATCCACCGATCCAGAAACGGAACCGGATAACAGGCATGATAGCCACCTAACCCTACCGCTAACTGTGACCTAACCAACCGAAAGATGCATGGTGGTATCGAGCCCGCCGGCGCGGAACGTCGTTTGGCAACGTCTCGCTATTGGCGCCGCGTCGCGGAGTGTCTGGCTATGCCGCGTCACTCGTCCCGCCGGCTGTCGATCTGTCGGTTCTCGGAACCGTGGCGATCCGCGAGCTGGCCGTGCCCGGCGCCCCGGCCGGGGAGATTCGAGCCGCCCGGCGGCTACTGCCATTCGCAAGCCTCGTGACGTGGGCGCCCCACGCGACTACCCGATCGGAGTGCTCCCTGTCAGGCGGGGCGCAGCGCCGCGAGCACCAGTCGGACGTGCTCGCGCACGTCGTCCTCGTCCAGCGGCGTGTGCCCGACCATCATCCGGAAGTAGAGCGGTGCCTACACCAGGTCGAGCACGACGTCGGGATCGGCCGGCCGAATCTCCCCGGCCGTCACGGCGGCCCGCACGATCCCGCATCCCGCCGCCGCGCGTTGATGTAGCCGTCCGAAACGCCTCGGCGAGCTGCGGGTCGGACCGGCCGGCGGCGATCAGCGCCGCCATGGCGGTCCGGTCGCGCCCCGGAACGCCGCGGTCATCGTCAGCAGCCGGTCCTCGACCTGCTCCAGCTGGAACTCGCGGAACTGCGCGAGGGAGCCCTCTTCGGCAAGGTCGGCGGACAGTAAGGGCCCGGCGCCCCAACCTCCGGGCGCGGCGGAACGCGGGTGCCGTCAGCCGCGGTGCGGGAGCAGTTCCTGGATCTTGGTCCGCAGTCCGGCGGAGATCACGCCCCACCGGTCCTCATCGCCGCGCAGCAGCGCCTCGGCGGCGTCCTTGGCCTGTTCGAGCGTCGCGTGCGGCGGGATCGGCGGGAAGTCGGGATCGGTGTGGACGTCCAGCACGGTGGGCCGCCCGGCGGCGAGCGCGGTATCCCAGGCGGGCCCGATCCGCGCCGGATCGTCCACGACGAGGGCTTCGAGGCCGACGGAGCGGGCGAACTCCGCGTAGGGAACCTCGGGGAGGGTCTGGGACTCGGCGAACTTGGGCACGCCCTGCATGGCCCGCATCTCCCAGGTGACCTGGTTGAGGTCGTTGTTGTGCAGGACGGCGATGACGAGGCGGGGATCGGCCCACTCGCGCCAGTAACGGGCGATGGTGATGAGCTCGGCCAGCCCGTTCATCTGCATCGCCCCGTCACCCTCGAACACGATCACCGGGCGATCGGGGTGCGCGAACTTCGCGCCGATGCCGTAGGGGACGCCAGGCCCCATGGTGGCCAGCGTCCCCGACAGCGACCCGCGCATGTCGCCGCGCAGGCGCAGGTCACGGGCATACCAGTTGGCCGCCGAGCCGGAGTCGGCGGCCAGGATGGCATCGTCGGGCAGGCGGGCGGACGCCTCCCAGAACAGCCGCATCGGGTTGATCGGATTCCCGGCGACGTGCGCCTCCCGCTCGACCGTCTCCCACCAGCGCGCCACATTGCGTTCGACGGTCTCGCGCCAGTCGCGCTGTTCCTTGCGCTGCAGAAGCGGTATCAGCGCGCGCAGCGTCGCGGCCGCGTCCCCGACCAGGTTGATCTCGTACGGGTAGCGCATGCCGATGTATTTGGCGTCGACGTCGATCTGGACCCCCCGCGCCTGGTGCAGGTCGGGCAGGAACTGGGTGTACGGGAAGTTGGAACCGACGGTGAGCAGTGTGTCGCAGTCCCGCATCAGCTCGTAGCTCGGCCGGGTGCCCAGCAGCCCGATCGCGCCGGTGACGAACGGCAGGTCGTCGGGCAGCACGTCCTTGCCCAGCAGCGCCTTCGCGACACCGGCGCCGAGCAGGTCGGCGACCTCGAGCAGCTCGCGGCGCGCCCCGCGGGCGCCCTGACCGGCGAGGATCGCGACCTTCTTCCCCGCGTTGAGCAGGTCCGCCGCCGCGCGGACACCCTCGTCATCCGGCGCGACCGCCGGCCACCGGACGCCCAGGCTCGACGGGACCATCTTGAAGGCGTGCGTGGGCGCCGAATACTCCAGCTCCTGCACGTCCGCCGGGATGATGACGCAGGTCGGCGCGTGCTCGGCCCGCGCGACCCGGATCGCCCGGTCGAGTACGTTCGGGAGCTGCTCGGGGACGGTCACCATCTGCACGTACTCACTGGCGACGTCCTTGAAAAGACTCAGCAGGTCTACTTCCTGCTGATAGGAGCCCCCGAGCGCGGAACGGTTGGTCTGCCCGACGAGGGCGACCACCGGGACGTGGTCAAGTTTGGCGTCGTACAGGCCGTTGAGCAGGTGGATCGCGCCCGGGCCCGAGGTGGCCGCGCAGACGCCGACCTTCCCAGAGAACTTCGCGTATCCGACGGCCTCGAACGCCGACATCTCCTCGTGCCGCGACTGGATGAACCTCGGCTGGTCTCCGGCCCGGCCCCACGCCGCCAGCAGCCCGTTGATCCCGTCGCCCGGATAGCCGAACACGTACTCGACGCCCCACTCGCGCAGCCGCGCGAGAATCTCGTCACCGACCGTCTGGCCCATCGCTCTCCCTCGGGTGGCGGGTGAAACGCGCGACCGGGCCGCGAAGCCGCGGCGATCCGGGCGAAGCCCGGTCAGATCGTTCCGATCCCTGGGTGGCCTGTCGCCGACGGGGCTACCCGCCGCGGTGCCGAAAAACCGGTCAGAGTGAACGTTCGCGGGCAGCCGGCATCGCGGCCGCCGTCGACGCCGTCCCGCGGTCCGCGCCGCATGAGCCGACGGCTTCAGCTGCCGCACCCAGATCCACTTCGATAGCGGCGGCCGCGAGGCGACGCACCTCGCGGAGCTCCTCGCCGCCTGGTCCGCGCGGCCGGGCGGTCGACAGGTGGCGCGGGTGCGGGGCCATTTCGGGAATCTGGCGTGCTGACCGCGCGGCGCTCACCCTCAGGTCGGCGTCGTCATGCCGTCGCGCGGAACCCGGAATACGGTCGGGGAATGCGGCAGGGCGGCGACGATCGGTCAGTGTCCGGCGGCGAGGCCGTGAGTCCAAGAAGCTCGCGGGACGGGTTTGAGAAGGATAGTCCGGTCGACCATCTTCTGAGACTGCTCGGGATCGATCCCCGGCCCGACGCGGAAGAACCGCCCGGCGAGCGGCCCGGACCAGCACCTGCTGATGCGGCGACGCACCGGGCGGATACCTGACGAGGAGGTCGATATGCGCGTGTCCGAACGGATGCTCGACCGGCTTGAGCGGGAGCAGCGGCTTGATCCCCTCGCCGGGCAGACTGCCGACGTCTGGTCTCGGATGCTCCGGTCGCAGCGGCTGCGAGATGTCCTCAGTGGCCGGTGGCTCGGGCATCCGCTGCACCCCGCGGCCATGCTCGTGCCGGCAGGGACCCTGCTGAGCGCGACCATGCTGGACGCCACCGGCGACCCGGCCCTGCGCCCGGCCGCGCGGCGGCTGATCGGGATCGGCCTGCTCTCGGCCGTCCCTACCGCGGCGGCCGGCTGGTCGGACTGGCTCGACACGCAGGGCGCCGAGCGGCGGGTAGGGCTCGTGCACGCGACCTGCAACATCATCGGCATCGTGAGCTACGCGGCGTCCTGGCGGCAGCGGCGGCAGGGCGGGAACGGGATCGCCGCGGGCCTCGCGGGGGCGGCTGCGCTCGGCGCCGGCGGCTGGCTGGGCGGCCACCTCGCCTACGCGCTGGGCGTCGGCGTGGACACCACGGCGTTCCAGCGGGGCCCGGCCGAGTGGACGGACGTGGCGGCGGCGAGCGACGTCACCGAGGCACTGCGCCAGTATGACGTCCAGGGCGTTCCGGTGCTGCTGACCAGGGTCAACGGGCAGATCGTGGCGATCGGCGACCGCTGCACCCACCGGGGCGGTCCGCTGGCCGAAGGCCAGCGCGACGGCGACTGTGTGGTCTGCCCGTGGCACGGGAGCCGCTTCGACCTGTCGACTGGCGAGGTTCGCCACGGCCCGGCGACCCGGCCAGAGCCGGTGTACGAGGTCCGCGAGATCGCCGGGCGGGTCGAGCTACGCCGGGCCGAGGTCCGGTCGCTGCGCGCCAACCCGGTCGGAGCACTGCCCCAGGCCCTGGCCGGCTGGCGCTCATCCCGGCCGGCAGCCGGCGCCTCCAGCCGGCTGCCTACGGCCTGAGCAACCACCTTGGCGCGCTCGGGTCCGACCCGGCGTCGCTCCGCGGCAGCCCCGACACCCGGGCCGACCCGCCAAGGCGGGAGCCTGTGGCCGTGGCCAGCGCGCCGCGCGGCCTACGCCGCGCTGGCGCCACCGGCCCGTTGACGAGGCGGCCCCGCCGTGTCGGCGCCGGCCAGTCGAGGCGCGGGATCGGACGCGAGCAGAGCGGCCGGCTCCTCGCACAGCATCCTGAGGGCCTGCGTGACTCGCTCCCGGTCGAAACGGGACGCGTCGAACGAGACAGAGACATGCAGCGCGCCGGCCAGCAGCACGTACACGAAGTAGATGCCACCGGGCTGCGGCCCGGACGACGCCGTGCCGTAGAAGCGGTCCTCGGGCGCGGCCAGCCAGGGCAGAGCTTCGATGTCCGGCATGTCGCCCCACACGGTGAAGCGCGGGAGCACAGGCATCCGCGGGGGGCCTTCGCCGCCGGGCCGCCGCGGCGCGAGCTGGTTCTTGGCGGCCGAGAGGGTCATCATGGCCAGCGGCTGGCCCACCTCGATCGCCGCCTTCAGCTCGGCGGCGACGGCCGTCGGCGACAGCGGGTCACTCGGTGTCAGGTCGAGGTCGGCGACGAAGTTCCCCAGCACGGCTGTTCCAGCGGGCAGGTAACGGCGGTTGTCGAACGCGACGCCGATGCTGTGGGCCGGCCCGGGCAGACCGCAGCGGACGAGCGCGGCTGTGCTCGCCGCGATCATCACGCTGTTCGCGGTCGCGCTCGGCGCGTTGGCGGCACGCCATTCACGAAGGCTGTCCATGTAGCCCGGCTTCGAACGGGCCGCGACATGGTCTATTGGGCCGATGGCGAGGTCCGTCACGTCGGAGACAGGCTCCTGCTCCCGGGAGCCCGCCGCCCGCTCCCGCAGCGGTCCCCGCAACCGTCGCGCCAGACCGGCGAGCTGCGCTGGATGCCGCCCGTAGGTCGCGACGAGCGCCTTCGGCACCGGAAACCTGGCTCTGGTGTCGACGAGGTCCGTGGGCCGGCGTCCTTCCACCGCGCACCTCAGCAGCACTCCCCACAACAGGTTGAACGTCCACTTGTCGCCGAGGGCGTGCGGGAACTCGAAGACGCAGTAGTGTCGTCCGACCGAGAGCCGGAACGGCAGGTCGCCGAGACCCTGCTCGCTCAGGTCCGCCAGCATCGCCATGACCGGGCCGCTGTCCTGGGCCGGGCCGCCCAGCACCTCGGCGCGGTCGTCCAGCGCGACGACCAGACGCGCGATGAACCGCTCGCGGGCCACGGGCGGGACCGCTAGCAAGCGGCCCCGCATGACGTCGAACCGCCGAAGGAAACGGTTTTCCGGATCGAGCACCGCGAGGTCCGCCAGGACTCGTCGTACGGCGTCGACCGACGGCATCCGCGCCGGGCCGACCGCGAAGGTCAGGACCTGTCCCGCGTGCGCGTGGTCGCGTCCGGGCAGGCTGTCTCGGTATGCCATTACATCCCCCGTCCGGGCGCATTGGAACCTGGTCAGAATCGGCGCGCGACGAGGCTGTCGAGCCAACGCACAGGCACCCAACGCCTGTCTCCACAAGGCGGAACGCCGGCGTCACTCTTGTTGCGCAACGCGTACCCACAAGCCGTCGCGGACAAGTGGTGGAACGCGTGTCAGTTATGCGTTCGGAACCATCTCCCAGA